>WNEY01004072.1_pt1 | contig 11063 bp, 9 predicted proteins | sample 5400531 | NCBI WGS metagenome assembly WNEY01 (sample SAMN13153338, study PRJNA577476) | soil metagenome | isolation source: 200 cm saprolite under Douglas fir tree site 1 | place: USA:California | collected 2015-04-18
CTACTGGTTCGAGGGCATCCTGGTGCTCGTGCTTTTTCCCGGGCTCGGGTGGTGGCTGATCGGGACGGCGATCCACCGCTCGCGGATGAAAAGGATGCGTCACAAGTGAGGGGTTATGAAACTTACGCTGGAAAGTACCACCAAAGTAGTTCAGCTCGACGGGTGCCTGCTCGAAGACTATCTTGAGTCGCGTGATGTCCGCAACCCACGGGTAGCGGATCGTCTCCAGGATGCCGGCGGGAAAAGGCGCGAGTCGAAGCGCCCACAGGACTGCCGTCGCCGGATATCGTCTTCGATCTATTTGGGCCGTAGCTTGACCAGGGCTTTCCTTGACGCGGAGCCCTTCCCGGATGGCGCGGTCGTGCCCAACGTGCTTCGCCCTGCGCGGCGTCACACGCGCTGAGAGCCCTTCTTCAGGTCTTCGATGAGATACTCGCAAGCGCGAAGCGCAAAGGCCATGATGGACAGGGTGGTGGTCTTGTCCGTGCAAAATGGGAAGACGCTCGCGTCGCAGCAATAGAGGTTCGGGACGTCATGGGTGCTGCCGAACCGGTTCGTGACGAACCGCTTGGGGTCGTTGCCCATGCGGCAGGTGCCGGTCTCGTGCAGGCTGAACCCCGGCGTGTGCGGCCGCTCGGAAGGAGCGCCGTATTGATAAATGTCGCCGCTCGAAGACTTCTCTCCGGGTGACGTCGGCTGGTGAACCGATTTCCAGAGTTCGCCCCCCGCGGCCTTCAAGACCTCCGCGCAGACTTCCTTCGAGTGATCCCACATCAAGAGTTCGTTCGGTCCCCACTGGAAATGGATTCGCGCGACCGGGACGCCGAAGATGTCCCGCACCCCCGGGTCAATCTCCACGTAGTTATGCTCGGAAGGCAGAGAGGGCGCCTGGATGGTAAAACTGACGGGGGTTGGGTAGTAGCGCTTGATCTTGCGTTTGAAGTCGGACCCAAACCCCTCGAGCATAGCGTGGTACCAGGGAAACCCTCCGCAGCCGCCGCCGGGATAGACGGAGTACCCGCGAATGAATTTTTCCTCCCGCGGGTTCTTCAAGTTCTGCCAACGCGGCATCCAGACAATCGTGCTGTCCGAGACGTTGTCCGGAAAGCTGGGCTGGCCGAGGAGTTGCGGCAGGAAGCCTGACGCGGAGGTCCCGTAGAGGTGGTCGCAGAGGTTGCGGCCAAGCTGGCCGCTCGAGTTCGCAATCCCTGTCGGCCAATGGCGCGACTTTGAATTGAGCATGATTCTCGCCGTCTCAACGCAGGAAGCCGCCAGGACCACGACCTTGGCGCACACTTCGACCTCCTGCTTCGTCGCCCGGTCAATGTAGGCAACGCCCCTGGCGAAGCCGTTCTCGTCCACCAGGACGTTTTTGGCCACGGCGTTGGTGCGGAGCTCCAGCTTCCCGGTCTTTTCCGCCGCCGGCAGGAGGAACCACGGCGTCGAGAAAAACGAGCCCGTGTCGCAACCCTCCGTGCAGTTCCCGCAGAAATGGCAGGCCGGATGTTCGTGCAAGGGGACGGTCAACTGCGCGATACGGTCTTCGAGCAGCGGGACGCCCAGTCTTTTTGCGCCGTGTTGAAGGATGACGTCGATGCAACGCAACTTCATCGGGGGCAAGTATTCGCCGTCCGGGTTACTCGGCCGGTTCTGGACGGTGCTGGCGACTCCGATCATCCGCTCGACCCGGCTGTAATAAGGTGCGATCTCTTCGTAAGTGATCGGCCAGTCCACTCCCGCCCCGTCCCGGCTCGCGGCCTTGAAATCAATTTCGCCGAACCGGGCCGAGGAGCGTCCCCAGAAATTCGTTTTCCCGCCGACGGCATGGCAGCGCGGCCATTCCCACACGGTCCCCGGAGCCGTGGTGTAAGTTATCCCGTGTTCCCACAGCCCCTCCGTGTATTCGTTCTCGACCGTGTAATACTGGTCCCGGGTCTTCGGGTCGCCGAAGCCCCGGTACTTCATGTCGTATCTCTGCCTGTGGTTGCGGAAATCTTTGGCGGGGTCGAGCCGCCGGCCGGAGTTGAGGGCAAGCACGCTCAGGCCGGCCTCACACAGCGTCTTGATCGCCATGCCGCCGCCCGCTCCTGTGCCGACCACGATCACGTCATAAATTTTCTGAGCCATGAAAATCCTCTCTTTCGTCAGAGCGCCGCAAATGCCGCTGAAACCTCCGGCCGGTTCAAGTCAAGACTTCGCCGGCGGCAGGTTGCGATGCTCGGGATCGTCCGGGTGCGGGCATCCCGGGGACTCCGAGTAAAATTTGAGCCCCGGATCGTCGAGCGCTTCCAGTCCCACCCGCGACGAGTAAAATCCCATCACCGTGTACCGGCGGACGAGCATGAAAAACTCCCGCCCTTCTTCGTCGCCTTCGCGGAAGCGGTCCGTGTACGCGAGCCGCTTCAGGGTTTCCGTTTGCCGGGCTTCCGCGAGGTCGAGGAACGGCCGGCCATCGACACGCCGGGCGTGAGCATCGAGCCACGCCAGGCCGTATCGAAACCGGAACTGAACGCCCGGGTCGCTGGCCACCATGAAGTCAATGAACTCACTCACGCCCGCCTCTCGCGCTCCGGGGGAGCCGTCGCTCGGGATGATGAGTTCCGCCAGGCGCGCGACCATTGCGTATTCGCCCGCCTCGAAGAATTGGGGAACATAAGGGCCAGTTGTGAGCGCCGCGACTTCGCCGGCGACTTTCGCGTGATCATGCGCGAAGACCCAGCGCCTGAACCCGGGGAACTGGCTCGCAGCCGCCGCGAGCGCCATCGCGCGCAGGATTTCCCTCCGTTCGATTCCCTGGCCTGCCATACTCGCCTCCCATTCCGCCCAGTGCCATTCCAACTATTTGGAGCTATTTCCGTGAGCAGCGCTTTCGAGCATTCTCGAAAGGCCTCGGCTTAAGCATTTCGGCCCATTAAGTTGGAACGGCACTAACCTGAAATGCGGGCAGCCGCGGTCTGCTGCCTATGAAGGGGCGCTCCTCGCAGCCGTTCGGGGCGCCGCCAGCTCCGTCTTTGTCGGCCTGGTTAATTTCCTTTACTACCCTCCAGGGTGGGTGTATAGTACGCCGCGCTGGGAACCCCACAGTAATGAGTTCGACAAATCAATTCGTGCCAACTGGTGCGTAAAACTGGAGGATGACATGAGGAAAGTTGCGGTAATGGCGTTGGCCGCCGTCTTTACTCTGCTGGGAATCGCCGCGCAGGCGACGATGGCCCAGGAGAAAAAAGAAAAGAAAGCCATGGCGGCTCAGACTAAAGAAGCCCGCTGGAGCGGGATGATCGTCAGGAGCGACAAAGACGGGTCCACGATCACGGTCCGCAAAAGGGGTGCGAGCACCGAAAAGATCATCCACTATGACAGTTCGACAAAGTGGACGAAGGGGGCGGCTGCCATCGACGCGAGCCAGGTCAAGGACAACGACCGCGTCATTTGCCTCGGGAAATATGATGAGAAGGGGAACTTCCAAGCCACTCGAATCGACTTGAGAACGCCGTAAAGCCAGTTCTTGGGTTCAAGTTCAAATCGGTTGCGCGGCCGGTTGGTGTTTATCCACCGCCGGCCGCAAGCCGCACAAGGGCCTTCAGGACGCCGCGAGTGACGTTGAAGTCTTCGGCCATAACGTCGTAGAAGTCCTGCTGGTCAATCCTCAGGGCGCGGACCGCGCCGGTAGCCTTGGCCGATTCGGTGTGCGAGTCGCCTGCCAGGACGGCCAGGACGCCAACAGCCTCGTTCGGGCCCAGCCGCCTTGTTTCCTTCCCGTCTCTCAGCAGGGCCACCTCCCCATCGAGCAGAACAAACAGGGTATCCGCAGCGTCGTTGGCGCGGAAAAGCAGTTGCTGCGCATCCCAACTGACTTCCTGAGCCACCGCCGCAACGCGCGCCAGGCTTTCGGTGTGGACCCCCTGAAAAACCGAGGCCTTTTGCAGCAGATTTACTTTCTCCAGCAGAGTGAGCATCCCGACTCCTAGCTGGCTGCTTCACCGGCCAGGCGGCTGACCGCCCAGCTCCAAGTCTCCTCGAGCAGCGGGTTTTCCCGGCGGGGTATGCGGCGCATTTCGTCGTTTAACTCGCTCAGACGCTGCTCGCCAATCGCGTGCAAGGCGCAGGCGCAAAGCCAGCAGTCCTCCGAGTGCAGCAAAATGCGCAGGGCTTCGGCCTTCGAGGCGACGCTCGTGTGACACAGGCGCTCGGCAAACCGCAGTCTTTCCAGAATACTGATCTCGGGGTCGAGCGCGTAAACCAGCATCCGGTGGTGCTCGGGCCTGAGGAGGTGCTCAAGCAGTTCGACGGAGTTGGCTCGGAGCTGCGGCCTGCTCCCCGTTAGCCCGACGTAAGCGTTGTAAACGTCGCGCGGCGGATAGAGCAACGCCAGCAGGCGGAAGATGCGCTCGAATTCGTGCTCCATGCGCTCGCGCAGCGCTCGTGTTAACAGGGACTCCTCGTTCCCTGGAGGTGTTGCGCCGCCCACCGAGGCGCCGGCGGGCGGGTCGGTGGCCGCCAAAATCTGGAGCGAGCGATAGTAACCCATGAGCTCGGCATTCAGCATGTCAGCGACATCAACACTCGCGGGGAGCAGCGAGGGATCGCGCCGCCGGAGTTTGTTCAGCGCCTTCAACACGTCGAACCGGAGCCCCGGATCACTTTGGATAAGGCTGCTGGCCAGCACCCCGGCCGAGTCGGGTGTACCAACCTGGGCCAGGACGCCGGGGATCTTCTTGCGGACAGGGAGCGGCACCGACACGTCATTCAGGTAGTCCTGCAGGGTGCCCACGGCGCGTTCGCCATATTGCGAAAGCGCGGTCTTCGCCGCCCCCACAAGACGCGGCCGGCCCAGATTCTCGATGATAAACGGGAGGAAGTCGCGGCTCCGGATCTTGCCCGCGCTCAGGATGGCCTGCTCCTGGACTTCCGGGTCTTCATTCTGCAATAGCTTCAACAATTCGGAGTGCAGTTGGGGCGACGCCGGAATCACGCCCAGGACGCGCGCAGCCTCGGCGCGCGAGCGCGCTCCGTCTCCGTCCGTCCGCGAGATCATGTCGCGCAGGATGATCTGCGCCGCCTGCGTGTTCTCCAGCGAGCCGGTGCGAGCGAGGTAAGCCGCCACCGAAGCCTGGACTGAATAGTCCGGGAAGTCGCTCTCGAGGTTTAAGAGACTGAGCGGGTCGCGGTCTGCGTGGACCACCAGATAATGCACCGCCTCGCTTCGCACCTCCGGGGACTCGTCCCCAAGCATTTTTTCAACCTGCGGGAGTATCCCCCGGTCACCCGCGTCACTGAGCAGGCGCAACACCCTTTGCCGGACGGCGGGCGATGGATATTCGAGCAGGCCGCGCAGCACGGGGTGCCACCCCGGCTCGCGACCCATTTCAAACAGGCTCAGCCCGTACAGGACTTGCTGTTCCCCGCCGCGCTCGAGGGCTCGCGCAAGCACTTCCGTGGTGGTCGAGTCGAGTACGCCGAGCACTCCCGCCGTTGTCCGCTGGGGGTCGAGCGTTCTTCGCTCGATCGCCTGGCGAAGGACGTTCAGGTATTCGCCGCGGACTCCATAGGCGATGGCGACCCAGCCCAGCAGCAGGCCGAAATTCACGAGACTGACCCGGCCGGGGCTGAACTTTAACATCGTGACGAAGAGCAATAGCAGAAGCCCCGCAACCCCGTCCCCCATGCGCCAGACCAGGGTGTCGATGCACGACTTGACCTGGTTCTTGATTTCGGGGGCAACGGGAAGATAGAGCAATTCGGTGGAGGACTTATCGAGCGAGTAGCGCAAGAGAGAGTGTGTGCCCCTCAGGATCGTCCCGGCCACCAGGGTCGGGACCAGAAGGACGCCGAGACTCGGGGCCATCAGCGCCACTGGAAGGACGAAGAGTGTGACCCGGATCCCAAAGGCGCGGAGCAGCGGCCCGGCCAGAGCAAAATTGAAGACAAACGTGGCCAGCCCCATGTATCCATAAAACCGCGCGAAATACGCGGTCAGCCCTATCGTGTTCGAGCCGTACCAGGCTTTGGCGATGAGCTTGAACTGGTAGTCGAGAATGCTGGTGGCGATGCAGCCGATGCCGATCAGCAAAGTGAGCATCCCCAAATACCGGGAGTTCTGGATCAGCTTCAGGCTCTGGCGAAGGTTTTTGGGCGAGACCTCATTCGAAGCCGAACCCGGACTGATTCCCGCCAACCGCTGCCTCGCGCTCTTGAATAGCAGCTTGACGAGCAACGTGCAGACCCCCAGAAGAAGGGCAACGACCAGCAGCAGGGTTTGCGGCTTTGCGTGACCGTGACGCATGACGTCAGCAGTTATGAATCCGACGAATGGCACACCGATGATTGCGCCCGCCTGGATAAATCCGAATAGCCGTCGGGCCTCGCGCGTGGTCAGGACGTAGTTGGCGAGCGTCCACCCCATCGTCGGCCCCATCGCCGCAACCGTGTACACCCAGATGTAAATCAGCATGTACACCCACTTGAACTGGAAGCGCGTCAGCCACCAGAAAAGCGAGAACGAAAAGGCAAAGAAAAGGAGCGTGCCGATCACCAGCGGCTGGAGGCGCAGCCGGTGTGAAAGCCGGATGTAGGATGAAACAAACCCGCCGATCAGCAGGGCTGTGCCGATCATCGCGTAGGGCAGGTGCCGGGGATACACGTCCAAAAACATTGAATCGCCGACGGACTTCCCCATCATGTAAGCGCCCATGATCAGGAACAGATAGAAGAAGAGCAGGGTAGCCGGGGCGACTTCGTTCCTGCGCATGCTGAAAACTCTCCCGACGTGGGCAATCATGGCTTCCGCTCTCCGTCAACTTGGCCCGCCGCTGCGGCCGGTTGGGCGACTGGTTCCGCGGCAAACAGAGGGCGCGGTTTCTCCTCGTCGGCGTAGAAAGCCGCGAAGCGGCCGTCCCGGACTTCCAGCGCGGAGGCGCGTCCTCCGTAGTAGGGTTTCAGCATCCCCGTGTCAATCAGGAAAACGTGGTTGTCGAAGCGCGCCATGATGTCGTACTTGGGCCTGACCGTGTGGGCCGCCACGATATACCTTGCCTTGAGGCGGACCAGCATCTTGTCGAGGTCGTGTTTCAGTTTCTCCTCCGGCTCCAGGGCGAGCCCCCGGTACCAGAGCGGGCTGTCCTGCGAAATCAGGAGCCAGCTCTGCAAGCTGAGGAACTTCTGCATGTCCTCGGCGCCGCTGGGCGCTCCCGCCTGGCCGGCCGATTGAATCGCTGCCCACTCGTCCTGCACCTCGCGGATGGCCTCATCCAGGGTCATGTAGCGCCAGATGAGCTTTCTGTTCGCGAGTCCTTGCCAGAGAGAATCGAAGTTGGCCATCTCGGAACGGATCCGGTCATTCAGTTCTCGGATGTTGCGGAAGTGAAGCTTCGGGTTCAGGCCGCCGTGCATGTAGAGCACATCGCCCACCTGGGCCACGGCGTCGTGTCCGCGAAGCCAGCGGCCGTAGAGGCCCTGTGGGCTGAAGGCGTCGTACCGCTCGAAGTATCCCAGCGGGTGGTCCGCCAGCCACTTCTGGCGCGCGCCTTCGTCGCCCGCGAGGAGAGGATGATTGCGCTTGCCGCGCGCTTGAAGAAATTTCCTGTATTCCTCGAGCTCCTGCTCGCGGACTTTTTCGGATCGATCGGTCGCGAAGGATTGGTAGTCTTCCACGGAGACGTAGCGCAGGTCGGCCATGACGGCCATGGCTTCGTGGTTGCCCAATAGAGGAAGGACCTTCCCGCTCTGTTTCTCAGCCTGGCGCTCGAGTTCCATCAGCAGGTCCAGGCTCTGTCGCGTGGCGGGACCGCGGTCGGGAACGTCGCCGGTCTGCACGAACACGGCGGAGCCGCCCGTCCAGTTACGGCTCGCGTCAATCAATCCGGTCCGTTGCAGGATGGCGACGAATTCCGGGAAGGCCCCGTGCACGTCGCCGACGGCGACAACTCGGGTCTGCGCAGGGGCAGTCACCCCCGTGGCCAGCAGCAGGATCAATAGACCGCTGACCTTGCGGAGTAGGGAGCCAGCCATTTTTTTATCCAGTTATACCCGCCGGGGCTTGCAGGCATAATCTAATCTCCCAGGCTGGCGATTGCAAGAGATTCGAACCGCTGAGACTGCCACTCGCGCACTCCCAACCTGATTCGGCTCAAGCGCGCGCGGCTCCCCTTCACGCGGTTGCAGGGACACAAGATTCCGATTAACTCTTGCTTTCGGATACCGGCAAGGGTACAGTTGTGCCGTTTACGGTCGCCCATCCAAAAAACAATCAAGGAGTTTCGAATGCGTCACCACCGCATATTGGTCTTTGCCCTCGGAGTCTGCCTGTGGGCCGCAGGCTCGCTGCTCTCAAGCGCCCAGCCCGGCCCCAGCTACGACCCGAACCTGACTGAGGAGCAGAAGAGGGATTTTTTGCTCAACGCCAAGGTCATCGCCAGCAAGCGGACCAGCAAAGGCATCACCAGTCCCTGGCACTTGACGCTGAGCGACGGCAAGATCACTCACGACGCGGCCTTTCAGAGCGTTGATGAACGCAAGACTTCGGAGACCATGAGCGACGGCCGCACCGAACTCAACTTCCGCGATTCCTACCACTACAATATCGCCGCTTATGAACTGGCCAAGCTGCTCGGTATGAGCGACATGTTGCCCGTGACCTTGGAACGCAAGTGGAACGGCGAGCGAGGCGCCATAGCCTGGTGGATCCCCTGGAAGTGGGACGAGGGGATGCGCCTGAAACAGAACCTCAAAGCGCCCGACCCGGACGGCTGGAACAAACAGATGTACAAGGTCCGCGTCTTCGACGAGCTCGTTTACGATACCGACCCCAACCTCACCAACGTGCTCATCACGGAAGATTGGAAGATCTGGCGCGTGGACTTCAGCCGCGCTTTCCGTCTCTATCACGATCTGAAGGATCCCAAGGACCTGGTAATGTGCGACCGGCAACTGCTCGAAAAGCTGCGCAAACTGGACGAAGACGAGCTGCGGGAGAAGACCGCGCCCCACCTCTCGAAGGGCGAGGTCAAGGCGGTGATGGCACGGCGGGACAAGATCGTCGCCTACTTCGAAAAGCTCGTCGCCCAAAAAGGCGAGGGCGCAGTGCTGTACTAGCCTTGGCTCGCGGGAGAAAGCCTCCGGGACGCGCGGCGGTTTTGCCGCTCCCCAATGGCCCGAGATGGGAAAGTCCGGAACGAGGCAACTGACGGGCTCCCTCTCCCTCTCGGGAGGATAGCCGCAAACGGCGCGAGGGCAGGCGCTGCGCCGCGACGACTCACCCCGGGCGCGACTCGACGTCGCCCATCCCCTGACGGCGCAAGGCCGTCGTTAGCCGCGACCAATTTAAAAAGCTGGAGCGCTGGAACGCCAAGGCCGCCCCACCTGCTGTTCACTACTTCGCTCGCCGAGCTTCAATGCTGGGCGCCGGGACACGATTGCGGACACTTCGCATGCTGGTCCCCATGGGCCATTCGAAGACTTGCTTCCACGCGCCCACCTGAGTTAGGTTTGACCCGGGCACAGGCACGAGGATTCCGTATCAAGAAAGGGGACCCGCATGGCGATGGACTTTTCACGCAGGAAGTTTCTCGAACGGCTTGGTCTTGGCACGGCCGCAGGGACAGCGTTCCCGCTCTTGAAGAACATGGCGGAAGGAGCGGCTCTTGCCCTCCCCCACCGGACTCTCGGGCGCACCGGAGCCAGCGTCTCGATCCTGGCTTTCGGCTGCGGGAGCCGTTTCCTGATGTACGAGGACGAGGAGAAAGCGCTGGCCGCCCTCAATCGCGCGCTCGACCTCGGCATTACGTACCTCGACACAGCCTACGCCTACGGCGAAGGGAAAAGCGAGACGCGCGTCGGCAAGCTGATGGCCACGCGCCGGAAAGAAGTCTTTCTCGCCACCAAAATCCCCGACCGCAAGCGCGACGACTTCCTGCGGCGCCTGGAAGGCAGTTTGAAGCGCCTGCAAGTGGACCAGGTGGACCTGGTCCACATTCACAGCCTCCGCCTGGAAGACGACCTCGCCAAGCTCGAGGCGCCCGACGGCGCCCTCAAAGGGCTGCTCGAGGCGCGCGAGCAAAAACTGACCCGCTTCATCGGCATGACCAGTCACACCGACGGGGAGGTGATGGCACGCGCCATTGAAAGGCACGACCTTAACTGCGTGCAGATGGCACTCAACGGTTCGCGCAACGGGAAATTCGAGGAGGTGGCGTTGCCCGCCGCCAATCGCAAGAACCTGGGCGTTATCGCGATGAAGGTGACAGGCCAGGAATTTCTGCTTGGCGAAGGACCCGGCAAATCTGACGTCCCATCATTGCTGCGTTATTCATTGAGCTTGCCCGTGACCACCGCGGTGATAGGCATGCCCCGGGTCGAGTTCATCGAACGCAATTCCGAAGTTGCGCGAAGCTTTTCTCCCTTGAGCGAGGCCGAAAAGGAAAACCTGCGGCGCTCCCTGGCTCCGTCGCGCGAGCCGCTCGAACACAGGCTCTCCGGCCACCTCGATGGGCAGGAATCATCGCGCGAGATCTCCTGGGTGTGATTGCAATACCCGGGACGGCCCCCGCAACCCCGTCAAGGCCTGGCGCGCTCAAGTTCGATCCGCGCTTGCCAAAGAGAAGGGTCGATCTCGAGCGCCCGCCGGAACTCCTCCCGCGCCGCGTCTTCATGATTTTCCGCGCGGTCTGCGAGCCCGGCCACATAGAGTGCGGAGGCGCTGGGGTTCGGGCCTGAAGCTTTCTCGAGCAATTCAGTCAGGATCTTTTCAGCCTCGCGAGCCTGGCCCAGCCGTATGAGCGCAAGCGCACCGTAGAGCCGGGAAGTCCCCTCCGGCCCCTTCCCATCTTCGGCGGCCTGCTGCCAGGCCGCGTGCGCCTCTTCGGTTTTTCCCTCTTCCTGCAAAGCTCGGCCGAGCCAGTAGAGCGCCTCTCCGTCGCGCGGCTTGTCGGGTCTTCCGATGCCGAGGTTGCGAGGTACTCGAGAGCCTTTCGGAAAGCCGCTTCAGCCGCTCGGAAGTCTCGAGTGTCGAGGTGTCGTTGCCCCTCCCCGACGCAGGCGAGCACGTAGACCTGCCGGATCATTTCCCC
>WNEY01004075.1_pt1 | contig 11060 bp, 10 predicted proteins | sample 5400531 | NCBI WGS metagenome assembly WNEY01 (sample SAMN13153338, study PRJNA577476) | soil metagenome | isolation source: 200 cm saprolite under Douglas fir tree site 1 | place: USA:California | collected 2015-04-18
TCCCGGGCCGCCTAGCATCGACCAACTGAAGAGCGCCGCTGCCCGCGTGGACGGCGGCGCTACTTTTATGCACGCGTGGACGTAGAGATCAAGGTCGGCAACCTCCGCTTCGTCGCCCGGCTCGAGACTGAGGCGGCGCCGAAGACCTGCCACGCCTTCCAGAACATGCTCCCGCTCGAGGCCCAGCTCATCCAGGCGCGCTGGAGCGGCGAGGCGGCCTGGATCCCGTTCGGCGAGCTCGAGCTGGGGCTCGGTTATGAGAACCACACCAGCCACCCCGCGCCGGGCCAGCTCCTGCTCTACCCGGGCGGCATCAGCGAGACCGAGATCCTGTTTCCGTACGGCGCGTCGGTTTTCGGGAGCAAGATGGGCCAGCTGGCGGGCAACCACTTCGCCACGATCTACGACGGCAACGACCGGTTGAAAGACCTGGGCGAGCTGGTGCTGTGGCGGGGCGCTCAGGAGATCTCGTTCAACAGCGTGGGATGACGCCGGCCGCGACCGTCATGCAGCGCTGCGACGTGCTCTCGGCGTGCACCGAGGAGCCAGGAAAGATCACCCGGCCCTTCGCCTCCGGCGCGATGCGCCGCGCCCATCAGTACGTGCGCGAGTGGATGAGCGAGGCGGGCATGACGGTCACGCGCGACAACATCGGCAACCTGCGCGGGCGCTACCAGGGCGCCGGCAAGGGGACTTTGCTGCTCGGCTCGCACCTCGACTCTGTCCGCGACGCGGGCAAGTACGACGGGCCGCTCGGTGTGATGGTCGCGATCACGGCGGTGCAGCGGCTGCGCGACGCGGACAAGCGGCTGCCGTTCGCCATCGAGGTGCTGGCGTTCGCGGACGAAGAAGGCCTGCGTTTCGGCTCGACCTACCTCGGCAGCCGAGCCTTCTCGGGGGCGTTCGACGCGGCGGAGCTGACGAGGACGGACTCGGACGGAATCTCCATGGCCGAGGCGATTCGCCGGTTCGGCGGCGACCCCGCCCGGATTGCCGGCGATCGGTGGGTGGGCGGGCCGCTGCTGGGCTACCTCGAGGTCCACATCGAGCAGGGCCCGGTCCTCGAGCAGCTTGGCCTGCCGGTCGGCGTCGTTTCGGCGATCGCCGGACAGGACCGGTACGACCTCACCTTCACGGGCGAGGCGGGGCACGCCGGCACCGTGCCGATGAGGCTGCGCCGCGACGCGCTGGTGGCAGCGTCGGCCTTCGTGCAGCGAGTTCACGACTACGCGACGAGCCATGAGGGGTTGGTTGCCACCGTGGGGAGAATGACCGTGGAGCCGGGAGCGGCGAACGTGATCCCGGGCAAGGTCACCCTAAGCCTGGACGTGCGCCACGCCGACGACGCCGAGCGGAAGCGGGCTCGGGCGACGCTCCTCGACGGCGCGAACGCCATCGCCGAGAAGCGGAGCGAGCGCGCCGCCGTCGCCTGCTCGCCTCGCCTGACGTCTCAGCTCGCCCAGGCGATCGAGGGCGAGAAGGTCCAGCTCGTGAGCGGAGCCGGACACGATGGGGTCTACGTGTCCGAGCTCACCGAGATCGCGATGCTCTTCGTGCGGTGCAAGGGCGGGATCAGCCATAACCCCGCCGAGTCGGTGACCGACGCCGACGTGGCGGTCGCGCTGGACGTGCTCGGCCGCTTTCTCGAGCTGCTGTGATCGTCCGCGGCGGCACCGTCGTGACCGCGCGGGGAGTCGAGGTCGCCGACATCGCGATCCAGGACGGACGGATCGTCGAGGTTGGGCGCGACCTCGACGCCGACGCCCGCGGCGAGGAGGTCGACGCGCGCGGGCTGCACGTCCTTCCCGGCGGAATCGACTCCCACGTCCACTTCAACGAACCCGGCCGCGCCGAGTGGGAGGACATCGCGCACGGGTCGGCGGCGCTGACGGCCGGGGGCTACACGGCCTTCATCGACATGCCCCTCAACAACCTTCCGGTGACGACGACGGTCGAAGCCTTCGACCTGAAGCTGGCGGCCATGAAGCGCTCGTCGAGGCTCGACTTCGGCCTCTGGGGTGGACTCGTACCAGGAAACCTCGACCAGCTGGCGCCGCTCGTCGAGCGCGGCGTGATGGGCTTCAAGGCGTTCATGTGCCCCAGCGGCATCGACGAGTTCCCGGCCGCCGATGAGAAGACCTTGCAAGAGGGGATGAAGCGGATCGCCGAGCTAGACTCGATCCTGCTCGTGCACGCGGAGGACCCTTCGCTGCTTCGCGAGCCGAAAGGCCCGTCCGCACGTGACTTCGTCACGTCCAGGCCGCCAGAGGCAGAGGTCAGCGCCATCGAGCGGTGCGTCGACCTGTCGCGGGAGACGGGATGCCGGGTGCACATCGTTCACGTGAGCTCCGCCGCCGGCGCGGACCTGCTAGGCGGTGACGCCAGCGGCGAGACGTGCCCGCACTACCTGCTCTACACGGAGGACGACCTCCAGCGGCTGGGTGGTCCCGGCAAATGCGCGCCGCCCTTCAGGACCGAGCGCATGACGATGATGCCGATCGTCGTCTCCGACCATTCGCCGAGCACGTCCGATCTGAAGGAGGGCGACGACTTCCGGAAGGTCTGGGGCGGGATCTCAGGCTGCCAGTCGACGAGGCAGCTGCTGCTGGCGATGGACGAGGTCGAGCTGCCCGACATCGTCGCCGCCACGTCGACCAACATCGCGCGACGATTTCGGATGCCCGACAAAGGCGACATCGCGCCCGGGTTCGACGCCGACCTCTGGATCGTCGACCTGAGCCACGAAGACGTCGTTCGGCGCGAGGATCTCCTCTACAAGAACCCCTTCAGCGCGCACGAAGGCCAAAAGATCCGCGGCCGCACAGTGCAGACGACCCACGGATCGCCGAAGCTCATCCGGCCAGCCGCGCGCTCGTAACCGCGATCTCGCGCGCGATCTCCTCCTCGTCGGCCGTCAGCAGCCGGCCTTCCCGCACGACGACGCGGCCGTTGACGACGACCGTGTGAGCCCGCGCCGGCGGAGCGAGGGCGAGTCCCGCGAGCGGATCCTTGATCCCCGCGTGGGCGAGGTCGTCGATGCGAAAGCAAGCGATGTCCGCGCGCTTTCCGGCCTCCAGCGACCCGCAGTCGTCGCGGCCCAGGCACTCGGCGCCCCCGCGGGTCGCCAACGTCCACGCCGCACGCGCGTCGAGCGCCTGGGGCGAGGTCGCGCGGACGCGGGCTAGCAAAAGGGCCTGGTGCGCCTCCACCGCCAGGTTCGCGTCCTCGTTGCTCGCCGAGCCGTCGACTCCGAGCCCGACCCGCGCGCCCGCGCGCACCAGGTCCTCCACCCGGCACGCGCCGGCGCCCAGGCGCATGTTGCTCGACGGGCAGTGCGCGATTCCGGTCTTGACCTCGGCGATGCGTAAGACCTCCGCGTCGCTGAGGTGGATGCCGTGCGCGAACCAGACGTCGTCGCCGGTCCAGCCGAGGTCCTCCATCAGCTCGTAGGGCCGCATGCCGAACTTCTCGACGCAGAACCTTTCCTCGTCGAGCGTCTCGGCGACATGCGTGTGCAACCGCACGCCGTGCTTGCGCGCGAGCGCGGCCGAGTCGCGCATGAGCTCCGGCGTCACCGAGAACGGCGAGCATGGCGCGACCACGACCCGGCACATCGATCCGGGCTTCGGATCGTGGAAGCGGCCGATCATCTCTTTCGTGTCGGCGAGGATCGCGTCGTGCTCCTCGACCACGCTGTCGGGCGGTAACCCGCCCTTCGACTCGCCGAGCGACATGGAGCCGCGGCATGGATGGAACCGGATGCCCAGCTCTCGCGCGGTCTCGACCAGCGCCTCGAAGATGCCCGGCCGCCCACGCGGAAAGACGTAATGGTGGTCGGTGGAAAGCGTGCAGCCGGAGAGTAGGAGCCGGGCCATCGCCGCTCGCGCCGCGACTCGGACCAAGTCGGCGTCCATCCGCGCCCACACCGGGTAGAGCGCGCGGAGCCACTCGAACAGCGTGCCGTCCGGGACGTAGCCGCGAGTCGCCCACTGGTACATGTGGTCGTGGGCGTTGACCAGACCCGGCATCGCGATGCAGTTCGGCTCGTCGACGACCTCCCCGGCCTTCGGGGCCGGACCCGACCCGACTTCGAGGATCTGGCCGTGCCGGACGTGCACCCAACCGTTCTCGATCTCCCGCGAGCCGGTGTAGACCAGTCCCGCCTTCAGGAGAAAGCTCAAAGGGCGAGGTCGTGCGGTCGAACCGGGACGCGCGCGATCTCCCGGCCAGTCGCGGCGCGGATCGCGGCCACGATCGCCGGCCCGGAGGAGATCGCCGGCGGCTCCCCCACCCCCTTCAGCCCGTACGGCGAGTTCGGGTCGCCCAGCTCGAGCACGTCCATCTTCACTGGCGGCATGTCGAGGATCGTGGGCAGCAGGTAGTCGGTGAAGGAGGCGTTGCGGATGACGCCGTCCTTCAGCTGGATCTCCTCCATGACCGCGAGTCCCAGCCCCTGCGCGGCACCTCCCTCGAGCTGGCCCTGCACCGCGAGCGGATTTATCGCCTTGCCCACGTCCTGCGCGGTGGCGAGCTCGACGACCTTGAGCAGGCCGAGATCGGTATCGACGTCCACCACCGCGCGGTGCGCGGCGAACGCGAACTGCATGTGGGCGTTCGACTGCCCTGTCTCAGGATCCAGGTGCTGGGTGGCGCGGGGACGGAACTCGCGCGTCTCCTCGATCACCGCGTCGCCGAGGAGCGTGGCGAGGGCCACGATCGGAGCGCCGCTGGCGCTGACGACCGCATCGTTCTCGATCCGCAGCTCGGTGGCGGTGTTAGGGGTCCCCACGAATTCACGCCCTTGGCTCTGAATTCGTGGGGATAAATGGAGCTCCGACTGCGCGAGATCGAGAACGCGCTCGCGCACCGCCTGCGCCGCCTCCTTCACCGCCCCGCCGGTGATGTAGGTCTGGCGCGAGGCCGAGGAAGAGCCCGCGGAGCCGACCCGCGTGTCGGCGTTGAGCACCACGATGTCGTTGACGCCCAGCTCGCTGCCCGCGACCTGGGCCTGGACCATGACGATCCCCTGCCCGACCTCGGCGGCGGCGGAGTGGACCTCGACGCGTGGCTTGCCTTCGTGGACGAAGAGGCGGACGCGGGCGGTCGAGTAGTCGTCGAAGCCTTCGGAGTAGCCGATGTTCTTGAATCCGGCCGCGTAGCCGACGCCGCGCTTCACGCCCTCGCCGTGGGTCGTGTTCGACACCCCGCCCGGCAGAAACAGCTCGCGACCCTCACCCTCACCCTCTCCCCCCGAGGGGAGAGGGAAATTGCGAACGCGGCGTAGGAGCTCGGCTACCGGGACCGGGCCGTCGATCTTCTGGCCCGTGATCAGCTCGTCACCTGTCTTCAGCGCGTTGCGCATGCGCAGCTCGACCGGGTCCATCCCCAGCGCGGCCGCGAGCCTGTCCATCTGCGCCTCGTGCGCGTAGCAGTTCTGCACCGAGCCGAACCCCCGCATCGCGCCGCAGGGCGGGTTGTTGGTGTAGACGACGATTCCGTCGATGGTCGCGTTCGGCACGAGGTACGGACCGCAGGAGAAACATGTCGCGTTGGCGATCACCGCTGTGGAGCTCGAGGCGTAAGCCCCGCCGTCGAGCAGGATCCGCGCCTTGACGTACGCGAGCTTGCCGTCGCGGCTGGCGCCGTGCTCGTAGACCAGCCTTCCCGGGTGCCGGTGCACGTGGCCGACGAACGACTCCGGCCGCGAGTAGGAGAGCTTCACCGGCCGGCCGGTCTTCAGTGCGAGCATGCAAGCATGGGCCTGCATCGACAGGTCCTCGCGCGCGCCGAACGCGCCGCCGATGCCCGCCATCGTCAGTCTCACCTTCTCGCGGGGAAGGTCGAGGATCGACGCCAGCTGCTGCTGGTCGACGTGCAGCCACTGGGTGGCGATGTGGAGGTCGACGCCGCCCTCGCCGTCGGGGATCGCCAGGCCTGACTCCGGGCCGAGAGGCGCCTGGTCCTGCATGCCAATCTCGTACTCGCCGTGCACGACGACCTCGGCGTGCGGGTTCTGGTCGCCGTGCCTGATCTTTACGTGCCGCAGCACCTTGCCGTCCTCGGCGCGCGTCACCGGCGGCAGCAGCTCGTATTCGACCTTCACCGCCGCCGCGGCGCGGCGCGCCTGCTCCGGATGATCGGCCGCGACGAGGGCGACCGCCTCGCCCCAGTAGTTGACTGTGTCGCCGGCGAGCACCGGCTGGTCGGCGATCTCCAGGCCGTACAGCTTCGCGCCGGGCACGTCTTCGTGGGTCAGGACGGCGTGCACTCCCGGCATCGCGCGCGCGGCGCTCGTGTCGATCGAGACGATGCGTGCGTGTGGGTGCGGGCTGCGCACCGTCGCGCCCCACAGCATGCCCTCGACATTGAGGTCGGACGAGTAGACAAAGCCGCCGCGGACCTTGGCCACGCCGTCGGGCCTGGGGACGCTCTCGCCGACTCTCATCGCCCCGCCGCCATGTTCACCGCGTCGATGATCTTGGCGTAGCCCGTGCAGCGGCAGACGTTGCCGGCGAGGGCCTCGCGGATCTGGGCCTCGGTGGGATGGGGCACGCGCTGGAGGAGGTCGTGGGTGGCGACGACGAGGCCGGGCGTACAGAAGCCGCACTGGACGGCGCCCGCCTCGACGAACGCCTGCTGGACCTTGGCGCCATCGAGACCTTCGACGGTCACGATCGAGCGGCCGTCGGCCTGCCCGCCAAGCACCAGGCAAGCGCAGACCAGGGTGCCGTCGAGGTAGACCGAGCACGAGCCGCACTCGCCCTGCTCGCAGGCGTTCTTGGAGCCGTAGAGGCCGAGCCGCTCGCGGAGCACGTACAGCAGGCTCTCCCCCTCCCACACGTTGGCCTCGCGCGGCGTGCCGTTCACCGTGCAGCCGATCTTCATGCGGCCCAGGCCCATGTGAGGCAGCGGCGCGCCATCACCGCGAGCGCGTGGCGGCGATAGGCGGCGGTGCCGCGGACGTCGTCAATCGGCTTTGCGGCTGCCGCCACGAGCTCGCCGAAACGTTGCAGCGTGGCCTCGCTCGGCGCTTTGCGGTTCTCCCAGTCGAGCTCGCCCTGGATGAACTCCTCCGCCTCGACCGCCCGCAGGGGGGTTGGGCCGGCGGAGCCGATGCCGGTGCCAACCGACCTCCGTGCGGGGTCGACCGCCAGCGCAAACGAGCACACCGCGATGACCATCGCGTTGCGGGTGCCGACCTTGGCGAACTGCTGGGGCCCCGGCGCGGGCTCGACAAAAAATGCCGAGATCAGCTCGTCGTTCTTCGTGGCGTTGCGCTTGGGGCCGGTGAAGAACTCGCGCACCGCAACGCGCCGCACCCCGGCCGTCGAAGCAAGCTCGACCTGCCCGTCGCAAGCCAGCAGAGGCGGATGAGCATCGCCGGCGGGCGACGCCGTGCCGAGGTTGCCGCCCACCGTCCCGCGGTTGCGGATCTGGGGCGAGCCAACCGTCCGCGAAGCGATGGCGAGCCCCGGCAGCCGGTCGCCCAGCTCGTCGACGAGGCGCGTGTAGGTCACACCGGCTCCGATGCGGAGAAGGCCGTCCTCCATGCCCCACTCCGTGAGCTCGCGGACCCGCGTGAGGTCGATGAACGCCGCCGGGCGGTTGTGGTCGAGGTTCAGCTCCACCATCACGTCGGTGCCGCCCGCGATCGGCACCGCCTCGGGGTGCGCGGACTTCATCTCCAGCGCTTCGCGCCAGGACGACGGCTGGAAGAACTCCATCACCAGGCGAAGCCGGGCTCGGGCGCGTCGTCACGCGTGACGGTGCCTTCGATCAGGCCGTACGGCCGGTCGGCGGCGTAGAAGACCTCGTTCTCGTTTTCCATGCCAAACGGCGACAGGTCGACGGCGAAGTGGTGCTTGTTCGGCATCGAGAGCCGGACCTCCGCGATCTCCGGCCGCGCCTCGAGCACCGCCTCCCCCATCGCGTAGAGGGTCTGCTGCAGGGAAAGGCTGTGCTTGGATGCAAAGGTGTCGAGGAGCAGGCGCCGGACATCGGCAAACGACGTCGCCCAGTCCACCTGCGACTCGCAGAAGCGCCACCGCGCGGAGAGCGACGTCGCCATGATCCGGTCGCGCGTCTCCGGCAGCGTGGTGTAGCGGTCCTTGATGTAGCCGTGGAACTCGGAGCCGGTGGACTTGAGAATCACCAGGTCCCCGACACCGCCCACGACCCACGTGACGTCGTCGGTGCAGGTCACCGTGGCGAGGCGCTTCTCCGCGCCCGAGCGCACGAACGCGTGGTCGTGGATGCGGTCCCACGCGAACTCCTCTATGGAAACGCGCGCGCGGTACACGGACGCGAACTCGCCCACGAAATGGCGCGCGAGGCGGATGCCGAACTCCTCGACCTCGCCGACGCCGTCGTGGGCGAAGGCGAACACGGTGTTCTTCTGCGTGTCGGTGGGCACGACCTTGGCGTTGTCGCCGGTCAGGTGTGCGTCGGCGAAGTCGCCGGAAAGGGCGACGCTGACGTTGAGGTCTTTGATGTCGTGCGTCGACCCGCGCCTGGTGATCCGCACCACGTGCGTCTCGGCTTTGCCGTACTGGTTGTCACCGAGGACGATCGTCATGTGCCCCTATAGGTGGTGTAGCCGTACGCGCTCAGCAGCAGCGGCACGTGCAGGTGGCCGCCTTCGAACGTGAAGATGACCGAGACCGTGGGGTAGAACACGCTCAATCCGGACCGTTCGAAGTAAGGACGCGTGTCGAAGTCGAGCCGATACTCGGCAGCGTCGAGGTCCTCCTCGGTCAGCTGGCGCACACGCCCGTCCGAGTCGGTGGTCGACTGCGCGACCTCCTTCCAGTCGCCGTCGGGCTCGCGGCGGTGCAGCGCGACCGCCAGGCCGGCGGCCGGGGCGCCGCGCATCGTGTCGAGGACATGGGTGGAGATGCTCATACCGAGAGCACCTTCTCCAGCCGCATGTGCGCGATCTTGCGCAGCTCGCCCTTCGCCTCGACCAGCTCGGCGGCGGGGTCGTTCTTCATACGGCGGCGCAGCTCAGCCAGGATCTCCTCCGCGCTTCGGCCGCTCGCGAAGATGAGAAACACGTGGCCGAACTGCTCTTCATACCTCCGATTTTCGGCGGCCAGCGCGACCAGCGTCGAGGGCGCGGCCTGCATGGCCCGGTACTGCTCCCGCTCCGAGCTGTCGGGCGCATGCCCTCCCCGCTCCCCGACGCGCGGGTGGGCCTCCATCGCCTCGAGCCACTCCTCGTCCGTCAGGTCGTCCATCGCCCTGTCTGCGTTCTCCCCTCCGGCGACTGCTCGCGCCCACGTGCGGCTAGCCAGGCAGGCGTAGAGCCGAGCCTCGAGACCCTGCGCGCGAGCCCGACCAGGTTGGGACCTATTGAATTCACTCAATCCCGAGCGGCACCAGCTCGAAGCGGCTGACGTCGACCAGGCCGCGGTCGGTGATCTTGAGCTCGGGGATGACCGAGAGGGCGAGGAAGCTCAAGGTCATGAAGGGCGCGGCCATCGTCGCGCCCATCGATTTCAGCCGTCCCTCCATCGAGCGCAAGCGCTCGTGCACCTCGGCGAGAGGCCGGTCGCTCATCAACCCCGCCACGGGCAGCGGCAGCTCTTCGACGACCCGGCCGCCCTCGGCGATCACGATCCCGCCTCCGATCTCGGCCAGGCGCATCGCGCACACGGCCATGTCGAGGTCGTCGACGCCCAGGAGGACGATGTTGTGCGCATCGTGGGCGACGGTCGACGCGAACGCGCCGCGCTTCAGGCCGACGTTGGTGGCAAAGCCGAGGCCGATGCGACCGCTCGCGTGGTGCCGCTCGACGACCGCGATCTTGACCAGGTCGCGCGACGGGTCGGCGACGACGCAGCCGTCGCGCACCGCGGGCTCGACGGCGTCGACGCCCGTGACCAGCTGCGCCGGCACGATGCGCATCACGCGGATCTTCTTCGGTCCGGCCGCGATGCGGAACGACGTCGCGTCAAGCGGCGCCAGGCTGACCGTCTGGCGCACCCATTCCGGCACCTCGACGTTGACGTGCTTCGGCGCGGCGCCGCGCTTCAGCACCTGGCGAGGCTGGAACGACTTCAGGTCGTCGAGGACCACGATGTCGGCCTGGTAGCCGGGCGCGATCGCTCCCAGGTGCCACAGCCGGTGGCAGGTCGCGGGGTTGATCGTCGCCAGCACCAGCGCGTCCTCAGGGCTGATGCCTTCCTCGACCGCGACCCGGACCATCTGGTTGATGTGGCCCTGCTCGACGATGAAGTCGGGCTCTCGGTCGTCGGTGCAGAAGGCGCAGCGTTCGGTGCCATAGCGCTTGATGAGCGGCAGGAGGTCGCGCAGGTTGCGCGCGATGGAGGCCTCGCGGAGGAGCACCCACATGCCCAGCCGGCGCTTCTCCAGGGCCTCGTCGAAGGTCATCGCCTCGTGGTCGGAGGTGATGCCGGCGCTGATGTACGCGTTGAGCGCGGGGCCGCGGACGCCGGGCGCGTGGCCGTCGACATGGTCGGTCAGGCCGGTCGCCAGCTTCGCGAGCTCGGACGCGCTGCCGCTGATCACGCCGGGAAAGTTCATCATCTCGGCGATCCCGATCGTGCGGCTGCGGCGAAGCAGGCTTTCGATGTCGCCGGTTGTGAACGGCCGCCGCGGTGACTCGAAATGCGATGCGGGCACGCATGACGACGCCATGACGTAGACGTCGAGCGGGATGTCCTCGCAGCAGTCGAGCAGCCAGTGGATGCCGTCGGTGCCGAGCACGTTGGCGATCTCGTGCGGGTCGGCGATGACAGCGGTCGTGCCGTGGGCGAGGACCGCGCGTGCGAACTCGTCGACCATGAGCTTGGACGACTCGATGTGCATGTGGGCGTCGATAAAGCCCGGCACGAGGTAGGCGCCCTTGACGTTCAGCGTCTCCGGGCCGTCGTAGCGACCCAATCCGACGACGTGGCCGTCCTTGACGGCGACGTCCACGTCCAGCCACTCCTTGGTGAAGACCGAAAAGACGTGGCCGCCGGACAGCACGAGGTCGGCCGGCTCGTCACCTCGCGCGACCGCCATCCAGTGTGCGTCGATGACGGAGACTTTAGCGG
>WNEY01007053.1_pt1 | contig 11060 bp, 14 predicted proteins | sample 5400531 | NCBI WGS metagenome assembly WNEY01 (sample SAMN13153338, study PRJNA577476) | soil metagenome | isolation source: 200 cm saprolite under Douglas fir tree site 1 | place: USA:California | collected 2015-04-18
CTCCATGGGCTTACCCCGTCGGCTCACCCCTCGCTGGCCTACCCCGCGCTGGCTCACTCCCCGTCGGTCTATCCCCGCTGGCAGGTTCTCCGCTCGCTTACTCCCGCTGGCTCACCCCGTCGGCCTGCTCCCGCTGGCAGACTCTCCGCTCGCTTACGCCCACTGGCGTGTCAAGCAAGCCATCAGGATCCAGTTCCTGCACTATCTCCGGCGCGACCATGGCGTAAAGGCGCTGTGCGTTCTGGCGGAGCAGGTCGACTTTCGCCGGATCCGCGCAGAATTGGGCCGACCATTCGATTCCGGCGAGATTGCGGACCATGAACCAGCCGCGGGCGTCCTTCAGCCAGAGGCTGCTGCCATGATGATCCTCATACGGCCCGGACCCGTAGATCAGGCCAGCGGACTCCCCTGCCATCTCGTTCATCTTCGCCCGCGCCGCGCGGTATTCGGAAGAATCGGTACGCGCCGGGTGGTCGGGGATGTCGATCCGCCACGGATGCGTCTCCGATTCCGAATGAACGGGCTCTGGAGTTGTCATGGAGCGCCCCTCCCCCGCAACGGCAGCTCTGTTCCGCCTGCTCCTGCCGGACATCCTGTCATCAAGCGAGGCCCAGGGAAAGGACGTCCAGGCCATTCGCCAGCCATTCCCATGCCTCCCCCGGAGCACCATGACCACCCGCGCCCCCCGGCCTTCCGCCCGCCTGCCCCGACCAGCGTCCCCACCCCCGCCAGCGCCAGCGTCCCATTTCATGATCACGGAGAGTTCTGGGGGGCCGGCGCCCGCAAAGCCTCCGCGATCATGAAGCACACCCCGCATCCCGCTCCCCGGCCAGCGCCTCCGCCTCCTCGGCCCGCGCCTCGTTCATGATCACGGAGAGTTCTGGGGGCCGGCGCCCCGCAAAGCCTCCGCGATCATGAAGCACCCCGGGCGTTTCCTTGATCATGAAGAGGAATGGCGGTGGGCGCCGATGACTGGCCGGATTCGGCGTGATCTCAGAGAACGGGGGGGTCACCGGAGGCGGAGGGGGCGCCGGAGGCGGAGGGGGCGGGCTTTGGGGCCAGCGCGGCGGGCTTCGGAACCAGCCAGAGGAGGCAGAGCGCGGCAACCGCCGCAGCCGGGACGATGGCTCCGGCCGCGGTCGACAGGATCGCGTATGCGATGGTCAGCAGCGAGCCGAGGAAGACGAGGTAGGCCCCGATGATGAGGAAGCCGGCCGGCCGGCGCAGGCCGCGGTCGCGGTAGGCGATGGTCAGGGCGAACAGAGTCAGCCCGGCGTACCATCCGGCGACGAGCGTCGCCTGGCTCGATGGCCGGCCAAGCCCGGTGATGGCGGCGGGGAGCATCAGCCCAGCGATGACGTTCAGCGCGTTGCTGTTCAGCGCGGTGCTCAGCACGGCCGCTCCCCTGCCCTTGGCGGCCAGGTAGACGGCGGCGACGGCGTTGGGCAGGCTGGTGACCCCGGCCAGCGTAATGCCGCCGGTGACGATCCCGGGCACCGCGTAGTGCCGGCCGAGCGCCGACGCCGCCACCTCCATCGCCACGCTGGCGGTCACCACGAGCACCAGCGCCGCCACGGCGACGACGGCATCTTGCGGCCGGCCACGACGCGGGCGGATGGCCTCGGCTAGCTCAGCCTCCTCCTCGATGACGGCCGTGGTCAGCCAGCCGGCCAGCCGTCGCGGCAGCCTCGGCAGCGGCCTGCCGTCCATCCCCAGGGCGATGAGGTAGGGCATGAAGATCAGGCTGGTCACCACTATCCCGGCGACCGGCGAGAGGAGCCCGAGCACGACAAGCACACAGGCTCCGGCTATCCACGCGCTGACGACGCCGCCTAGGACCACGACATGGCGGTGCAGCGCGATCCGGCCAGCCACCACGGCGCCGAGGCCGAGCAGCGCGGCCAGGTTAAAGACGTTCGAGCCGAGCACGACTCCGGCCCCGACGCGCTGCTGATGGTGCGCCAGCGCGGTAACGGCCGAGGTGATCTCCGGTGCGTCGGCCGCCAGCGCGGCGATCACGCCGAGCAGCCCCTCGGACAGGCCGGCCCGCTCGGCGAGTCGCTCCAGCCGGGATACCAGCACCCAGCTCATCCCGAGGCTGACGAGCGCGCCGGCCAGGAACACGGGAACGGCGGCCGACGGCGTCAAGGACATCAGATTACCCCTGCTGAAGCCACCGACAGCACGATATTCCGCACACCGCCCAGCCACCCAGCCGCCCGCAGCCACCGCCCGCAGCCGCCGCCCGCAGGCCCGCCGCGCACATCCCGAGGCCGCGCGCGCCCAGCCGCCCGCAGCGGCCGCCGGCATGCCCCGCCGCGTTAGGGTGCGATGGATGGCAGCGAAGCTTTCCCTGGTGGTCCGGACGGACCTCGGCATGGGGCGGGGCAAAGCTGGCTGCCCAGGTCGCGCACGCCGCCGTCACCGCGGTGCTTGCCGCTCAGCTCACCGCCGACCGCAGCGCCGACCTGGCCGGCTGGCTGGCCGACGGGCAGCCTAAGGTAGTGCTCAGCGTCGGCAGCGACGCTGAGCTGGGCAAACTTGCCGCCGCCGCCAAGGCGGCCGGCCTGCCTAACCAGGTCATCACGGACGCCGGCCGAACCCAGCTGGCGCCGGGCACCGTGACCTGCTGCGCCATCGGGCCGGCCGACGCCGAGCGGGTGGACGCGGTCACCGGCGGGCTGGCCCTGCTCTGATCATGTATGCAAGGTCGTTGTACGGCCGTGCTCCTTCCGTTATGGTGTGGGGCCATTCACCCGCACAGTTCCCGAGGGCGTGACGATGCTCGATCAGCGGCACCAGGAGGCACTGGCCCAGTGCCGGCTCAGCGCGCTGCCCAGCGCGACCCTGGAGCGCATGACAGCCGACTCCGCGCTGCTGGACGCCCCGGCCGGCACCGTCCTGCACCGCGTCGGCTCCACCTCGCCGTTCCTCTGCGTGGTTGCCGAGGGAACGCTGCGGACCTGCCTGATCTCGGAGCAGGGCCGCCAGGTGACGGTCCGCTACAGCAGGCCGGGTGACCTGGTCGGCCTGGCCGGCGTCTATGCCGGGCAGTCTCCCCGTCTTTCGATCCAGGCCGTGACCCCCAGCCGGCTGCTGCTGCTGCGTCCCGAGACGGTGCGCAAGCTGGCGGCCGCAGACGCCGGCCTCGCCAGCGTGCTGCTTGTCGACCTGGCCGAGCACACGGCCGCCTACCTGAGCGCGCTGGCCACCGCCACGCTCCCGTCGCTGCGGCAGGACGTTGTCCGCCATCTGCTCGACGTTGCCGAGTCAGGCGACAATGGCGACAGCATCGTGGCCAGGCTGTCGCCGCAGGAGCTTGCCGAGCAGGTCGGCAGCCCGCGCGAGGTGGTGGGCCGGATCCTGCGCGATCTCAAGGACGAGGGCCTGGTCAGCACCGGGCAGGATGCGGTCGTCGTGCTTGCCGCCGACCGCCTGAACGATCTGACCTGGCCACGGAACTACTGAACCGCGGAGCATGCGGGACCGGGCCGGGAGACTGCGTACTAAATCATGGGCAGCCGGCGCCCGCACGGCACTGACGGCCCGCCCCGCGTTCCCCGGTCAGTCGCGCGGCCCGATGCCGGGAGCGGCAGGGGCCGGTTCCGCTTCCTCAGCGGCGAAACGTTGCCCTTAGCCGCCGGACGGGCAGGTTCTCGTCGTCGACGTAGTCCTCGAAGCGGATCTCGCGCAGGCCGGCCTCACGCAGCGGGTCGAGTTCGGCCCGCCGCAGCGGCCAGGGCATCGTGCCCGGGTCGTCATCACCGCGGCGGCCTCGGGCGATGACCAGGAGCGTCCCGCCGGTTAGGGCGGCCAGCATGCGGACCGCCGTCGCCCGCTCAGCGCTGGCCGGGGGCAGTACCTGCACGGTGTAGGCCTCCACTACCAGATCGAACGGGTCGGCCAGCCAGGCAGCAGGCGGGCTGAGCAGATCGGCTTCCTGGTAGCGCACGTTGCTTTCACCGAAGCGCTCCCGGCATTTGCGGACGGCGCTGGCTGCGATGTCGAACGCCGTTACCTCACAGCCGCGTTCCGCGAGCCATTGCGCGTCGTCGCCGTAGCCGCAGCCCACCACCAGGGCGCGGTGCATGGCCGCCTGGACGACATCCCGGTCGGGGTGTACGACGCGGCCTGGGCCCTGGTGGCCTGGAATCAGACCTGGGCGGCGCTGACGGGCGATCCGTCTGGGCAGCGCGGCCGGGACCAGAACCTGCTGTGGCGTCATTTCACCGGCCCGCCCGGCCGCGTCCGGCGCAGCGGGCAGCAAGCTGCCGCGTTCGAGGCCGCCGCCGTGGCGGACCTCCGCAGCGCCGCGGGCAGCTACCCGGATGACGACGAACTGCGCCGGCTGATCGACGACCTCAGCCAGGCCAGCGCCCGCTTCGCCGAGCTGTGGCAGGCCCGGGCCGTCGCGGTGCACACCGCCGACCGCAAGCGCATCGATCATCCGGAGGTGGGCCCGCTTACCCTGGACTGCGATGTCTTCACCGTCCAGGGGTCCGACCTGAGGGTCATCGCCTACACCGCCGAGCCCGGCAGCGACGACGCCGACAAGCTCGCGCTGCTGCGCGTCATCGGCCTGCAGGCCATGTCCGGCTAGCCCACCGCCATGGAACTCCGGCGGTGCTAGGCACCGGAGCTAGCCACCTTTCAGCCGAGGAAGCTGGAGCTAGATGCCTGCTCAGCGCAGGTAGGAGGCGCCGTTCAGGTCGATGACGGCGCCGCTTGCCCACAGCGCCTCTGGCGATGCCAGCCACGCCACCGCCGCCGCCACCTCGCCGGGCTCGGCGACCCGGCCGAACGGGCTCTGCGCCCGGATGGCGTCCCCGCCTGGGCCGGACAGCACGGACTCCGCCATCTCGGTGCGGGCGAAGCCGGGCGCCACGGCGGCGACAGCGATGCCGTGCGGGGCCAGCGCTACCGCGAGGGACTGCGCCATCGCATGCAGGGCGGCCTTGGCCGCCCCGTAGGCCGGCGCCGTCGGCTCGCCCCGGTAGGCCCCGCGCGAGCCGACGCAGATGATCCGCGCGCCGGCCGGCCCCTCCGGCCGGTTCAGCAGATGATCCGTCATGCACCAGGTCACGTTCGCCGAGCCATGGACGTTCGTGTCCACGACGCGGCGCCAGGAAGCCTGCCAGTCGGCGTACGAGGTGGCATCGATCGGCTGGTGCACGTAGATGCCGGCGTTGTTGACCAGTACGTCGAGTCCGCCGAGCGCGGATACCGCCGCCGTGACCAGGTCGCCGGCCTGCCGCGGATCGGCGATGTCGCCGGTCACCACGGCGTGCCCGCCGCCCGGCAGCGCGACGGCCGCCGGGAGCGCCGCGGCTACCGCGTCGGCGGCCGTCGGGTCCGCCCGGCAGTGCACGGCCACCCGGTGGCCGGACCCGGCCAGCGCCCGGGCGATCGCCGCGCCGATCCCTCGTGATGATCCGGTGACGAGCGCACGGCGTACGGTCATGATGGTGGCCTCCTCGACGGCTGCGAAAGCGGCGCCTGCTGAGTTCATGATCACATGTAGCGGGCCCGGCTGGCGCGCGCCTCCGAGCCGCCCCCGGCCAGCCGCCCCAGCAGCCTGGCCGGCACCTTGACCAGCACCACGCCCGCACCTGACCGGCGCCATGGGCTGCGTCGCCGCGCTGATGCAGCAGAGCCTTGCGCGACGGCTGGGACTGCCGGGCCGGGGGAAGCGCGGCCGGGATGATCGCGCCTGGTCAATGCCTGCGTGCGGGCCATGTCACCAGATGACGGCTGTTACCTTGGCAGGGGAATCGGCCAGATGGGAGGTGGCGATGGGCCTGCCCGTCGGCCAGCGCAAGGACCTGGACATGATCGAGATTATGCTGCGGGCATCGGACCCGCGGCTGACGTCACTATTCACGATCTTCACCCGGCTCAACCAGGACGAGGAAATGCCGGGCAGAGAACAGCTGAAGGCCGGCGCCGCGCGGCTCTGGCTCTGGCTGCGGATCCGCCCCGCCTCGGCCGGCCGGCGGCTCGGCGCGATCTCAGGACGGCGGCTCAGGACTGCCCTGTTCTTCCCGGTGGCGCTGGCCGTCATGGCATGCACGATGCTGCTCGGCGGGGGCATCTCGGGATCACCGCGGTGCATGTCGGGACCGCGCGCCGTTGGTACCTCCCAGCTCAGCACGAAGACCAGGGCGAAGACCAAGGCGTGCATCCCGGTGCTGTGGTCCCGCGGGATGGTGGGCCGGTAGCGGCCTGCCAGCCACCGGCAACCGCTCCGGCCAGCTGATCAGCGCCGGATGGCGACGAGCTCCGGGTCCAGGCATGCCTGGCCAGCCTGCACCGGCCGCCCGGCCGGGCCGGCCACGCCGGCCAGGCCCGGGGACGCGGCCCTGACGGCGCCCAGCCTGTCGCATGACGTGATCAGCACCGTAGTGCTCGCTGCGCCCGCGCTGCCGCCGATGCCGGACAGGTCGACGAAGTAGTGCGGCCACGGCAGCTGCGGCGTGGTCCAGACGACCCGCTTCCTGGCGACGTTATATCCCCAGGCATCGCCCTCCGGTCCGTTGTCAAGGCCGAGGGCGACACCGCCGCGCACCCCGTACAGGCCGGACGAGCCTGGCGCCACCGTGCCCCGGATCCTGGCTCCGGTATCGGGGTTCACCCCCACCAGCGTGCTGCCCTTGATCAGGTACAGCCGCGCCTGTACCTCATCGACGCTCTCCGGGACGGTCCCGGCCCGTGCCCAGAGCCGCTGCCCGGTCGCGGCGCTGTACGCGGTCACTCCACGCGCTCCGGAGAAGAGCACCACCCCGTCGAAGACGCCGCTCAGCGCGCCGTCGAACGAACGGCTGCGCGGCCGGATCACCCGCTGCGCCCCGGTCCCGAGGCTGATCTGCCGCAGTGCGGTGACGGGCGCGGTGCCGAGGTAGCCGCCTGCCGCGACGGTGACGTACAGGTTGCTGCCGTCCACCCGCCATGCCTGCGGGACCTTGCCGGTCCGCCGCCGCCACCTGACCTTGCCGGTCTTGTTGTCATAGCCGGTCACTGACGTCCGGCCGACGATCACGGTGGCCGCGGAGCTGGCCGCGACGGCGCCGCCGTACGCTGCCGCCGGATAGCTCCGGACCCTCGCGCCGGTCCTCGCGCCGAGCACGACCTCCCGCCGGACGGCCCTGCCCGTGCGTGGTCGCGGGATGCTCACGCCGACGGTCACCACTCCAGGCCAGGCCCGCACGGACTCGATCGATGCGGTGGCGGGCAGGCGGCTGAGCGCCGTGGTCCACAGCCAGTTCCCGCTGCGCAGGTCAAAGGCGACCACGGTCAGGCCGAATCCGACGGCCGCCACGTCGCCGCCCGCCGCGGCGTACGCCTGTCCCTGTGCCAGCACCGTGCCGCCGGTATCACTGGCCGTCCATGACCCTGGCAGCAGGCGGGTCCACAGCACCTTCCCGGCCAGTCCGCACTGCGGTCCGCTGCACGGACCGGCCGCGGACCCGGACGCATGACCAGGGATGATGGCAGCCCCGGCAAGGATAACGGCCAGGATCGCTCGCCGCGTCCATGGGGCAGGAACGCCTGCCAGGCTCACGCTCGTGCCGGACCTTTCTGACCGCCCCATTGCCAGCGCCCGGCCGTATCGCCGCCGGGCCGCCCGGACCGCCAACGTAGGCCATTCTGCTCCAGCCCGGAGGCGGAAGTGCGCGACTGCCGCGATCTTCGATATGCAGTTACGCAGCCCGGGGTGCCGGTGCCGCCGCCAGCGGATGCTCAAGTAGCGTTGGCCAGGGCCACGCTAGCCGCATTGATGAGGAGGCAACCATGACCGATCGGGCGCCGCTACCCCACGATTTCCTGCCGCAGGTGCCGTCGTTCACGGTACAGAGCGAGGACGTGGCCGCTGGCGAGCAGATGGGCGACGCGCAGGTCTACAACGGCTTCGGCGTGTCCGGCGAGAACGTCTCGCCCCAGCTGAGCTGGCATGGCTTCCCGGCCGAGACCAAGGGATTCGCGGTGACCTGCTTCGACCCCGATGCCCCGACCGGATCGGGATTCTGGCACTGGCTGGTGATCGACATCCCCGCGTCGGTTACCGAGCTCCCGGCGGGCGCGGGCGCGGCAGGCGGCGCTGGCCTGCCGGCCGGAGCGTTCTGCGTGCGCAACGACTACGGGACCAAGGACTTCGGCGGCGCGGCGCCGCCAGCCGGTGACCCGCCGCACCGCTACGTGTTCACCGTGCACGCCCTGGACACCGAGTCGCTGGGAATCGACTCGGACGTCTCGGCTGCGGTGGCCGGCTTCAACCTCGGCTTCCACACTCTCGCCCGGGCCACGATCATCCCGGTCTACGGGCACTGACGGCGCGTACTCGGGCCCGGCCAGGGCTGTGCAGTCCAGGCCCGGAAGGTGATACCCGGAATGGCTGACTCGCCGTTTGACGCCGTCGCCGGCTACTACGACGTGGCCAGGCCGTCCTATCCGGACAGCCTCTTCGAGGCGATCGAGAAGATCACCGGGCCGCTGGCCGGCCAGGTCGTGCTGGACGGCTGCGCCGGGACAGGAATCGCGACCCGCCAGCTCAGCGCTCGCGGCGCCCTGGTCACCGGGTACGACATCGGCGAGGCGATGCTGCGCCGCGCGATTGCCCGCAGCCCGGAATTGCCGTTTGTGATCACCAACGGCAACCTGCTGCCGTTCCGCGATGGCCGCGCCGACCTGGCGTGTTTCGCGCAATCCTGGCATTGGCTCGATCAGGACCTGGCCAGCCGCGAAGTGGCCAGGGTGCTCAGGCCGGGCGGGCACTGGGCCGCCTGGTGGAACCAGTCCGTGCCCGACGGCGAGGACTGGCATAGCGCTTACCAGGACGCGCTGGAAGCCACCGGCGAGCGCTTCCCCGACGGGCAGATGACGGTTCCCTACGCCACCGGGGCATGGATCGCACGGCGGCGCTGAATCGCCGACCGGCTCCGGCCGTGCTCCCGGGCTGCTGCTGGCCTGCTCCAGGGCCGTGCCGGGACTACTCCCCGCCAGATCCCCCGGCAGGCAGGCCGGCGCCTGACTCGTGGCCGAAGACGTAGGCGTGCGCCACGGAAAGCAGCCGCGCGTGCTGGTCAAGCAGGCCGACCGCGGCCGCCAGCCCGTCGGCGGCCAGCTCAAGCAGGTCCGCCCGCATGTCGGCGAGCACCTCGTACATCCCGGCAATGACATCCTGGGCGTTCCTGGCCCCCTCAAGATCACGATCGACCCGGTCAATGACCTGGTTCCGCACCAGCAGGTCCGCAAGCTCCTGCGGACAGCCGAGGCCCGCCTGGATTAGGTCACTCCACCGTCGGCCCGTCTTCCTGATGCCGCTGCCGGAGCGGTAGCCAGCGAAAATCGACTCCCACTGGCGGGCAATGAACTCCTCCCAGCCGAGAGTGTCGACGTCTTCCTGGTCATGGTCGTACACGGGCCACCATTACGATTACCTGCCTGCCGCGCGGCCGGCGCTCAGAGGGATGCGACATGTTCACCGCAACGAGCCGGATCATACCCGGGCAAGCTGGCCAGCTGATCGAGCAGCCATCGCGATGAGAGCACCTTGAGCAGGCCCTGGACCTCACGGCAGCCGGCCTGGCCGGCCGGGATCACCAGGTCAAAATGCTCAGCGGCCAGCGGGAAGAACGCCAGGCCGAAGGCGAGCGCGGCGGGCTCGCTGGCCACCCCGGCGTCAGCGAGCCCGGCGGCGATGGCAGCGGCAACCTGCAGGTGCCCCGTCGCCTGCGTGGCGTAGCCGGTGACGCCGGCCGCCTCGATGCCGAGCCTGGCGAGCTCCCGGTCGAGCACCCGGCGCGCCTCCGACCCGTTCTCCCTGTTCACCAGGCGCAGGCCGGCTCGCGCTACCTCACCGAGTCCGGTGACCTGGCCGGCCAGGTCCGGCCTCAGCACCAGGCCCTCGCGCCAGGAGGCGAACCCGACCACCTCGGCGCCCTGGCGCCTGAGCAGCTCACCGGCGGGGCCGGTGTTGTACTCACCCGACACGCCGCGCAGATGTGCCCCGGCCGCGTGCACGAGACCGTCCGCTGCCAGCTCAAGCGCCTCCTGACTGCCGCACGGCCACCAGGTGAAGGCGACCGGCGGGTCGAGCAGGGCGAGCGGGGTCTCCAGCAGGGGCATGGCCGGGTCGCAGCCGGCCAGCACGAGGGTCCGCCGCGGCGGGCCGATCGGCCGGACCGGCTGGCCAGCAGCCGGCCTGCCACCAGGCGGCCGGGCCACGACCCGGCCGCCAGTGACCCGCTGGCCGGACTGGCCGGCGCCCGGCTGGGAACCCTGCCCTGGTCGCGGTCGCGCCAGCCAGCGGGAGGGCCACGAACGCGTCCCCCATCGGCGCCAGCGTGACCCGGGCGCCAGCCGCACCGAGCGGGGCCACCGGCCGCGCGTCGACCGGCGGGGGCAGCTCGCCCGGGCCGAACAGCTCCTCGACCGCCGAGCCGAGGGCTCGCGCGACGGCCAGCGCGACCCGCAGCGACGGATTGGAGTGGCCGGCCTCGACCGCGGACACCGCCTGCCTGGACACCCCGGCCATCCCGGCGAGCTGCTGCTGGGAGAGGCCCCTGGCCTGGCGGGCAAGGCGGAGCCGCATGCCGCTGCCGCCCGCCGCACCGCCGCTGCCGCCCGCCGCACCGCCGCTGCCGCCCGCCACACCGCCGCTGCCGCCCGCCGCACCGCCGCTCCCGCCCGCCCCGCCACCGTCCGCGACTCCGCCGTTGCGGCTCCCGGCGGGGCCATCGCGGCCGGCGCTCATGCCCCGGCCTGACCGTCGCGCGGCGGCCGGACCATGGCCGCGCCGTCTGGGCCGAACCATGGCGGATCCAGCGCCGTCACCGTCAGCTCGCTGCCGGGCGGAGCGGGCCGGTCAGCCAGGTGGCACAGCACGACACCGTCCGCCACCTGCAGCTCAGCTTCCCAGCCGGCCCTGGCCGGGCGGACGGCCAGCACCGCACCGGTCAGCACAAGCCCCCGCCGCTGCTGCGCCCCGGCTGCGATCCGCTCCGGGTGGATTCCGGCCACCGGGCCGGCCTGCGAGCCGACGGCGGCGGGCACGAAACCCTGGT
>WNEY01004076.1_pt1 | contig 11059 bp, 13 predicted proteins | sample 5400531 | NCBI WGS metagenome assembly WNEY01 (sample SAMN13153338, study PRJNA577476) | soil metagenome | isolation source: 200 cm saprolite under Douglas fir tree site 1 | place: USA:California | collected 2015-04-18
TGTCCGACCAGGAAAAGCGCGTCCTCCGGCTGGCCGCCCAGGGGAAGACGAACAAGCAGATCGCCGCCGATCTCTTTCTCTCGGACAAGACGGTCAAGCATCACATCTCGAACATCCTGAGCAAGCTGAATCTAAGCTCGCGCGCCCAGGCTGCCGTCTGGGCGACCCAGCATGGCCTTCTCGACGACGGCTTCCCGGAACGGAAAGCCAGCTAAAGGAATCGCCTCCCGCCCGCCGCGCTTTCGCGCGTAACAGGGCCGGCGTCGCATGCGGCCTGTACGCGCACACGAGGCCGTCGTCATTTCGGCCGAGTGCGCGATGGGCCGCTGGACGACGCCACCGCCCGGTTAGTTCGTGTGTAGGTCGACTACGAGCCGCCAGGCGTAGGAACCCGTAGCCGGAAGGGTGAATGCCGTCACGCGAACCGGTCGATTGAGGTCGACGGTGATGACGCCGTCGGCTCCCTGCTGCACGGCGGGCTCGATCCCGGCGACCTGGTAGCTCTGGATCCCGCTGACCGGGACGCCCGCGGCCGTTGTGCTCTGGAACGTCACCGCAATATGGAGGTCATCGGGCTTGGTGACCACCATGGTTGGTAATCCGCCGCCGCGAATGTCGAAGACCAGCCGCGTGTAGCCGGCAACCGCGGTCCCCGGACGGATGCGAAAGACGGTCCCGCCGCTCACGCCATTGCCGAACGTGAAGAGCACAGGGGCAGTAGGGGCGGCGGTGGGGCTGAGGCTCTGGCCCGGGGAGACCGAGGCTCGGACGGTTGCGGAAGGTCGAACACCGGCGGTCGCTGTAACCCTTGCCGCCGTGGCGCGCCCGGTCACGACCTTGGACAGCCAGCCACCCTCGTAGAGCACGGCGGCCAGCAGGACACAGGCCGCGGCGCCCAATCCGACCGCAATCCGCATGGCGTTATCCGGCTTCTGCGGCGCGACCGGCGTTGCCACCTCAGCGTCCTGATTGAAGGGAAGCGCCGGCTCCTCGTCGACCGTACGCTCACTGGTGAGCGCCGGGGCGGCGTCCCACCGTGACGGCTCAGTCTCAACGGGCTCCGGTTGCCGCGCCCATTCATCAGGCTCCGCTTGCGCGGCCCACCGATCGCGCTCGGCCTCGCGATGCGAGTCGACCGGCACCTCTCGAAATGATTCGGGGAACGCTTCCGGCTGCGGCGGCACCGGTAATTCGGGCTCCACCACCGCCTCTATCGGGTCCGGTTCCGTGGGCGGCGGCTCGTAAAACGAAATCGGCTGGATGGGCTCCGCCGGTCTCATCGACTCGATCTCTTCCGGCTCGACCATCGTCGGATAAAGCGGTTCTGGCATCGGGGAGAGTCGAGTCGGATGATCCTGGACCGGTTCGTCCCGGAAGATCTCGCGCTCCAGTTCGGTCAGGAGATCGGGAAGGCTGCTGACCTCGGGGCGCATGGCGGGTGGCAACTCGGTAGGCGCGGGAACCGTGGGCACCGGCGTCGCGGGTGCGATGTCGTAGGAGCGTGATCCCGCTTCCGCCCGCATCCGATCAGGGATCGACAGCGCGAAGGCTTCATCCATTGCGGCTGAGCCCACCGTGGCGCTCGGCAGGCGCCCCACCCGCAAGAGCATCTCGCGGAAGTCTTCGACCCGCTCGCGGCAGGCTTCACACCGCCGCAGGTGGTCGCGAGCCCACTCCAGGTCCTTGCCATCGAGCCGGTCGTCGAGAACCGCGCTGGGAGAGATCCGGGTGCAGCGGTTGCGATCAAAACTTGATGTAGTCATAAATCTCCCCGAACTCCGCGCGGCTACGGTCGAGCGCGTGCACCAGCTTACGCGGCGCGACGTCGACCACCTCGGCAAGCTCGTCGTACGAGAGCTTGACGAAATCACGGAGCAGGATCATCGCGCGCGCCTCGAAGGGGAGGGCGCTCAGCGCCCGTTGCACCGTGTCCCGGCGGAGTGCCCGGCGCGCCTCCGATTGGGGAAAGCCCGCCAGGGTAACCTGTTGGGCGCGGTGCCGGCGAAACCACCGGCGGGGCCGAAGCGACTGACGGCTGAGCTCGGTAGCGGCGCGAAGCACGTCCGCTCGACGCATCCCTTGACTTGATGGCCGGTGGCGCAAGCCGTCGGCAATCTGGCGAAATGCGGCGCAGGTGATGGCGGCGGCACCATCGATGTCATCCATGAGTCGGGCGACATAGTTGAGGACAACGGGAAAGTCCGAATAGAACTCGCGTTCCACGGATACGGCCCGAGCGCTGAAGGCTGGCGCTTCGACGTGTACCTGATCCATTAGTTGGACGTTGGGCGGATGCCTGCAGTGTAGTCAGGCAGCATCAATTCGTCAACTCGACCATGTCTCCGATCTGGTAGAGCCCGGCCAGGGCCTCCCGCTCGCTCGAGAAGAGCCCGACCGGCATACCGATATCGGCGACAAAGACCCGCCCCGCATTCGTGCTGACCCGCAGCCCGGCCTTGGGTGCGACCAGGGTCACGGTGACGGCCGCTCGGACGGCGCCTTCCCGGCCCGCGCCGCTGTCCGCGTCCAGGCCCGAAGGGACATCGACGGCGACGATCGGCACCTGGCTCGCATTCATCGCCTCGATGATGCGTGGAGCTGGGTCGCGAAGCGGCAGGCGGATCCCGATGCCGAACAACCCATCGACGACGACGTCTGACGATGGGTCGATGCCCTGGGGCGCCTCTACCATGGGGATGCCCAGGCGCCCGACGGTCACGGCATGACGGGCGGCCAGGCTGTTCGGGTCACGGGAGGCCACGATCGATGCGCGAACCATCGCCCCGCGCTGATGAAGAAAACGGGCCGCGACCAGGGCATCGCCGCCGTTATTGCCCGACCCCGCAACGACCGTGACGCGTTGCCCGCGCACCCCGTCGACGAACCTATCGACGAAGCGCGCGATCTGCCAGCCCGCCACCTCCATCAGCTGGATCGGCTCGATCCCGAATCGTGAACGCGCTTGCTCGTCCGCCTCGCGCAATGTGCTGGAGGACATCGTCGGCACCTGGTTCCAGGCGACCTTGGGCCAGGTCACGTCACCAGCAGCGTTTCGCCTGGAGCGGTATGCAAGCGGCTGGCCGCCGACCCCTGGCGGAGCGCAAACTCGATGCGGCCGCTGCTGCCGACGAGCGCGACCAGCTCGTTGGGATGGGCTTCCTCGTAGGTCTCGACGGTTCGAACCGGCGCCCCATTGATCACCTTGATCCGGGCCAGCGCCCGGATCGGCAGGTTGGTGATGACGTTGCCGAAATGGTCGCAATGCAGCACCTGCGCCCGCCATGCCTCACCCACCTTCGACGCCCAGGCGTCGGGGAGGCGCAACGGCTCCTGCCCCTGCGGCCTGCCCAGCTCGGCGAGTGCGGTTCCCGCGGCGAGTCGCGCCGCCACTGGACCGAAGACGTCGCGCCCATGAAAGGTCGGAGCGGCTTCCGGCGGGGTCGCCAGTACCACCGTCTCGCTGATGGGCTCGGTGAGGAAGGTGAAGAGGCCGTTGTCGGGTCCGACGAAGAAATGGTCGGCAGCCTTGAAGGCGATCGCCTTCCGGTCCGTGCCCACACCGGGATCGACGATCGCCACGTGCACGCTTCCCACCGGGAAACTTCGCCAGGCGCTATCCAGGAGGAACGCGCCCTGCAGCACCGCAAACGGTCGGACGCCGTGGCTGAGGTCGATGATGGTCGTTTTTGGATGCATTGTTAGGATGGCGCCCTTCATGGCGCCGACGTAGGCGTCGTCGAGGCCGAAGTCTGTCAGCAGCGTCACGATGCCGCTCACCTTCATTTCGCCATGCTATCGGCTGGCGCCAACCGACAACCGGACGGGCGAAAACAAAAGAGCCGCCCTTTCGGGCGGCTCTTTCTTCAGCCTTGCGGCTTAGTAATCCGGCATCGAAGGCGCGGGCGCGGAAGGCTTCTTCTCCGGGATGTCCGAGACGAGCGCCTCGGTCGTCAGCAGCATGGCGGCGATGCTGGCCGCGTTCTGCAGCGCTGAGCGGGTGACCTTGGTCGGGTCGACGATGCCGGCCTTGATCATGTCGGTGTACTCGCCCTTGTTGGCGTCGAAGCCTTGGCCCTTCGGCAGGCTCCGGACTTTCTCGACCACCACGGAGCCTTCCCAGCCGGCGTTGTTGACGATCTGACGCAGCGGCTCCTCGAGCGCGCGGCGGACCAGCGCCACGCCGGTCGCCTCATCGCCCGAAAGCTTGAGGTTGTCGAGCGAGCTCTGCGCGTGCACCAGCACGGCGCCGCCACCGGGCACGATGCCCTCTTCGACGGCAGCGCGGGTGGCCGACACGGCGTCCTCCATCCGGTGCTTCTTCTCCTTGAGCTCGGTCTCGGTTGGGGCGCCAACCTTGATGACGGCGACGCCACCCGCCAGCTTGGCCAGCCGCTCCTGGAGCTTCTCCTTGTCCCAGTCCGAGGTCGTCTTCTCGATCTCGGCCTTGATCTGGTTGATGCGCCCCTTGATCTGGTCCGGCTTGCCGGCGCCTTCGACGATCGTGGTGTCGTCCTTGGTGATGGTCACCCGGCGGGCCTTGCCCAACTGGTTGAGCTGTACGGAATCGAGCTTGAGCCCGAGCTCCTCGGAGACCACCTGGCCGCCAGTGAGGATGCTGATGTCCTCGAGCATCGCCTTGCGGCGATCACCGAAGCCCGGCGCCTTGACGGCGACAGCGGTGAAGGTGCCGCGCAGCTTGTTGACGATGATGGTGGCCTGCGCCTCGCCCTCAACGTCCTCGGCAATGATCAGCAGCGGCTTGCCGCTCTGCACCACCTTCTCCAACACCGGCAGCAGGTCGGCGACCGCGGAGATCTTCTTGTCAGTGATCAGGATGTAGGGATCCTCCATGACCGCTTCCATGCGGGTCGCGTCGGTCACCATGTAGGGCGAGATGTAGCCCTTGTCGAACTGCATGCCGTCGACGAGCTTCAGCTCGTCCTCGATGCCGCGCGACTCCTCGACGGTGATGACGCCATCCTTTCCAACCTTCTCCATCGCGTCGGCGACCATCTCGCCGATCTTGGGATCGCCGGACGAGATCGTTGCGACCTGGGCGATCTTCTCGCGATCAGCGATCTGAACCGACTGCTCCTTGATCGCCTTGACGACTTCGTCGACGGCCTTCTGGATGCCGATTTTCAAGAGCATCGGGTTGGCGCCGGCGGTTACGTTACGCAGCCCCTCGCCGATGATCGCCGCGGCCAGTACGACCGACGTGGTGGTGCCGTCACCGGCGATGTCGTTGGTCTTGCTCGCGACTTCCTTGACGAGCTGGGCCCCCATGTTTTCGAAGGCATCCTCCAGCTCGATCTCCTTTGCAATCGTTACGCCGTCGTTGGTGATCGTCGGGGAACCGAACTTCTTGTCGAGTACGACGTTTCGGCCTTTGGGGCCGATGGTAATTCGAACCGCGTCGGCGACTTTGTCGACGCCGTGCTTCAGCGCGGAGCGGGCGTCGGCATCGTAGACCAGTTGCTTCGCCATTGATCGTCCTCCTTCCTGCTTGTGATGTGTGGGCAACGTGCCAGTATTTACGGGGCGGTAGCTACAGGGGATTTTAGCACTCCTTAGCACCGAGTGCTAGCAGTCGGCCTGGGCGAGCGCCAGCCGCGGGAGGCCTCGGTAGAATGGGAGGCGCCGCCCTCGCGGCCCACTCCCCGATGAGTATGCCTGGACCTGCCGCCTCCACTCGCCGCGTCGGCCGAGCTATGGCCTGGGGCGTTGCCATCGGCGTCGGCGCCGTCGTCCTGCGCGAGCTGGTCCGGCCCCGGGAGCAGACTGCCCTCCTGATCGACTGGGAGCGGGTGGAGCAGATCGCCCTGGCCCGCTCCGGTGAGGCCGGCGACCCGCCCGCCGACCTCAGCCGGGATCAGACCTATCAGCAGATTGCCGCCGAACTCGAGCCCCAGCTCGCGCAGGCGCTCGGGCCCGGCTCGGCCGAGCCGGGGGCCCGGGTCTACCCCGAGTTGATCGCGGTTGGCCGGCGCCAGTGGGTGCGGTTCAACATTCGGATCTTTCGCCAGATGTTCGAGCCGCTCGAGGGCCTCCAGCAGCTGATCCCGGGGTCCCTGCTCCTTAACTTCGGGCAAAAGGGCCTCACGCGCTACCTCGGGCTGATGCTGGGGCTGCTGGCGCGGCGCGTGCTCGGCCAGTACGACCCCGCCCTGCTCGGCCGGGAGCCGGTCGAGACCTCCTCGTTGATCCTGGTCGAGCCGAATGTGCAGGCCTGGGCGCAAAAGGACAAGCTTCCGGTCGACGAGTTGCGTCGCTGGCTGGCGATGCACGAGATGACCCACGCGTGGGAGTTCCGGGCCCATCCATGGCTGCAGTCGCACCTCGAGGGGCTGCTCAAACAGGTGCTGGTTGGCGGGCTGGCGGATGGCCGCCGTCCGAGCCGCCTTGAGCTGATCCGCACGCTGACGATCGGGGTGGGGCAACAGTGGAAGGCGATCGCCAAACTGCAGGCGGTGATGAGCCTGCTGGAGGGCTACAGCAACCTGGTGATGAACGACATTGGTCGCCGCGAGCTGCCGCACTTTGCGCTGCTGGAGGGCGCTTACCGCCGCCGCCAGGAGCAGCGCACGCCACTGGAGCGGGCCTTTCTCCGCCTGACCGGACTCGAGATGAAGATGCGCCAGTACGTCATCGGGGAAAAGTTCTGCCGCGACGTCCGCAACGCGGGTGGGCAGGAACTCCTGAGCCGCGTGTGGGAGGGGCCCGACTGGCTACCGACCATGGCGGAGATCCAGCGCCCCCAGTTGTTCATCGACCGCGTCCGATCCCGGTGAAACCACAGCCACTCTCCACCTCCCGCTGCGTGGGTGGGCGGGGATTCTCCCTCCCCTACTTGTGGGTGAGGGTCGGGGTGGGGGCTTTGGTCGGCCTCCTGCTCACCGGCTGCGGAGCCGAGGCCGTGCCAAGTCCGGCGGCGACCAGCTCACAGCTCCAGGCGGAGGTGGTGGCGACCGAGATCGTAGTCGGCAACCAGCAGCGGGTTCCGATCGGCGTCACCGACCACAACACCCCGGTGACCGATGCGATCGTCCACGTTCGCTCCTTCGTGCTCAACGGAAATACCGGGGTGTTCAAAGGTGAGTCGGATGCCCCCTTCAAGGGTCAGGGATTGGAGGGCGGCGGCACCTACGTCGCGCACCTGACCTTCGATAAGCCTGGCGACTGGGGCGTGGAGGTATCAGCCTCCCGGCCCAACGGCGCCCATACGACGGTACGACTCCCGATGAATGTGATCGCGCTGCCCGTGGTGCCGGGGGTTGGGCAGCCGGCGCCGGCGACCCACAATCCGACCGTCCGGGATGTGAGTGACGTCGAGACCATCGACTCCGGCCGGCCACCGGACGACATGCACCAGTTGTCGATCGCGGATGCCATCCAGCAGCACCGGCCCGCGCTCGTGGTCTTCGCCACCCCGGCGTTCTGCGTGAGTAAAGCCTGCGGGCCCGAGGTCAAGGTCGTCCAGAGTCTGGAGCCCGCGTATCGAGACCGGCTGGCCTTCATCCACGTGGAGATCTACCGGGACTTCAAGCCGGATCCATCAAAGAAGCAGCTGGCGCAGGCCGTTATCGACTGGCGCCTGCAAACCGAGCCCTGGATCTTCCTGATCGATTCGAAGGGGACCATCCAGGCTCGCTTCGAAGGGCCGACCGCGACCGACGAGGTCAAGGCCGCAGTCGACCAGCTGCTCCACTAGACGCTTTACATCTCCTTACGTGCCCGTGCGCGGTCCGTTTCCCTGACCCCCCGCGATCGGTGATACGGTCCCACGAGATGGCCGACATGATGTTCGATCTCGTCTGTCAGCACTGCGGCCGGCGCGAACAGCGTCGCTGGGAGAGCCGAAAGAACGTGACCGTCACCTACTGCACGTTCTGCAAGCACGGCATGTCGGTGGTCGGCATCGCCTTCTTCGCCCCCCACGCCGAGCAGGCCGTCGCGTAGGGCCTTCGGCGCTAATCGACCTCGATCAGGAGCTGGCCTTCCTGCACCGTCTCGCCCTCCCGGGCGTGGATCGTCGTCACCCGCCCGGCTGACGGGGCAGTGACCGGGATCTCCATCTTCATCGACTCCAGGATCATGAGGGTCTCGTCGGCCTGGACCTGCTGCCCTTCGCGGACCACAATCTTCCACAGATTGCCCGCAAGTTCGGCCTTGATCTGCACGCGGCCGATTGTCTCACGCGCAACTCGGGTAAGATGTCGACGATTTGCGTAAGAAACGTAGCTACCCGAAGAAGCGCGGCGGTCCAACCACGCTGCGCCCTGGCATCGACACGCTGGAAGCCAAGGAGACCCCGGCCGGCAAAGAGGAGACCATCGAGATGGACGCCGAGGTGGTCGAGCCGCTGCCGAACGCCATGTTCAAGGTCAAGTTGCAGACCGGCCAGACCATCCTCGCCTACACCTCCGGCAAGATGCGCAAGTTCTACATCCGCATCCTGATCGGCGACCGGGTCCGAGTGGACCTCTCGCCCTACGATCTGACGCGCGGCCGGATCATCTTCCGCTACAAGTAAGTCGCCGCGCTACGCTGAGCAGAGCGCCATGGCGTGGCTCTACGTCTTGATCCTGCTGCTGCTGGCCGCCGGGCTCGTCGGAGCCTATCGGGTGCTCGGGACCCCCTCACGCCTGGCGGCGCGTGATTACAACATCGTCCTCGCCGACGTGGCTACGTCAGTGGAGCGGGCGGCCGGCCAGCTCCGGCAGGCGCTGGACGGCGAGCCCGCACGACTGGAGGATGCGGCCGCCGCCAGCCGGAAGATCTTCCAGACCGGCTACTACCAGACGCTCCGGTTGCGGCCCACGACCGGTCCCGACAACGGCGCCGCCGCGCGTGCCGAACTCGGCCGGGCCTGCGAGGCATACGACTGGGCGAGCCGGATGATCGGGAGCGAGAGCGTGCACAACCCGCTCATCCTCGCGGCGGCTCGGCGGCTCCTCGACGCGGGGGACGCCGCGCTCAAGCAGGCGGCGCTGGAGCTGCCGCCGGTGGTTTCGACGCCTCGCGAAAGTACCGCACCGTAGCGTCGAGGCCGGCTTCCAGGCTGGTCTGCGGTCGCCAGCCCATCACCTTCTGGAGCTTGCGCGCATCGACCACCGAGCGCCGCTGCTCGCCGGGCAATGCGGGGCCGTGGACCTCGGGCTGGTTGTTGCCGGAGAGGCGTTTCAACCCCTGGAAGATCGCGTTGATGTCGGTCTCTACGCCGGTACCGACGTTGAACGATCCAACCACATCCGAGGTCAGCGCGCGCGCGTTCGCCTCGGCGACGTCGCCCACGTAAATGAAATCGCGCGTCTGCTTGCCATCGCCGTTGATGCGCGCCGTCTCATTGCTGAGCAGGCGCTGCGCGAAGATGGCCACCACGCCGGCTTCGCCGTGCGGGTCCTGCCGCGGCCCATAGACGTTGGCGTAACGAAGGGCGGCGTACGAAAGTCCGTGCAAGGCGTGGAAGGTTCGCAAGTAGACCTCGGCGGCGAGCTTGGAGGCACCATAGGGGGAGACCGGCAGCGTCGGGTAATCCTCCGGGGTCGGGATCACGTCGGCATCACCGTAGAGCGCACCGCCGGTGGAGGCGAAGAGGAAGCGCCGCACGCCGTGGCGAACGCTGGCTTGCAGCAGAGTCACCGTCCCCAGAACATTGACGCTGGCGTCGACCCCGGGGTCCTCAACCGAACGACGAACGCTGGCCTGCGCCGCTTCGTGAAGCACGGCCTCGGGCCGCTCGATCTTGAACAGCTCATCGAGCCATGGAGACTGAATATCCATCTGGTAGAAACGGGCCGTCGGGTTCAGGTGCTCGACGTGGCCGGTGGAGAGGTCATCCAGGATCACGACCTCGTGCCCGACACTGAGGAGCCGATCGGCCAGGTGTGACCCGATGAAGCCGGCGCCGCCCGTGACCAGGACCTTCATCGGCGGTGGCTCAGCAGGAAGACGATCAGGCCGACCGCGATCAGGCTCCAGTAGCTGATCAGGCGGTCGAGGATCGCGACCGACAGCGCCTGTGAGGCGCTCAGGCCGAAGAAGACGAGCACGGCGATGATCCCGCCCTCCACCAGTACCAGCCCGCCCGGAAGCGCCGGAATGGTGGTGAGCAACGACGCGACCAGCGCGATGAACATGATCTGGGCGAGGCTGAGCGAGATGTGAAGCGGGAGTGCCTGGACGACCAGGAAGAGGCGAGTGGACTCAGCCATCCAGACCAGCACCGTGAGCCCCAGCAATAGGGGGAGGCGTCCGGCGAAGGCGCTCAGCAACCCGTGCTTGAAGCGGGCCGCCTGGTCGCGAAGTCGCTCGGGAAGGAAGCGCGAGAGGCGCCCCTCGCTGTACCGGATGACGAGCAGGCCGGCGATCAAGCCGGCGGCAATCACGAGCCCGACGATGAATGCCGGCACGAATCGCTCGGGGACGGAAGCGCGAAAGCTGAGGAGGCCGCTGACCAGCAGCAGGCTCATCAGCACGAGGAAGTCGAGCGCGCGCTCGCTGAAGATGGTGCCAAGTCCCTTCGAGCCAGACACGTCCGTCTGTTGCCGGAGCAGGTAGGCGCGATAGAAATCGCCCATCTTCGCTGGCAGCACGCAGTTGGCGAACCAGGCCAGGATGATGATGTGAAACAGCTCGCCGAAGCGATTGGACTCTCCCGTGTTGCGCAAGAGGAGCTCCCAGCGGACGGTGCGCACCACGAAGGAGAAGTAGAAGGCCACGATAGCCAGGGCGTAAATCAGCAGGTTGGTTTGGCGGATCGCGCGCAGGCTGGCGCCGTAATCGAGCGGTACGTGCGTCAGGACGACGAAGAGGACGACCGCGAGAATGGCGAACGAGATCAGCGTCCGTGGGTCGAGCAGCCGCTCGCGAAGGGCCGACCGCGGGGCCGCCGCCGCCGGCGAAGGGGCGGCGGGCTGCATCTCGGGATTCAACATATCAGGGGTTCCCACGACCGGCAAACCGCGCTAGTCGGCGATCTTCCGGCGGCGGATGATCCTTTCGAGTAACGGCATCAGGTGGCGAGGCTTGCCGCTCTGGCCGTATTGGCGCCGAACCT
>WNEY01004077.1_pt1 | contig 11058 bp, 9 predicted proteins | sample 5400531 | NCBI WGS metagenome assembly WNEY01 (sample SAMN13153338, study PRJNA577476) | soil metagenome | isolation source: 200 cm saprolite under Douglas fir tree site 1 | place: USA:California | collected 2015-04-18
ATCGGCCAGCCGGACGTGCTCATGACCCAGGCGCTGGAAGCTGAGCAGTCGGACACCTTCGTCTGGCAGGCCTCTCACCATCGCGCGCCTGGTATCAACCTGCGCAAGGACTACGCGGCGACCGACGCGGCCGTCGAGGGGTTCCAGGCTGGCCTGGCCAAGGCGCAGGGGGCCTTGGTCCCGGCGGCCAAGGCAGCGACCGTTCCCTTCATCGCCGCCCTCGCCACGCGTGCCCGGCTCCGTGCCCAGGTCCAGGCAGGCAGCACTAACGGGCTGAAGGTCTTCGGGGGCTATCTCGCCATCGAGAAGGAAGGCTTCACGTTCTCGACCAGCCTGGCCAACCCCAGCGCGTCGATCAAGGAGAACCAGCAGTTGCAGGCCCTGATCGCCGCCGGCATCGGCACCTCCGACATAGCCTCCGCCGGCACCCTGCTGGGCGGCGTGATCGCTGGCGGCGGCTACCTGACGCCCGCCGGGTACCAGCTCTTCGCGTCGCTGTATTACGACCAGGTCTCGCAGTTCAACACCGTCGATAACCCGTTGCTGTGGCAGGTGAGCCCGGACCCCTACTACCCGAGCTCGCTGGGGCCGGGAGCGATGAGCTCCCCGCAGGTCAAGGCGCTGCTGGCTCTTGAGAAAGAGGTTCTCGCCGATGGCTCAAGCAGGGCAACGGTCAGGTTCCCGGTCACCCCGGCCCGGCTGCAGCAGACGATCGGCGGGGCGCTGGCCCCGACCGGGCCGCTGCTGACGGCTGAGGAGATCGGCCGCCTGGGTGTCACGGGGAATGACAACCACCAGGGTACTGTCATCCTTTGGCGCCTGGCCGCCGTTGGCGGCGTCGGCCTCCTCGTGGTCATCATCTCGTCCTTCCTGCTGCTGCGGTTCGGCAACCGGATGACCCGCGAGCTGACCGGGCTGCGCGGCGCGGCCCGCACCCTGGCCGGCGAGCGGCTGCCCAGTGTCGTGCGCCGGCTGCGCGCCGGTGAAGACGTCGACGTGACGGCTGAGGCGCCCCCACTGGACCTGGGCACCAGGACCCGTGAGGTCACCGATACCGCCGAGGCATTCTCGGCGATGCAGCGCACCGCGGTTGAGGCCGCCGTCGAGCAGGCCCAGCTGCGCAAGGCCGTCAGCAACGTGTTCCGCAGCCTGGCCCGGCGCAACCAGTCCCTGGTCCAGCGGCAGCTTCGCATGCTGGATGAGATGGAGCGCGGCACGCAGGACCCGGACGCGCTGGCGCAACTGTTCCGCCTGGACCACCTGACCACGCGCATGCGCCGTCACGCGGAAGGCCTCATCATCCTCTCCGGCGCCGGGCCCGGCCGCCGCTGGCGTCAGCCGGTCCCCGTCGTGGAGGCGCTGCGCGGCGCCATCTCCGAGATCGAGGACTACGTCCGGGTGGACCTGGTCACCGACTCGCCGGACTACCTGACCGGTACCGCCGTCGCGGACGTGACCCACCTGCTCGCTGAGCTCATCGAGAACGCCGTCGTGTACTCGCCGCCCGCCACGCGGGTCCAGGTTCGCGGCGGCCGGGTGGCCAACGGGTACGTCATCGAGGTGGAGGACCGCGGCCTCGGCATCCCCGTCGCCGCCCGGGAGACGCTCAATGAGCGGCTCGCGCAGCCGCCGGAGTTCGACCTGGCCGACAGCGACCAGCTTGGCCTGTTCGTGGTCAGCCGCCTCGCCGTCCGCAACGGGATCCGGGTCTCGCTGCGCGAGTCCGGCTACGGCGGGACCACCGCCATCGTGCTGCTGCCGACGTCGCTGGTCGTCTCCGAGGCGGAGGTCGCCACGCTCGCCGCGCAGGGCGCCCGGGGCGCCCTCGGCGCCGGCGGCCAGCCGGCGGATGACGCGGGCGAGTTGGCCAGCGGCCTGCCCGGGCGGCGCACGCCACGGCTTGACCGCCCGGCATCCCCGCATCGTGAGCCGTCGGCTCCGCCAGCCTCGCCGGCGGACGGCAACGACCACGCGTACGCCGGGAGCCAGCCCTTCGGCAGCGGTGACTCCTATGGCGGCCAGCCGACGGGCAGCGGCCAGCCCTTCGGGGGTGGCCCGTTCGGCGGCGACCAGACCTCCGGCAACGGAGGCGCTGGCTTCGGCAGCGGCCAGCCCTTCTGGAGTGGCCAGCCCTCCGGCAACGGCGGCGATATCTTCGGTGCTGGCGGCGATGTCTTCGGCGTCGGCAACGGCCAGTCGCCTCGAGGCGGGACCGGCGAGGGCCTGCCGACCCGCGCCGGCCGGGGCGCTTTCGGCAACCCGGCGCCGTTCCAGGACGCTCCCGCGCCGTTCCAGGATGCTCCCGAGCCGTTGGGCGACGGGCCGGCCGGGCGGCGCGGTTCCGCGCCTTCGTTCGGTGACAAGCCCGCTCCGCGGCGGAACACTGGCCAGTTCCCGGCCGCTGGCGACGGTGGCGGCCAGTCAACGGGGGCCGGGCCAGCCGGCCTGCCGAAGCGGCAGAAGATGGCCAGCATGGCGCCGCAATTGCGGGAGAATCGCCCCGAGCCGCCGCAGGGCCCGCTCGTCGGGCGGTCGCCTGAGCAGGCACGGGCGCTGCTGTCGTCGATTCAGCGCGGCCTGCAGACGGGCCGCGATGAGGACACCGGTGCCGCCGATGACGGCACCGGACCCGACGACAGCGGGCAACGATGAGCGGGGATTCCGTGCAGGAGCTGGACTGGCTGCTTCACAACCTGGCGGCGACGGTCGGCGGAGTCCAGAACGCGGTCATCCTTTCCCCTGACGGCCTGCCCCTCGGCCGGTCGCCAGGGCTGACCCCTAGCGACGCCGACCACCTGGCCGCCCTCGCGGCCGGCGCGCAGAGCCTTGCTCACGGCACGGGCCGGAAGTTCGGCGCGGGCTATGTCCTCCAGACCACGATCGAGATGGACACCGCCATCTTGTTCATCACGCCGGCTGGCCGGGGAACCTGCGTGGCACTGCTCGCCGACGCGGATGCCGATCACGGCCAGGTCGCCTATGAGCTCGCGGTGCTAGTCAAGCGGGTGGGACAGCACATGATCGCTGACCCGAGGTTCCCCGTCAGAGACACGGCCTGACAACGCGGTGAGGACATGACCGAGGACGAAAGATGGACCGACTGGGACTCCGGGCCCGTCGCCCGTGCCTACACGGTCACCGGGGGCCGGACAAGGCCACGGGTCGAGCTTCGCTTTGACCTGATCGACATGATCGGCTGGACCGGGAAGCAGGTCGATCCCGCGTCCGTCAGCCACGAGAGCCGCCGGATCCTGGAGTTGTGCCAGCGGCCGATCACCGTGGCCGACCTGGCGTCCGCGCTCGGCCTGCCACTTGGTATCGTCCGCGTGCTGCTCGGCGACCTGGTCCACGACGGCCTGGTTGACGTGCGGGTCCCCGCCCCGCAGGGGTGGGGACCCGACCAGCGGCTGCTGGCCAGGGTCCTGGCCGGCATCCGCGCCCTGTTAGAGATCCCTGCCCGAACGGCTTGTGGAAGCCGAGGACGCTTCTCCCGCCCGATCGCGGAGCCGGCCTTCCCTCGTGCACGTGCGCTTACGCGCATGGCGTGTGCCCCAGTTGCGGCGCACGCCATGTGCCTGAGCGCTCAGCGCGCAAGCGCGCTAGCTGGTGGGCGCTGCCAGCGGGTTGACCCCTGACAGGTCCGAGGCCTTGATCCGGATCAGCAGCAGCGAGAGCACGACGGCCAGCACCGCCACTCCCGCCGATACCCAGTACCCGTGCGAGAACCCGTAGGCCAGCGCGTGGTTCGTCACCGCCGCCTGCTGGGCCTTCTGCGCGGCGGCCGACAGGTGCACCGGGTGCCCCGCCCTGGCCGCTGCCGCCGCCGCGGCTTGCCCGGCCGCGGCGGCCGAGTGCAGGTTGGACGACACCGCCGACCACGCCACCGTGCCGAGCACCGCCAGCCCGATCGACCCGCCGACCTGCTGGCCGGTGTTCAGCAGGGACGACGCGACGCCGGCGTCCCTGTCGGCCACCTTCGCCAGCGCGACCAGCGACAGCGGCACGAAGGTCAGCCCCATCCCGAGGCCGATGAGCATCATCGGCCCGAGCAGGGCGCCCGAGTAGGAGCTGTGCTCGGTCACCCGGGACAGCCAGAACATCGCGCCCGCCACGATCGCCGGCCCGGCGATCATCAGCGGCCGCGCCCCGATCCGGGCGACGAGCTGAGACGAGACGGCCGAGGCGATCATGATCGTCGCCACCATCGGCAGGAAGGAGATGCCGCTCTTCAGCGGGCTGTAGCCCCACACCTGCTGGGTGAAGATGGTCAGGAAGAAGAACATGCCGAAGATCGCGGTCCCGATGCACAAGCTGATCAGGTACGCCCCGGTGCGGTCCCTGCTGCGCAGCACCCGCACCGGCACGAGCGCGTGCTTGCTGCGCGCTTCGATGAAGCCGAACGCGCCCAGCAGCGCCACGGCCGCCACCAGGCTCGCGATCACCTTGGTGTCGCCCCAGTGCCCGACTCCGCTGGAGTCGGTTGCCGCGTTGGACAGCCCGTACACGAGCGCGCCCAGCCCGAGGGACCCGGTGATCGCACCCGGCAGGTCGAAGTTGCCACGCTGCCGCTGCGACTCGCCGAGCACGCGCGGCGCGAGCGCCATGACGAGCAGGCCGATCGGCACGTTGACGAACAGTACCCACCGCCAGTCGAGGTAGTTGACCAGCAGCCCGCCGGCGATTAGCCCGACGGCCGCGCCGGAGATGGACATGGCCGCGTAGACGCCCATCGCGCGGTTGCGCTCCTTGCCCTCCGGGAAGGTGACCGCGATCAGCGACAGCGAGGTGGGCGCGGCGAACGCGCCGCCGATGCCCTGCGCGACGCGGGCGGTGAGCAGCCAGGCCTGGCTGGTCGCCAGCCCGCCCAGCAGCGACGCCATGGTGAACAGCGCGATGCCGAAGATGAAGATCCGCCGCCGCCCGAGCAGGTCACCGGAGCGCCCGCCCAGTAGCAGCAGCCCGCCGAAGGCGAGTGTGTAGGCGTTGATGACCCACTCCAGGTTGGTCCCGGAGAAGTGCAGCGCGTCCTGGATGTGCGGCAGCGCGACGTTCACGATGGTGGCGTCGAGGACGACCATGAGCTGGGCGGTCGCGATGACGAGCAGCGCTAGCCCGAGCCGTCGGGGCGGAGCATGCTGCCCCCGGTCATCTGCCTCGGCAGCGCGGACCGGAGCGGCCCGCGTCGCTGCCACGGGCTCGGCGGCCGCGTCTTGCGGTGTGGCTGACAAGATTCTCCCCTTAACGTTTTTCATGCGAAACGGTCCTACGGAAGTCATTAGCGACTACTCGCGCCCGCCCTTACTCATGCCGGGTCCGCCCTCGGTAAGCCGGAATTCCCGGTTCCCGCGACCATCGTGCGCAACAGGGCCAGGAAGCAGCCGCGCTCCGCGTCGTCGAGGCCGTGACACCACGGCGTGGCCTCGCCAGCTCAGTCATCATCCGCTCCCTCGCGCAGACGCCCTCGGTCGCCGCCATGCACCGCGCGAGCTCCTTCATCGATACCCCTGGATCAGACGACTCGGCGCTCGCGGAATCATCGAAGTCTTGAGGAACTCAACTAATTCCGGATTTCCGGCAGGAACTTCGGGGCGACTCAGCGTCCTGTCCGCAAGGACAGCGCTTCCTCCCGTGCCGCGCATTCCCCGCCACCGCAACCTGCCGGGAATTCGTGGGAGCAGCGGTAGGACGTCAGCGCTGACAGCGCTAGCGTCTACACCCATGATCATCGATTGCCATGGCCACTACACCACGTCGCCCGCCGCGTTCGGCGCCTACCACGACGCGCTGCACGCACGGCTCGCGGCGGGGAGCGGGCCGGACCCGGAGCTGCCCGCCATCGGCGATGATGAGATCCGGGCCAGCATTGAGGGCAACCAGCTGCGGGTACAGCGTGAGCGCGGTATCGACTTGACGATCTTCTCCCCGCGCGCCTCCTGGATGGAGCATCACGTTACGGACCCGGCGACCGCCCAGCCCTGGGCCCGCGCCTCCAACGACCTGGTGCACCGCGTGACGGAGCTGTTCCCGGGGAACTTCGCCCCGGTCTGCCAGCTCCCGCAAACGCCGGGCGGCAGCCTGAGCGCGTGCGTCGCCGAGCTTGAGCGCTGCGTCACCCAGCTGGGCTTCGTTGGCTGCAACCTGAACCCGGACCCGTCCGGCGGGTTCTGGGGCTCGCCCCCGATGACCGATGAGTACTGGTTCCCGGTCTACGAGAAGATGGCCGAGCTTGACGTCCCGGCGATGATCCACGTCTCGACATCGTGCAATCCGGCCGCGCACACCCTCGGCGCGCACTACCTGAACGCCGACACGACGGTCTTCATGCAGCTCGTCCAGGGCAACCTCTTCGAGCGCTTCCCGACGCTGCGCTTCGTCATCCCGCACGGCGGCGGCGCGGTGCCCTACCACTGGGGCCGCTTCATCGGCCTGACCGTCCGGGAGAAGCTGGCCAGCCTAGAGGGCAACGTGCTGGGCAACGTCTTCTTCGACACCTGCGTCTACCACCAGCCCGGCATCGACCTGCTGACCAGCGTCGTCCCGGTCGGCAACATCGTGTTCGCCTCGGAGATGCTCGGCGCCGTCCGCGGCGACAACCCGCAAACCGGCGCTTCATGGGACGACACCAGGCGCTACGTGGATGCCGCCAATCTAACCGACAACGACCGGGCCGCGATCTTCGAGGGCAACGCCCGCCGCGTCTACCCGAGGCTGGCCGCCCGCCTCAGTTAGCGCCGACGCTGCAGATCGAGGCCCTTGCCTGGCTGTAATCGCGGCCGCATCCGTTACAGTTAGTGACCTTCCTGTCGCCATAGGCGAGCCCGCTTCGCGCATGTTCGTGTTTACCAGTTTTGGAACCCGAAAGACCGAAACGTCTTACCATTTCAGGCCTCCGGGCGTAACGCGGCGGGTTCGGCGTCGGCGGACCGTGACGCTAGGCAGGACCGCCCGGTCCAGCGCGGTGTGCCGCCGGCCATGTCGATGATCGCGCGTGCCACGGCGACGGCGAGGAGCTCACCACGGGTGCTCACGCCGGCCTTGTGCCGCATGGCGTCGACGTGGCCGTCCACGGTGCTCTTGCTGAGCCGCAGTGTGGTGGCGGCCCGCTTGCTTGTCATGCCGGACGCGATGGCGATGAGCACGTTGATCTCGCCTTTGGTCAGTCGCGGCGAGTTGCAGCAGCAGTCATGTGCGGAGCCGTTGTCCACGGCGGCCATGGAGGGTCCCTCCGATGCGCGCGGGTTACATGTCTCGGCCATGGCTGTCTTGCTGCCCCCGTCCATGGCACTTCTGTGCGCTGACGCGACGGTATTTGTATCACGACGGAACATTTGGTGGCAATGTACTGAACCAAAACAGTGATTTATCACCGTATACACACGAAACCCGCTGATCAAAGATGGTGCGTAGGGTCAGCGGCCCCTCGGGGGCTGCCAGGAGTGAAACGACGATGGCGTGGTTGCCCTCGCCGTACTTGTGCTGCTTTGGAGGGTGCATGGACCGGCGCGCGGTCTCGCGTAATGTTCGCAGGCTGAGTCCGTTTATCGTCTTGGTCGCGGTGCTGGGGCTGCTGGCCGGGGGCCTTCCGGCGCTGGTGGCGCAGCCGTCGGCTGGCCACAGGCCGTGGCACGTCGGCGAACTGGAGCCAGCGCGCGACCGGGTTTGGTCCTTCTGGTGGGATTAGCTGCCCGGCTGACCTCGGCGGCTCAGTTGTCGCTGGAGCCGGACCAGATGTTGATGCCCGCATCCACCGCGTCCTTGTCGATGGCGGCGATCTCCTCGGGGGTAAAGGACGTCTTGCCGGCGGCGGCGAGGTTCTCCTCTAGCTGCGCCACGCTGCTCGCGCCGACGAGCGCGGAGGTGACCCGCTGGTCGCGCAGCACCCAGGAGATCGCCATCTGGGCCAGGCTCTGGCCACGGGCGGCGGCGATCTCGTGGAGGTTCCGGACGTGCGCGAGGGTCCGCTCGCTGAGCTGGTCCTTCGACAGCGACCCGTTCAGGCTGGCCCGTGAGCCTTCCGGGATGCCGTTGCGGTACTTGCCGGTGAGCACGCCCTGCGCCAGCGGTGAGAAGGCGATGCACCCGATGCCTTCGGTCCCGAGGACGTCAAGCAGGCCACCCTCGACCCAGCGGTTCAGCATCGAGTAGGACGGCTGGTGGATCAGCAGCGGCGTCCCGAGTGAGCGGAGGATCTGCACGGCATCCCGGGTCCGTTCCGCCGAGTACGAGGAGATGCCCGCGTACAGCGCGCGGCCAGAACGGACCGCGGTGTCCAGCGCGCCCATCGTCTCCGCAAGCGGCGTGTCCGGGTCGAAGCGGTGGCTGTAGAAGATGTCGACGTACTCCAGGCCCATCCGCTGCAGCGACTGGTCGAGGCTGGCCAGCAGGTACTTGCGCGAGCCCCACTCGCCGTACGGGCCTGGCCACATGTCGTAGCCCGCCTTGGTCGAGATGACCAGCTCGTCGCGGTACGGGCGGAAGTCCCCGGCGAAGATCCGGCCGAAGTTGACCTCGGCATGTCCGTACGGCGGCCCGTAGTTGTTGGCCAGGTCGAAGTGGGTAACTCCCAGGTCGAAGGCGCGTCGCAGGATCGCGCGCTGAACCTCCAGCGGGCTGGCGTCGCCGAAGTTCTGCCATAGGCCCAGCGAGACCTCCGGCAGCTTCAGGCCGCTGCGCCCGCTGCGGCGGTAAGGGTGCTTGGTGTACCGGTCATCGGCAGCGATGTAGGCCATGTCGCTAGTCTTTCACGAAGCGATCCCGGCCGGCCTTCCGGGTTCGTTCGCATGGCTAACGAGCCGGCGGGAAGATGTGGCCAAACGCCGGCGGAGAGGACTGCCCATGTGCACGTACGTCACGGAAAAGGTCGCGATCAGCGGCAGCGCCAAGGGACCGGATGGCTGGATCCGGGTCACCGACGGCAGCGTCTACTTCGATCACCCGGTGCACGCGCCGCAAGAGCACACGCTCAACATCGACTTCCTCGCCCCCGGACAGGGGCCGTCCGCCCGGGTGGCGCTCGAGTTGACCGCCGAGTCGGCGCATGCCCTGGCGAAGGCGATCGAGGCTGTCTTGGACCAGGTACCGCCGGGCCTGGCGTAGCGGCGACTTCAATGCATCTGTTCTTGCGACAATAAGGAAACCTGGCAATGTCTGATGCGATCATCGCGGAGACCATCATGATCACCGGGCACGGCGGCGATGAGATCGAGGCCTACTCGGCCCGGCCGCTCGACCCGGGCAGGCCGGGGCGGGGCCCTGGAAAGGTGGGCGGCGTGGTGGTCATCCACCACATGCCCGGCTACGACCAGCAGACCAAGGAGATCGCCCGCACGTTCGCGGTCAACGGGTACAACGCGATCCTCCCGAACCTGTACTGGCGCGAGGGCCCGGGCGCCAGCCCTGACGACGCGGCCGCGACCGCGCGGGCGCGGGGTGGCGTGCCGGACGAGCGCCTGGTCGGCGACGTGGCGGGCGGGATCAGGTACCTCAACGCCCTGCCTGCCGCCAACGGCAAGGTCGCCACGATCGGCTACTGCTCGGGTGGCCGCCAGTCGTTCCTGGCCGCGGTGAGCCTGCCGCTTGATGCCGCGGTGGACTGCTATGGCGCGTTCGTCGTGGGCAGCCCGCCGGAGGGGTCGACGCTGAAGGTCGGCCCGATCGTGGACAAGGCGCCGGCCCTGTCGTGCCCGCTGCTCGGGCTGTTCGGCGCGCAGGACAAGTACCCGTCGCCGGAGCAGGTCTCTGAGCTTGAGGAGGCCCTGAAGGCGGCCGGCAAGACGTATGAGTTCCACAGCTACCAGGGCGCGGGGCACGCGTTCTTCTCAGTAAACCGGCCCGCCTACCGGCCGGAGGCGGCCGTGGACGGCTGGGAGAAGATCTTCGCCTTCTTCGGGAAGTACCTGTCGGCCTGACGGCGTGACGGCCGCCCCGGTCAAATGTCGGCGGGGCGTGCCAGGATGCACGGTATGAGATTCACGGTTGCGCGGGACGCCTTCGCCGAGGCCGTGGTGTGGGTGGCGCGAGCGCTGCCGAGCCGGCCTGTCATCCCGGTCCTCGCGGGGCTGCTGCTGCACGCCGACGGGGACCGGCTGACGCTTTCCTGCTTTGACTACGAGGTATCCGCCCGGATGACGGTCCCCGCGGAGGTCGCCCAGCCCGGCACCGCGCTAGTGCCTGGCCGCCTCCTGGTGGAGATCACGCGCAGCCTGCCCGGGCTGCCGGTGCAATGGTGGGATGATCCCGACGGGGTGAGCATGACCTGCGGCGAGGCGTCCTTTACCCTCGTACCGCTGCCGCCCGAGGAATACCCGGACCTGCCGGACCTCCCGCATGTCGCAGGGACAGTGGACGGGGGGACATTCGGCACCGCGATCTCTCAGGTCACCCCGGCGGCCAGCCGGGACGACACGCTGCCGATGCTGACCGCGGTGAGCCTGGAGCTAGCCGGCGAGACGATGACGCTCGCCGCCACTGACCGGTACCGGCTGGCGGTGCGCGACCTCGACTGGGAGCCGGCGGGCCCGTACGGGCCGCTGGCAGTCCTGGTTCCGGCCCGGACCCTCGCGGACGCGGCTCGGATGATGCACCCTGGTGCGCCGGTGCGCGTCATGCTCCGCGACGGCGGCGACATCGCGGGCGGCAACGTCGCTGGCCAGGGCGGCGACGCGATGATCGGCTTCGAGGCGGGCGAGCGCCGGCTGACCACGCGGCTGCTGGCGGGTGAGTTCGTGAAGTACCGGTCGCGGTTCCCGGGCGAGTTCGGCTGCGTCGCGGAGCTGCCGGCCGAGGCGTTCACCGAGGCGGTGCGCCGGGTGTCGCTCGTCGCCGAGCGCGGCACGCCAGTCCAGTTGTCCTTCGGCCCCGGCAAGGTGACAGTGATCGCGGCCACGCAAGGCCAGGCCCGCGCCCGCGAATCGGTACCAGCGGAATTCGCCGGCGACGAGCCGGTGATCGCGTTTAGCCCGCAGTACCTGCTCGAGGGTGTCATCGCGGCCACCGCGGGGGCAGGGCACGCCGCGGCAGGGCACGCGGCGGCGTCAGCGAGCGGCCGGGCAGCCGACG
>WNEY01009894.1_pt1 | contig 11057 bp, 12 predicted proteins | sample 5400531 | NCBI WGS metagenome assembly WNEY01 (sample SAMN13153338, study PRJNA577476) | soil metagenome | isolation source: 200 cm saprolite under Douglas fir tree site 1 | place: USA:California | collected 2015-04-18
CCCATTGGGGCCGCCCGGCGTCGAAAATGCACCATTCATGCCGGCCGAGCAATGACAGCAGTGCGGTTCTTGTTGAACGGAGAGCCATGGAGCGAGGCGGGCGTGCCTCCGACCATGACCGTGCTCGACTGGCTGCGCGGCCGCGCCCGTCTCACCGGGACCAAGGAAGGCTGTGCCGAGGGCGATTGCGGCGCCTGCAGCATCGTGCTCGGGCGGCGGGTCGACGGATCCGTGCGATACCAGGCGGTGAACGCCTGCCTGATGATGCTGCCGCAGATCGACGGCTGCTCCGTCCTCACGGTCGAGGGGCTTGCTTCAGCTGACGGCTTGCTGCATCCGGTGCAGCAGGCGCTCGTCGATGCCGACGCGACCCAATGCGGCTTCTGCACGCCCGGCTTCGTGATGGCGATGTTCGCCTTCCACCACGGCGGCGGGCCGGCGGAGGATATCCACGACGCGCTCGCCGGCAATCTCTGCCGCTGCACCGGCTATCGCTCGATCGTGGAGGCGTGCCGGCGGATCGCCTCGGGGCCCGCCGATCGCTTCGCCGCCGAAGCGGGAACGATCGCCGATGCGCTCGCCCAGCTGCCGGCGTGCACGGACTACCGTCACGCTGCCCAAATCTTCCTCGCGCCGCGCTCGCTCGCAGCGCTGTTCGACGCGATGGCGCAATTTCCCGATGCCGTCCTGCTCGGCGGCGGCACCGACCTTGGGCTGCGCGTAGCCAAGGATCGCGAGCCGCTGCCGGCCGTGATCGCGACCGCCGGCGTCGCCGAGCTCAAGCGCATCGCGAGCAGCGCCGAGGCGATCGAGCTCGGCGGCGCCGTCACCTATACCGAAGCCTTGCCGCTCCTCGACGAACATTTTCCCTCGTTCGGCGCGCTCGTGCGGCGTCTCGGCTCGCGCCAGATCCGCAACCTCGGAACCATCGCCGGCAATCTCGCGACGGCGTCGCCGATCGGCGACACGCTGCCGTGCCTGATCACGCTCGATGCCACGGTGACGCTCGCCTCGCGCGCGGGCGAGCGCACGCTGCCCGTGGAATCCTTCATCACGGGCTATCGCAAGACGGCGCTCATGGCCGGCGAAGTGATCGCCGCAATCCGCATTCCGCTGCCGGCCGCGGGTGTCGAGTTCGCCACCTATAAGGTGTCGAAGCGCTTCGACCAGGACATCTCGACCGTCATCGGCGCTTTCCGCCTGGAACGGCAGGGCGGCAAGGCGGTCGCGTTACGCGCGGCCTACGGCGGGATGGCGGCCCGCGCGATGCGGGCGGCGAGGATCGAGGCCGCCTTCGGCGGTCGCCCCTGGACGCCGGCCTGGCTCGCCGACGTCGAGGCCCTGCTGGCGCGCGACTTCACGCCGATCGGCGATCATCGCGGCGGCGCCGCCTATCGGCTGCGCGCGGCGGCCGGGCTGTTGCGCCGCTTCCAGCTCGAGACTTCGGCGGCCGCGCCGATGCGCCTGGAGGCGCTATGAACGAGCCGCTCGCACGCGTCCGCGGCGGCGCGCACGCGGCGGTGCGCCACGACAGCGCCGTCGGCCATGTCACCGGCGCGGCGCGCTATCTCGACGACCTCCCGACCGTGCCGGGCACGCTCGAAGCCGCCCTGGTGCTGAGCGCCCATGCCCATGCCCGCATCCGCAGCATCGATCTCACGCGTGCGCTCGCATCCCCCGGCGTCGTCGCCGCGATCACCGCCGCCGATATCCCCGGCCGGAACGACGTCGCGCCGATCCGCAGCGAGGAGCCGGCGCTCGCCGCCGACGTGGTCGAATACGAGGGCCAGCCGGTGGCGGCGATCGCGGCGGCGACCCTCGATCAGGCGCGCGCGGCGGCAAAACTCGTCGCGATCGACTACGAGCCGCTGCCTGCGGTGCTGACGATCGAGGAGGCGGTCGCACGCGAGAGCTACGTCTCGCCGCCGCAGACGATCGCGCGCGGCGAGGTCGAGCCCGCGCTCGCGGCGGCGCCGCGCCGCCTCGCCGGCGAGTTGCGCTGCGGCGGGCAGGACCATTTCTATCTCGAGGGCCAGATCGCGCTCGCGATCCCCGGCGAGGCCGGCGAGATCGCGGTGCTGAGCTCGACCCAGCACCCGACCGAGGTGCAGCACGGGGTCGCGCGGCTGCTCGGCCTGCCGCTCAACGCGGTCACCGTCGAGGTGCGGCGCATGGGCGGCGCCTTCGGCGGCAAGGAGAGCCAGGCGACCATCATCGCCGGCATCGCCGCGGTGCTCGCGTGGAAGGCGCGCGCGCCGGTCAAGCTTCGCCTCCCGCGCGACGACGACATGCGCGCGACCGGCAAGCGCCATCCGTTCCTGATCCGCTACGACGTCGGCTTCGACGGCGAGGGGCATCTCCTCGCGCTCGACCTGACGCTTGCCGCCAACGGCGGCAGCGTCGCCGACCACACGCCGGCGGTGCTCACACGCGCGCTCTGCCACGTCGACAATTGCTATTTCCTGCCCACCGTCCGCCTGCGCGGCCTTCCCTGCAAGACCAACACGGTATCGAACACGGCGTTCCGCGGCTACGGCGGGCCGCAGGCCATGCTGGCGATCGAGACCATCATCGAGCTCGTCGCCCGCGAGCTCAAGCTCGCGGTCGAGACCGTGCGGCGGCGGAACTTCTACGGCACCGGCCGCAACGACGTGACGCCCTTCGGCATGACGGTCGAGGACAACATCATCGAGCGCGTCGTCGACGAGCTCGACCGCGCCGTCGATCTTTCCGCCTGGCGGCGCGACGTCGCGGCCTTCAACCGCCGCAGCCCGGCGCTGAAGAAGGGACTCGCCACCATGCCGGTGAAGTTCGGCATCTCGTTCAACCGCCCGGCGCTCAACCAGGCCGGCGCGCTGGTCAACGTCTATACCGACGGCAGCGTGGTGCTCAACCACGGCGGCACCGAGATGGGGCAGGGGCTGTTCGTCAAGGTCGCGCAGGTGGTGGCCGAGGCGTTCCAGATCGATCTCGACCGCGTCCGGGTGTCGGCGACCTCGACCGCGAAGGTGCCGAACACCTCGCCGACCGCGGCCTCCTCGGGCTCCGACCTCAACGGCATGGCGGCGCTGAACGCATGCGAGCAGATCAAGGCGCGCATGACCGAGGTGGCGGCCGAGCATTTCGCGGTGCCGGCGGACGAGATCATTTTCGACTCGAACCGCATCTATGCCGGCAATCGCAGCCTGTCGTTCGCCGAGCTCGCGGTGCTCGCCTGGGAGAAGCGGGTGTCGCTCTCGGCCGCGGGCTTCTACCGCACGCCCAAGATCCACTGGGACGCCGCGACCAGCAGCGGACGGCCGTTCTACTATTTCGTCTACGGCGCCGCCGCCGCCGAGGTCGCGATCGACACCTTCACCGGCGAGTCGCGGGTGCTGCGCGCCGAGCTCGTGCAGGACTGCGGCCGCTCGCTCAACCCGGCGATCGACCTCGGCCAGATCGAGGGCGCGTTCGTGCAGGGGATGGGCTGGCTCACCAGCGAGGAATTGTGCTGGGACGCGCAGGGGCGGCTCGCCACCCACGGCCCCTCGACCTACAAGATCCCCGGAAGCCGCGACGTCCCGCCCATTTTCAACGCGCGCATCCTGAGCGATGCGCCGAACCGCGAGGCGACGATCTTCCGCTCACGCCGGAACGGGTGCTCGCCGCGATCGACGACATCCGCGCCCGGGCGGCGCGGTAGGAGTGGCGAGCATCGGCGCAAAGTTCGTAGGATGGGTTGACGCCCGCGAAGGCGGGCGGAAACCTATCGTGGCGATATGGTCGCGCGATCATTGTCTGGTCCGATGTGCGGGCCTTGCGAGGTGAGGAATGAGCAAGGTGAAGATCACGGTGGGCGGCGCGATCGAGAAGGAAGCCGCGCGCCGGTTCGTGGACGCCTGGCACCGCGGGGGGCGCGGCGAATCCTTCAGCGAGCGTCATTTGGCGTTCGAGAGCTGGGATGCGCTTGCCCGTGTCCTGACCGGCAAGCGAATGGAGCTCCTGCGTTACGTGCGCCGTCACAAGGTCGCGAGCGTCCGCGCCTTGGCAAAGGCGCTCAAGCGCGACTACAGCAATGTCCATGCCGATGTCCAGGCGCTGGCGGCGGCGGGACTCCTCGACAGCACGGACGGCGGCCTGCGGGCCGATTACGACGCGATCGAGACCAGGATCGCGATTTGAGGCGAGTGCGTCCGCGCGGCTTCACGTCTCCGAGATGCCGTAGGTTGGGTCGAGCTCTTGCGAGACCCAACATCGCTGAGGGCAAGCGTCGGCAGAGCGTTGGGTCTCCCCCGGGTCAAGCCCGGGGTCGACCCAACCTACGGTTCTACGGACTTCGCCCGCGTCGCCGCACGCGGCGCTGGCATATCGTTGGCGCGGGCCGCCTCCCTCCATCCGCCACATTTTGACTTATAGACCCGGCTTGCGTCGGCCGTCGTATTGCATCAGCTATCATCGCATGCCGCCCATCATCTCGATCTCGAACCTGTCGAAGACCTACGCGTCCGGCTTCCCGGCGCTGCGGGACATCAACCTCGACATCCGCCGCGGGGAGATTTTCGCGCTGCTCGGCCCGAACGGCGCCGGCAAGACCACGCTGATCGGCATCATCTGCGGGATCGTCAATGCGTCCGCCGGCAGCGTGTCGGTCGCCGGCCACGACATCATCGCCGACTACCGCGTCACCCGCGCGATGATCGGCCTGGTGCCGCAGGAGCTCACGACCGATGCCTTCGAGACGGTGTGGGCGACGGTCTCGTTCAGCCGCGGCCTGTTCGGCAAGCCGGCCAATCCCGACTATGTCGCCAAGGTGCTGCGCGAGCTCTCGCTGTGGGATCGCAAGGACAGCAAGATCGTGACCTTGTCCGGCGGCATGAAGCGCCGCGTGCTGATCGCCAAGGCGCTGTCGCACGAGCCGCGCATCCTGTTCCTCGACGAGCCGACCGCCGGGGTCGACGTCGAGCTGCGCAAGGACATGTGGCAGGTCGTGCGCTCGCTGCGCGCGTCCGGCGTGACCATCATCCTCACCACCCATTACATCGAGGAGGCCGAGGACATGGCCGACCGGATCGGCGTCATCCACAAGGGCGAGCTCATCCTGGTCGAGGACAAGATCGAGCTCATGCGCAAGCTCGGCAAGAAGCAGCTGACGCTGCATCTGCAGAAGCCGCTCGCGGCGGTCCCCGCCGCGCTCGCCGCGCACGACCTGGCGCTCGCCGCCGACGGCAGCGAGCTCATCTACACCTACGATACGCAAGGCGAGCGCACCGGCATCACGGCCCTGCTGCAGGACCTCAACCGCGCCGGCATCCGGTTCAAGGACCTGCACACGACGCAGAGCTCGCTCGAGGACATCTTCGTCGATCTCCTGAGGCAGCGGCAATGAACGTTCGGGCGGTCCGCGCGATCTACACCTTCGAGATGGCGCGCACCGGGCGCACCCTGCTGCAGAGCATCGTGTCGCCGGTGATCTCGACGTCGCTCTATTTCGTGGTGTTCGGCGCGGCGATCGGCGGGCGCATCACCGAGATCGAAGGGGTCGAGTACGGCGCCTTCATCGTACCCGGCTTGATCATGCTGATGCTGCTGACCCAGAGCACCGCCAACGCCTCGTTCGGCATCTATTTTCCCAAATTCACGGGAACGATCTTCGAAATCCTCTCCGCGCCGATCTCGTATGTCGAGATCGTGCTCGGCTATGTCGGCGCGGCGGCGACCAAATCGATCATCCTCGGCCTGATCATCCTGGCGACCGCCGGCCTGTTCGTGCCGCTGCGCATCGCACATCCCTTCTTCATGCTGGCGTTCCTGGTGCTCACGGCGGTGAGCTTCAGCCTGCTCGGCTTCATCATCGGCATCTGGGCCGAGGGGTTCGAGCGGCTGCAGGTCGTGCCGCTGCTGGTGATCACGCCGCTGACGTTTCTCGGCGGCACCTTCTACTCGATCAAGGTCCTGCCGCCGGTCTGGCAGACGCTCGCGCTGCTCAATCCGGTCGTCTATCTGATCAGCGGCTTCCGCTGGAGCTTCTTCGAGACCGCCGACGTCGCGGTCGGCGTCAGCCTGGGCATGACCCTGCTGTTCCTCGCCATCTGCCTCGCCACGGTGTGGTGGATATTCAAGACCGGCTACCGGCTGAAGAAGTAGTGCGGTGACCCCTCACCCCTCTTGTTATGGCATCGCCGAGCTACCCTCTCCAACGAGGGAGCACAGGAGGCGGCACTCCATGGCGCTCCTTGTCGATACTCGGGAACTCAAGCCCGGGCTGATCATCTTCCGCCGCGCGGACGTGAAGCACCGCAATTGGTATTGCCGGGTCAAGCTTCCCCGCATGGAGCGAATGTCCGGCTACGGGCAAAGACCTTCCGTGCCGCGATCGGTTCATGACGGTCGAGTCTAACTCGTAGGCGAAGTCGCGTGTAATTCGTCAACGGACTTTCCGCGACATGAAGCTTTCGGGCGGGGTCCAAGTACCCGGCGCATAAGCGTTGGCCCAGCGACACATTTCCTGCAACACCGGGAGCAACGCCTCACCCTTTCGGGTCAACGCATACTCGAAGCGCCTCGGGTGTTGCTGATAGGCGGTCTTTGTGACGAGGCCGGCACGCTCCATCGTCGCCAAACGATCGGTCAGAATGTTTGTTGTAATCCTCTCGGGCGAGCCGAGGAATTGCGAGAACCGGCTCTTTCCTGTGAGCAGATCCCGAACAACGACCAGCGTCCAGCGGTCGCCGACGATGTCGAGCGTTGTCGCAATGGGACAGCCGGATCGTGCCTCACGCTCCATGCCTTAGATCCTTCAGATTCGAATAGTAACTTGTATATTGCAAGTTACAACTCACTATGCTATCCATCTCTTCGCCCCCAAAGCAATCTGGAAGGAGCGTACGATGACAACAGGATTTACTGGCGGCTGTCTGTGCGGCGCGGTTCGTTTCAAGAGTACGGTTGATCCCCAGGTCGTCGGCCATTGCCACTGCGTCGACTGCCGTAAGTCGAGTGGAACAGGCCACTGCACCCACGTGGTCATACCGGAGTCCGCGTTTTCCGTGACAGGAGCCGTCACGTTCTACGACCGCGCGGCCGACAGCGGGAACATCGTGAGCCGAGGCTTCTGCGGTAAATGCGGATCGCCCATCTACTCCAAGAATTCGGCGGTCGCGGGCATTGTGTTTCCTCGCGCATCGGTTCTGGATGACCCCGAGATCGCAAAGCCCCAGATGATCGTTTACGCCAGCCGCGCTCCATCGTGGGACCACATGGACCCTGCTCTTCCTGCCTTTCCGATCATGCCTGAAGGCGGACCGCAAAAAGTGGTCGCCGATAAGTCGTCGGGCTGATCCGTGGCCTACGATGAAACCATTGCGCAGCGCTTCCGCGACGGCCTTCAAGGTGTCAACGGTATCACGGAGAAGCGCATGATGGGTGGACTATGCCTGCTCTTGAACGGCAACATGCTCGGCGGTGTCGACCAGGCAAGGTCTGGTCGGGACCGTTTCATGTTTCGCGTGGGCAAGGATAACGAGGCCAAGGCTTTGTGCCGTCCCGGTGCTTCAATCGTCGACATGGGTGGTAAGCGGCTAGGCGGGCTCGTTTTCGTCGAAGCGGATGCGTGTGATCAGGCCGCACTGAAAGAATGGATAGCGATGGCCCTCGGGTTCGTGGCGCGTTTGCCGAGGAAGTGAAGGCTTGGCGGCCTCCTCCCTTCGGTCGGCCACGCTCTCCTCGCCGGCGCAAGCGCCGGCGGCCAGAGTCGCCTTCGAGCCGGCGTCTCCGCCCGTTGCGGGTCATTTTGCGGATGACCGCCGGCGGCGCCGCGGTGTCTTCGTAGCGGCGTTCGCCATTACCAGAATCAATGGGCTTGACATATTGGTAAGCCATGAATTACGGTAAGTTATGGCCTACGCAGAAGTAATCACGGCGTTGGCTGACCCAACGCGCCGCCAGATATTCGAGGCGTTACGCGAGCAGCCTCAGTCCGTGGGTGCGTTGGCGGAAGGCCGGCCAGTGAGCAGGCCAGCCGTGTCGCAACACCTGAAGGTGCTTGAGTCCGCGAGGTTGGTCAGTGTTGAGCCACGGGGGAATCGTCGCCTGTATTCAATCAGGCGCGATGGGTTGGATGATCTGCGGCAGTACCTGGACAGTTTCTGGTCTGATGCCTTGTCTGCTTACGGCGCCGAAATTGCACGACGCATGAAAAAGAAACAGGAGTACACGAGGAGAAAATGATGTTGAAAACGGCTGGTCTGCCGATGCCAGGGAAAATGGCCAGATCAGCCGCTCGACAACCGTTCGGGCTGCCCAAGGTGACGGCAGCCGCCCGCGCCGTCAGCTCGTCTGCCAAAACGCGGGAAAAGCGCAAAAATTTGCGTCAGTTCGGGAGTCGTCTGGAGAATCCCGGGTTATGCTTCAACCAACAACAAGGAGAGAACAGTGAAAAAATTTGTTTTTTTGCACTACGGGTTTGAAAAGCCCACGCCAGAAATCATGGCAGCCTGGGGCAAGTGGTTCGAGTCAATGAAAGACAATATTATCGACATGGGGGGCCATTTCAGTGGTGGTCGAGAAATCTCGAAAGCTGGAACCAAGGATTTGCCACTGGGACTTGAATCCATCACCGGCTTCACGATCGTGAGCGCCGACAGCCTTGATGATGCAGAGAAGATGGCGCAGAGCAATCCGTACATATCGAGCATCAGGGTCTATGAAGTGATGTCGAAGTAGACTTGCCCTATTCGTGAAAGGGTACATCCACGAACAGTAATTATTAGCTTAAGAAACGGTTAAGACAAGGCTTCGGTCAAGGCATGGACTCGTCCATGAGCATCGCCTTGGGGGGCCGTCAGCTCGGCCTGGGTCTCGCGGCTGGCGTTGCCGTGCTCTTGAAAAGCCCGGCTGCTTATATCGCAGCTTTCGTTGGCGGCGTGGGTCGTGACGTTGGCGACCTGATCGCACATGTTGGCAAATCCGAACCGACCATCGGCGTAATGGTTGGCATCGTTGTGTTCTTGATTGCTGGCGTTCTGGGCATCAGGGCAGCGAACAAAGCACGCAATGTAAGCATATGGAGACCAATATGCTCGATCCGATTGTTAAAACAATTGAAGTTCCCTGCAGCCAAGATAAAGGCATTCAGGGTGTTTGTGAACGAAATGGGCACTTGGTGGCCGCTGCACAAGCGCTCCGTCTCAATGATAAGCGGAAAGCCTGCCAAGTCGTTGCGAATTGAACCGAAGCAGGGCGGCAAGATCGTGGAGATCGGCCACGATGACACCGAGCACTTGTGGGGCACGATAAGGTCATTCGACCCGCCTGATTCGATCAGCATGCACTTTCACATCGGGCTACCAGCAGAAAACGCAAGCCTTGTTGAAGTGCGGTTTACCGCACTTGAAAATGAACGAACGCGAGTCGAACTCACCCAGAGCAATTGGGAAGCATTTGGTGAGATGGCTGAAAAGATGCGCGGTGGCTACGGCTCGGGTTGGGTCATAATTTTTGAGCAGCCGTTCAAATCGGCTTGCGGCGGCTGACCTCTGGTACCCGACGCGCTGGACGTGCCGAACGTCCGTCTCGGCCCTTCGGGTGACGATCCCTTCTCTAATCCGATCCGTCAGGTCAAGTACCTCATGGAGGGGTCATGACGCCGAGAGTGGGAGCCGCCGCTACAGCTTCGGCAGCACGTGCTCGCCGAACAATTCGACCGTGCGTACGGGATCGGCGGCGAGCGAGACCGTGAGCATCAGCCGCCTGGCGCCGGCGGCCTTGGCGGCGAGCGCCTGGGCGAGGCAGTCGTCGGGATCGCCGCAGATCGAAAGCCGCCGCGACAGATAGTCGAACAGGCCGAGCTCCTCGACCAGCCGGATGTCGGCCTCGCCCGGCCGGGTGCTGTAGCGGCGGCGCAATTCCAGGAGCGGCGCGCGCAACGGCTCGGGAACGCCGCGCGTCTCGAGCTTCTTGTCGCCGATCACGTAGCCGGCGAGAAAGGCGAGCATGGCGCCGATCTTGCCGCGCGCGACGTTGCGGTCCTCGCTGCAGTCGAGCGCCGCGATCTGCCAGATCTCGACGTCGTCGGCCGCGCGACCGGCGGCCCTGGCGCCCTCGGCGATGAGCGCCTCCGAATCGCTGATGTTGTCGGCGCCCAGCCCGTAATTGGCGAAGGCGCCGTCGGCGGTGCGCCCGGCGGCCGCGAGCGGGCGCGGATGCGACGCCGCGAGGAAGACCGGCGGCGCCCGCTTGATCCAGGGGAGCTGCGCGGTCGCGGCGCCGAGGCTCGCGGGCTCGCCCCGCAACAGCGTCTTGATGAAGGTCACCCCTTCGGCGAGCTCGCGCGCGTTCGAGCGCGGCAGCCCGACGTTCCTGGTGCCGCTGTGGCCGGCGCCGATGCCGAGCACGGCGCGGCCGCCGGAGATGTGATCGAGCGAGGCGATGGCGGCGGCGCTGACCGCGGGGTGGCGGGTGAGCAGGTTGGTGACGCAGAGCGCGAGGCGCGCCCGGCGCGACGCCCGCGCCACCATGGCCGCCGACACCCAGGGATCCATCGCGTTGCCCGGGGTGTCGGCGATGCCGATCATGGCATAGCCGTAGCGGTCGGCGCGCTCGGCGAGCCGCTCGCAGAGCTCGAGCGTATAGGGCCAGAAGAAGAAGCCGACTTGCATGTGGGCCTCGCATTCACTTGTAGCCCGGATGAAGCGGAGCGAAATCCGGGATTCCTGCCGCGCGGTCAAAAGAATCCCGCATTCCGCTTCGCTCCATGCGGGCTACATTCTATGCCTGCGGCGGAAAGCGGCGCATGATCACGCCTTCGATCACCGCGAACAGATCGTTGACCGCGAAGCCGAACAGCCCGACCAGCACCAGCAGCGCGTAGACCTCGCCCGATTGGAAATTGCGTTGCGAGCGGATCATCACCGCGCCGATCCCCGGCAGCGAGGTCAGCATCTCGACCAGCAGCGTCACCACGATCGCCAGCGGGATGGCGATGCGGATGCCGATCAGCACCCCCGGCACGATCGCGGGAAGGATGACCCGGCGGATGCGCTCCATCGGCGTGAGGCGGAACGAGCGCGCGACGTCGAGCA
>WNEY01004078.1_pt1 | contig 11056 bp, 12 predicted proteins | sample 5400531 | NCBI WGS metagenome assembly WNEY01 (sample SAMN13153338, study PRJNA577476) | soil metagenome | isolation source: 200 cm saprolite under Douglas fir tree site 1 | place: USA:California | collected 2015-04-18
TGTGCCACCGGAGATCCTTCGCTTCGCTCAGGATAAACTCTTCGAAGTTTATGCTGAGGAGCGGAGCGACGAAGCATCTCCGGTGATGCAGCGATGCTGTTGACCCCGCCCATGACACTTGGTTAGATCCTTGCTGTGCCACCGGAGATCCTTCGCTTCGCTCAGGATGAACTCTTGCCCGCGCGTTCCACGAACGTGTGGGAGAGCGAGGTCAGACCCAGCCATCCGAACCCCGCCGCGAAGCCGCCGAGGACGTCGGAGGGGAAATGGACGCCGAAATAGATCCGCGAGAACCCGACGCTGAGGATCGTCAATCCCGCGGCGGTATGCACCAGGGCCTGCGTCACGATCGAGCGATTCTGAACCAGATGGTGCGCCACGATCGGGTACGTGGCGGCGGAAAGCAGCGAATGCCCGCTCGGAAAGCTGTGCGACCGCGGCAGCTTGATCCTTCGCGCCAGCTCCTGCGGACGTTTTCGCTGAAAGATGTTCTTGAGAACGGTGTTGATGGCCATCGCGCCGCCGGTGCTGACGATCACGGTCCAGGCATCGCCGCGGCGGCCTTCTCGAAACATGGCCAAAGCCGTCAGACCGGCCGCCGTCCCGATGGCGGCGTGCGTGCCGAGCTGCGTGACCGCCTCCATGAATCGATGCATGCCGGGGTTGTCGATGCGATGTACGATATCGAAGACCATCATGTCGTAGCGGTCGGCGCGGCCCTCGACCACGTGCTCCGCCTGCTTCTTGAAAAACCAGAATGCAACCGCCGCCAACGCCACGCCGCCGGACGTACCGATGGCAAGGGGCAGGAAACGATGGCGCCGCTTCACCCGTTTTTTCGCAGAATCACGAATCGCTGGTCGATCCGCGCCCCGCAACTCTTCCTGTAGTACTCGATGGCGTCGGTCCACGGGATGACCACGCGATGATATCCAAGGCGCCGCAGATCGGCGAGCGACGCCAGTAGAAGCCGACGGCCGAAGCCGCGCCCCCGGAACTTTTCCGCGACGCCTGTCGGTCCGAAAAAACCGAGGCCGCGATTGTTGGCCTCGTGGGTGGAGAAGCCGGCGATCTCTCCCGCATCTTCGGCGTAAAAGATCGTCGCGCCCCGTAAGGCCTCAAAGCGCCACATCGGGCCGAACTCCCTGCCGATGAAATCGAGGACGCGATCGCCGTCACGACGGACACCGCTGGGAACGATTTCCGGGATATCCGCGACGAGAGTGTGTGTCCGCGCGGTCTCGTGATATCCGCGCCTGGTGAAGAAAGGAACCATCGGCTCGGGAATGCCCGGCGTGAAATAGTTCCCCGGCTCGGCTGCCACCACGCGCGCGCCGCGCGACTCGGCATCGCGCAGCAGCTCCGAGCCGATTCCTCGCCGCCGCTTCGAGCGATCGACCGCCAGGAGCCGCAGGTATTTTCCGCAGGTCACCGAGATGCCTTCGAAGTCATCCCAGATGCGCACCTGCGGCGATCCCTCGAACCCCGCGCCGAAGCACTTTTCCTCGGCCACTCGAACGAGGTCGTAGCTGATGTCGTTGGCATTTCCCAGAAGTTTCCGGATTTGGGCCAGATCGCTCGCGGAAGCAGGTCGAATCACCGCCCGATTATGGCCTCGCTTTCGCAGGGATTGGCAGTGCGATGGATAACGTCATCCGTTGTCCCAAGTGCGGACAGGCGAACCGCGTGCCCGATCTCGCGGGCGGGCAGGCAGCCGTTTGCGGCAAATGCAAAACGCCGTTGTCTGCGGCGGGCGATGGCGATGGCCAGCCGATGACCCTGTCCGATGCTGACTTCCGCGAGCAGATCGCTGGCGGCAAGGCCGTCGTCGATTTCTGGGCGCCGTGGTGCGGACCGTGCCGGATGATCGCGCCGGCGATCGAGCAGCTCGCGTCGGAGCGCAAAGACATCCGCTTCGGCAAATTGAACGTCGACGAAAATATTCGAACTTCACAGGACTTTGGAGTTCACGGAATTCCGTTGCTGGTCTTCTTCAAAGACGGCGTGGAACGAGGACGGGTGGTGGGCGCAGTTCCGAAGGGACAGATCGAAGCCGCCATCCACGAATATCTGGGCTGATCGCCATGGCCTTCCAGCCCCGTGATTCGCTTCATCGCAGCGAGCTGGAGCTCTTCACCAAAAAGGTCGCGGTGGTGGTCGCGTTCGCGATCGCGCTGGCGATCCTGTGGGCTGCGCACGATGTTCTGATCCTGGTCTTCATCGCGGCTGTCCTGGCAGCTGGCATCTCGCCGGCGGTGCATCGCGTTCGAGCCTGGGGAAGACTTTTCTTTCACCGCAAAGTCGCGCGCGGCACCGCAGTCCTGATGGTCTATTTTCCATTTCTCATCGTGGCGCTGCTCCTGCTGATCTTCCTCGTCCCTCGCTTCATCGACGACGCCCGGTCCCTCGGCGCCCAGCTTCCGACACTCCTGGAAAGGAACATCCTCACGCCGCTGGAGAAATACGTGTCGATGAACAGCGTGCGCGAGTATCTGCGCGGCGGAATCAAGCTGCCGCGATCAAGCGTAATTTTCTACGTGCGCAGCACTGCGACGGCCATCGCGTCGTTCATCGCGGTCCTTTTCATGGTCGGCTACATGCTGATCGATGCGCACCGGCTGCGAAACACGATTCTGCTGGTTTATCCGCCGGAGGTGCGCGCCGAGCGCCGCGCATTGTTGACCCGCATCGCGCGGCGAATGAGCTCGTGGCTGTCGGCGCAATTGATTCTTTCGGTCATCATCGGCGTCACGACGTTCGTCGGCCTTCTCGTTCTGCGCATTCCGTACGCGCTTCCGCTGGCGATCTTCGCGGCCTTCGGCGAGATGGTTCCGGTCATCGGGCCGATCCTCGGCACGACACCGGCGCTGGCGGTTGCGATTCTGCAATCGCCGTGGCAATTCTGGTCTGTGCTTGCGATGGCCATCCTGCTGCAGAAACTGGAGAATCTCTTCATCGCGCCGCGGATCATGGCGCGAAGAGTCGACATCCCGCCGCTGAGTGCGTTCATCGCGTTCATGGTCGGCGCATCGCTTCTCGGGATCGTCGGCGCGATCATGGCGATTCCGGCCGCGGTGATCGTGCAGTTGGTGTTCGAAGAGGCATTCGTCGCCCGACGCGAACGGCGGCGCGACTTGCAGCGGGCCGGCACGCTCGCGAAACGAAGGCGTTAGGCTCACGACGTCCTGCTACAATCGGTCGTGCGCTGTTTTGCAGTAATCCTCTTCTTCGCGCCACTCTCACTCTTCGCGCAAACCAACGCCTGGACCTTTCGAACACGGCTCGAGCTGCGCGCAAACTATCGCGACACCAACGAAGCCAGGTTTCCGCTGCGTTTTCCGTTTCCTCCCAGCTTTTTGCCGGTCGGACAGACAGTTGGATTCGAAGAGACTGTCAACAGCGGCCGGCACGGAGAGCTGAGCGTCGCCCAGATCCGCCTCGACGCGAATTACGGCAGCGTGTTTGCGGCGCATCTGCAACTCCATGGGCAGGACAAATACCGACGCAATCCGACCAGCGAAGATCGCCAGACCGACGCCGACGAGATGTGGATCCGACTGGGGCCGAAGCCCGATTTCCTGGAGCGCCCGAGTCGCAGCTCGCTCTTCCTGCAAATGGGAAAGTTTCCGAAGATGGAGCGCCAGCCGATCCGGCTGCTGGAGAGTTACGGGTTGGCAGCGACGGCTTTCAACCGATTCGAAGACGTCGGCTTCATGGGCGGCGGCACGATCGGACGCAAGCTCTATTGGCGTTTGCAGGGGACGAGCGGCAATCCGCTTTATTTCCGCGATCCGAACGCGCTGGCCGGCGACAACGGCATCAAGGAGTTGCTGACACTTCATCCGAATCCGCGGCTGAAGTCGGGCTTTCCGATCCTCTACAACACTGAGACCGAAGGCTACTTCTTGAAGACCGATCACGCGCAATTCGGTCAGGCCATCGGATACCGCTGGCAGAACGAGGCTCAGACTTATGGCTTCGATGCCATCGCTTTTCACTACCGCCGCTCGATGGCCGACGAAGAGAATGCGCCCCTCACCGGGACGTTCTACGGCGCCGATATCGATCTCCTGGAAGGTCCCCTCGACCGCGGTCTGAAGCTGCGCGGAAACAAAAAGGAGGAGACCGGGGCCCGGATCTACACGGAGTGGCACGGCTTGACATCGACCGTCCAGTTCACGAAGCAATCGTTCGCGGGACTGCACCGGCAAGGGGAGGAAATCGAGGCCGGTTATCAGATCCGATTACCGAACAGATGGCTGCCGTCGATCCAGCCGGCGGTGCGATGGAGCGGGCTGCAGAATTCTTTCAAAGGTGATCCGACGCTCTTTCCGGCGCCGAGCATCTGGTGGAACTGGACCAAGCTCGATTACGGAGTTCGCATCGGCCTGCCGCACGGCAGCGATATCACGGTTGAGCGCGCCAAACACAACGTCGCATCGCCTCGCAAGCTGGATCTGTCGGAAACGCTAGTCACGTTGCGCGTGCGGGTGTGACATTTGCGTCATCTTTCCGCGGAGGCGACCCATGCGTAACGAGATGATCGGTGCCGTAGTCCGCCGTGCAATGGAGCATCCCGAGTTCCGGCAGCGGCTGATCGACAACCCGCAGGAGGCTCTCGCGGCGCACGGTTTTGCGTTGGAGCAGTCGGACCTGGCGGAGATCGACAAGATTCGCACGCGGTTGCGCGATAGTGGCGATGCTGCCCGCCAATTGGTGTCCATCGCGGAACATTACGGCCTGAAAGCGTAACCGCCAGGCGTTTCACCCGTCCTACTCTCGGAATTTGTCCATAAACAGGCGGGTTCGAGGTCTGTCGGTGAAACGCCACATTTCCCTCTCCATCGTCGTCAGCTTCGCTGCGACCGCACTCTTCGCGATGAATCCGGCCTCGCGTTACGAGACGCGGATGGTCTACGACGCCCAGAGCACGCACGTGATCCTCTTCGGCGGCGTTACCTCCGTCGACTCGGGCACCAAGAAAGCCTACCGGCTCGACGACACCTGGGAATGGACAGGCTCTCACTGGATCCAGCGCTTTCCCGCCCATAAGCCCGCCGCCCGATCCGCACACGCGATGGTGTATGACTCGAACCGCTCCCGCATCGTGATGTTCGGCGGCCGCGCCGACTCGGCCGATCTCGCCGACACCTGGGTCTATCAAAACAACGATTGGAGTGAGCTCAACCTGCCGAGCTCGCCGCCGCCGCGATTTCTTCCGGGCGCCGCGTACGATTCGGTGCGCGACCGCATCGTCCTCTTCGGCGGAACGCAGACCAGCGCGGACGGCAAAACGCTCACTCCGCTGCACGACACCTGGGAGTTCGACGGCACGTCATGGAAGCAAATCGGCGGCGAAGGTCCTGCCGCATCCAAGCCGCTGCTGGCTTACGACGCCGCACGCGGTCAGGTGATCATGCTGGCGCTCGACAGCGCCGCGAAAACACTGATGTACGGCTACGACGCGGCGGCCGGAAAGTGGAATGCGATCACGCCCGCGACCCTTCCGCCGTGCGTCAATGAAGGCGTGCTCACGTATCAGGATTCGAATCAGACAGTCGCGTATACCGGCGGCGTGTGCACCACATCGAGCGCTACCGATGAGACCTACGAGTGGGATGGCACAACCTGGAACAAGATCACACTGCTGAGCACCGCATCGCGACTCTTCGGCGCCGCCGCTGCTTACAACCAGGGAGCGCAGGTGCTTACGATGTTCGGCGGATCGCCGATCGTCGGGCTTCCAGTCAGTGAGACCTGGCTTTACGCATCGGCAGCTTGGGTTTCGCTGAGCGATCCGTCGCGGCCCGGACCGCGCTCGCTGTTTGCCTTCACGACCGATCCCGTCAACAACACCATCTGGATGTATGGCGGCGTGGATGAGGTCAACACGTTCAGCGATTTCTGGCAGTACACGAACGGCGACTGGCAGGAAATGAGTGCCGCCAGCACGCCGGTCGGCTGCGTCACGCCCACAGCGGCATTCGATACCGACCGCAGCAAGCTCGTGATGATCTGTGCCGATGCCACCACCGGCACTAACGAATGGGACGGCACTGCCTGGAAGAACTTCACGGGCCTCAAGACGCTTCCCCCGTTCCATCATTTCGCGAGCATGACCTACGACCCGAGTCTGAAGAAGACGATTCTCTTCGGCGGCTTTGACGGAGCGAACTATCTCGATCAGACCTGGACGTGGGACGGTACATCGTGGGCGCAGCAGAGGAACAAACCTGCGCCGGCGCGCGCGCTCGCAGCGATGTGGTACGACCCGACGCTGAAAAAGACGGTCATCTACGGCGGTGTCGGCCGCTTGACCAGCACTGATCGCGTCACGCGCTACGACGACATGTGGACCTTCGATGGCAACGGCTGGACCCAGCTCACGCCCACGGGTGGAACTCCCGGAATGCGTTATGGCGCGCAGACGGCCATCGACCCGCGCTCGAACCATGTGTTGTTGTTCGGCGGGCTGCGCGTCGACAGCGTGCCTGCGGTACCGCCGTCGACTACGCCCGGACAGGTGCAGGTCTACGCGAACGACATGTGGGAATGGGATGGCAGTGCCTGGAAACAGTTGCAACCGGCTGTCACACCGCCCGCTCGCGAGAACGGCCGGATCGCATTCGATCCAACTCGCAACGAGATGGTCATGTTCGGTGGATACGCCGGCTACTTCATGTCGGATGTCTGGACCTACAATCCGATTAGCTGGCAGCTCCGGATCTTCGATCCGGTCGGCACTCGGCGCCGCGTCATTCACTGACCGTCGACCTCGGCGTGTGTGCTATCCTCGCGCGCCCGACGGTCGAAGATCGTGGCTTCCACCCAAACTCGGACATTCCCGCTTGCACTTGGCGCCGACCACGGCGGCTTCGAGCTCAAAGAACAACTCAAGACTTATTTGAGCGAAAAAGGGTACGACGTGCGCGACCTCGGCACGCACAGCAAGGACCCTGTCGACTATCCGAAGATCGCCAAGGCGGTCGCTGAGCTCGTGGCAGCCGGTGAAGTCCGCTTTGGGATCATGGTGGATGGCGCCGGAATCGGGTCGGCGATGACCGCGAACAAAGTGCCGGGCGTCCTCGCCGCAGCCGTGTATAATGAGGAACTTGCACGAAACAGCCGCGAGCATAATGACGCAAACGTCCTGACGCTCGGTGCTGCGCAGGTTGACGTCGAGACTGCCAAGCGCATTGTCGATGTTTTCCTCCATACCGAATGCACGGTCGATCGGCACCGCGCGCGGGTGAAGATGATCCGGGAGCTCGATAAAGAGGGGAGTGGCGTGACGGGAATGGACCTTTCATCCGGCGACATTGCACGGATCAGCGACAGGGTGAGGCAGCTTCTCCAGCAAGGCGCATCGGCACCGCCCGCAACATCCGTGCTTCCCCCCGACAAACTTGTAAAGCTGATCGACCACACGTTGTTGAAGCCCGAGGCGACTGCTGAGGACATCGAGAAACTCTGTCAGGAGGCGTCGCGGTATAGCTTCTACTCAGTTTGCGTGAACCCTACCTGGGTGGCCAAAGCGAAGTCTCTTCTGCGCGGCACGCCTGTGAAGGTCTGCGCCGTGGTCGGGTTCCCGCTCGGCGCGCAATCTCCTGACATCAAGACGCTCGAGGCCAGGCGTGCTCTGCGTGAGGGAGCGCAGGAGATCGACATGGTCATCAACATAGGAGCGCTGAAGAGCAAAGACGACAAGCTTGTGTCGCGCGACATCCGCGGCGTGGTCGAGGTCTGCATCGACTCGCACGCGGTTTCAAAGGTCATCCTTGAGACGGCTTTGCTGAACGATGAGGAGAAGGTCCGCGGATGCCAACTGGCGATGAAAGCCGGCGCCAATTTTGTGAAGACCTCGACCGGCTTCTCGAAGGCTGGCGCGACGGTCGAGGATGTCGCGCTGATGGCGCGCACTGTGGCTCCTCGCAAACTCGGAGTGAAAGCATCCGGCGGAGTGCGCACCTATGCCGACGTACTGAGAATGGTGCAAGCGGGCGCAACTCGGGTCGGAAGTTCCAACAGTGTCAGCATCGTGGAAGAGGCTAAGCAGATGGCCGGGAAGGGGTGAGCGGTGGCCGAGCTTCGCTGCTACGTGTTCATCGACAGCCTGCAGCCGCAGTTTGCCTCCTTTCTCGGAACTGTAGCCCAGGGATATCTTCCTGTGCCGGGACAGGCTTCGCTGTTTGTCGAGATCTCGCCGGGGATGGACATCATGGGCGTGACTGATGTCGCGCTGAAGGCAACCGATGTTAGGCCGGGGATGCTGATCATCGAGCGGCTGTACGGCATGCTCGAGTTGCACTCGGACTCGCAGGCGGACGTGCGTCAGGCAGGACAGGCCATTCTCGATTTGCTGGGTCTCAAGGTAGAGGATCGCGTCAAGCCCGACATCACCTCCAGCCAGGTGATCCGAAATATCTCGGACTACCACACCCAGCTCATCAATCGGACGCGACATGGCGACATGATCATTCCCGGGCAGACGCTTTACGTCCTCGAGGTGGCTCCCGCCGGTTACGCAGCGATCGCGGCGAACGAGGCGGAAAAAGCGGCGAACATCAACGTCCTTGAAGTGCGCGCTTTCGGAAGTTTTGGGCGCGTCTATCTTGGTGGCGAGGAACGCGATATCGATGTTGGGTACCGAGCGGCGGAGCAGGCAGTCACGGCGATCGCCGGTCGTGCCGTACGGTCTTGAAGAAATAAACAATGGAGGAGTGATTCATGACGGATGCACTAGGCATGATCGAAACGAGGTCGTTTCCGGCGGTGGTCGAAGCCGCCGATGCGGCAGTGAAAGCCGCGCGAGTGGAGCTGGTCTCCTACGAGAAGACGGGCGGCGGCTATACCACCATCGTCGTTCGGGGAGACGTTGCTGCTGTGAGGGCGGCGTGCGATGCCGCGCAGACGGCGGCGGGACGTGTGAGCGAGGTTGTTTCCGTGCACATCATCGCTCGGCCTCATGACCAGGTTGACGCCATCATGCCGCTTGGCCGAAAGCCGGCGGCCCAAGGTCGCGAGAAGAAGTAAAAGGACCTAACGTCCATGCAACTCGCAAGAGTCGTGGGAACTGTCGTCGCCACGCACAAAGAAGAGAGCATCCAGGGAATCAAGCTTCTCGTTGTGCGTCCTCTTGACGAAGAAGGCCGCGAGAGCGGAAACGCGCTGGTGTCGGCCGATGCCGTAGGAGCGGGTCCTGACGAGGTCGTTCTGATCGCAGCGGGAAGCTCTGCCCGACAAACTGTGGTCACCGACAAGCGCCCCATTGACTCGGTCATTTTGGCCATCGTCGACAGTTGGAGTGTCGGGGATGCCGTGAAGTACAGGAAGTGAGCCACCGATGGCAGGCCTGAGCGACCGGGAAATCGAAGAGATCGCGCGGCGGATCGCGGCAGACATCGCGCACGGCGGAGCAACATTCCCGACAACCGATAACCGACAACCGACAACCGGTGTGGAGGGTGGGCTGGGAGTTTTCGGCACTGTCTCCGACGCTGTGCGCGCCGCGACTGTCGCCCAGACGCAGTTCGTCGCGCTCAAGCTGGCGCACCGCGCACGGATCCTCGAAGCGATGCGGCAGGCGATGCGCGAAAATGAAACGCTCCTGGCGAAAGCGGCGCATGAAGAGACGACTTATGGACGCTGGGAAGACAAGGTTGTCAAGAACCGTCTCGTCACTGATCGGACGCCGGGACTCGAAGACCTGACTCCAGTCGCTACGACCGGCGACCATGGTCTTACGCTCGTCGAGCCGGCGCCGTTCGGAGTCATCGGCGCGATCACGCCGGTCACCAATCCGACTTCCACGATCATCTGCAATTCGATCGGGATGCTCGCCGCCGGTAACAGTGTCGTCTTCAACGTTCATCCGTACGCGAAGAACTGCAGCATGCAGACGATCGCTCTTCTCAACAAAGCGATCACCGGCGCCGGCGGTCCTCCGAACGTCATCGCTGGTGTGGCCAATCCGACGATCGAATCGGCGCAGGAGTTGATGAAGCATCCCGGCGTGCGAGTGGTCGTAGTGACCGGTGGCGGCGAGGTAGTGAAGGCCGCCATGAACAGCGGAAAGCGGGCGATCTGCGCCGGTCCCGGCAATCCTCCAGTCGTTGTGGACGAGACGGCCGACATCGACAAGGCGGCGCGCGATATCGTCCTCGGCGGATCGACAGACAACAACATCATCTGTACTGACGAGAAAGAAGTCGTCGCTGTCTCCTCCATCGCCGACGCGCTCATCGCCTCGATGGGACGCCAGGGCGCTGTCGTTCTCCCGCGCGAACGGCTCCCCGAGCTGGAGAAGGTTGTCTTCGAGGAAATGCGCGGGCCGCGGCAACGAGGCCGGATCAACAAGAGCCTCATCGGCAAGAACGCATCGGTGATTTTGGCGAAAATGGGAATGAGCGTTCCCGATTCGGTCCGCCTCGTGGTCGCCGAGGTCGATGAGAATCATCCGCTGCTCTGGACCGAGCAGATGATGCCAGTGATGCCGGTGGTTCGGGTGGCGAATGCCGACCGGGCCATTGATCTCGGTGTCCAGGTGGAAGGCGGGAACAGGCACACGGCTGTGATGCATTCGAGGAATCTCGACAACCTGAGCAGGATGGCGAAGGAATGCGACTGCTCGCTCTTCGTCAAGAACGGCCGCTCGCAGGCAGGCCTCGGCCTCGACGGCGAGGGCAACTGCTCGTTCACGATCTCGAGTCCGACCGGCGAAGGGATGACCGGTCCGCGAACGTTTTCGCGTTCGCGTCGATGCGTGCTCGTCGGTCACTTTAGGATCACCTGATGAAGAAGACCTCTGCCCTCGCCGTCATCGATTTCACGGACATTCCGTCGGGGGTCTGGGCTGTCGATGCGATCCTGAAGAAAGCGCCGATTGCATTCGTGCGCGCCGGAACAGTGACGCGCGGTCGCTATCTCCTCATCTTCGGCGGCTCGACCGCCTCGACCGCCGAGTCGCTGGCCGAGGCGCTGGCGACCAACGGTCAAGCGGTCATCGACCACACTCTCCTTCCCGATGTGCATCCTGCTCTCTTCCAGGCGATCTTCG
>WNEY01004080.1_pt1 | contig 11055 bp, 15 predicted proteins | sample 5400531 | NCBI WGS metagenome assembly WNEY01 (sample SAMN13153338, study PRJNA577476) | soil metagenome | isolation source: 200 cm saprolite under Douglas fir tree site 1 | place: USA:California | collected 2015-04-18
AGCTGTCCAACGATTGGGATGTCCAGGCCGTTTCTGATCTCTGCCTGAACACAGTCGAGTCCGGGTTTTGTCACAGAAACGCGACGGTGGTGCAACGTTCGACAGATATCCTGTCCACGAGTCCATGCTCGTAGCAATCGACCCCCTTGCTTGAACATGGACGAGAGAACCGAGCTATGGTTCAAACCGGACACGAATTGGTTCCAAACCCGTCAAAATGTGCCATAATGCAGGTATGAAAGAACCTGCACTCTTGTATCTGCTGGTGGGACTTCCAGGGTCTGGCAAGACCACAAAAGCCAAGCAATTAGAAGTGGAAGCCTCGGCCTTGCGGTTGACCCTTGATGAGTGGATGATTCCGTTATTTGGAAGAAACGAGCAGGCAGAACGAGATGCCCTGGAAGGTCGTCTGATCTGGATAGCTTTGCGCGCTCTTCAGCTTCATACCAATGTCATCCTGGATTTCGGATTGTGGAGCAAAGACGAACGGTCCGCTCTGAGATGGTTCGCCAGGCAGCTAGGAGCGAAAAGCCAGGTCATCTACTTGCCCATTGACCCAGAAACGCAGCGAAAGCGCGTCCAAAACCGCTTTGCAGAGACTCCGAACCAGACATGGCCAATGAGCGAAGAGGAACAGACGAAATGGCGTGCGTTCTTTCATGAGCCGGATGAAGCTGAGCTACATGGCACCGTCCTGGAAGACGCCCCTCTAGGATATGCGTCCTGGTCGGCCTGGGTGGCCTCGCGCTGGCCGTCGTTGCCCGATGAATATGCCTGAGCATTTGGAGTGCTCAGATGAGAGCCTGAGTAGAATGTATCGTAGTATCGTAGTCCACACACTTTTTGAATCTTATCTGGCTCTGGCACAATTTAGGCGAAGGATGAGCTTATGAGAAATCTTCTCTCTTTCGCTATCCGCTTCCAGAGCAGATGAAAGTTTTTCAGAATTCTGCTGATGAGGTTTTTGCACAGAAGAGGACGGAGAACGAGTTTAATGGTGAGATTTACACAGAAGATCCGGCAGCATAGCTGCGAATAAGAGAAGCGCTTGCTACTTTCGCTCGATCCGCTGTTCAAATGCTTTCACAAAGCCATCCGCTGCCCCTTCCTGGTAGTCGAAGAAGAGGTATGGCTCGATGAGCTCCAGCTCCATGAGCCGTATGCCTTTGGCGGTTTCGACAAAGTCCAAGCGGGCGTAGAGGACGTCTTGCTTGCATTGAGCATACACCCGCTCGACTCTTGCCTTTTGCTCTGTGCTGAGCGTCACGGCGTGCTCGGTGCCGCCCAAGTCATAGTTCGTCCTAAATTCACCGGTCTTGGGTACTTTGACGACGGCATGACTGAAGTGGTTGTTGAAGAAGACGGCCGACGTTTCGCCTTGAGCAATCTCAGGGAGAAACTCCTGCACGAGCACCTCACTCGACCGCAGCAGCCGGCGGTACTGCGCTTCGGATTCTTCGCTGGTCTCTCCTCTGACCACTTTCATGACCCCTTGGGAAGAAGCGCCATAGCAGGGCTTGATGACAACCTGGTCGCAGGATAGTGAACCGCTCGTTTCCTGCAAGGGTCGAGCGTCACTCCGACTGACGAGTGTCGTTTCCGGCACGGGCAGCCCCATGGACTGCAGGTCCAAGAGGTACCGTTTGTGGGAGTTCCAGCGGACAATCTCAGGCGGATTATGCACCGTGACGCCTAGAGCTCCTAGCTTATCCAGCCAGGAGTAAAACTCCTCGACGTTGCGGTGGTAGCCCCAGCAGCAGCGAATGATGATGTGGCCGAATTGCCGCCAATCGACGGACGGGTCATTCCATACAGCGGGTTCAGCATCGTATCCGGCCTTGCTGAACGCTTCGAGCGGCAGCACCTCGCCTTCAAGAAGGTTCGGATACTCCTGGTTGGTGGCAAGGGCGATGTGCATTGTTCTTCCCTCATGTTGTGCTGGCGATTGGCTCAGGCCCGATCAAGAGCTTGCCGGCACTGTTTGATTTGTCTGTCTCTCTTGCAGCTCAGCTGCAACCATGCACGTAAATATATCCGCCAATTGGCCTATCAGTGTGATTCTGACGAAAATGTCAACGCCAACCCCAATTTGGTTCTCAGTCAGGATGTGGTGGGCAAAACTCATGATTGTTTGCTTGTCCTTCATGATCGGTCTACAGGCCGGACACGGCAGAGCGGGCAGGACGATCTCCCTGCCCTCTTCATCATAGCATAGATAAAACATATGAGTAAGCGGTTATTAGAAAGCGCACGATGAGGATGTAATGCTGCGTGGAAGGACGATCCTACTCAAACCCCTGTAATGGCTACTTGGGTCATCCGTCCAAAAAATAGGCCCTTCGAGACGGAGAAAGAACTTCATCCTCTGCTTGCAAACACAGGAGGGTTGGGGTACAATCAGACGTCGTCAATAGCATCCTCATGCTCAAATGACGAAACTCTCACGTAATGGAGAAGTTTTTGTTATGGCTCGTGTTGTGACCTCTCTCCGGCGGCTGAAGGATGGCTGCTTACATGCGCTCTCCGCTCGCTTTGCTCGTTGGACGAAACCGCTCAGGCTCTCCTTGTCGCTGCAAACCATGGCAGATCTTGGCCGAAGCAAGTCCGAACTGATCGCGGAAAATGCCCTCTTGCGCCAGCAACTTATTATCCTCAAACGGCGGGTGAAAAGACCACCAGTCACCAGGGCCGATCGTATCCTCCTCGTTCTGCTGGCAAAGCTCGTTCGTACCTGGCAGCAAGCCCTCTTGATCGTGCAACCAGACACACTTCTCAGGTGGCATCGGAAGCTCTTTCGCTTGAATTGGCAACGGAAGTCAAAGGCCGCTTCTCGCAAGCCCAAGATCGCCGAGGAAACGATTGCCTTGATCCGAGAAATGGCGACGAACAACCGACTCTGGGGCGCTGAAAGGATTCGGGGGGAATTGTTGAAACTGGGCCTTCGTGTATGTAAACGTACCGTCCAGAAATACATGCGAGGAGTTCGCAGACACCAGCCACGCGGTCAGAAGTGGTCGACCTTTCTGCGTAACCACGCCGCTCAGGTCTGGGCCTGCGACTTCTTGCAGGTGACTGATCTGTTCTTTCGACCGCTCTTCGCGTTCTTCGTCGTAGAACTCAAGTCTCGCAAGGTGATCCACGTGGGCGTGACTCGATGCCCAACGGATGCCTGGGTGGCCCAACAACTGCGAGAAGCGACGCCTTATGGGCAAGTACCCAAGTATCTGATCTGTGATCACGATAGCAAGTTTGGATCCTGTTTCCGCCGAGTGGCGAAGACCAGTGGCATCAAGCTGCTCAAAACGCCGGTTCAGGCGCCACGAGCCAACGCCATCTGCGAACGCTTATTGAGAAGTGTGCGACAAGAATGCCTCGACCATCTGTTGATCTTTCAGGAGAAGCAGCTCCAACGTGTTCTGAATGAGTATGCGGTGTACTTCAACCGGGCACGACCGCCTCAAGGGATTGGGCAGCAGATACCTGAACCGAGCCGATCAGCTCTTTCCTCTCAGGATGCAGGGAACAAGGTAATTGCTTTTCCGGTCATGGGTGGGCTGCACCACGACTACCACTGGGCAGCCTGAAGTGGGACCACGTGGGCAAGTGTCCAGCTAGTGGACGAGGTCCATCTAGCTGATAGCTCATGGCTGAAGAGGTCTGTGGCAGACCTCATATGGAGCCTTTGCATGCCTTCCCTGATGGTTTGCTGCCTATCCACGCCTGTTTTCTCTGGTCCACGAGTACCATTCCCCTGCCATTTCGATGGCCGAGGGCCACCTAATCACGAGGAAGAGGCGAGCGGTGAAAGCCTAAGAGGCTTCTTTTACGAACGGATGTCCTAAGTACCAATACAGGAATGCGCCCCTCGCACGGTAAACCGGCGCCTACGATTTGGCTGATCTTGATCGATAATATTCATTATCGGCCGTCCGCCCGCTCCCCCAGCTCTTCACGCTATTTCCTGAAGACTCCTTCAAAGCTTCTGCCTCGGGCCATATAGAGAACGGTTCCCCAGAAACAAGTTAGGGTTGCGAAGAGGAGAACTGTAGGATGTCTTTGCCACCGGCACCGGTGATGGTCATGGCATTTGCTGAGACGAGCAGTGTTTCTGCATGCGAGAGGGCTTGCATGTAGAGGTTTTCTTGCACTCCCTCCGGGCCGAGGCAGCCGACCGCGGTCATAGCAAAATCCTGAAAGCGTATCTGTGAGTTTTGTTGCTGGTACGTGGCCTGGTAGCTGTTGCATCCACTGTTGCCAGTGATGGTATGAGATGGCTCGTGAAAGGTCAAGGTGACAGCCACGTTGGGGATCAACTGGTGTGTCTGACCGTTGACTTGTAGGGATGTCAGGGTCCAGAGCACACCGGAGGGCGAAGCAGCAGGGGGCGAGGCAGTCATCCGAATCAAGATTACTCCCAGGGCGATCACAAGGCCGAGAGCGGCAAGACTGCCAATGATGAGCACGTTCCGATGTCTCATAAAAAAGTACCTCATAAAAAGCACCCTTTCCCTTCTTCCTTTAATGGTGCATTCGCTAACTCCACGAGACCGGTAGGGCCCGATTTATCGGCCATCAAAGGGGCAGCGACTAATCTCGGAGCTTCCATCAAAGAAGGAGGGTTTGCGCCCAGGGCCTGTGAATGATTGTTACGGTGAAGCAGCCCCACCAGGGTGACCGCGAGGGTGCGCCCTGGTAGTCTACAGTTTGCGTCTGCGTAACCTGGCGCATAATCCCGCCTCTCCCGATCAATGCTCTCCCGCCGCTAGCCGGTGAACCCCGCCGGGATAGCGTGCATGCCCAGGAGGAGCGACAGCTCGCCGCCGTGGAACAGGTCGTGCTCCATGACATGCCAGACGACCCAAGCGCGCGACAGGTCAACGCGTTGGCCGTCCCAGTCGTCGGGGAAGGTCTGTCGCATCTCGTCGGGACTCCAGCGTGACAGGCAATCGCCATGAATTGCCAGGTGCGGTCGAGTCCCTCGGCCAACTCGGCAGCGCTCGGGATGAGTGCTCCCAGCTTCAGTGCAGCCTCGTTCCAACCTACGTACACCTGCATGCCCTCGCCGCCATCCTCGCCCAGGAACTCGGCGAACCAGAAGGCCCGGCAGCCGACGATATGCAGGACATTCTCGCCGATAGAGCGCAGATCAGGTGTCGCGCGCAGCGCAAGCTGCTCAGCCGTAAGCGGCGCGATCGCCCTTTTGATCTCGTCCTGGAACGCTTTCCACGAAGTGTAGAACGTCGTCAGCGTGAAATTGTCTTCAGCCATGTATCGAATCTCCTTGTCTGGCTAGTGTATGCCAATGTACATCTTTTCTCACAGCTTAGTGGTGCATTCGGCAAATTTATAGATGAGCATCAAGGGCCGATAAATCGGCGATGGCCACGAGGGAATTGATACACGCTCCGCAAGCTCCGCTGAGGGCCCTACAGAGTCCATAGATTTACCGAATGCTCCACTTTGCACAAAAAGCGGTGAGAAGCCGCTGTCTTACTTTCCCTTTCCGGTACGTTGAGCAAAATTCCCCTGGTGGGATGTCACCAGGTGTAGCCGTAGATGCTTCCTGTACTCTAGCACTGTGAGCATGACAATAAAACAGTCGAACACGGTGAGAGCGATCAGCCCAACCGAGATATGCAAGATGAGGCGATATATCTGGTAGAGAATAAAAATCCCCAAGAACCCGATCATCCAGGGATATGCCCAGAGTTGTTCTTTGAGCAAAGCGGCCACAAGAACAATCTTTACGATCCCATGCACCAGTAAATACGCCGCCGCAAACAGTGTCACCGAAGCAGTCAGCGTATGCGCATAGGCCACGAGGTGCGTGGCGATAAAATCCTTTGGATCTTGAGATAACTCATGCTGAGTTAAGAGCATGCTGCTGCTGCTGATCTGCTTCGGCGACACCAGTAACAGAAGCACGCCGCCGACGAGTTCCAGCAAACCATCAAGCCCTTTCAGGATAAGACTGGTGTCAAATATCCGATCAAGGAATGAAAGCCGAGTACCCTTTCTTGTTGTGCTCATGGGTCAATGATATAACAATGGGTCAATCCCAATACGGCCCGATCAACTGCTTGGATTGTCTTCCACCTCAAAAATTCGGTATGCTTACTAATGAAGCGCAAAAAAGGAGACGAGAACTTGCGGTCCATAAACAGGCTCCAGACAGGAGAGAACTATGGCAGTCGAAGCAAACAAGCAAAACGATGAAGCCGAAATCCAAAGGCTACTTGACAATGGGATCAGAGCGCTTCATGACAGGAACATCGAAGGCGTCATGTCTATGTACGCACAAGAGGTCGTGACGTTCGACATCGTGCCCCCGCTGCGCCACATAGGAGCAGATGCACTAAGGAAACTTTGGGAAGAGGTATTCTCCGTCTACCAGGGCCCGATCTACTATGAAATTCACGACCTCAACATCACGGTGGGTGATGACGTTGCATTCATCCACAGCCTCAACCGGATAAACGGAACCTTGAACACAGGGCAGAAGACCGATCTCTGGCTGCGTTGGACCGCCGGCTTTCGTAAGATCAACGGCAAGTGGCTGATTGTGCTCAATCACAACTCGGTGCCTGCCGACCTGGCGCATGGTAAAGCGGTGCTGGACCTCAAGCCATAGCGCTAGAGGCAAGGTTCCTTTCTCTCACCATTGACATGTGTCACAAATACGAACACTGTTTCGTCTCGTGTATGAATTGAGAGTGGAGCAAAAGGAAAGAGTTCCCAGATCAAGGAAAGGATAAGGAAATGAAAGTACTGATTGCGGGCGCAACGGGCGCTCTGGGTGTGCCCCTGGTGCGCGCCCTTATCGCAAGCGGGCACCAGGTGCTTGGAATCACACGAACACCGGGGAAATCCAGCTTGCTGACCACCCTGGGCGCCCAGCCTATTGTCGCCGATGTGATGGACCGCGAGAATCTCCTGAGAGCCGTTTCTGGGCAGCGGGCTGATGCGGTTGTGCATGCGCTGACTGCTCTGCCGAAGAACGGCCCGATGCGCCACCGCGATATGTACCAGACTGACGCGCTGCGCGATGTGGGAACCACGCACCTGCTGGCCGCAGCACGTGAAGTGGGCGCCCGTAAGATTGTGGTCGAATCCCACGCCATTGGGTATGGCTTTGGCAACTGGGGCGATATGCTCCTCACGGAGGAACAGCCCTTCGCCCCGCTCGGACGCGGAAGTGCGCTGGAACAGCACCTGGCGGGCTTGCGCTCGATGGAGCAACAGATCTTCGAGGCGACGAGCGCCGGCTGGATTGAGGGCGTTTCGCTCCGCTACGGATCGTTTTACGGACCAGAGTCGACTGCTCCGCTCATTGGTCTGTTGCGCCGCCGCAGTTTGCCACTGCCGTCAGGAGGACAGACGTTCATGTCCTGGATTTACATTGAGGATGCCGCTGCTGCCATAGTAGCGGCGCTCGAACACGGGAGAGCAGGGCAGGCCTATAACATCGTGGACAACGAGCCGGTGCGCTGGCATGACTTCATGACCGAGCTTGCCCGGGCAGGTGGTGCTCCGGCCCCCTGGTCTATTCCGGGTTGGGTGCTCCGGCCGGTAGCTCCCTTTGCTGAGATCGTCATGGCAGAGACCTCAATACGTGTTTCCAACACCAGGGCCAGGTCCGAACTGGACTGGGTACCGGGTGTGCCAACCTATCGAGAAGGAATCCAGAGGATTGTCCAGACGTTAGACGGCGTCGCGCCGGGGAAGGCCGACCGCGTTGAGGCGCGGACGGCATTGTAGAGAAGAGGTGTGGTCAAAGGTGGCCACACCTCTTCTCTTTTCTGGAGGGAGCAAAACAGGCGAGGGTTTGATATTGCTCACAGAAAACGTTGCATGCGAATTCAACGCCGCCATAGAATATGATAAAGAACAGGGAAGATGTGCCAGGGATAAAGCATCACGTGAAGAATCCAGAAAATACAACGCAGATCTTCAACCAGTACCGGGCGCTGCTCTTTTCTATTGCCTATCGTATGCTGTGCAACGCCACGGATGCCGAGGATATTGTGCAGGAGGCCTTTGTGCGCTGGCTGCAGGCCAGTGATGGAGAGATCCAATCGCCCAAAGCCTTCCTTTCGACGGTAGTCACGCGCCTGTGTATCGACCAGTTGCGTTCGGCGAGGGCGCGGCGCGAACTCTACGTTGGCCCCTGGCTGCCCGAGCCTATCCCAACGGACCAGCGGCAAGATCTGACCGAGACGGCCATTCTGGGCGAGTCGCTCTCCTTCGCCTTTCTGGTGATGCTGGAAAGCCTCGGGCCGCTTGAGCGCGCCGTCTTCTTGCTGCGCGAAGTCTTCGATTACGACTATGCCGAGATCGCGGCCATCGTGGGCAAAAGCGAGGCGTACTGCCGGCAGGTGCTGCATCGCGCACACCAGCACCTTGAGCAGCGCCGCCCGCGTTTCGAGGTCTCTCGCCAGCAGCAGGAACGCATTACCTCCCAGTTCCTGGATGTCAGCCTCGGTGGTGATATGCAAGGCCTGTTGAACCTGCTGGCAGATGATGTCGTTTTTGTCGCGGACAGCGGTGGCAAGGCCTGGGGCGGCCCCAAACCCGTTCATGGAGCCGATAACGTGGCTCGCGGTGTGCTTGGTGGTCGCCGCTTCCTGCCGCCTGGCATACAGGGCGGCATCGAAGAGGTCAACGGGCAGCCAGCCATCGTGGGATACGACGATGGCCGCCCTGTCATTGTCTTGCTCCTGGATATTGAAGGAGAGCGCATTCGCAACATCTACCAGGTTACGAACCCCGACAAGCTGCACGGCATCAGGACTGGCAACTGAACTACCTCGTTCCGGCAAACGCCACCATGATATAATGCTGTAGCAACCATAAGAGAAAGAGATTCATATGGAAGACAAGTCGGCTGCTCAGCAGATAGATGCCATACTCAAAAAGTATGATGATTGGCGGGGTGAGATGTTGACACGGCTGCGCGCTTTGATCAAGCAAGCTGACCCTGCCTTCGTTGAAGAAGTGAAGTGGAAAAAACCCTCAAGGCCCGAGGGAGTCCCCGTGTGGTCTCATGATGGAATACTCTGCTTTTGCGATACCCTCAAGAACGCCGTCAGGTTGACATTCCCCAAGGGTGCTCAGATGAAAGATCCGCACAAGCTCTTGAACACACGCCTGGATAGCAAGACGGTTCGTGCTATCGACTTTCACGAAGGTGATCCCATCAATGAAGCCGCGTTAAAAGCACTCATGCTGGAAGCTGTGGGGCTGAACAAGTCACAAGCAAATTAGCCCTCATTCTATGAAAGCCCTCATTTATCATGACTTTTTAGCTTGTTTGTTGAGCACATACTGTACCGAAGGGCTGACTGCCTTATCCGTGCGGTGAATACAGCCATACCAACAGCAAGGTCGGCAGATCCATTCATTGCGCGCCAGAGGCGTCAGATCCTCCCATGAGGCTCTCGCCTCCGCGTCAGCAGCGAGGGTGTTCCGTAAGTCCTCTGGCAAGTCGTGGACCACACCACCGGAGATGTCATTGTTGGTCATAGTCATACGTCTATCCTACTACACAATAGCCCTCTCTCGCAAGGATTGCAGGGGCTAACGGCGTCTTCCATTGGTTGAGGCAGAACGCGGCCAATGCCTGTCTCGTGGCGACGCGACGCGAGCAGTTAGAACTGGTAGCGGGTTTGGCTGAGGCCTATGGCGAATGCGAAGACCCTGGTGGGTTTGACGGAGAACACGAGGTTCGCATCGGTGAGCACTCGTTGTTCGTCTTCATCGTAGAGGTAAAAATACCCGTTGCGTACCTGGTAGGGCCAGCTGCCATTCCACTTGGTCGCCCACACCGCGGCTACGCGTTCGAGCGCGTCCTGGTCGGTGATCCGCACGGCGTCGCCCTCAACCACCACGGTGAGTCCTTCTGTCTGGTTGCAGCCGGTCGTCAGAATGACGTGCGGGTTTCCACGCAGGTTGACAGTCTTCTGCGCGGTGTCGGTAGCGGTAAAGTGGATGGCCCCGTCGTGCCACACGGGAACGCACGGCGTGACGTGAGGGCGACCGCCGGCCCGTACTGTTGAGAGCCAGAACAGCTCGGCTGTTTCCAGCACCCGACGCGTCTCCTCCCATGGCGTGACCCCTCCGCGTGGGACGCCGTGTCGGGTGTCGAGTGTGGTGATGGGTTCGTTCATCTAAGAACTCCTTTCAATCGTTCCGTTTTTTCCCCGTTCGCGCGTGATGCGCGGTCGAAGCACGTGTGGGTCTGGGAATGCTCCTGGCGACCTCAGGGATGTCTGCGCGCCTCACACCGTGCTGGTTGGAATCGCGCCGGCACGCTCGTAATTCACGAGAATGACGCCAGTTGAGGAGACGGTGCTCTCCGTCACCTTGAACGCCGCTGGGATGGTGCCCTCGGCAAACAACCGTTTGCCACTGCCCAACGTCAGCGGATAGATCTTGAGCCAGAACGCATCGACCACATCATGCTTCATGAGCGTCTGAACGAGATTGGCACTTCCGTACACGTGCAAATCCGGCCCTTGCGTTTGCTTGAGGTTGTTGATTTTTTCCACAATGTCTCCGCCTAAAAACACGGAGGGCTGCCATGCGTGAGAAGTGATGGTATTGGAGGCGACGTACTTGGTGGCTGGATTGACGCCCGGCCAGATGTCCGCATGGTGCGGCCAGTACGATGCCCAAATGTCAAAGGTTGTGCGCCCTAACAACAGATCAAATGGCATGTTCATCTGCCTCTTCATGACTGTTCCAAGCACATCGTCGGAATACGGAGCTTGCCACCCGCCATACGCGAAGCCACCACTGGTATCTTCCTCTGGTCCGCCGCCGGCTTGTATGACCCCATCAAGGGTGATGAATTCAAGGACAATAACTTTTCTCATGACCGAGTTCCTCCAACATCTGGCGACCTGTGGTGCTGATCAGGTGTGTTCATAGGTGTTTCCTTTCTTTTCTCTCCCCGCGACGCATTCGGCATGACTGAGGGAGAGCGTAGATTTTCTTGCAATGTGCACGTGTATCTATTCTACGAGCCGAGAAAGAAAACGGCTATTCGGATTTTGC
>WNEY01004082.1_pt1 | contig 11052 bp, 8 predicted proteins | sample 5400531 | NCBI WGS metagenome assembly WNEY01 (sample SAMN13153338, study PRJNA577476) | soil metagenome | isolation source: 200 cm saprolite under Douglas fir tree site 1 | place: USA:California | collected 2015-04-18
GGAGCGGGCCAATGGCCGGATCCCGCGGCCGGCCGGCTTTTCCTGGCCCTGGGGGGATGCCCTGCGGATCCTCGATGACCTGGCACCCGATGTCCGGGTGATCAACCTGGAGACCAGCATCACCCGCAGCAGCGCATTCACGCCGGGCAAGGCCGTTCACTATCGGATGAGCCCGGGCAACGTGCCCTGCGTGGCCGCGGCCCGGCCCGATGCCTGCGCGCTGGCCAACAACCACGTGCTCGACTTCGGCCGCCGGGGGCTGCAGGACACCCTGGACACCTTGTCCGGTGCTGGGCTGCGGCCGGTAGGGGCCGGACGCGACGCCGGTGAGGCCCGGCGGCCGGTGGCCGTCCCGGTGCCGGGCGGCGGGCGAGTGGTCATCTTCTCGTGCGGGACACCGTCCAGCGGGATCCCCGCACACTGGGCCGCTACCCCAGGCCGGCCCGGCGTCGGCTTCCTGCCCGATCTGTCCGATGCCACGGCCAGCGATGTCATCGGCCGGGCGCGGGCCGCGAAGCGGCCCGGTGACGTCGTGGTCGTCTCCATCCACTGGGGATCCAACTGGGGGTATGACGTGGACCCCGATCAGGTCCGCTTCGCCCGCCGGCTAATCGACGGGGGCGTTGACCTCGTCCACGGTCACTCCTCGCACCACCCCCGCCCGGTCGAGGTGTTCGGGGGCAAGCTCGTCCTGTACGGCTGCGGCGACTGCATCGACGACTATGAGGGCATCACCGGCCATGAGCAGTACCGGCCCAGCCTGCGCCTGCTGTACTTCGCGTCGCTGCAGCCGGGCACCGGCACGCTGGCGGCCTTGCGGATGGCGCCCGTGCAGGCCAGGGGAATGCGGCTGCACCGCGCCCCGGCGGCGGACACGCAGTGGCTGCGGGCGGTGCTGGAGCGGGCCAGCCGCCGCTTCGGGTCCCGCGTCGATCTGCGGCCGGATGGCCTGCTGGCCCTGCGTCTCGGGGCGTCATGAGCCGGGCCGCCTCTGCCGGAGACCTGGTCGCGGCGGCCCGGGCGCATGGCGTCAGCGATGAGCGCATCCTGGAGGCCATGAACGCGACTCCCCGCGCCGGGTACGTCCCCGGCGGCTATCTCACGGCGGCCTACCGCGACGAGCCCATCCCGATCGGGCACGGGCAGGTGACCACGCAGCCTTCGTTGTCGGCCCGGATGATCGAGGGCCTGCGCCTGGCCGGCGGTGACCACGTGCTCGAAATCGGCACCGGCCTGGGTTTCCAGACCGCGCTGCTGGCCCGCCTGGCCGCCACTGTAGTCAGCATCGAGCGCTGGCCGGACCTGGCCGGCCAGGCCCGGCGGAACCTTGCCCGGCACGGCATCCGCAACGCGGAGGTGCTCGCCGGTGACGGCAGCCGCGGGCTGCCCGACCGCGCCCCCTACGACGCGATCCTGGTCTCGGCCGCGTTCCCGCAGGTCCCCGCACCGCTGGCAGCGCAGCTGCGGGCCGGCGGTCGCCTGGTGCAGCCAATCGGCCCCGGCGGCAACGAGGAAGTCGTGCTGTTCGAGCGCTCCGCCGCCGGGCTGCAGCGGCGGCAAATGCTCACCCTCGCCAGGTTCGTCCGGCTGCACGGCCGCCACGGGTTCCCGTCCCGGCCCTGACCGGGCTCCGGCTATCCGCGGGCCTGCAGCCCGCCCGGGAACCATCACCGTGACGAGGCGCCTGCCGCATTACCCTGGCGCACGACCTCAAGCCTGGGGCACTCTCAATCTTCGCCCCGCACGACCGCCCGCGCCCGATCGTGTTCGGCTGGCGGCAAGCGATATGGCCGAGTTGACCGGCGTCAGTGATCACCGTGATCAACTCGGCGGAAGCGGTGACTGACAGCTTTAGCGCCCATCCTGTCTCTGCTCTGCGGCTGTTCGGCCACAGGCTGAGGATTACCACGGTGCGGCAAAGACGATGCCAGCCAGCCTGCCTTCATCTCGCCGGCCATGGCCCTGCCACGGGCTTCATGACGGCTCGGTCCGCGGACAGCTGGCTCGATCGCCCGGCCGTGCGGGCGCTGTGGGGCCGGGGTGTTTTTTGCGCCAGGCCGGCCTGCCCTGGTTCGTCAGGCGCGGCCGTAGACCGGCACGTGGGCCCCGCCGATCGGGCCAGCCTCAGCGCTGCAGAGGAAATGCACGGTCTCGGCGATCTCATCGGGCCGCACCCAGCGGGCGGTGTCGGCACCGGGCTGGGCAGCCCGGTTGGCGGGGGTGTCGATGACGCTTGGCAAGATCGCGTTGACGCGGATGCCCTCGCCGCCATACTCGGCGGCCAGGGCATCGACGAACGCAAGCACGGCGGCCTTCGCCACCACGTAGCCCGCCGCCCCGCTGAACGGCCGCTTCGCGGCGCGGCTCGAAACGCAGACGATCGCCCCCTCCGCTGGCCAGCAGGCGCGGGATCGCCGCCTGCGATACAAGGTAGGTCGGGCGGAGATTGAGCCGCAGCTGGGCCTCGAAATCCTCGATTGGCGTCTCATGCACCCGGCCGCCGGCGGCGAAGCCGCCGACCAGATTGATCACCGCGCTCAGCGGCTCGTCCCGGTACGAAGTCGCAGCCCGCATGCAGCGGGCCACCGACGCCTGGTCGAACAGGTCGGCCTCGACCAGGCCGAGCCGCGGGTGCTGCTCCACCCGGCCAAGCTCCTCCGGGACAAACCATGGCACCACGACGCGCCATCGCGGACCGACGAGCTACCCGCCAGGACTGTCGCAGGTATACGCCAGGTCAGTCAGAGGTCCAGGTCAGCGGGGACCGGGCCTGCACCGGGGGGGCGAGGCGGACGCGGCGGACGTGCTGTCCGCCTGGAGTGAGGTGACTTGATGAACCATTGGCGCTGCCTGGCATTCCAAGGTTCAATGCTCGGCCATCAACAAGGGCCGCGCGCCCGCCCACGTCCCGCGGTGTCATGCGCGGGCCCAGATCCGCGAACAAGCGGCGGCCATCTCTGTTGAGGTGAGCCTGGCCGACGATCGGATGAACCGTCACAACGGCCGAGCAAGCGGTTCGGTGAACCGCTGGCTCCGGCCGGATTCCGTCCGCTATATGTCCGTAACCACTGCTATGCAGAGGCTCACAGCGGCACATCATGAGACACAGCGGGACAACAGCAAGAAGGCCCGCGAGTCCGGGTATGCCCAGGCCACGGGCCGTTTCCGCAGGTGGTGGCAGGTGTTGGGTTCGAACCAACGTAGGCTTAGCCGACGGTTTTACAGACCGCTCCCTTTGGCCGCTCGGGCAACCTGCCTCGTGCCGCGCAAGACGGCACAGTGAAGGATAGCGGAAAATAGTGACCTTGGTCAGCACGCGAAGCCCCCACGGCCCGACCCCGATCCCTACGGCCGCAACGACTCGATCCCCTGGGATCCCCGGCCGGGATGCCCGCTCCGCTCTGGGCGTCTAACCTAGACCCGTGGCATCAGAATCATCCTTTGACATCGTCTCGAAGATCAACCGCCAGGAAGTCGACAACGCACTGAACCAGGCGGCCAAGGAAATCGGCACCCGGTTCGACTTCCGCGGTGTGGGCGCGTCCATCGCCTGGTCGGGTGATCAGGCCGTGGAGATCAAGGCCAACAGCGAGGAGCGCGCCAGCGCGGTCCTGGACGTCTTCAAGAGCAAGCTGGTCAGGCGGGATGTATCGCTCAAGGTACTGGACCCTGGTGAGCCCAAGCTCTCCGGCAAGGAGTACCGGCTCGCGGTTCCGCTCAAGGAGGGCATCTCACAGGATGACTCGAAGAAGATCTCGAAGATCATCAGAGATGAGGGCCCGAAGGGCGTCCGCGCCCAGGTTCAGGGCGACGAGCTGCGCGTTTCCGCGAAGAAGAAGGACGACCTGCAAGAGGTGATCAGCCTCCTGAAGGGCAAGGAGTTCGACCTTGCCCTTCAGTTCGTCAACTACCGCTGACCGGCCTGGTCAGCGGCCGCTGGCCAGGCGTGGCTGGTCCTGCGGAGGACCCCCGCGCCATGAGCGCGGCCAGCTGGCGCGCCGAGCTTACGAGGCGACCGACGCCTGGCGCCGGTATCCCGAAATGTCGGTGGGCTGCGGCAGCCCTAGCGGGGCGGGGCGGTCAGTGAGGAACACCGCGAGATCGGCGCAGGCGCGAGCCCGGTCGGCGTCCCTGGCGTGGTCAGCGCACCGGCCGCCGGGAATGTTCTCGCAGTCCCAGCAGCCAGCAGCGTCCGCGCCAGGGGTTCGGTACAGGACGGCGTCGCCGAGCGCGGCGAGCACGACCTCGAGCTGCCGCTGCGTCAGCGCGGCCTCGGCGCGGCCGGCCAGCCGGGCGCGCCACAGCAGGGAGGCGACTGACGAGGCATTGCGCTTATCCCAGTGCACGAGCCTGCTGAGGAACTGCCGGTCCCGGCCGCCCAGCCTGACCCCAGTCAGCACCGCATCAAGCGCATCGCGGGCGGTAGCCCGCCGCGAGTCGGCCTGCTGCAAGGATCCGGCCCGCGGCAGCGGTTCGTCTTGCTGCAGCGGCTCGGCCTGCCGCAGCGAGAGCGCCGCTTGCTGCCTGCCCAGCGGCTTCGGCCGGATGCAGGACGGCTTGGGGACTGCGGCAGGCTGCCCGGCTGCCAGCCGCTGCGCGAGATCAGTCATAACTCGGGGCCTCCTCGTCGAGCGGGAGGTCGGGCTCGCCACTCGAGTTCCAGGTCCTGCCACGCTGGCCGCGCGCTCGGTAGCGCCAGGGCCGGCCGTGCAAGAACTACGTGAGTATGACGTCTCATGCTGCGATCAGGTTGACACTCTCAGTAACAAAGCCGTGTCGTTATCCTCGGCCGGGCCGGAGACCGCCGAACCACGCCATGAGCCGGCGGCCGCACATCCGGCCCCGGCCCCGGCCCCCGGCGTCCGGCCCCGACGCCCGCCGCGGACTGTCACCGGGACCGCGCATAATGTGAACCGCTCGTTGTCGCGGAACGTCTTATAACAGAGGGAACACGGCAAGGCGCAGATCTGTCATAGAATCACGCTATAGCTCTCGTCAGGCCGTGCCATCCGGCAACGTGGTGGGTGAATGGGGCCGTCGCAGCAGTTCACGGGCTTCGCGTCCGACGTCCGGCACGGTGCCGTAGGTAGGATGCAGGCAGTTTCAATCTCAGCGCCCCCGTCACGGGGCGGCGCTCAAGGATGCACGCCGTCACCGCGTCTGCACACCCGGCTTCGGCGCATAGGAGGTCCTCCGGCTGTGACCAAGCAGGTGCAGCAACTCGATCGTGTCATCATCAGGTTCGCGGGCGACTCGGGCGACGGCATGCAGCTTGCCGGCGACAGGTTCACCCAGGAAACCGCGACGTTCGGCAACGATCTGTCTACCTTGCCCAATTTCCCGGCCGAGATCCGTGCGCCCGCGGGGACTCTGCCAGGGGTGTCGAGCTTCCAGCTCCACTTCGCTGACCATGACATCCTGACGCCGGGCGACGCACCTGACGTACTGGTCGCGATGAACCCGGCGGCGCTGCGAGCCAACATCGACGACCTGCCACGCGGCGCCGACATTATCGCGAACACTGACGAGTTCACCAAGCGCAACCTGGGCAAGGTCGGGTACGCGGTCAGCCCCCTCGATGACGGTTCCCTGTCGGCCTACCAGCTGCATGCGATCCCGATCACGTCGGTGACGGTCAAGGCCCTGGAGGGCTACGACATCTCCAGGAAGGACGCCGAGCGGGCCAAGAACATGTTCGCGCTCGGCCTGCTGTCCTGGCTGTACAACAGGCCGACTGAGGGCACGATGAAGTTCCTGTCGTCCAAGTTCGCGGCCAAGCCAGAGATCATGAAGGCGAACATCGCGGCGTTCCAGGCCGGCTGGAACTACGGCGAGACGACCGAGGACTTCTCGGTCCAGTACGAGATCAAGCCGGCTGCCCTGCGGCCCGGCAAGTACCGCAACATCACGGGCAATAGCGCGCTGTCCTACGGCCTGGTGGCCGCCTCCAGGCGTTCCGGCCTGCCGCTGTTCCTCGGCTCCTACCCGATCACCCCGGCCTCGGACATCCTGCACGAGCTGTCCAAGCTCAAGCGATTCGGCGTCCGCACGTTCCAGGCGGAGGACGAGATCAGCGGCGTCGGCGCGGCGCTCGGCGCATCCTTCGGCGGCAGCCTCGGCGTGACCACGACCTCAGGGCCCGGCATGTGCCTGAAGGCCGAGACCATCGGGCTCGCGGCATCGGTAGAGCTGCCCTTGATCATCTGCGACATCCAGCGGGCGGGGCCGTCGACCGGCATGCCGACCAAGACCGAGCAGGCCGACCTGCTGATGGCGCTCTACGGCCGCAACGGCGAGTCACCAGTCGCGATCGTCGCGCCGGCTACCCCGGCCGACTGCTTCGACATCGCCATCGAGGCCGTCCGGATCGCCGTCAAGTACCGCACGCCGGTGATCATCCTTTCCGACGGGTACCTGGCGAATGGCTCGGAGCCATGGCGGATTCCCACCGTGGACAGCCTGGCAAAGCTCCGAGATGAGTTCTCTTTTGCCATTCCAAACGAAGCGCCCGGCGCCGATGCCACCGCAGCCTTCATGCCATTCCAGCGTAATCCTCAGACCCTGGCCCGGCCGTGGGCCATCCCCGGCACCCCAGGTCTCGAGCACCGGATCGGCGGTATCGAGAAGGCCGACGGGGCCGGCACGATCTCCTACGACCCGGACAATCACGACAAGATGGTCCGGCTGCGACAGGCCAAGATAGACGGGATCGCGGCCGACATCCCGCCGCTTGAGGTGGACGACCCGGACGGCAACGCGCGGGTGCTGGTGCTCGGCTGGGGCTCGACCTATGGCTCGATCGGAGCGGCGGCCCGCCGGGTCCGGCTGGCCGGCGGCTCGGTCGCCCAGGCGCACCTGCGGCACCTGTCACCATTCCCCGCCAATCTCGGTGAGGTACTTGCCGCCTACGACAAGGTGCTCGTGCCCGAGATCAACCTCGGGCAGCTCGCCCTGCTCCTTCGCGGCCGGTTCCTGACCGACGTGATCTCCTACAATCGCGTGCGCGGTCTTCCGTTCCGTGCGGCGGAACTTGCCGGAGTAATCCAGGATGTGATCGTCAATGTCTGACCACGCCAATGACGGTGCCGACAACGGCCACGGCCCGCACCGGCTTGCATCGCTGACGCTGGTGCCCAAGGCTGATGCGAAGCTGTCCACCAAGGACTTCAAGTCCGACCAGGAAGTCCGCTGGTGTCCTGGCTGCGGCGACTACGCGATCCTGGCCGCGTTCCAGTCGTTCCTGCCTGAGCTGGAGATCCCGCGGGAGAACCTGGTGATCATCTCCGGCATCGGCTGCTCCTCCCGGCTGCCCTACTACGTGAACAGCTACGGGATGCACTCGATCCACGGGCGGGCTCCCGCGATCGCGACCGGCCTGGCGTCTTCCCGCCCTGACCTATCGGTCTGGGTGATCACCGGAGACGGCGACGCGCTGTCCATCGGCGGCAACCACCTGATCCACGCCCTGCGCCGCAACGTCAACATCAAGATCCTGCTGTTCAACAACCGGATCTACGGGCTGACCAAGGGCCAGTACTCGCCGACCTCGGAGCAGGGGAAGGTCACCAAGTCGACCCCGTTCGGCTCGCTGGACACGCCGTTCAACCCGGTGTCGCTGGCGCTCGGCGCCGAGGCGAGCTTCGTGGCCAGGACGATCGACTCGGACCGCAAGCACCTCACCGGAGTGCTGCGGGCGGCCGCCGACCACCGCGGCACCGCGTTCGTGGAGATCTACCAGAACTGCCCGATCTACAACGATGACGCGTTCGCGCCCGTAACCGCGCCGGGAGCACGGGACGAGCACCTGATCCGGCTCGAGCACGCCCAGCCGGTGCGTTTCGGCGCTGACGGCGGCATGGGCCTGCGATTCAGCCGCTATGGCTCGCTCGAGGCCGTCGAGGTGGCCGGGGCGGACCCCGAGTCACTGCTGACCCATGACGCTCACGCCGCCGACCCGTCGTATGCGTTCGCGCTGTCCCGGCTGGACAGCTCGGCCTTCGCGCACGTCCCGATCGGGGTCATCCGGCAGGCACCCAGGCCCAGCTATGACGAGCTGATGTCCGGTCAGATCGAGGGTGCGCGCGAGCAGCAGGGCGATGGTGACCTCACCGCGCTGCTGGCGGGTGCCGACACCTGGCAGGTCGGCTAGCGGCCGATGGCCGTGCGCGTCGAGCGGGCCGGGCCCGTGACTACGGTCATCCTGGACCGTCCCGAGGTGCGCAACGCGGTCGACGGGCCGACGGCGACCGCGCTCGCCGAGGCCTTCAGCGACTTTGACAGCGACAGGGACGCCCGCGTCGCGGTGCTGTACGGCGCGGGCGGGACGTTCTGCGCGGGCGCCGACCTCAAGGCCGCGGGCAGCCAGGATGGCAACCGGACCGAGCCGGGCGGGAACGGCCCGATGGGCCCGACCAGGATGCGCCTGTCCAAGCCCGTCATCGCGGCGGTCGCCGGTCATGCCGTGGCGGGCGGCCTCGAGCTGGCGCTCTGGTGCGATCTGCGGGTGGCCGAGGAGGGGGCGGTCTTCGGCGTCTTCTGCCGCCGCTGGGGCGTCCCGCTGATCGACGGCGGCACGGTCCGGCTGCCGCAGATCGTCGGGCTGGGCCGGGCGATGGACATGATCCTGACCGGCCGGGCGGTATCCGCCGCGGAGGCATACCAGATGGGCCTGGTCAGCCGCCTTGTCCCGGAAGGCGGCGCGCGCGGAGCCGCCGAGCAGCTAGCGCGTGAGCTCGCCGCCCTGCCCCAGGCCTGCATGCGCGGCGACCGGCTGTCCGCGCTGGAGGGTCTGTCGCTCCCGCATGACGAAGCGATGGCAGGTGAATTCCGGCACGGAATGGCCAGCCTCAGCGACCCGGCGGTGATCGCGGGCCTGGCACGATTTCGCGGCGGCGGCGGCCGGGGCGGCGGCGGCCGGGGCGGCGCCCCGGCCTGAGCGAAAGCCGCCTGGCTAGACCGAGACGCGCGGGTCCCGGCTGCTGGGTTCCGGCTGCTGGGTCCCGGCTGCTGGGTCCCGGCTGCCCCCGTGCCTTCCCGGCTTCCGGCTTCCGGCTCGACTGGAACAACGTCGCTGCCTATCCACTGCATCTGTTCCTGCAGTAGACAGGCAGCCATGCTGTAGGAGATCAGCCCGAAAGTCGGCTGCGCACTGACTTCACCTCGTCTGATCTATTTCGCTGCCAACCTGGCAGCGCGCAGGACCGTCTCAGAGGTGGGTCACGCGAATGCCAGACGCAAGGGAACAAGACATTGAGCAGCAAGCACGGCACGCATACTCCGGTCGCGCACGCGCTTCTGGTGCTCGGACTAGCCCTGTGCCTGGTCACGGTGACCGCTGCGGCCACCCTGGCCGAGACAGCGCGGGTCCAGCCTGCACGTGCGCAGGCGCGGGCAGGTGCGGTCGCTCAGGCCGGCGCGCCTCCGCCCGCGCCCCCGCTCAGCTGCGTCGCCGCATCGCCCAGGCGCCGCCCGCTGGCGGCGAGGATGACCCGCGACATCTCCGCGGCGCTGCAGGGACGAGTCTCCGTTGTCGGCCTGACGGTAGCGGACACCCGCACCGGCATCACCTGCAAATGGCACCCTTGGTGGCCGTTCTACTCGGCCAGCGTCGTCAAAGTGATCATCCTCGGCGCCCTGTTGCACGAGCTGATGGTTCAGCACCTCGCCCTCACGCCGGAACAGGTCACGCTCACCACACAGATGATCACCAGGTCGAGTAACTCGGCAGCGACCACCCTGTGGAACGAGGTGGGCATGCAGAATCTGCAGAGCTTCCTGGATCTGGCGAGGATGTCGCACACCAAGCTGGGGCAGGATGGCTTCTGGGGCCTGACGCGGGTCGTCGCGCACGATGAGCTGCTCCTGCTGCGGGTGCTGACGGTCAAGAACGCCGTCCTCGACAAGCCGTCGCGGGCCTACGCGCTCAAGCTGATGGCCGAGGTCATACCAGCACAGCGCTGGGGAGTTCCGGCCGGCGCGCCGACCAGCGTGAAAGTGCACGTCAAGAACGGCTGGCTCCCGTATCCGCAGCTGTGGATCATCAACAGCATCGGCGCCTTCACCAGTCATGACCGTATCTACCGGATCGTCGTCCTGACCAGGAACAACCCGACCATGGCTTACGGGGTGGACACGGTCCAGGCCGTCGCGCAGGTGATCAACCATGACTTCAACCTGGGCGTGACGGCCGTCATCCCGCCGTCCGCGCCGTACCCGTCGTGGGGCACGCCCGATGAGCAGATTCCGGCGCTGCGGTAGCGTTCGGAGTCGCTATTGTCGCTGTGATAGCACTGCTCTGGCTGGCGACGCCTGACCGCCACTGAAAATGTGCGGCGACTGAGCGCCTGCCACAATAATGCCGGTGACTGCCGACGAGACCGGCGCCGAGGCCAGCGACCCGGCCGCCGCCCCGCCAGGTGGCCGCTCTAGCGGAGGCGATGCTGCTGACGCTCGGTCCGCATTCCCCGACTGGCGCTTCGCGCCGAACATCGGCGGGCATCCCGATATCTATGAGATCGAGAACCGTGCTCTCGACCCTGGCGGCCACGTGCTCGCCGCGATGCGCAGCCTCGCGCCGTGGGACGGCCGCACTCTCGTCGACCTAGGCTGCGGAACCGGCTTCTGGCTTCCCCGCTATGCCAGGGATGCCAGCAGTGTCATCGGGATAGAGCCGGATCCGGCGCTGCGCCGGGCCGCTGCCCGGCGGATTCACGGCCTGCCTGGCGTGCAGGTCCGGCCAGGATCGGCCGAGCACCTGCCACTGGCGGACCGCTCCGTGGACGTGGTGCACGCCAGGTTCGCGTACTTCCTCGCGCCCGGCGCGGACGCCGGGCTCGCCGAGGTGCTGCGGGTGCTCACGCCGGGCGGCAGCCTCGTGGTCGTCGACAACGATCATCATTGGGGCCAGTTCGCCGAGATTCTCGCCGCCGCCTCCTCGGCGCCGCCGTCGAGCATTTCGAGTGCCATCGATGCCTGGTGGCGCGACCGGGGAGCCACTCGGCGCGCGGTGCGGTCCGAGTGGCGATTCGAGACCAGGGCTGACCTGGAGGCTGT
>WNEY01009355.1_pt1 | contig 11051 bp, 13 predicted proteins | sample 5400531 | NCBI WGS metagenome assembly WNEY01 (sample SAMN13153338, study PRJNA577476) | soil metagenome | isolation source: 200 cm saprolite under Douglas fir tree site 1 | place: USA:California | collected 2015-04-18
GGACGTCATCGAGACCGCAGTAGGAGAGACGAACCTCACGCTGACGATCGAGGGGCGGCAGCGGTTTCCGGTGCGCGTCCGCTACGCTCCCGAATACCGCAGCGACCCGGCAGCCCTGGCCGGAGTCCTGGTGACGGCGCCCAACGGCACGCAGGTGCCGCTGGGGCAGGTCGCGGAGATTCGTCCCGTGTCAGGGCCGTCGATGATCTCCAGCGAGAACGGCCTGCTCGTCGTGACCGTTCTGCTCAACGTCCGCGGGCGGGACGTCGGCAGCTTCGTCGAAGAGGCGCGCCGGGTGATCACGCAGCGGGTCGCCTTGCCCCAGGGCTCGTACATCGAGTGGAGCGGTCAGTACGAAAACGAGCGGCGGGCCCGCGAGCGCCTGCAGATCGTCATCCCGCTGGTGCTCATCGTGATCTTCGTGCTGCTCTACCTGACCTATCGATCGTTTCTCGACGCCGCCCAGGTGCTCCTCGCCGTGCCCTTCGGCCTGGCCGGCGGCATCTACCTGCTCTACGCCCTCGGCTACAACTTCTCGGTCGCCGTCTGGGTCGGATTCATCGCGTTGTTCGGCACCGCCGTCCAGACGGCGGTCGTCATGGTGATCTACCTCGAAGAGGCCGTGAGCAAGAAGCGCGAGGCGCTCGACGGCCGGCTCACCCGCGAGGCGCTGATGGAGGCGGTCAAGGAAGGCGCCCTGCTGCGGCTCCGTCCCAAGGTGATGACCGTCTCAACGGTGGTCGCGAGCCTGTTGCCGATCATGTGGAGCCATTCGACCGGCGCCGAGGTGATGAAGCCGCTCGCGACGCCGGTGCTGGGCGGCATGGTCAGCTCGCTCGGTCTGGTGCTGATCGTCACGCCTGTCATCTTCTACTGGTTGAGGGAACGCGAACTGCGCCGCACTGAGGCGGAGGCGCGAGCGACGGGACTGGCCGGCCGTGGGAGGCCGGCGCTGAGGTCCGTCGAGTAAGCACATCGAAAGAAGAGGAGGATCCGAACGATGAAGTGGATAACGGCACTGCTAATGGGGCTCGTGTTCGTGGCGGGAATCGTCGTCGGTGCCCGGGCCGCCGAGAAGACCATCGCGACCCAAAAGGGCAAGGACGTGGTGATCACGCTCAAGAACGACGCAGGGCAGTGGAAGCAGGGCAAGAACGGCTTCGTGCTGGAGTTCACCTCGGCGAAGAACGAGCAGCCATTAGACGCGGGTACCGTCACGCTGAACACCAGCATGACGATGTCGGGCATGGCCCCAATGATCGCCGGGGCGACGCTGACGGCGGACAAGACGCCCGGCCGCTACATCGGAACGATTGAATTCCCAGACAGGGGCACGCGCCAGGTCACGGTGACGTGGGAGGGCGCGGCCGGCAAGGGATCGACAAAGTTCTCGGTCCCTGTTCGCTAGCATGATGCCCGCGCGTAAAGCACTCGCGGCTATCGTGCTGGGGACGATCGCATTGGGCCCGACCCAGGCGGTCGCGCAGGCTTCCGTGGAGCTCAGCATCGAGGAGGTCGTGGCCCGCGCGCTCGCCGACAACCCCGACCTCCGCGCCTCCCGCGCAGAGGTCGAGGCGGCCGTCGGCCGGCTGCGCCAAGCCGGCCTGCGGCCGAACCCGATGCTCGAGCTGGGTGGCCAGAAGGCGATCAGCCCGGACAACAACCTCACCATCGGCCTCGCGGTGCCCCTCGACCTCAACGGTCGCAAGGAGGGACGGGTCGGCGTCGCTGAGCGTGAGCTACAGATGAAGCAGGTGCAGGTTCGCGACCGCGAACGCCGCCTGGCGGCAGACGTGCGGATGAAAGCAGGCGAGCTGCTCGCGGCGCGGCGCAACCTGACCGTGACCGACGACTTGCTACGCGTGAATCGCGACGCGCTTCGCCTCGTCCGGGCCCGCGTCCGCGAGGGTGCGGCCCCCGCGCTTGACGAAAACCTGCAACTCGTGGAGGCGAACCGTCTCGACGCCAGCCGGCAGCTGCTGGCGAGTCGCGCGAAAATCACCGCGCTGCAGCTCATGGCGCTCGCCGGCATGGCGCCCGACGCGCCACTCGGGCTGCACGGCGAACTGGCGCCAGGCGGCCCGCCGCCGGAGGCGACGGAGGCCGTGTTGCGGGCGCTCGCCGCGCGACCCGATCTCCAGGCCGCGCGAACAGACGTCTCGGTGGGCCTCGCGAAGATTCGCCGCGAACAAGCGGAAGGCCGATGGGACGCGAGCGTCACCGTCGGCTACCAGCGCCAGGATTTTGGGTTCAACCTCAACGGGCTGACCAACACGGGAGCGACGCGGCCCATTCAGGACGTCTTCCACTACTTCGGCGCCGGCGTCAGCATCATGCTGCCCGTGCGCAATCGCAACGAGGGCAACATCGCGGCGGCGCGGGCCGAGGCCCAGGCCGCCGAGAGGCGCCTGGAGCTGGCAGAGCTGACGGTGCGGCAGGAGGTCTCAGCCGCGCTCGTCCAGTACGAGGCCGCGCAGCGTTCGCTCGACATCTACGCGCGCGGGGTGCGGGAGGTCGCCCTCCGCAATCTCGATGTCGTCCGCCAGTCGTATCAGCTTGGGCGGGGGTCGCTCCTCGATGTTATCGCCGAGCAGCGGCGTTACATCGATATTGAGAACGGGTACACGGATGCGCTCAAGCAGGTGTACGACGCGGCGGTGGAGATCGCGCGCGTTACGGGTGGCGACGGCGCGACGGAGAGGTGAGCCATGGACATCGATGACGAGGGGATGGAACCGCGGCCACAGCCCCCCAGGGCGCCCATGCGGTGGTACGTCGCGGGCGCGGTCGCGGCGATCGCGTTGCTCTTGGTCGGCGCGGCGGCCGGCGTCGTCTGGAGTGGGCGGCAAGGCGCCGCCCGCTCCCGCGTGAACCGCGCCGACGCCGCGGCGCTCACCGTGTCTCAGGACGGCGCTCGGATGCCCGGCATGCCTGGCATGCCGATGAACGGTAAGCCGGCGGCGCCGGCACAAGCTGGAGACGATGCCGTAGAGGTCACCCTCGCACCGGAGGCTGTCGAGCGCGCGGGGATCAAGATCGCCGAGGCCAGGACCGCGGCGTCGACGTCCGCTCTCATCGTCCCGGGCACCGTGGTGTCCAACGCGTATCTCGACACGAAGGTCAATGCCCTGGTTGGGGGCATCGTACGGCAGGTCTCGGCCGAGCTGGGCACGGCGGTGCGACACGGTCAGACCCTTGCCGTCGTCTTCAGCTCGGAGCTGGCGGACGCCCAGATGAAGTATCTGTCGATGCGCGCGATGCTGGAGGCCGACCATCGAAAGCTCCAGCGCACCGAAAAGCTGGTCACGATCGGCGCCGCCAGTCATCAGGAGCTGGAGGAGGTTACCGCCGTCCATGCGGGTCACGAGACCGAGGTGGCCGCGGCACGGCAGCGCCTACTGCTCCTTGGCCTGTCGCCGGACCGGGCGGCCAAGCTGGAGAGCGCTGCGCAGGTCGTGTCCGAGGTGACTGTGCCATCGCCGGCTGACGGCGTCGTCGTCGCACGCGCCGTGAACCCGGGGCAGGTGATCAATGCCGGCCAGGAGCTCTTCGCCGTGACCGACCTCGGCGCGGTCTGGGTGATCGGTGATCTGTACGAGAACGGCTTTTCCCGCGTCCGCGTCGGCTCATGGGCGACCGTCACGGTGCCCGCTACTCCCGATCGCAAGCTACAGGGCCGCGTGGCCTACATCGACCCGCGTGTCGATCCGGCGACGCGCACGGCGAAGGTGCGGATCGAGGTGCCGAACCGGGAAGGTGATCTGCGACTTGGGATGTTCGTGACCATAAATCTCCAGACGACGTCCGGGGGGCACGCAACGCTAGTGCCGCGCACCGCCGTGCAGTCGATCGGCGAGCGCGCAGTCGTCTACGTGCCGGCGGAAGGAGAGGACGGCAAGTTCGTCGAGCGTTCGGTGAAGCTCGGGCCAGCCGCGGGCGACCTCGTGCAGGTACTGGAGGGCCTGAAGCCCGGGGAGAAGGTGGTCACCGAGGGCAGCTTCTTCCGCCGCGCCGAGGCTGGTCGCACGCGATCGGGCGGATCATGAAGCCCGCGACTTTCCTTGCGACCTTGCGCTCATCGATACGCGTGGCGCTCGCGACAATTGCCATCGTCCTGATTCCCGGGGCGGCGTCCCGAGTCGCTGGGCAGGGTCTCAGCGATGTCTTCGAGCGAGTTCAGCGGGCAGTCGTGATCGTGAGGACGACGGAGCGCGAGACGGGACCAGAGGGCGGTCGCAAGAACGTCAGCGTTTCCGGTATCGGTTCCGGCGTGCTCATCAGCCCGGACGGCAAGGTGTTGACCGCTGCGCATGTCGTCGACCTCGCAACCGAGATTCTGGTGGAATTCGCTGAGCGGGAACCGGTCCGAGCGCGCATCGTCGCCTCGGAGCCTGACGCCGACGTCTCACTGCTTCAGCTGGAAACCGTTCCCGCCGGCGCCGTCGCGGCCGGGCTCGCCGACTCCGATCGTGCGCGGATCGGCGACCAAGTCTTCATCGTCGGTGCGCCGTACGGCATTGGCCGGACTCTCACAGTCGGTCACCTGAGCGGGCGACACAAGCCGGGCCGGGTGTGGGACCGCTTCGCCTTGGCGGAGTTCCTCCAGACCGACGCTGCGATAAACCAGGGCAACTCCGGCGGCCCCATGTTCAACATGGACGGCGAGATCCTCGGCATCGTCAGTCACCTGATCTCCCGGTCCGGTGGTTTCGAGGGGCTCGGCTTCGTCGTGACCTCGAACATCGCGCGGAAGCTCCTGCTCGAGCGCCGGTCTCCCTGGTGGGGTTTCGATGGCGTGCTGCTCATCGGGGATCTCGTCCGTGTCTTCAAGCTCCCGATGGCCGGCTTGCTGGTTCAAAGGGTCGTTGAGGGGTCTCCAGCCGCGAAGTTGGGGCTTCGGGGCGGGTTCCTCCAAGCCACGATAGGGGACCGAACCTTGCTGACCGGCTGGGACATTATCCTCAGCGTCCAGGGCATGCCCTGCAGCGAGACCCATCGGGTTTATGACGCGCTCGCCGAGCTGCGGCCAGGCGAACGGTTGACCGTTACGGTCATGCGAGAAGGGCAGCTCCGCGAGCTTTCGATGATCGTCCCGTGAGGAGCGCGAAACGTCGGCAGTGTCGCTTCGATTTAGCGATGCTGAGGAGTTGTGGCTATGAGGAAACGGCAGCCGTGGTTCCTCCTCGTGAGCTCGTCTGTCATGCTCGTCTCGGCCGCGTGGGCAGCCGAACCCATCCAGGGCCTGCTCGACGGCCTGTATCGCCGCTTTCAGCCCTCTCGTATCGAAACGCAGAGCCCGGAGCGGCAAGGGGCGGTGACTCGACAAGGGAAGGTTCTGATCCTCGCTCTCGATCACGTGCCAGCGAAGCCGTTTCGCGTGGTGAGAACCGATCCGAAGTCGCCCGCGGTTCATGTCATGGACTTCGCGCTGGTCGAGATCGACGCCGAGGGAGCGGTCGCGACGCACCCCGGTCCCTTGGCCCTGAACGCAGGGACTCGTCTGGTGCTGATGGATCTCCAGGTCCACGATGATCGAGTGCACTTGTTTGCGCATACCGTCGATCCGATCTCTGGCGATGCCGGCCGCGCGCCGGTCTATGGCTGCACCGAATTCGTTTTCCGTCTCGCACCACACGAGCTCAGAGCCGGAGCACTGGGACCGATCGCCGAACGCATCGAGCGGTCGTTGACCTGGACCCCCATCGACCGGGTGTGTGCCCCAAGTGACCCGGAGCTCTGTCTGCAACCATGAGTGAAGCGAGGAGCAACGAGCGATGATTCAAGCGACGTGGGGGTCAGGGCCTCCGCGGAGAAAGGAGCAGCACATGCGTAGTCGTGTCGCACTCGTACTCGTATTCGGATTTCTCGCGTTGACCGCGGAGGCCATGATGCAGACTCCATGGGCGCAGCAGCGCCAACAGCAGGCGGCCCCCGCGCCGGCGGCACCGGACAGCGGGGGGATGCAGAGCGGTATGTGCCCCATGATGGGGGCATGATGGGCGGCGGGATGATGAACATGATGGGCGGCCAGATGGACTCTCCACGGACAATGCAGATGCGTGGCGAGATGCTCAAGGCCATGGGCGAGCTGATGATCAAACACGGGAAGATGATGGAGAGCGCGGGTAAGTAGGACGCGCCGGGCTCCGGGGTGGTGGGTTAGGGCCGTGTGCCGGCAACGGTCAGGGGCTCGCCTGCGAGCCCACGCTCCGAACGAACCGAGCGAGATGCCAGCGCTGCACTTCGAGGGTGTCGAGCGCGGGGGCGCGAGGATACATAGAGCGTCCCACGGCGGTCGGGACACGACCGTCGTCGCCGTGGCAACTGGCGCAGCTCATGCGGAGGCAGTTGGCACAGCATCCTCCCGCGGTCAGAGGGCAGGCATTTCCGGTGGGGTGCGTGTGATCGTCTCGTATGAATCGCGCTTCGGCAGCGACCACTGCCTGGATCCGGCTCTGCGCAAGGGACGAGGCACAGTCCAGATATCTCTCGACGCGCGATGGGTCGTCGAGGGCACTCACACTCACACGCACGACCACGTACCAGCCTCCGACGAGGAGCGCCGCCGAGACGGCGGCGATTACGAGGATCCTTTGGTACCTCATAGCTCTCCCTTCTGCCGCGTGAGATCAAGGATACGTATTAGCGGAGGTGTGACGGTGAAGCACGCTGACCACTCTTCTCGCGCGTGCACGTTCGCACATTTTCGGCGCCGCTCCTCTTCCGGTGTCGGCCTGGCGTTGACGCTGGCCGCCGTTCTCGCGACCGTCACGGCCTGCAGCACGGGGAGCGGCGTGCTGCGCAGCCTCGAAGCTCGTTATCCCGCTTCATCGATCGAGGTACAGAATCAAGCCACCAAGGGTGAGGTTCTCAGGCGCCGCAAGGGCGTTGTGCTGGCGGTTCAGGCTGATGTTCCCGCCAGGACGTTTCGCGTGCTCCAAGCGGCCCCCAAAGGGCCGCGAGTCCACGTTCGTGATTACGCTCGCGTCAACATCGACCGCGATAGGATGTCCATCAGCGTGCCGGGCGAACTGACGATACCGAAAGGAACGGAACTAGTCGTCCTTGATTTAACCGTCGCAACCGATCGTGTTCACCTGTTTCTTCACACAGCGAAGCCACTCCAAACGCTTGGATGGGAACGAGTCTACGGCTGCACGGAGATCGTCCTTCATGTTGACCCCGCCGTGCTCGATGCGACCGATATTGGAGCGCTCCAGCGGCTGATCGAGCGTTGGCTCGTTCCGGTGGCATCGGGATGAGACGGCCCTCGTCGTGAGTAGGACCCGGGCGTCGGTCGATCTCCACTCGATCTCGCTCTACGATCGCTCGCGTGACCGGCGCGATCCCGGCGCCCGAGAGGTGAGCAATGAAGTGGGATGACGAGGCGCCGGAACGCTCCGGCTCCGACGATTCGCCGCGCCCGTGGCGCCGCTATGCGGTCATAGCGGCCGGCGGACTCGTACTCCTGTTGCTGGGCGCGGTGGCTGGCGCTGTCTGGACCGAGCGGAGGAGCGGCGCCGGCGCAACGAAACAGGCGGGTGCTGGTAATAAGACGCCGATGCTCGCCTCTTCCCCGTCGCCCGGTCCGGCAGCCGCCTCCGGCAAGGGGGAGGAGCCCGTCGAGGTCTCGCTGACGCCCGATGCGATCGAGCGCGCCGGCATCAGGGTCACCGAGGTGAAGAGTGATGCGTCCACGTCCGTGCTCACGGTTCCTGCAACGGTCACGTCGAACGCCTACCGCGACACGAAGGTCAATGCGCTCGTCGCCGGAATCGTGCGCGATGTCTCGGTCGAGCTCGGCGCCGCGGTGCGCCGCGGCGAGCCTCTGGCGGTCATCGTCAGCTCGGATCTCGCCGACGCCCGCGGACACAGAAGCTGGTTGCGCTGGGCGCGGCGAGTCGACAGGAGCTGGAAGAGGTGACCGCCCTCCACACCGGCCACGAGACCGAGGTCGCCGCGGCCCGGCAGCGTCTGCTCCTGCTCGGCTTGTCTTCCGACCGCCTGGACCGCCTTCAGAACGCCGCGCAGGTCGTATCCGAGGTGACGGTGCCGTCACCCGCCGACGGCCTCGTCATCACGCGCAGCGTGAACCCCGGGCAGGTCGTCAATAGCGGCCAGGAGCTCTTCGTCGTGACTGACCTCGGGACGGTGTGGGTCATCGGCGATCTCTACGAGAGAGATTTCCCGCGCGTCCGCGTCGGGTCCCCCGCCACGATCACAGTGCCGTCAGCTCCCGACGGCAAGATACAAGGCCGCGTCGAGTACATCGACCCGCGAGTCGATCCGGCGACCCGGACGGCCAAGGTCCGTGTCGAGGTACCAAACCGAAGCGGCGACCTGCGCCTCGGCATGTTCGTCACCGTCGCCTTTCAAACCAGCTCGTCGGAGCGCGTCACGGTCGTGCCCCGTGCGGCCGTGCAGACGATCGGCGACCGCTCGGTCGTCTACGTGCCAGCGGACGGCGACGAGGGCAAGTTCGTCGAGCGCCAGGTGAGGCTGGGAACGCCCGTGGGCGGGTTCGTGCAGGTCATCGAGGGTCTCAAGCCCGGAGACAAGATCGTCACCGATGGCAGTTTCTTCCTGCGGGCCGAAGCCGCCAGAACTCGATAGGGCTCTTGACCTTGCCCCATGGGGCAGGGTTTAGGCTCCGGTCATGGCACGAGACGGCCTGCTCATCGGTGAGGTCGCCGCCAGGAGCGGCGTCAGCCGCAAGGCGTTGCGTCTGTACGAGGCGGCGGGCATTCTCCCGACGCCGCGGCGTACTGCCGCGCGCTACCGTGTGTATGGAAATGACACGCTCGCGGTCGTCGGGTTCGTCACGCAGGCTCGACGGCTCGGCTTCACGCTGGAGCAGATCAAGGAGATCGTTTCGATCAAGCGATCAGGTCGCGCTCCGTGCCATAACGTCCGCGATCTCGTGCGTCGAAAGGCGAGCGACCTCGACAAGCAGCTCGCTGACCTGACGGAGGTTCGTGCTCGGCTGAGGACGTTACTGAAAAGCTGGTCTTCGCAGCGGACGGGTCAGGCGCTCGTGTGCCCCCACATCGAACAAGCCAACGGACCGAACAGGAGGAGAAAACCATGAAGATGTCTCTGTGCCCAATGTGCATCAACTGCCCCGAGGTAGAGGTTATCGGTGATGAAGTGCGGATCGGTGAAACTGGGAACTTGGCCGTTCTCAGGAAGGACGAGTGGAACGTCCTCGTCGAGCTGATCCAGTCGGGTCAGCTGGCGAAGATCTAGTGGAGGGATGGATCATGCGCCGAACGGTTGTCCTCACCGCCGTTGTGCTGCTCGCGTCGGCCCTCGTGACCGCGACCTATGCCCAGCCGGGTGGCATGGGGTCGCCGACGCCGAAGACCCAGCCGCCTGCATCCAGCGAGACGCCGACGCAAGGCGGAATGTGTCCGATGTGTTCAGGAATGTGCCCGATGATGGGCGGGATGCCCGGCGCGACCATGCCGATGATGGGCATGATGAGGGGCGGTCAGTCCGACTCGCCCAGAATGGTTCAGGTGCACGGGGAGATGATGAAGGCGATGGGCAAGATGATGGAGGGTGGCGGCCGGTAACACCTCGCGGAGGCGCATTCACTTACCTTGACAGTCTCAAGAAGCGGCGTGTATCGTCCGGCTCGGTGAAGCTGCCGAAGCCGTCCGACAGGCGTTTGCTGGCGGTGCTCGTGGTGCTGACGGTCTGGACGCTGCTCGGTCACATTTGCGCTCTGCCCGCCGAGGCTGAATGGGCGACCGCCGGCGCGGAGCCGCACGACTCCGACGGCGCTCATGCCGACATCGCCTCCTGCGATGCCACGCTGTCGAAGCCGGCACGCGTCCTGTCGCCGTCGCTCGACAGCGCCGCGGTCATCTCGAGCCCGTCGATCAGTGCGCCGCCTCCCATGCTCGTGCGGGACGCGAAGCCGCAACGCGTGATCGTTCCGAGACGGGCTCCTGATCGTTCGCTCTCGCTGTTGCACTCGTCCTTCCTGATTTAACCCGCCCTCCCTCGTTCCGCGTCGGTCCCCGATCTCACTCGGGGCGCTCGCCGATGTCGCACGCGACGGGGAGGGTTCATGTTCAGACGCGCGTTCATCGTCATCGCGCTTGGCGCGGTGGTGCCCGGTTACCTGCAGGTGAACTCCGTCGAGGCGGTTCCGGCATTCGCCCGCCAATACGACCTGCAGTGCAACGCCTGTCACACGCGGCCGCCGAGATTGAACCGCTTCGGCGAGCAGTTTCATTTGATGGGGTTCCAGCTCCCGAGCGCGGCCCGCCCCGACGGTCTGGTCGGAAGTCTGAGAGAGGACGGACCGATCAAGACGCTGATCGACAGCCTCGCGCTGAGAATCGAGGGCGGGCTGTTCGAGTCCACGGCGTCACCGCGCGAGACCGAGACGAAGTTCGCCCCGCCCGACGAGATCACGCTGTTCGTCGCTCGCCCGCTGCTGCCCGACCTGAGCATCTTCGTCGAGATCGAGGGGGAGCCGAACGCGGTGGTCTTTGAAAATGGCCGTTACTTCACCAAGGGGCAGCTCGGGCTGGGCAAAGAAGCCTTCTTCATGCTGAACCTCGGGCGCCTGCTGGGCGCGGTGGGGGCACCGACCATGGAGATGGGCGGCCAGACGATGGTCGGCAAGCACGGCGGGTTCGAGATGCACGGCCCGATGCTGATGGCCGGCAAGGTCGACCCGAACACGAACTTCTCGTACGCGACGAACCGCCAGCTCATCGCGCCCACCGAGCTCGAGATCAAGCACGGCGCGGTCGAGCGGTTCCCGATCGTGCCCTACGCGTTCACGTCGAAGTTCTTCGGCCTGTTCAAGAATCGGGACGAGCGTGAGCCGCAGCTCGTCACCGACCAGGTGATGTACAACGTGCCGGGCACTCCGGGGGCGGACTTCCACGCGATGATCAACGACGTCATCGTCGCGCAGACCGGCTTCCTTCGCGAGAACGAAGGCTTCAACACCTACGGAGCGCTGAGGTTCGACCTGCTCGATCGCCGGGAACTGACGTTCAACGTCTCGGCGCTCGTCAACTGGGGGTTCG
>WNEY01004083.1_pt1 | contig 11050 bp, 9 predicted proteins | sample 5400531 | NCBI WGS metagenome assembly WNEY01 (sample SAMN13153338, study PRJNA577476) | soil metagenome | isolation source: 200 cm saprolite under Douglas fir tree site 1 | place: USA:California | collected 2015-04-18
TCTCCGTTTCCAACCCGGAGCACCGCTGCCGGGGGATCGCGGAGGCCGAGCTGGACGGCCACCCCGTGGATCCCGCCGCCATCCCCCTCGTGGACGATGGCGTCACGCACCGGGTGCGCGTGGTGGTGGGGGAGCAGGCGCCGAGCACGCCGACGACAGTCCGGCGGGGGACGGCGGCGCGGGCGTAAAGCCATGTCGGCGTCTGCTTCATCTGAACTCGCGCTATTCTCTGAGCGGCGGTCAGGGTGTCGGTTCGTTCCATGAGACGACCGCCTGATGCACGTACAGGGGGTCGGCACGGCGCGGCTAGTTCCTGCGGCAAACGCTCCGGCAAAGCACATTCCAATCGCAGCGGGCGGAGCCGGATAGGGCTGCGCAGCGGTTGACCAATCCGCTGTTTGCCGCAGGCGTTCGGGGCCTTTGCTCAACTTCGCTAAGGCCCGACTTCGCGCCTCGCGCGGCGGACTCGATCATAGATCCGGATCCGTTCGCGCTCGAGCCCGGCCTTGAAGCGCGGGTCTTCCCGAACCCTGTCGTAGATGCCCGTAGCGATCAGCCCAAGAAACTCACCTTCTGGAGAAATTGCGTACGCCCGCTCAAGCCACGTGAGCGCCTGCCGGGCGTCTCCCGTCCAGGCGTAGTATTCCGCCAGCCCCCGCGCGGCGAGGACCGGGCTGAAGGCCGAGTCATGCGTTGCTCCCGCCGCGAACGCAGCGTGCAGCGAGTCGGCAAGCCGCGCTGCCTCCCCGACCTTCCCCAGCGAGTGCAGGCACATGGCCCGCACGCCGACGTAGGGACCGAGACCGAGCGTCGCGCAGCGGTCTGGGTGGCCCGACAAAAGGTTACCCAATCCCTGCAGCGCCCGTCCCGCCACGAGGCTCGGTTCGAGCGCCACAACCCGTTCCGCCTCCTGTGCCGCCACGTCGTAGCGCCGCGCAGCCAACGCGTCGAGCGCGAACGCGACGCGGACGCCCGGAGCCAGTGGGTCGAGCGCGACGGCCCGCTCCACCTCGGCGAGCGCCTCATCGTAGCGCTCTTGCCGCGTCAGGAACCGCGCGTACCACTGGTGAACGTCTGCGGAGTTGGGCCGGAGCTCGAGCGCCCGGTTGAAGTCCGCCGCGATCTCCCCAGCCGGCCCCCAGGCGCGCGTCATGATATAGCCACGAGTCGCGTAGGCCTCGGCCAGCTCTGGATCGAGCGCGATCGCCCGGTCAGCCTTGGCTATCGCCTGACCGTAACCCTCGTAGAAGTCGATGCCGCTATAGGCAAACGTCGCCCAGAGTGGATAGACGGAAGCGAGGCCCGCGTACGCGGGAGCGTAGGTCGGGTCCAGCGCGATCGCCCGCTCAAACTGCTCCTTAGCGCCGCGCAGTCCCTCACGCGTACGTCGGTAAATCAGGGAGCGTGCGCTCAGGTACGCTTCGTACGCGCCGGCGCGCTCCGTGCGCGAACCGTGACTGAGGGTCGGCCGTATGCCGACCGTGCGCACGAGCGAGTCTGCCACGTGCCGCGCGATCTCTTCCTGCACCGCGAACACATCCGTGAGGTCACGGTCGTAGCTGGACGCCCAGACGTGGGCGTCGCTGGTGGCATCGATCAGATCGACCGCCACCCGGATACGGTTGCCCGCGTGGCGGACGGAGCCCTCGAGGATGTGCCGGACGCCCAGGGTGTCCGCGATCTGCCGCAGCGTGAGGCGGGTGCCCTTCAGTGCTTCGCTTGAGGTCCGTGAGATGACCTTGAGGCCCCGGACCTGCGCCAACTGCCCGATGACCTCCTCGGTCATGCCGTCGCTCAGATACCGATCGCTTGGGTTCCCAGTCAGATTGTCAAAGGGGAGCACTGCCACGGACGCGACATCGGCCCCTGGCGCAGCCCTCGCGGGACGCCGCCACGGATGCCACATGGCGGCGATGGCCGCGAGGGCCACGACCGCAGTACCGACTGCCAGTGCCCTGGCGGGCCGGCTGGCCACCCGCCACCGCCGGCCTTTCCGTCTCGTTCCTTCTAGGGCTGGTACGACCGGTGTGCGGATCGCCTCCAAGTGGCTCAGGAGCTCGTCCGCTGACTGCCAGCGATCGGCCGGAGCCTTCTCCAGGCACCGCATGATCATGTCCTCGAGCGTCGGCGGCACTGCCGGCCGGTGCAGGGTGACCCGCTCTGGCATCCGCGTTACCTGTGCGGCGAGCACTTGCTGCGGTGTCGCCCCGGCGAACGGCGGCCGGCCCGCCAGCATTTCGTAGCCCAGGACGCCCACCGCGTACAGGTCACACCGGTGATCGGTATGGGGATCGGCCGCGACCTGTTCGGGCGCCATGTACGCAGGTGTGCCCAGCGCCACGCCGGCTGAGGTAAGACTCGACGCTCCGGTCGCCTCACTGATCGCCTTCGCGACTCCAAAGTCTGTCACGAGAGCGTGATGGCCTGAGAGCAGCACATTATCCGGCTTGATGTCGCGATGGACGATGCCGTGCGCGTGGGCGTAGGTCAGAGCATCCAGCACATCACGGAGCACCCAAACCACGTCTGCTACCGGTAGTTCCCCGCCGCGGCCAAGCTTGGCGCGCAGCGATTCACCTTCGATGAGGGGCATCGTGTAGTAGGCGAGATCGTCCTCGTATCCGGCGCTAAGCAAGGGGACGATGTGCGGGTGCTGCAGCGAAGCCGCGAGCTGGATCTCGCGGAGGAACCGATCTCGATTGACCCCGGCGGCCAGCTCCGGCGGCAGGACCTTGAGTACGACGCGGCGCCCCAAGGCCGTATCCGTCGCGGCAAAGACGCGACTCATGCCGCCGCCTCCCAGTTCTTGTTCCAGGCGGTAGGCGGCGCCCACGGCGGCCTGGAGGCGCTCTCGAAGGTCGGCCACGGTACCAACATAGGCCGCAGCGGCCGCGCAAGCGACTAGGTTCCCGAGCCCGGTGTAGAAGTGAATCTTCAAATCCGGCGTTCGAGGTACTGTGTAAGTCGGCGATCAGGAAGGGCGATTCATCCGACCAGGAAAGCACATGCCGTTCCCACCAGTGCTGCCTGATGCACGTGCAGGGAATCGCGGCCAAGATGTCGCGATGGCAGGTGTCGGTTACGTCTTTTCCGCATGCCACATCGAAGCCCTGCTGCGTCAACGTCAACGAATGCGCTCCGCGCGCCGCGACCGAGCCCGAAGGGCCGGCGTGGGCGGAAACCCGTCCCAGATCCAGAACGCCACCTGCGTGATGTACCTCTCTTGCCGACGCGCCCGGTCCCACGCGCCGAAGAGCCGGATGCGGTACGCGCCACCGCCCCACCGCTGCTTCACGATCTCGTACGAGAACTCGCCCGGCAGCATCCGCTCGAGATAGATCCACTGCTCCGCGTCATCATCCCGCTGGCGCCATAAGACGACAACGCGGACCTGTCTGCCGAGATTCTTGACGACCATCTCAGGATCGCGCTGCTGCTCTTCATTGTGGCGCCGGAGGGCCTCAGGGACATTGTGAACCGACCGTATGCGCATAGAAATCGCCTTCCCAAGAGCGTTTTCGCCTCAAGAACCCGCTCGTCACTCCGCCGGAGCGTTGGGAGGATCATCGTCACATCCACGTACCGTATTGCGCGATTCTTCGAGCATTGGCCATGGCGCTTCGAGTCATAAAGGCCATTGATCGTTCAACCCTTGGCCCATCTGCTCCGTATCTGTGGCGAGAAGTGAGAAAGAAGCGCTATACGCCGATGGCGCCCCCTAAAATCACGTACATGATTCGTCCTCATTACCGCCTATCGGATGCAGAGAGAGTTGAGGTGTTCAAGCTGGAGCTAGCGGCTGGCCTCGATTCTTGGTCGGCAATGCCAACGCGTGTGGATGACCGAGCAGCCGTCGTGATGGCTTCCAAGAAATGGGGCCTCGTTGCGCTGGGTAACGGGGTTCTGGTTCTTCCTCAGTACCCTCTTCAAAAGATTGAGCACATCAAGACACGGAAGGCGGCTAACACATCTGAGTCACAGTCGTGAAAATGTTTTGAGGTTACCTCTATCGATTACCGAATGGTTGGGTTGCTGAGTGCGGAAAACCGCCAAGATGGTGGACAATACCTCACAGTATTGGTGTGATTGAGGCCAAGTACCCTCAGAATTACCCACAACAGGTCAGCAAATTGCCGCTACTCTCTCGACGGGTTGAGAAAGTGCCCTGATTTGGTGACTTTTGACGCCTGGCGCCGTAGCCAAGTGGTAAGGCAGAGGTCTGCAAAACCTCTATTCGTCGGTTCGATTCCGACCGGCGCCTCTTTCGACATGGCTCGCCTACTCATCATCGACGACGACGTCACGCTCCGGCAGGCCCTGACGAAGCACCTGGAGCAGGCCGGCCACGAGGTGCGCCAGGCCGCGGACGGCGACGCAGGCGTCCGCGCGTACCAGCGACACGCCGCCGATGTCGTCATCGTGGATATCTTCATGCCCGGGCAGGGTGGGCTCCAGACGATCGGCCGACTACGCCGCGAGTGGCCGGCCGTGAAGATCGTCGCGATGTCCGGGGTAAAGAGCGCGGGAGCGATCGATGTGGGTGGGCACGCCGTGGCCCTGGGCGCCGATCGCTTCCTCACGAAGCCGTTCGAGGCCGCCACCCTGGTCGAGCTGGTCAGCACCCTGCTCGGTGACGCGAAAGAAGAAGGGGCCCCGTAGCTAAAAAGCACGCCCGACCGGGACTTCCCGGTCGGGCGCGCATCACCTGCCGAATCGACGCCGGCCGCTAGCCCGCAGCGGCGGCCTTGAGCGGCTCGGGAGCGGCGGCCGAAACGATCACCCCTTGGCCGAGCGACACGCCCGGTGAGGGCGTCGCCCCCTGCTCGCCGAAATATGCTTCTTCGCCGTGCTCGCTCAAGTCGAGCCCCGAGAGCTGCTCGCGCACCCCCGCCTTGGCGCCGAGCGTGGCCTGCACGAGCGCGAGAATGACGACCGTGCCGACGGCGGCGATCGCCACGGCGGCGAGAATGGCCACGAGCTGCACGCCCATCTGGGCGAAGTTGCCGGCCAGCCAGCCGTCACCGCCCGCCGGGTTCGCCAGTTTTGTGGCGAACACGCCGGTCAACAGCGCCCCAGCCACTCCCGCGAGCCCGTGGCAGGAGAACACGTCCAGCGAGTCATCGAGTCGCGTCTTCGCGCGGATCTGGATGGCGGTATAGCTCACGAGGGCCGCCAGCGCGCCCACGGCGAGTGAAGCCGGTGCGGTGATGTAGCCCGCCGCCGGCGTGATCCCGACGAGCCCCACTACGAGACCCGTGGCCGCGCCCACAGCCGTCGCCTTCCCGGTGCGCAGCAGGTCGAGACACACCCACGCCACCAACGCGGTCGCTGCCGCCGTGTTCGTATTCGTGAACGCGAGGGCGGCGAGGCCGTTCGCGGCCAGCGCGGAGCCCGCGTTGAATCCGAACCAGCCGAACCACAGGAGCCCCGCGCCCAGCAGCACGAGCGGGACGTTGTGGGGCACGATCGCCGTGCGCTTGAAGTCCTTCCGGGGCCCCAGCATGCGGGCGGCCACGAGCGCGGACACGCCGGCGCTGATATGGACCACCGTACCTCCCGCGAAGTCGAGCGCCCCGAGCTTCGCCAGCCAGCCGCCCGACCCCCACACCCAGTGGGCGAGCGGGTCGTACACGAACGTGGCCCAGAGGAGGAGGAATACGACGTAGGCGCGGAAGCGCATGCGCTCCACGATCGCGCCGGAGATCAGCGCCGGCGTGATGATCGCGAACATCAGCTGGAACATCGCGTGCGCCTGCAGCGGAATCGTGGCGCCGTACGCGGCATCCGGCTCCAAACCGACACCCTTGAAGCCGAGCCAGGCGAGCCCGCCCCACCAGGGAGTGCCGTGTCCGAACGCGATGGAGTAGCCGACCAGCACCCACTGCACACTGACCACGCCCAGCGCGACGACGCTCATCATCATCGTGTTGAGGGCGTTCTTGGGCCGCACCAGGCCGCCGTAGAAAAACGCGAGGCCCACCGTCATCACCATGACCAGCGCGCTAGACGTGAGGACCCAGGCGGTGTCGCCCGCCGAGATCTGGTTCATGAATTCCCCTCGCCGGGGACGGCGCCGGCGTGCTGCGCGGTCTCGAGCGCGGCGCGCTGGACGGCGTCTGCGTTCACGGCGGTGAGCGCGGCATTGTCGATCTCGCCGGTGCGGATGCGGATCACGCGCTCAATGGCTTGGACGAAGATCTTCCCGTCACCGACTTCGCCGGTGCGGGCGGAAGCCAAGATGGCCTTGATGCACGGCTCGACGTACGGCTCTGAGCACACCATCTCGATCTTGACCTTCTCGTGGAACTCCATGACGACCGTGTTGCCGCGGTACTGGCTCACGATCTCCTGCTCACCCCCGTGGCCGCTCACGCGACTGAGAGTGATTCCTGTGATGCCGGCCTGGAACAGCGCCGCCTTGACCTCGGGCAGGCGTTCGGGCCGCACGATGGTAGTGATGAGTTTCATGGTGAGAACCTACCCCCCGTCGTACATGCTGTCAACGGAATCGTGCATCAGATGCACGAATTTGACGTCATCCTGCCATGTCGTGCGCACAGCATACCGTATGCCGTCACGGAAGCTATGCAGCTTGTGCAATCAGGCTGGAGCACCCCATCCGGTCGGGCTAGCCGTTTCGGGGGGCTGGCGCAACACCCGCGGACGCGCGCGTCTTCGATTTCAGGGCTGGGTATGACCCATCACAGAGCACCAGGACGATCGGCTGACCGTGGGCGAGGACACTACTACCTGGCCCCCGTGCTCGCCTCCCCCGGCATGGAAGTCGCCCTCACCCCGCCCGTCACCCGGGAGGGAGGGCTCGTTGTACGCACCAAGGCTCATCGGGCTGCTTGCCGCGCTTTCCTGCGCGGCGGCCGCGGCACAGGCGCAGTACCCGCAGCGCCGTGACGGCTTCTGGATCGGGTTCGGGTTGGGCTACGGCTCGTCCAACGTCACCTGCGACAACTGTGGTACTGGGCCGCGAAAGGACGGCATCACGGGATTCGTAAAGGTCGGCGGCACCCCCAGCCGCAACGTGCTGCTCGGTGGGGCGATCAACAGCTGGTCGCACTATGACGGCTCGGCCACCGAGACCATGACCAACCTCACAGCGTCGGTTTACCTCTACCCCCAGGCGAAGAGCGGGTTATTCCTCACCGGCGGCCTCGGATTCTCCAACTATCACGTCAATACGAGCCCCTCCTTCGACGGCACGGGTTGGGGGTTCACCGGCGGCGTGGGATACGACATCCGCGTCGGCCGAGACATTTCGCTCACGCCGGTGGTGAACTACCTGTACGGCGGAGTAGGAGATGTAAACGAGGACGGTCTCGGAGCAGCCTTTACGCGGTGGAAGCAGAACGTCGTCGAGTTTGGGCTGGGTGTGACGTTCCACTGACGCCCCCGGCGGACCGCGTAATGCGGCTCCCGCGTGCGAGTTGCGACCCGCGCCGTCGCCCGCCGGCCCTGGCACGAGGGCCCAGACCGATCGCGTACACGGTTGTCCCACCACGATTTGTGCTCACCTCCCCAGCAATCCTTGTGACGCGCATCACACTCTCTGTAATGAGCTTGATTTTTGCGAACACACTCCCAGTAGTAGCGCGGCGGGTGGTCATCCCTGAGGGTCAGCTGGAGGGCGGGCGGTATGAAGGGTACCAGGTCGGCACTGACGGTAGCGAGCGTGCTCGCGTTTCTCTCGTTCGCCTGTGTGGATGCGACGGGCCCGGCGGGCCCCGGTAACCAGGCGAACGGGCGTATCTCGATCGTGAACGACGCCGGTACCCTGGGAACCCAAGTCACCTATTTCAATGACTCGATCCCAGTCGATGCCACCGGGGTCGGGTACCCTTCCGCGCCCGCGCCCTCGCCCGGTATGTCGGCCAGCTCGGTCAGTCTGGCCGGCAGTGGGTCCCTCAATCTGAAGCTCAAGGCCGAAGTGGCACCGCCGACCGTGGGGGGCCAGGTGTTGCAGGCTACCTCGGTCTCCATGGTGGGCAATCTGGCTGTGGTGAGCTACAACATGATCGGGAATCCCTACCTGGGAGCCGTCGACGTCATCGACATCAACCCCGGTGGCCAGCCCAGGTTGACGTCGCGTGCCGTGTTTCAGAATGCCGATATCAACGCCGTATCCACCTCGGGCGCGAATGTCTACGTCGCCGAAGCGACCGGTGACACGGGTTTCCAAGCTCCCGCCGTGTTCGAGGTCATGCAGCTGGTCGGGAACAACCTGGTCTTGAACGGCAACCGTCGCAAAGGACTCACGAGCTACGCCGGCACCAGCGTGGCGGCCTCGGGAACGAGAGCCTACGCGACGTCCGGTAACACGGGCGCGCTGTTCGTCATCGATCCCCTGACCCTCACCCCGCTCGACACCATACTCCTGCACGATGCCCGGTGGGTGACTGTGGCGGGTGGGCAGATTGTCGTCGTCCAGGGGACGCCGGGGCAGATCTCCGTGTTCAACGAGACGACGCTCGCCCCCGTCGGGACGTTCCCCTTCAAGGGCGCGGACATTGCCGAATCCAAGTCGACCGTCGAGCTCGCGGGCGGGAAGGCGTTCATCGCCGCCGGCGACAGTGGCGTGCAAGTGTTGAGCGCGAGCACGGGATTGGTGGTGGGTTCGGTGCCGCGTCCCAACCCGGATTCATTGGGACTGAGTCCGTCGGTGGTCGTCACCAACTCGGCTTCGGTTGCCGCCGACCTCCTGTTCATCTCGAACGGCGAGGCGGGTGTCTACGTCGCGCAGGGCAGCCAGGCCTTCTCGGCGACGAGCTCTGAAACGCAGCAAACGATCACGATGCTCGGCAAGCTGCGATTTGCCAATTTGCAGTCCGCCAATCATGTTGCCTACAGCTCGGACAACAAGTACCTCATCGTCGCAGCGGGATTGGGCGGCCTTAAGATCGTGCAGGTCAATTGAGAAAATCCGCTTGATGCAATGAGAGCTGGGCCGCTCGCGCTCGCGCTGCTCGCCGCCCCTGGGCTCCTCATTGCGCAATTGCCCGACGCCGAGGCGGCCTTCCGCCGCGGCGACTACGTCGCGGCCCGGACTGCCTACGAGCGGGTCCTCGCGACGGATTCCCTCAACATCCGAGCCTTGTACCGGCTCGCCATTCTCGACGGCTGGGACGGCAAACTGTCCCGCTCGCTCCAGCGCTTGGCGCGCGCGCGGCGGCTCGCGCCCAGCGACGCCGATATCACGGTCTCGCAGGCTCAGGTGCTGGCGTGGACGGGACGGCTGGCGGCCGCCGAGGCGCTCTACGACTCGGTGCTGGCGCGATCGCCCGATCGGGCCGACGCGCTCGCGGGCCGCGCGCGCGTCGTGGCCTGGCGAGGCGACCTGGACCGCGCGGAGCAGCTGTGGCGCGCGGCACTCGAGCGGTATCCCGATGCCGCCGAGCTGCTGATCGGGCTCGCCCAAACCCTCTATTGGAAAGGGCAGCCCGTGTTGGCCGAGACGTACGCGGCCCGCGCCCGCACCGTGGCTCCCGGGGACCGCGCGGTGCGCGACCTCGAGCGCGTGGTGCGTGCTGCGCTCCGGCCCGAGATCGCGACGAACGTGGACGGTGCCAACGACTCGGACAACAACGACTTTGTGTCGCAGGAAGGCACGGTGGCGGGCTCGCTCGGCGACGATCTCCGCGGCATGCTGCGCGTGGGCTGGCGGCGTGCCACCGACCCGCGGCACCGGGGCACGAGTTATGGGGGTGGAGGGTCGGTGATCGCGGCCCTCGGGAAAGGGGCGGTGCTGCGCGCCGGGCTGGGCGTGCGGCGCATTGAGCCGGACACGGTATCGTCCACGCCTCTGACAGCCGAGCTGGGCATCGGGCTCCGGCCGGGGCGCTACACAGCAGTGAGCCTCGCCTATACACGGAGCGCATTCGACGAGACCGTCGGGCTGATGCGTCAGGGACTGACCGTGGACGCCGGGGATCTGAGCCTCGACGTGTCGCCGGCGCCGGGCTGGTCCATCACTGGGAGTGGCGGGGGAGCATGGCTCTCTGACGGCAACCGCCGACTGTCTGCGGTGGGCGCCGTGCTCGGTCGGGTGGCGCCGGGGCTGCAGCTCGGCCCGTACGCCCGAATCCTCGGCTACCGGCGATCGGCGCCGGGGCTTTACTTCGCACCCGATCGGTTCACCGTGATCGAGGCGCGCGTGGTGTACCAGTGGCAGCGGAGTCGGTGGGGCGTGCGGGCCGACGGCGGGTTGGGATCGCAGCAGGTGTCGGATACCAGCGCCCATCAGACGGCCTGGCACGTCGGCTTCGCGCTGTCACGGGCCTGGGGTGCGAACAACGAGATCGCGCTCCTCGGCTCGATCACCAACAGTGCTGCGGCGACGACGACCTCGGGGCTGCGGAGCGAGACGTTTCGGTACCGCACACTCGGCCTGCGGTTCCGGCAGGGGCTTTAGCCATCCTGGTTAACCTCCAGCCGCTCGGCTGCGCCTAGGCCCAGCGCCCGCAGCAAGCGGACGGCCTGGGCCTGCTCCCGGGGCGGCAGCGCCGCGACCGCGTGCCGCATGGCGTGCGCGTGCGACGGGAAAATGCGCTGGATCAGTCGCCGCCCGGCGGGCGTGAGCGCGAGTAGAACGACGCGACGGTCGGTCCCGCTGTGACGTCGCCGTACCAGCCCTCGCTGCACGAGCTTGTCCACGACGTACGTGGTGCTCGACGACTCGACCAGGATGCGTCGCTGCACCTCGCACACCGGCAGCTCCCCCTTGTGGTACAGGACTTCCAGCACCCCGAATTCCGTCGTCCCCAGGCCGAAGCGGGCGATGCTCGCCCGCGAATGGCGCTCGACCGCGTCGAACGCCCGGGCCAGTACCACCCATAGCCGCAACGGTATGTCCGCACTGGGCGATGGTTTCATGGCACCTCTGGGAACCCCCACGCTGGGAACATGGTTCCCCGGTTATTAGATGTCAAATATCTCTATTTCGAGACATATTCTGGAGGTGTGAGATGTTCGATCTTGGAGTGCTGCGCTGCGGCTGGTCCTCGGGGCGGTGTTCCTGGGCCACGGGGCGCAGAAGGCATTC
>WNEY01004084.1_pt1 | contig 11048 bp, 9 predicted proteins | sample 5400531 | NCBI WGS metagenome assembly WNEY01 (sample SAMN13153338, study PRJNA577476) | soil metagenome | isolation source: 200 cm saprolite under Douglas fir tree site 1 | place: USA:California | collected 2015-04-18
GAGAGCATCTCGTGCAGCACGCCGTCGACCCGGAACCGGATGCGGAAGACCTTCTCGTAGGGCTCCCAGTGGATGTCGCTGGCGCCCTTCTGGATGGCGTCGACCAGCACCATGTTGACGAGCTTGACGACCGGCGCCTCGTCGGCCGACTCCTTCAGCTCGAAGACGTCGAGCTTGCCGCCACGCTCCTCCTCGTCGTCGCCGACGACCTCCACGCCCTCGAGGTCACTCGAGAGCGTGTTCATGGCCTCCGTCATCGAGCCCCCGCCGGTTTCGTAATACTTCTCGATGGCCTCCCGGATCGCGCCCTGGGCCGCCACCACCGGCAACACCCGCAGCCCCGTGATGAACGTCACGTGGTCGATGGCGTGCACGTTGACCGGGTCGGCCATGGCCACGGTCAGGCTGTCGCCCTCTCGCTGGATCGGCAGCAAGTCGTAACGGCGCGCGATGCCGGCCGGCAGAAGCTGGATCACGTTCAGGTCCACGTTGACGGAGGAGAGCGTGATCGACGGCACGCCGTACTGCTGGGAGAGGAAGCCGGCGAGCTGGTCCTCGCTGATGAAGTGCATCCTCACCAGGATCGATCCGAGCTTCTCGGAGGAGCCCTTCTGCTTCCGCAGCGCCAGGGCGAGCTGGTCGCGCGTGATGAGGCCACCGGCCACCAGCAGGTCGCCGAGCGGCATGAGCCGCGCGCGCGGCTCGGGTCGCACCGGCGCCGTCTTGCCCGGCGTCTTCGCGGGCGGCTTGCCGGCCGGCGGCGCCGTCCTCACCGCTGTCGGCGCGGGCGGGGGCGGCGGAGCCGCCACCGTCGCGGCCGGAGAGGCCGGTGTGCGGCGCGCGCGGACCAGGCGGGCGGTGACGCTCGCCAGCTTCTCGCGCTCGCCGAGCTTGACGTAGATCTCCGCGAGGGCCTCGAGAGCGCTCACGTCGGCCGGATTGGCCTCGGTGATCATCTCGAAGACCTCCGCCGTTTGGCCAAGCTCCCGCCGCTGGTCGGGCGTCATCGAAGGCGCGGAGTCGTCACGCATGATGGGCTAGGGCAGGCGCGGCTCCCACGAGGGCCGCGCCTCCTCGGGCCGGAGCGGCGTGGCGAATTCTCCCTTCCGCTTGGGGCGGCTGCGCGCCTCGGCGAGCACCGTCGCGACGCCCTTGCCCGCCTCCTTGGCGAACAGGCGCACCATGCCCACCGTCGTGCGCTCGTCGAAGATCACGAGCAGGATGGCCTCGTCGTCCACGGTCGACACGTGAATGGATTGCTTCATGCCCTCGTGAAAGAGCACGGTGAACTCGGTCTCACCGAGGAGCTGCGCCATGGCGCTGGTCGAGCTGAACGCGGCGGCGGCGAGGGCGGAGATGGAGACGGTATCGAGCGCCCGGGCGACCCCGTCCATGGCGAGGAGCTGGCCGCTGCGGTCGATGAGCAGCGCTTCCAGCGCGGCCGCCTCGCTCAGGAACCGCTGGAGGATCTCGCCGATGCGCTTCGCGTCGCTCTCCTGGATGACCATGCCATGCACCTTCATCCTGCCCCCTTCCCGCCGTCGCCGAACTCACTGGCGAGGACCATGCGGGAGACCGTGTTGAGGGTGTCGAAGACACCCTTGCCGTCGACGGCGACCCCTTCGAAGAAGGGCACGCGTCGGGTCCCCCGGTTCAGCACGTACTCGAGGTAGTCGATGGGCGCGACGTTCGGAAGGTCGCGCTTGTTGTACTGGATCACGTACGGAGTCTCGTCGAGTGAGGACTGATACTCGCGCAGGTTCTCGTCGAGGTTCTTCAGGCTTTCCAGGTTCTCGGGCAGCCGGTCGAACTGCGAGTCGGCCACGAATATGATGGCGTCGACGCCACGCAGGACGAGCCGGCGTGTCATGTTGTAGTGCACCTGGCCGGGGACCGTGTAGAGCTGGAACCGCGTCTCGAAGCCCCGGACGCTGAGCGCCGACACCGGCAGGAAGTCGAAGAAGATGGTGCGGTCGTCGCCGGTGGCCAGCGACACCATGTTGCCCTTGTTGGCGTGGGGCAAGGACTTGTGGACGTACTGGAGGTTGGCCGTCTTGCCGGCCACGCCCGGGCCGTAGTACACGATCTTGAAGTTGATGACCTTCTCGGCGTGATTGATGATCGACACGCCCGCCTCCTCACCGCGCCGCGAGGCGAGTCACTGCGCGCTCGAGCTCGAGCCGGGCCAGCCCCAGACGATCCACATGGCCGCCACCGGCGACGAGAAGCGCAGCCGCGCCGCGTCCGGCGTCTACTTCTCTCACCACGAGCCGGTCCTCACCCATGCGCAGGATGAACGATTCGAGCGGCCCCAGCGTGCTGCCGCGCATGGCGTCGCGCAAGTCCCGCGCGTACTGGGCGAGCGGCCGCGCCGCCACGCCCGGCGCCAGGAACATGTAGCAGACCAGTGACGTCGCGCGATCCTGGAGCACCGTCGGGACGACCGGCCCGAAGGCCCGGAAGGACTCGCCGAGCGTGCGGACGTGGGGCGGCACGGCCGTGTCACGCAGATCGGCGCCGTCGTCCGCGTAGCCGTTCCGCGAGCTCGAGCGTCCACCATTCACGGCGCCGGCCTCGACCGCTCTGAGGGCCGCGCGCTCGAGGTACGCGAGCGGCGAGCCGGGGGTGACGGCGACGGCGAGCAGCGGAGCACCGTCGGCGAGCAGGCCGAGCGGCGTCAGCACGATGGTGCCCTGAGCGCCCCGGATCGTGGCCTGGGTGCCCGGCGCCGGCAAGCGCCGATCGTCGAGGAGCAGCGCCAGCTTCGCCGCGCTCTCCACCACCGCGTCGGCCGCCAGCTCGGGAGACGCGACGCTGAGCACGGTCAGGCGTCCCACGCGTTGCTCCTGGACCTCGAGCGCGCTCAGCAGCGGCTTCAGCAGCGCGGCGATGCGGCCGGGCTCGGCTCGCCGCCGACGCTCGACGAATGGAGCCGGCACCGGCGGCGGCTCCGGCTCGCGGACAGCCAGGGGCACCACCTCGCGCTCGGCGGCGGCGGCAAACCGAACCGGCTCGGGCTCCGGCTCGCTTTCGATCTCGGGTTCAGAGGCAACCACGGGCTCGGGCACGACGATCAATTCGGACGCTACCGGCTCAGGCTCTGGCTCTGGCTCCGGCTCGGCAACGGGCTCAATCGACACGACCGGCTCTGGCTCAGGTTCGGGCTCGGGCTGTGGCGCCCGCTCCGACTCGATGCGGAGCTCCTGGGACGGCGGCGGCATGTGCGGCTGGAACGGCGGCGGAAAATCCTCGATGCCGCGCACGTCGACGACCGGTGAGGACAGCGCGAAGGCGTCGGCAGGAAGCTGGCGGATCACTTCGTCGAGCGGCAAGGTCAGCGCGCCTTCGGGCAGCCGCGCCGCGACGTCCGCGTCCGCAATCGACAGCGCCTGACGCGGGAACTGATCGGCGACGACGCTCCATGGCACACGCGCCCGGCCTTCGCCGAGCTGGGGCTCGAGCAGGCGGCGGGGAACGAGGAGATAACCGGGCTCGAGCAGGTTCGCGGCGACACGATCGAGCGGCAACTGGAACGCATCGGCGGGAAGCTGGGAGGCGACTCGCTCGAACGAGATGCGCACCATCTCCTCGGCCGACTCGGCCACGGCTCGCCGGGCGGGAGCTTCGGGCCGCGACACCGGAGGCGCGACCGACAGGACGGCCGGCTCGTCGCGTCGGATCACTTCAGTTCGATGCGCGGGCGGCGGGGCGGGCGGCGCGACGACCGGTGGCGTGATGACCGGCGAAGCGGTGACCACCGGCGGCGGGAGGATCGGCGCGGTTGGCCGGCGCGTGACGTGTTCCGGCGTCACCCGATCCGGCGGCGGAGCAACGGAGGCGGCGGGCACCGGCGCGGAAGCCTGAACGGTGGCCGCGACGGACGGGCGCGGCCGATCGGGGGCGTGCTCGTCGGCTCGCTTGCTCTTCGCATGGCGGGACCGCGGTCGGGGTACCCCGAGCGGCGACAAGCTCATCGCGACGCTGAGCATCTGCAAGATGACCAGCGGCGGCAGATCGGTCAAGGCCAGAGCCACGGCGCGCTCCGCCTGCATGCCCTGCAGCATGACGAGCGCGGCGGCGGTCGTGACCACGAGCACGACGTGCAGCGCGCAGCGGCCGACGAAGATGCCGAGCGCGCGCAGCCCTACGTGGCGGAACAGAGCGACCACGGCGAGGAACAGATAGAACGCGACGGGCACGGCCAGCGTGTCCCTGGGCGACAGCGAGATCGGCGCGCCCACCCACTGCCACAGATCGAACCACAACAGGGCGAAGGCGCCGCTGCCGTAGACCAGCAGTCCCAGGACGAGCGAGCCGAGGACCGATCCCCCCGCGGCCATCAGAGTGCCCGCTCCAGCTCGGGCAACGCCTTCTTGACGACGTACCGCGCCTTCCCGAGCGCGGCGGCGTCGGCGACGACCACGGCGAGGAGCGCCGATCGGCCGACCGCGTGCAAGAGCAGCATGCCGTGCTGGTATTCGAGGATCATCCCGAGCAGCCCACCCTGAGCGAGATCGCGGCCGATGCCGTGTGACGATTCCGCCACGCAGGCGCTGAGCGCGGCGGCCACCTCGGCGTCGATGGCGAGGTCACCGGCCGACTCGATGAGGAATCCCTCGCGATCGGCGAGCGCGGCCAGCCGCACGCCGGGCGTGGTGCACAACGCCTCGAGCCGCGACTTCAGGTCGTTGCCCGACGACTCGTCGCTGGTCTCGAGGACGGCCATCGCCTCGACGGCGACGCCACTGGCGGCCGCGCGCGGTGGCGGTGGGGCGACCACGCGCGGCACGGGCGGCGGGGCCGGCGCGCGCTCGGGCATCGGCGGGGCGGTCGGGGCGCTCGCCCGCGGAGCCGGCGGCGCGGGAGCGGCGGCGATCGCGCGCGAGCCGAGGAGACCGTCGATCTTCCGCACCAGCTCCTCGGCTGCGAACGGCTTGAACATGACGTCGTTGGACTGGACCTCGGCTGCGCGCGCCAGGACCGTGCTGTTCACCACGCCGGAGATCAGGAGCACGGGGATCCGCGCCACGGCCGGGTGCGAGCGCACGAACTCGCACACCTGGTAGCCGTCCTTGTCGGGCAGGATCACGTCGCAGACGACGATGTCGGGCCGGTCCTGCTCGATCCGCTCGATCGCCTCGGCGCCGGTGGCGGCCGACAGGACCTGGACGCTTCGTCCGGCCAGGGCCTTCTCCACCACCTTTCGTACGCTGAGGCTGTCGTCCACGACGAGCACCTTCGGCATGATCCCGTCCTCCTAGTTACTCGACACGCCGGCGGCGGTGCCGGCCCTGCCTTCGTCGATCCCAGCCGCGGTGCTGATGAGCAGTGAATCCACGCTGCGCTCGATCGTCCGCTGGAACGAGGTGGCGCCCTCCATGGGGTTGAAGCAAAACGTGCCGCCGGGCTCGCGATGCGACGTCACCACCAGCGCGGTGAACGCCGGCTCCCCGACCAGTCGACCGAACTCCGCGTGGACGATGCGTCCGCGATCGAAGAACACCGTGCCTTCGCCCGACGTCACCGCGATCACCAGGTGCCCCGTCTTGCCACCGAGCCCGATGGCCTGGGCCACCTCGGCCAGATCCATGACGTCCAGCGAGCCGCGCAGTCCCTGTCGAGCCGCGACCGGTACCGGCTCCGGCTCCGGCGCACGGGCGGCCAGGAGGCTGCTGACCTCGGTCACGATCGTCTCCGGCGAAAACGCGCCGACCAGGATGCGGTCGGCACCCCCTTCGTCGAACGCGCCCGCCGGCACTTCGTCCTCGGCTTCGGCCAGCACGACGAGGAGCACGCCCGTGAACTCGGGGTCGCTGCGCACGATGCCGCACAGCTCGTAGCCGTCGATGTCGGGGATGCGGGCGCGGCTCACGATGAGATCGGGGCGGTCGCGCTCGAGCATGGTCAGCGCGAACGAGCCGCTGATCACGGCGGACACGTCGGTGAGGCCGGCCTCCGCCAGCGCCTTCTGGAGCGCGGCGACGCTGGCGCGATCAGGATCAATGAGCAGCAGCCGCGCCATGACCCGCCGCGAGGGTCGAGAAATTCACGACGGTCACGCCGTCGGGCACTCGCGAGCCGCCGGCCGCGCCGAATCCCAGCACGGCGTCGATGGGCACGCCGATGTCGGCCCCACCGCTCTGGGTGAAGAGACAGAGGAAGGGCGGCAACCCGGTGGCGCCGTCGCCCAGCCGGCGCCGCAGATCCACCAGCGGCACGATGCGCCCACGATGGAGCGCGACGCCGAGGATCGCCGGGTCGTCGCAGGGCACCGGCGTCACGACCGCGACCCGCGCGACCTCCGAGACCTCACCGCCGTGAACCGCCACCCGCCGGTTCCCGACGGCGACGACCATGAGCGCGCGCGGATCGGCCGCCGGCGTCATACCGCCACCCGCGCCGGCCCCGCGTCGGCGAGCAGCCCCCGGGGCGCGACCACGACGACGATGCGATCGTCGAGCAGCGCCAGCGCCTCGAACCGGACCCGCTCGTGGCCGCGGAACACGGGCGGCAACGCCGTGAGCGCGCGCTCCCCCAGGCGAGCCGGCGTTCCCACCGCGTCGACCATGAGCGCCGCTCTCCGGCCCGCGCCGTCGTCGACGAGCACGGCCCGACCCGTGCGCGGCGCCGCCGGCAGGCGGAAGAGCGCTCTCAGATCGATCAGTGGAAATGTTGCGCCTTCGAAGACGATCGAGCGACCCGCTTCGCGGCTGGCCGGCACCAGATGCCGCACGCGCGCCGCGTCGATCGCGTACTCCACGCCGGCGACGGTGAAGAGCACGACGCTGCGGCCGGTCCCCGCCCGGCTCTCGCCATCACCGCGCCCCCAGCTAAACGGCACGGCGCCCTCGCTTCGCGGCGCGCACGATGTCATCGACGTAGGTCGTCAGGATCGACGGGATGCCGTCCAGCGGCAGCACGGCGTTCACGGCGCCGGCCTCGGCGGCCGCCCTCGGCATGCCGAACACCACCGAGGTGGCCTCGTCTTGCGCGATGACGAGCCCGCCCGCGCGGCGGATCGCGCGCGCGCCGGCGGCGCCGTCGCGGCCCATCCCGGTGAGGACCACGCCGACGCTGCGCGCTCCCACCCGGCGCGCCACCGACATCATCGCGAGGTCGGCCGACGGGCACTCGCTGTCCCGCGTCGCCGGCGCGTGAAGGATGATGCGCCCGGACGGCGCCAGCGTCAGGTGATGGGAGCCGGGGCAGACGTAGACGACGCCGCGCTCGATCCACTCGCCGTTGGTCGCCTCTCTGGCCGGCAGCGCGCACCTTCCGGCCAGCTCGCCGGCGAAGGCCGTGGTGTACGGCGCCGGCATGTGCTGGACGATCAGCACCGCGGCCGGGAAGTCGGCGCGCAGTTGCGGCACGAGCGCCAGGAGCGCGGCCGGCCCACCCGTCGAGGCCGCCATGATCACGCAGGGCGTCCACTCCCACTGCCGCCGGTCCTCGGGCGGCGGCTCACTCGATCTGGCCGGGGCTCCCGCGAGCGCGGGCGCCGCCGCCCGGCGCGCCGTCCTCACCGGCCGGACCCGGGAGGCCATGCGAACCTTGCTGACGATCTCGTCGCGCAGCGCCTCGAGACCGAGATCGACGGTGAACGAGGGCTTGGCGACGAAGTCGACCGCCCCCAGCTCGAGCGCGCGGATGGCGGCCGACGAGTCGCGCCGGGTGTAGGCGCTGATCATCACGATCGGCGTGGGCCGCTCGCTCATGATGCGCTCGACGGCGGACAGGCCGTCGGCGCGCGGCATGTCGACGTCCATCGTCACCACGTCGGGGCGGAGGGCACTCACGGCCTCGACCGCTTCCAGGCCGTCGGCCGCCGACCCCACGATCTCGATCTCGGGATCGCCGCTCAGGATGCCGTTGATCACGCCCCGCATGAAGCGGGAGTCTTCGACGACGAGCACGCGGATCATGGCGCGGTCACCGCCTCCGGCATGGCGACGAGCGAGTCGATCAGCCGGACGAAGGCGTGCTCGTCGACGGGCTTGGTGACGTAGTGGCTGACTCCGAGCTGGCGCGCCAGCGTCGCGTGCTTGTCGCCGGCGCGCGTCGTCAGCACGACGATCGGCACGTCGCGCAGCTCCGGGCGGCGCCGGAGGTCACGGATCAGCTCGTAGCCGTTCAGGCGCGGCATCTCGAGATCGGTGACGACCGCGTCCACCACGAGGTCCTCAAGCCTCTGGAGCGCCTCGATCCCGTCGTTGGCGGTGACCACCGAGAAGCCGCCGCGCTCGAGCATCTGCCCGACGAATTTGCGGATGCTGATGGAGTCGTCCACCAGCAGCACGCACCGTCCGCCGGCGCCCAGTCGCGCCGGCGCCGTGATCGCCTCGGCCGGCCCGTCGGCGACCTCGCCACGCTCGGCCAGCCGCAAGGCGTCGAGCAGGAGGATCACGCGACCGTCGCCCGAGATGGTGGCGCCCGAATAGGGCCCCATGCCCTCCAGGAAGGCGCCCAGGCTCTTGACGACGATCTCCTCCTTACCGAGGAGCTCGTCCACGGCCACCGCGAGCAGCTTGCGGCCGGCGCGCAGCGCGAGCACGGGGACGATCGGCGCGGTGGAGCCGCCGGGCAGCCCGAGCGCCTCGGGCAGCCTGATGAAGTCGGCGAGCTGGTCCTCGACGATCACCGTCTCGACGTTGCCGATCAAGCGGACGTCGCCCGGCCGCACGCGCATGACGCGCTGGACGGCGGCCACCGGCACGGCCAGCACCTGGCCGCCGACCTTGACCAGGAAGGCGTCGGAGATCGCGATGGTCAGCGGCAGCTTGATGGTGAAGCGGGTGCCGGTGGCAACCTCGGTGTCCACGTCGATGTCGCCGCCAAGCCGCGTGACGTTGGTCCGCACCACGTCCATGCCGACGCCCCGACCGGCCGCGGTGGTGACGCTTTGCGCCGTGCTGAAGCCGGGCACGAAGATCAGGTCGAGGAGCTCGCGCCGGCTCATCAGCGAGGCTGCCTCGGGGCGGACGACGCCCCGCTCGACGGCCGTGCCCCGGAGATGCTCCGCGTCGATCCCGCGGCCGTCGTCGGCCACCTCCACGTACACCGCGCCGCTCTTGTGATACGCGCGCAGGTGCAGCGTCCCCGCGGCCGGCTTGCCCTGGGCGAGGCGCTCGTCCTCCGGCTCGATGCCGTGGGTGATGGCGTTCTGGATCAGGTGCAGCAGCGGATCGGCGATCTGCTCGACGATGGTGTTGTCCATCTCGACCGCCTCGCCGCGCAGCTCCAGCGCGACCGTCTTGCCGGCGGCGCGCGCGGCCTCGCGGACCTGGCGGGATACGCGGGTGAACAGGCGCCCGATCGGCACCATGCGGGCGCGGGTGATCTCGCCGCGGAGGTCGCCGGAGAGACGCTGGACCTGGCTGGTGTCGTCGCGGACACCGCGCACGACGGCGGCGAGCTGGCCCTGGATCTCGGAGATGTCGCTCGAGATCTCGCCGACGCTCCGGGCCAGGATGTTGAAGTCGTCGTAACGATCGAACTCGAGCTCGTCGAACCCGGGGGGCGCGTCCTCCGCTCGATTCAGCACTCGCCCGGACGCACCCCCCGCCTCCCTCGCGTCTTCGACCCGCGGATCGAAGTACTTCTGTTCGAAGTCACGCACGACTTCGCTCATGCGCGACTGGCTGAAGAGGAGCAGCTCGTTCACCCGCTCGAACTCGCCCAGCCGGCGCTCGAGCCGGATGCGGGCGATCACCAGCTCGCCGACCAGGTTCATCAGCGCATCGAGGCGGTCGAGGTTGACCCGGATGCTCGCGGCGGTTCCACTCACGGCGGGCGCGAATGGGCGCGGCTCGGCCCCGTCCTCGTCGGCCGCCGCCACCTCCTCGGCCAGTGGCGGCACGACCGGGAGGGGCGGCAGCTCCGCCGCGGCCGGCGCCAGCGCCGCGCCCTCGGCGGGAATCGGCAGCCCGTCGAGAAGACGCTTCGCATGCTCGACGAGCGCTTCCAGGTTGGCCGGCGCCGCGTCGGCCAAGGCCAGCATGCCGCGAAGCGCATCGGCCCCGGCGAACACCGCTTCGATGACGGCCGGCGTCAACTCCATCGTCGATTCGCGGACGGCGCCGAGCAGGTCCTCGATCCGATGGGCGAGGTCGCCGACGACGCGGCAGCCGACCGTGTAGGCGGCGCCTTTCAGCGTGTGGACGGCGCGGAAGAGCGCGGCCAGCTCGCCGTCGCCGGCGCCGTCGCGCTCCAGCTTCAGCAGCGACGCCGTCATGGCGTCCAGATGCTCGGCCGCCTCGGGGCCGAAGTACTCGAGGACGTCCGGATTTTCGGAGAAGAAGCGCGCGAGCTCGCCCAGGCGTGGCTCCTGGGTGGGGACGTGGGCGGTGGCCGTCGCGATGAGTGCCGCCGTGTTTTCCTCGCCGCCGGCGGCGATGGCGTCCAGCGTCGTCTTGAGGTCGGCGAGCAGACCCTCGAGCGTCGCGGCCGCCTGCGCCCGTTCGGAAGCCGGCGCGACGGCCGCGCCTTCGACGATCTTCTCCATGGCCGACGCCAGCGCCGACACCCCTGGAAATCCGTTGAGCCCCGCCGCCCCCTTGAGCCGGTGGGTGAGCACGAGGAGCGGCTCGATGCGGCCCTCGGCCTCGAGCTTCGCCGCGTGCTCCTCGATCTCGCCCAGCGTGTCCCACGCCTCCATGAGGAAGACGCTGAGGAGGAACTGGCGATCGGCGCCTGTGGTCACGCAGGGATCCTTTGAAACACGACGCCGGAGGGCCGGTGGATCGCGCGGAAGTTGTCGCCCGGAGGCGTCACGCCCTCGGCGTGGCCGAGGAAGAGATAGCCGCCGCGGCGGAGCGCCGCCGTCAGCCGGGCCAGGATCTGGTCCTTGGTCGGGCGCATGAAGTAGAGGCAGACGTTGCAGCAGAAGATGGCGTCGAACTTCCCGAGGTACAGCTCGCGCCGGATGTCGTGGCGGAGGAAGCGCACCATCGCACGCACGTCCGGCCGCACGGTGAACGCCGCGCCTTCGGGTTGGAAGTAACGCTCGAGGTAGAGCGGAGGCACGCTGGCGATCGACAGCGGGCCATAGA
>WNEY01004085.1_pt1 | contig 11048 bp, 9 predicted proteins | sample 5400531 | NCBI WGS metagenome assembly WNEY01 (sample SAMN13153338, study PRJNA577476) | soil metagenome | isolation source: 200 cm saprolite under Douglas fir tree site 1 | place: USA:California | collected 2015-04-18
CCCCGCGGCTCGTCAAGGCCGACCAGCTGGAGCTGGAAGTGTACTGGAAGGCCCCGGCGAGCAGCAAGCAGCGCGTCATCGGGTGGCGCGACCAGGCCCAGCTTCCGACCGACATCAACTACCACCGCGACCACCTCGGCATCATCCAGAACAATTTCGGCGCCGCGATGCGCCTGGGCGAAGGGGACGAGGTGCGGGACGTGCCTCATCCGCTTTCGTCGACAGGCCCCGACATCTACGACTTCGCGCTGGGCGACACGACCGCCATCATGCTGCCGGAGCGCGAGGTGCGGGTCGTGAAGCTGCGGGTGCGTCCCAAGGATTTCGGCCTTCCCCGCATCGTCGGAACGCTGTACCTGGACGCCGAGACCGCGGATCTGGTACGCATGGCGTTCAACTTCACGCCGCACTCCTATCTCGATGCTGAGCTCGAAGACGTGAGCATCGTACTCGACAATGCGTTGTGGGAGCGGCGCTACTGGCTGCCCTACCGGCAGGAGATCGAAATCCGGCGGCGCGCGACGTGGCTCGACGTGCCGGTGCGCGGCATCATCCGCGCCCGCTGGGAGATCGACGGCTATGTGCTCAACCTCGGGCTCGCGAACAGCTGGTTCGCGGGCGACGAGATCACGTTCCTGCCGAAGGCCGAGCGCGATTCCTTCCCCTGGAAGGAGCCGCTGGGCGCCGCGCTCCAGGACGTCGCCGAGCCGGTGCGCCAGAACGACCTGGAGCGCGTGCGCGCGGAAGTGGAGCAGATCGCCGGCCGGCGCGTCCTCACGGGTCTCAAGGGCCGCCGGCTCGGCGTGCGGGGCGTGTCGGATCTGCTGCACGCGAACCGGGTCGAGGGGCTCGCGGCGGGCGCCGGGGTCGTGGTGCGCGGCGGCGGCGAGCGGCGCGAGCTGCGCGGCCGCGCGAGCTACGGGTTCGCCGATCACCGCGCCAAGGGCGCCCTCAGCGCCGTGGACCGCCGGGGTCGGAGTGCGCTCGAGGTCAGCGTGTATCGCGAGGTGCGCGACGTCGGCGACGCCGCCGTCATCGCGCCGCTCTTCAACTCGTTCTCGTCCCAGGAATTCGGCCGCGACTACGGCGACTACTACCTGGCGGACGGCGGGCACATCACGTACCGGCACGGCGTCGGCGTGCGCAGCGAGTGGCGGGCCACCGCGGGGCGGGAGTCGATCGGCTCGCTCGCGGTGGAGGCGGCGCCCGCGAACGGCACCTTCCGTCCCAACCCGCCGCTCGGCGGCCCCGGGGTCGACCTCGTGCAGCTCGCGCTCGAGCGCAAGAGCGAGGGCTTCGCGGTACGGCGCGATCTGCACGTCGAGACGATGCTCGAGGGCGGCCGGAAGGACGGCGGCGCCACCTATCTGCGGCTCTCCGGCGCGGGTCACGTCCTGTTTCCGGCAGGAGCCACGCGACTGCTGCTGCGGGCACAGGGCGGTGTCGCGAGCGCGGACCTGCCGGCGCACCGCGCGTTCGTGCTTGGCGGGCGCGGGACGCTGCTCGGCGACGAATTCCGCCGCTGGGGCGGCCGGCGCATGGCCCTGTTGCATCTCGAGTGGCGCGTTCCCGTCCCGTTCGTGTCGCTCGGCGTCGGGCCCTACGCGCGCACTCCTCGTGTCCTCACCGTCGCGCCCTACGTTGCCTTGGGCTGGGCAGCCGGGCCGATGGCGGGCGGGCCGTGGACGGCGACTCCCGGGACACGGGTTACCGTGGGGCTCGCGTTCGAATGGCTGGGTGTGTTTCGCTGGGATATGGGATTCGGCACCGCTACGCACCGGGTGGGGCTCGCGTTCGACGTGACGCGGGACTTCTGGGGGATACTCTGACGGGGGAGGTTGGGGGAGGTTAGAGGAGGTTGATCCTCCGTTCATCCACCTCCGGTAACCTCCCGAACCTCCCAAACCTCCCGAACCTTCACTACCTTGTGTAGTCAAGCGAATGGCCGACACACACTTCCCGGATGAATGGCTGGCGCACTCTCTCGAGAGTGTGGTCACCCCGGAGCTCTTGGCGGAGCTACGGGAGAAAGCCCCGCCACCGGCGCGGTTGTGGGAGACGCTCGTCGCCCAGAAGATCGCGAGCGACGAGCAGATCCTCACGGCTCTGTCCACCCGTTTCCGCCTGAAGCTCGCCGACCTGGCGCAGCTCGACCCGGCCGCCAAAGAGCGGGTCCCCGAGCAGGTGGCGCGCCGCTACCATATCCTGCCGCTTCGCGCCACCGACTCCTATCTCGAGGTAGCGACGGCGAACCCGTTCGACCTCGATGCGGAGAAGGCGCTGGCGTTCGCCACCGCCCGCGAGATCCGGATGTTCTTGCTGGCGCCGTCCAAGATCGCGGAACGGCTGGACGAGCTGTACCGTCCCGAGAAGGCGGTCGACAAGCTGCTCGAAGGGATGGAGAGCTCGACCTCGCTGGAGCACCTGCAGGACACGGCGCCCGACGAGCTCGTCGCTTCTGAGGCCGAGGCGAGCCAGCGCCCGGTGGTGCGGCTCGTGGACTTGATCATCTCCGAGGGAATCCTGGCGCGCTCGAGCGACATCCACATCGAGCCGGAGGAAGGCGGGGTGGCGGTGCGCTACCGTATCGACGGCGTGCTGCGCCAGGTCATGAAGATCCCGCGCCAGGCCGGCCTGCCGCTGATCTCGCGCATCAAGATCATGTCGCAGCTCGACATCGCCGACCGGCTGCGGCCTCAGGACGGCCGCGCCCGGGTGGCGGTGAACGGGCAGCCGATCGATCTCCGTGTCTCGACGCTCCCCGCGGCGCTGGGCGAGAAGGTCGTGATCCGTATCCTCGACTCGCGCGCCACGGTGAAGTCGCTCGAGTCGCTGGGGTTCAACGGCAACGAGACGGACGGCATCAAGCGGTTGCTCGAGAACCACGAGGGCATCATCCTCGTCACCGGCCCGACGGGCTCGGGCAAGACGACCACCCTCTACTCCTGCATCAACCAGATCAAGAGCGAGGGCGTGAACATCGTCACGGTCGAGGACCCGGTGGAGTACCGGATGCAGGGGATCGTGCAGGTGCAGGTGCAGGAGAAGGCCGGGCTGACGTTCGCCTCGGCGCTGCGCTCGATCCTGCGCCAGGACCCGAACGTGGTGCTGATCGGCGAGATCCGCGATCGCGAAACGGCCCAGATCGCCGTGCAGGCCTCGCTCACCGGGCACCTGGTGCTCTCCACGCTGCACACCAACGACGCGGCGAACGCCGTCACCCGTCTCGTCGACATCGGGGTCGAGGCCTACAAGATCGCCGCGGCGCTGCGCGGCGTGTTGGCGCAGCGACTGATGCGCAAGCTGTGCCCGACGTGCAAGGAAGTGTGGATGGAGACGCCCGCCGACCGCCTCAAGCCGTGGGTCCCCAAGGGGACGCCGCTGTACCGCGCGGCCGGCTGTCCCGATTGTGCCATGACGGGGTACCGCGGCCGCTTTTCGATCGTCGAGGTGCTGACCGTGTCGGCCGAGGTGGAGCGGCGTATCGCGGCGGGCGAGACGGCGGAGCACATCGCGGGGGCCGCGCGCCGCTCCGGGATGAAGGGCCTGTGGGATTCAGGCCTGGCGCACGTGCTGCGCGGCGAATCCACGCTCGACGAATTGACACGCGTAGTCGACATCCCGGAGGTGGACGAGCATCCGCCAGAGGCGACGGCCGCGGCGCGCCGCTCGACCGGCGGGGGCAAGGCGCAGCCCGGGTCGTCCCACGGCGCCGCCGTGGCCTTCACGGAGCCGGCGCACACCGCCTCCTCAGAGGAGCTGACGGCGCACTTCGAGCTGCTGGAGGAGCCGGAGCCGCCGCGTGTCTCCGGGCCGCACGGGTTGCCGGCGCGCAAGGTGCTGCTCGTGGACGACGAGGACAGCCTGCGCAAGGTCGTGAAGGATCTGCTCGAGCGCGACGGCTACATCGTCTCCGAGGCGCGCGACGGGGTGCAGGCACTCGATCAGGTCGATCGGGTGGGCCCAGACATCATCGTGCTCGATCTCAACATGCCCGGGCTCGACGGCTACGGCGTGCTGTCCCATCTGCGCTCGCGCCCCGCGACCGCGGACATCCCGGTCATTGTCCTCACGGCGAAGAGCGACGAGGACAACGAAGTGCGGGTGTTCGAACTGGGCGCCGACGACTTCCTCACGAAGCCGTTCCGGGCGCGGGCGCTGTCGGCGCGGTTGGAGGCAGTGCTGGGCCGCCGTCGCTGAAGCGATTCGTGACTTCCGTACAAGTCTCCTTCATTGATGCGTACCTGCTTCGATCCGGCGCCGCGGGGTTCGAGGTGCTGGTGCTGCGACGCGCGCCGGGCGGACGCTCTCCGGGGTCGTGGGAGACGGTGCACGGGCACATCGAGCCCGGCGAAACGCCGGTGCAGGCCGCGCTGCGCGAGCTGCGCGAAGAAACGGGAGTCGAGCCCGCGCGACTCTACAACGTGTCGCGCGTGGAGGCGTTCTACCGGCATCAGACCAACGAAATCGTGCTGATTCCCGTGTTCGCCGGCGTGGTGGACGCGCGGGCGGCGGTGCGACACTCGGCGGAGCACGATCGCGCCGAGTGGCTCGAGCCCCGGAAGGCAGCGGCGCGGTTCTCCTGGCCCCGGGAGCGCAGAGCACTGGACGACGTTTTGTCAATCCTCGGGTCCGGGGACGCGGGCTTGCTGGAAGACGTGTTGCGGGTATCCTAGAGGCGCAGCGACGGTAGCCTGGAAGCGACCTCGAGGGGCGTCGAGGGCATGAACCCGTTCTATCACCGCATCTACAAAGTCGTGCGCCACATTCCCAAGGGTCGGGTCGCGACCTACGGACTCGTGGCGCGACTCGCCGGTCGTCCCGGTGCCGCGCGCACGGTCGGCTGGGCCCTCTCGGCACTCCCCGATGATTCCGACGTTCCCTGGTGGCGGGTGCTCAACGCGGCGGGCCGCATCTCGCTGTCGGGCGCGGACCACAACAGCGTGTTGCAGCGCGCGCTGCTGTTGCGGGAGGGCGTGAAATTCGCGCCCGGCGGAGCCGTGAATCTCGCGACGTTCGGCTGGCCGGCGGAGGCCTACGACAGCGCGCCCGCGGCCCACACCCGCGCCGCTTCGTCCCGCAGATCGCGCAGGTTGAAAGGCTTGCGGACGTAACGCAGACTGAGCCGCGCCAACGCTTCCTCGGCCGCCGGCGGCAGGTCCCCGGTCGCGACCAGCACGCGATCTTTGAGTCCCGGGTGCGATTCCACCAGCTGCTCCACGAACAAGTGGTCGTGCGTCCGCGCCTGGGCATCCGCGAGGATCAGGTCGTACGGGCGCGTGCGCGCGAGGTCGAGCGCGTGTTGCGGATTGCGCGCCACTTCCACCGAGTGCCCGTCGCGCCCGAACAGCGCTTTCACCATGCGGCGTACCGCGGGATCGTCGTCCACCAGGAGGATGGAGCGCTTCACCGCGGGCGGCGCGAGCACCTGGGACTCGGCCGTATCGCGCCGTGCGGGGCCGGCGGAGGGGGGCGCCGGCGGCAGGTCCACCAGGAACGCGGCGCCCCCCTCGGCCGGCCGCTCGACGGTGATCCGCCCGCCGTGCGCCTCGACGATCGAGTAGGTGATCGAGAGGCCGAGCCCCGTCCCCTGGCCCGGCTCCTTGGTGGTGAAGAACGGTGTGAAGAGATGCGGCAGCACGGCGTCCGCGATCCCCGACCCTGAGTCCGTGACCCGCATCCGCACCCGATCGTCCACCCACGTGGTGAGCAGGATCGCGCGCGGCCGCTCCGGCGGGTTCTCGGCGACGGCCTGCGCCGCGTTGTTGAGCAGGTTGATCACCACCTGCTGGAGCGCGTGGCGATCCCCCAGCACCGGGGGGAGGGGCGCAAGATTCTTCTCGATCGTGACGTCCTTGAGCTTGAGGTCGTAGCTCATGAGGAGCAAGGTGCGCTGGATCACGTCGTTCAGATCCACCGCGACCTGCTCCCCGGGTCCCTTGCGCGCGAAGGTGAGCAGGTTCCGCACGATCCGGCCCGCGCGATCCGCCTGCTCGTGAATCACGCGCAGGTGTCCGCGGTCCTTCGTCCCGAGCTCCTGCTGCTCGAGCAGGAACTCGGACAGCCCCGCGATGGACGTGAGCGGGTTGTTGAGCTCGTGCGCCACGCCCGAGACGAGCTGCCCCACCGCGGCGAGCTTCTCGCTTTGGATCAGCTGCGCCTCCAGCGCCTGCTGATCGGTCACGTCCTCCACCAGCACCACGACGCCCTGGTCATGCGCGGGGGCGGGGGCGGGAATGCGGGCGGCGTTGACGCGGATCGTGCGGCCGAGCATCGGCGACCGGAGCACCACGGGCTGCACCCGATCGCCCTGGCGCGCCGCGACGAGCAGCTCGAGCAGCGCGGGGGAGGGACCGAGCAGCGCCTCGCCCAGGTCGCGGCCGATCACCGCCGGGATCGGCGCGCCGAGCATGGCCGCCAGCGCGCGGTTGGCCCGGCTGATGCGTCCGTGGTCGTCCACCACGGCGATCCCTTCCGACAGCGCGTCGAACGCCGTCTCCCACTGCTCTTTGGCGTGCTGTACCATCTGGAAGAAGCGCGCGTTGGCGATCACGATCGCCGCATGCGTGGCCACGGTCGAGAGCAGCCGCATGTCCTCGGGCGCGAACGTGCGGTTCCGCGGGTTCGCGATCACCAGCGTGCCCACCACCACCCCGTGCGCGCGCAGCGACACCGCAGCGGCGGAGTCCACCACCACGTCCGCCAGGAGCGGCGTCGGCTCACCGCTCGAGCTGCGGACCAGCTCCAGCCGCTCGCGGGTCAGCGAGCGGGCGACCAGGCCGGGATCGTCGGGTGCGATGGCACGACCGGCGAGTCCCGCCAGCGTCCCCTCGGCCGCCGTCACGTGCAGGGGACGGTCGCCGGCCCCTTCCCCCTCCGCCGCCAGCGCGACGAGCGCGCCCTGCGCGTCGAGGAACCGCATCGCATAGCGCACCACCTGCTCCACGATGCGGTCGAGCTGTAAGGAGCCGGCGAGGATGTAGGACAGCTCCTGCAGTGAGAAGAGCTCGGAGAGGCGGCGATTCAGCTCGTCCGCGGCCCGCCGCCGGTCGCGCTCACTCCGCTCGAGGCGCCGCTTGAGATGGAGCGCTCCCCAGCTGAGCCCGCCCGCGAGGAGCAGGCCGAGGGCGACGAGAATGAGGGACATGGTTGGCACAACAATAATGGCTGCTTGACCCTCCGAATCCCGACTTTTAGATTCGGCTATCTCAGTTTGAGACCCATTCTCAACTAGTATTGCCCACGGAGTTGTGATGCGGACGCTGCTCGGGTGGGGCCTTGTTGTCGTCCTGGCGCCCTGTCCCCTCCAGATCCTCGCCGCGCAGGAGCGCACCACAGTGGGTGGTTATGGCGAGGTGCATTACACCAACCCCACTGGGCCCAAGACCCCCCCCGTCGTCAACCTCGCCCGCTTCGTCGTCTACCTCGCGCACAGCTTCGACGATCGCCTGGCGTTCCGCTCCGAGCTCGAAGTCGAGGACGCGAAGATCGAGGGGGGGCAGGCGGGCGGGGAGGTCGCGCTCGAGCAGGCCTACCTCGATTATCGCCTGGCGGATTGGATCACGCTGCGCACGGGGCTCGTGCTGCCGCCGGTCGGGATCATCAACGAGACGCACGAGCCGCCGACCTTCAACGGCGTAGAGCGCCCCGGCTTCGACGACGACGTGATTCCCACCACCTGGCGCGAGATCGGCATCGGCGCGGTCGGCACCATTCCCGGTGGCAGCGGGCTCGCGTATCGGGTGTACGTCGTGAACGGGCTCCGCGCCGACGGCCTTTCGGCCGCCGAGGGGATCCGGGAGGGCCGCCAGGAGGGCCGCCAGGCGAGCTTCGCGAACCCGTCGGTCACCGGCCGGCTCGAGTGGGCACGCCCGGGCGTGAAGATCGGCGGGTCATTCTGGTATGGGGGCACGGCGGATACGAATGCGGCTGTCGGAACCGGGAGTTTCGGGGCTCCGGTGGCGCTCCTCTCCGCGGACGCGCGCTACGAGAGCGGGCCGCTCGCGTTGCGGGCCGTGGTCGCGAACATCAGCGTGAGCGACGCCCAGGCGATCAACGCCGCGTACGGGCGGTCCGTCGGCAGCCGCATCGCCGGGGGCTATCTCGAGGGGGCCTATAACCTGCTGCGGCTGTTCGCTCCGGCGTCCTCCCAGAAGCTCAGCGCCTTCCTCCGCCACGAGCGTTACGACACCCAGGCGAGCGTCCCCGCGGGCGTGACGCGGGACCGGTCGCTGGCGCGCCGCATCACGACGTTGGGCTTCACTTACAAACCCACCTGGAATACCGCGTTCAAGGGCGACTATCAGCTGCTCCGCAACGCGGCCGGTGCGGGCGAGTCCGAGGTGCTGAGCCTCGGCGTCGGTTACCAGTTCTGACGTGACGCTGGCGCTCGCGGCTCTCCTGCTCACGGCGCAAACCCCGGCCGCGCCGCCGGCGAAGGTCACCGCCTCGATCGCGCGGCTGTTCGGGCCCGGCGCCCGGGCGGACACGCTGCGGGTGGACACGGTCAGCGTGCTGCGGGTGTCCCGCGCCGACTCGCTACTCGGCTTCGCCGCGATCGGGAACGTGCTGGGCAAGGACCAGCCGATCACCTTCCTCGTGGCCATCGATCCGGCGGACCGTCTCAAGGACGTGGACATCCTCGTGTACCGCGAGCCGTACGGCGGCGAGGTGGCCTACGAGCCCTGGCGGCGACAGTTCCGGGGCAAGAGCGCGGCCGATTCGCTGCGCGTGGGGAAAGAGATCCGCAGCATCTCGGGCGCCACGATCAGCGTGCACGCGGTGACGCTCGGCGTGCGGCGGATGCTCGCCCAGCTCACCGCGTGGCATCAGAGCGGAGCGATCCGATGAGCGTCACGTGGCGCAGCGTGCCGACCGCGCTCCGTACGCTCGCGCGCTGGGTGACGATCGTCCAAGTCGTGGGCTACACCACCTCGCTCGTGTTCGTGTGGCACACGACCCGCCTCGTCCCCGCGGGGGTGGCGGCGCGCTACCGCGGTGCCGATACCCTCGTGTCACAAGGAGCGATGCAGTTCCCCAAATCGTTCGCGGAGATGCTGACGATCACCCACACGCACCTCCTCTCCATGGCGGTGATCTTTCTGCTCACCGGGCTCGGGGTGGCGCTGTGCGAGCGGCCATCGGAGCGCCGGAAGCGCTGGCTCATCGCCGAGCCGTTCGTGGCCCTGCTGGTGTCGTTCTCGGCGATGTGGCTGATGCGGTACGTCGATGCGCGCTTCAGCTGGCTGCTCGAGGCCTCGAGCGCGGTGCTTGCGGTGACGTTCTACGTGCAGTCGTACCTGATCCTGCGGGAGCTGGGGCGGGCAGAGCGGGAAGGCTCCCGGGTGTGAGGGAGGAGCCGCGGCTTGAGCCGCGCACTCGAGGGGCCATGAACCGACGCAAGTTCATCGGAACCCTCGGCGCCGGCCTGGGGATGGTGTTCCTCCCCCGGTTGCCGCGGTGGCGTGCGGACGACGTGTTCGTCGAGCGCTGGTCGTGGGCGATGGGGCAGCCGGTCCACGTGATGGTGTTCGCGGGCTCAGAGCAGGAAGGGCTGGATGCGTGCGGGGCGGTGCTCGCCGAGCTGCGGCGGGTGGAGAGCCGGCTCAGCTTGTTCGACGCGGCGAGCGACCTGTGCGAGCTGAACCGCCGGGCGGGCCGGAAGCGCATGCGCGTGGACCTGGACCTGCGGGCGGTCCTCGCGCAGGCCGGTGAATTCAAGCGCGCTACCGGGGGCGCCTTCGACGTTGCGGTCGAGCCGCTGATGCGGGTGTGGGGATTTCATCGGCGTCGGGCGACCGCCCCCACGGCCTTAGAGCTGGTCGAGGGGCGCGAGGCCGTCCTGGCCGCGGTGGTGGAGCTCGACGGCAACGTCGCGCGCCTCCCGAGCGCCCACACCCAGCTGGACTTCGGCGCGATCGGCGTGGGCTATGGGATCGACCGGGCGCTGGCGGTGCTCCGCGCACGCGGGCTCAGACGCGCGTTCATCGACGTGAGCGGCGACATGGCCGCCGTCGGTGCGCCGCCGGGAGAGGCCGGCTGGCCAGTCGAGATCGCCGATCCCGATCGACGGGGAGTGGGGGAAGGCCGCAGCGTGGCGGGGACGCGGCTCCGGGACGCCGCGCTGGCGACCGCCGCGAACACCGAGTCGATCGTGCGCTACGGGTCGCTCGTCGCGGGCCACGTGATGGATCCAGCGACGGGGTGGCCGGCCCACGCGTTGCGGCAGGCCTCGGTGGTCACGCGGACCGCGGTGGCGGCGGACGCGCTGTCGACCGCGATGCTGGTGTCGGGGCGGACGCCGGCAGAAGTGACGTGGAGCTACGTCGTCCCCGGCTGAATCAGGCCGGCGATCGCCTCGCGCAGCTCCCCAATCCCCTCGTTTTTTCGCGCGCTCGTCACGATCACCTGGTCCTCGCCGAGCTCGAGCGCGCTTCGCAGCTCGCGTTCCCGTTTGGTCCGCACCGCCCGGGGCACCGCGTCGCTCTTGGTGAGCGCCGCGAGCACCGGGGTCTCGCGCTCGACGAAAAACGCCTGCATCGCGCGGTCGTCGTCTGAGGGCTCGCGGCGGATGTCGAGCAGCCAGAGGACGCCCATGAGGCGGGCGCGATCGAGCACGTGGGTGATGAGGAGCCGGAATGCCCGGAGGTCGGCCTGGGAGGCTCGGGCGTAGCCGTAGCCGGGCAGATCCAGGAGGTAGTAGGCGTGGTGTAGGGGCGCAGCATGCTGCGCCCCTACCGATCCCGCGCCGGGCATTTCGAAGACATTCAGCATCCGCGTCTTCCCCGGCGTCCTGGATACCCTCGCAATCCGCCGGCCTGCCAGGGCGTTCAAGAGGGTGGATTTGCCGACGTTGGATCGACCGATCAGGGCGACTTCGGGACGGGCGGGATCGAGTGGGACGTCGGCTCGGGGGAATGAGCCGATGAAGCGGGGGTCGGGAGCGGGGGCGGTCAGGCTTCTTTCTTCTGGCGCACGCGCTCCGTGACGAGCAGTGGCTGCCGGCCTTCGGAGACGCACTCGGCCGTGATGGCGACCTCGCGCACGTC
>WNEY01004086.1_pt1 | contig 11046 bp, 10 predicted proteins | sample 5400531 | NCBI WGS metagenome assembly WNEY01 (sample SAMN13153338, study PRJNA577476) | soil metagenome | isolation source: 200 cm saprolite under Douglas fir tree site 1 | place: USA:California | collected 2015-04-18
TTGCGGATCTTCGCGACGGGCATGCTGGTATTCATCGCGGCCGACGTCACCTACGACTACACCACCATCCACTCGACTTATCTCGGTGGGGACCCGGTCGACACCTTGTGGATGCTGGCGCTGACCATCCTGTTCGTCGCGGCCAGATGCCAGCTTCGGGCCCGGCCGGCGTCCGGGTCCGCTGTGCTGCCGCGACCGCTCGCACGTCCCAGCGTCCTGCCCTACCTGGCGGTCGCGGCCAGCTACCTGCTCCTGGTCGTCGTCGGCCTGCACCACGTCACCTTCGGCTCGCCCGGCGGCGTGCTGCTCGGGGCGGTGGCGCTGACGTTCCTGGTCAGCGCGCGGCAGTTCGCCACGCTGCGGGACTACGGCCGGCTCGCGGTCCGGTACCAGCAGCTGGCTTCGATCGACGGGATGACCGGGCTGTACAATCGGCGACACTTCATGGAGGTGGCCGAGGGCGTTTTCGCGCACGCACAGCGGCTCGGCCAGCCGCTGATCGCGCTGCTGATCGACGTGGACCACTTCAAGCAGATCAACGACGCGAACGGCCACGCCGTGGGCGACCGGGTGCTCGCCGACCTGGCCCAGTCCTGCCGCGAGCACGTGCGGCCCGACGACATCGCGGGCCGCTACGGCGGCGATGAGTTCGTCATCTTGGTGCCGGGGGTCACCAGCGTGCGGGCGATCCAGGTCGCGTCCCGGCTGACCGGGCCCCCGGCCCGCGTCACCGGCAGCGACGGGAAGCCGGTCACCTTCACCGTCAGCGCCGGGATCGCCGAACGCATGTCGTGCGCGGACCTGCCGACCCTGCTCGCGCACGCCGACCTGGCCATGTACGAGGCCAAGCGAGCCGGCGGAGCCTGCTGGCGGCTCTTCGAGGACACCGAACAGACGGCCGATAAGGTCCTGCCCACCGCGTAACCGCGCCCCGGCGCGCTCGCGCTGGGGGACACGGACGCCTGGGCGGGCCGCCTGGCCGGCTCGGAACAGGGGCCGGTCCGGCCACCGCGGCTCGGTGAGGCCGCAGGCCCCGCCCGCCAGGCTCGGGGTACCCGGGCCGGCGGACCTCACCGCCGGCATGGGCAGCAAGACTGGTACCGAACGGCCGGGCGCGCCGCCCGGGCGCCCGGACGAGCCCGGATGGCCGGGAGCGGGCTCCGGCGGCCTGCGGTCCGCGGTCGTCACCAGCCAGAACCGGCGTTCCTGCCCGGTCCGGGCGTGCTGAGTCCGGGTGTGCTGGGTCGGGGCGGGCCCGGTCATGGCGTGCTGGCAGCGGAACCGGCAGTTCACGCAGCCGCCGGCCGCGGCCCGGCGGTGGCGGGTCGACATGAAGGTCGTGAAGACCAGCGCCGCGGCCACGGCCGCGCCGGCGGTCGCCGTTATCACCGCCACCATGGCGGCGGCGGTGCCGAAGAAATGGCTGACGGGCCCGGAGAACACCAGCCACGCCACGGTCACGATGGCCATCAGCCAACTCGCAGGGCGGGCATAACAGACCATGGTCGGCCTCTCTTCGCTTGCGTGCCGTCGAGGGGTGGCCGTGCGTCGTTGCCGTCCTATTCCTGCATCGCTCAAACGGGCGGAAAAGTCAAGACCCAGCGTCGACCGGATGTGAGCGCAGCGTGATGAAGGCCAGCAGCCCGGCGGCCAGCGCCAGCCCGGCCGACAGGTAAAGCGCCGCGTGCAGGCCGTCGTGGAAGGCCGTGTAGGCTGCGCCGATTACCTCCTGTACCAGCTTACCGAACCCTGCGTAAGCGCCGGTGTTCTTCGGGATCTGGCCGGTCTCGATGGCGGTGGCGACCAGGCCCTGGAAGCCGGCCGGCACGCCCAGATGATTCATCTGCGTGACCAGGCTGGCGTGCAGCTGCGAGTACACCAGCGAGCCGAGGATCGCGACCCCGGTGACGGCGCCGATCTCCCGGCTGGTGTTGCTGGCCGACGCGGCCATGCCGGAACGCTCCGGCGGCACCGCCGATAGCACCGAGGAGGTGATCGGCACCACGGTGGTGCCGATGCCGATGCCCGCCAGCCCGAGCGCCACCGTCAGCAGCCCGTAATTGGGGTGCGGGGACAGGTAGCCGTCGGTCAGGAACAGCCCGCAGGCCAGGAGCAGGCAGCCGGCCGTGATCGACCAGCGGGGCTCGGCCAGCACCGTCCAGCGTCCCGCCAGCACCGACGCCAGGATCATCAGGACGGTCATCGGCAAGAACACGCCCGCCAGCCGGTAGCCGGACGCGCCTACCACCTCGACCAGGTACAGCGCGGTGAAGAAGAAGATGGCGAAGGTGGCGAAGTAGGTGCAGAACGCGGCGATGTTGGCCACGGTGAACTGCGGCACGCGAAGGAAGCGCAGGTCAAGCAGCGGATGCGGGGACCGGCGCTCCCACCAGCCGAACGCCGCGAACAGGACCACGCTCAGGCACAGCAAGATGATCACGACGGCCGAGCCGAAGCCGGCCGACTCCGCGTCGATGATCGCGAACACGAACGTGGCGAGCGCGCCCGCGCCGAGGATCGTTCCTCCGGTGTCGACGCGCGCCGCCGTGGGGTCGGCGCTTTCCGGCAGGATGATCGCCGCCACGATCAGGGCGGCGAGCCCGAACACCAGGTTGAACCAGAAGATGCCCCGCCAGTTCCAGACCCCGACGAGCACGCCGCCGACGACCGGGCCCGCCGCCAGCGCGAACCCGGACGTCGCGGCCCACACGCCGATGGCGCGGTTCCTGGCCTTGGCGTCCGGGTACAGGTGGCGGAGCATGGACAGCGTGCCGGGCTCACTGGCCGCCGCGCCCAGGCCCATCACCGCGCGGCCCGCGATGAGCGTCTGGACGTTCGGGGCGAGCGCGCACAGGACCGAGCCGGCGCAGAAGACCGCGGCGCCGGCCAGCATGACCTTCTTCCTGCCGAGTTCATCCCCGATCATCCCGCAGGCCAGCATGATGCTGGCGAAGGTGAGGGCGTAGGCGCCGACGACCCACTGCAGGTCGGCCACGTTCGCCTTCAGGCTGACCTGCACGTCGCCGAGCGCCACGCTGACCACGGTGTTGTCGAGGAACGTCAGGAAGAGCAGCGTGCACAGGGTGGCGAGCGCTAGCGCCTGGCCACCCCGGGGCAGGACGCCGTCCTTGCCGTACTGGTCACCGGAGAGTGCCTCCGCCTGGCTGGCCAACGGGGCGGCCCTGCCTCAGCCGGCGCACACGGACGGCGCGGTACCGCTGTTCTCCAGCTTGAGCAGCTGGCAGAAGCTGACGTCGCCGACCTTCCACATGCCACCCTCGTACACCGCGGTGCCGGTCTGGTTGGCCAGCGCCGTCGCCCCGCTCAGCGTGATGTCGTAGCTCACGGTGGCCGACGTGGCGGAGTTCACCACCACCGCGGTGACCTTGGCCCCGGCCGTGCTGGCCAGGCCGGAACCGGCCTGGGCGTTGATGACCGTAGCGAACTTCTGCCCGTTCTGGAGCAGCTGGATCTTCTTCGCGGCCGGGGTCTGGCCGTCGAAGAACGCCTCCCAGTTCGCGGTGATCTGCGCCTTGGCGTTGCCGCCCGCGGCGCTCGGGCTACTGGGGGCGGCCGAACTGGCGGCGGGCGACGAGGCGGCCGAAGAAGCGGCCGGAGGGCTCGACGCCGGGGTGGTCGCGGACGAGCTCGAACTGCTGCAGGCGGCCAACGCCAGGGCGAGTGCCAGGGCCAGGGCGGGCGCCAGGGTAATCCGGCGAGCAAAGAGCCTGAATCGCATGACACGCCTCCTTTGTCTCGGTCGGATGTACTGCTGAAACGCTGCCATTGCGATAGAACCGGCGTGCTTGCCCAGTCTGCACCGAATGGTTCCCAAGGGACGGCTGGTTACCCGTCGCTGGCCGACGTACGCGTCAGGGTAAGTGCGCCGGATATCCCGCACACCTCCCGGCAATACCCGATCTACCAGCGGAAATGCACGAACAGGCGGCCGAAGTTCTTCGAATCCTTCTCCACCCGGTGGTATTTCGCTTTGATCTCTTTTTGCTCAAGGAACCGCAGCACGTGCTTCTTAAGCTGTCCGGAGCCCTTGCCCGGGATGATCTCGACGAGCGGCGCCTTCTTCGCTACCGCCTCGTCAATGATCGCCTGCAGCGCCCGGTCGATGTCCTGGCCGCGGTTGTAAACATCGTGCAGGTCAAGCTTCAGCTTCATGACCCTCCCCAGGAAACAGTAGCGCGATGATCGACGCGACCGTGGCGGTCGGCTCGTCCGCCGGGACCACGGACAGCACGCGCTCGCCGGGCTGGGGTGGCTCCATGGCGTCGAGCTGGGTGCCGAGCAGCTGCCCGGGGAAGAAGTGGCCGTGCCGGGCCGCCAGCCGCCGGGCCAGCACCTGGGGGTCCGGGGCCAGGAAGATGATCCGGGCGCCCGGCCGGCCGTCCAGCAGCAGGTCCCGGTAGGACCGCTTGAGGGCCGAGCAGGCGACCACGGCCGGCTCGCCCCGCGCGATGCGCTCGTCCATCCAGGCCGCGATGGCCCGCAGCCAGGGCCAGCGGTCCTCGTCGGTGAGCGGGATCCCGGCCCGCATTTTCTCGACGTTGGCGGCCGGGTGGAAGTCGTCGGCGTCGGCGAACTGCCAGCCCAGGCGGTCGGCCAGCAGGGCGCCCACCGTCGTCTTGCCGCTGCCTGACACGCCGGCCATGATCAGGATCATCAGGTTCCGCCGATTCTTAGCTCGCTGAGAGCCTACTGAGAAAGTTCAGGTGCATACTCGGCTGGCGGCCTGACGTCCGGGGCCGGACTTGCTGACCTTCAGAGAAGGATACTGCCATGCCCTTCACGCGGCCGCGTCACTGGCTGAGATGGCTCATCGGAGCCGTCGTCGTGCTCGCCGCCCTGGCGGCGGCCGGGCCGTTCATCTACATTCACTTCTTCAACAGCGCGCCGAGCGCGCTGTCGCTGTCGCCGTCGGGCAGCGGTTCGCCCTCCTCAGGCGGCACCGCGACGGCGACCACCGCGGCCAGCGGGCCGGTGGCGGGCAGTTGGTCGGTCGGTTCCGGCTCGGTCGTCGGCTACCGCGTCAGCGAGGTGCTGCTCGGGCAGAACGCCACCGCCGTCGGCCGCACCACGTCCGTCACCGGGCACTTGACCATCCAGGGCACCTCCGCCACGGCGGCCAGCTTCAGCGTCCCGATGGCCACCGTCCACAGCGACAAGAGCCAGCGGGACGACCAGTTCGACGGCCGGATCATGGACGTGGCCCAGTACCCGACCGCTACCTTCACGCTGACCAGCCCGGTCGACCTGGCCCCGCTGCCCGCCACCGGGGCGGTCAAGAGCTACGCCGCGCACGGCAAGCTGACGCTGCACGGCACCACCCGCGCGGTCACGATCACGCTGACCGCCGAGCGAGTGGGCGCGCAGCTCAAGGTGGCCGGCCAGATCCCGGTGCTGTTCTCCGACTACAACATCCAGAACCCGAGCCTCGGGGGCTTCGTGACCACCCAGGATCACGGCCTGCTCGAGTTCCTCCTGGTCTTCGCCAGGGCCTAGGCCTAAGAAACCTCGTAGCCGACGACGACCTCGCCGGCGTCCATCCGCTTGACCGAGATCACCCCGGTGCTCTTGGGGTTCGGGAAACGGAGCTGGGTCTGGCCCTTGGCGGAGTCCACCGTGACGTTGTTCGTGATGTGCCACTGGGCGTCGCGGATCGCCACCCGGAGCACGGCGGGCGGCAATCCCTGCAGGCCGTTGTCGCAGCCGAACGCGATGTTGGTCCCGCTGCCGTGCGGCACCGTGATGACCGTGACGGCGCTGGCGCCGGTGTTGAGCTGACCTGACTGCACTTCGACCTCCACGTTCGGCTGGAACGAACCGATCCACGCGGTCAGCTCGGCCGGGGTTCCGTTGAACACGTCATTGTCATGGCTGCTGGCCTCGCCGGACTGCCAGAACTTCCAGGCCCGCCACGGCGCCGGGGCGGACGGCGTCGCCGACTGGAAGATGGCCAGCCAGAGCGGGTACGAGCCCAGCCCGGCGCAGTTACCCGAGGTGATGAAGCTGAAGAAGGAGTACACGCCGCATGGGTTGTGCGGGCGGAGTGAGGTCAGCTTCGCCATGAAGTCACGGGCGCAGGCGGCCACGGCGGCCGGCGACGAGCCGGCCGTCTCGTTGTCCAGCCAGAGCATGTCGGTGGTCTGCAGGCCGACCTGGCTGACCGTCTGCACGAAGTAGCTCGCCTGCGCCGCCCCGGACAGGCGGGGATCGAGGAAGTGATAGGCGCCGCGGGCGAGCCCCTTGGCCTTGATCCGGGGCCAGTTCCAGGCCAGGAACGGATCCGGCGAGTTCGTGCCGGCCGCGCCCAGGCCCTGGCTGGCGCGGCAGATGCCGAACGACAGGCCCGAGGTGCCGGCCCAGTTGAACTCGCCGGCGAAGTTCGAGACGTCAATGCCGTGGGCGTTTCCCGCCATAGCCTGTTAAAGCTCCCCTCCCGCTTCGCTGCGATCGTAACGTAGGAGATACTGGCCGCAGGGCTGATCGCGGTGACGCGGGAGGTGACGCGAGCGCTATGGGGACCCGTAGCTGGATCGGGTCGTGGCCGGTCTACCGGCAGCTGACCGGAACCGACCGCCGGGCCCTCGGCGCCGCGGCCGCGAGCGGCCAGCGCCGGCCGGCCAGGACCAGCACCGCCGACCAGGTGGTCAAGTCGGTCTGCCCGTACTGCGCGGTCGGCTGCGGGCAGAACGTCTACGTCTCCGGCGCCGAGGTCGTCCAGATCGAGGGCGACCCTGATTCGCCGGTCAGCCGCGGCCGGCTCTGTCCCAAGGGTTCAGCCAGCCTGCAGCTCACCACGGGGGGCTCCCGCCAGTACCAGGTGAAGTACCGCAGGCCGTTCGGGAAAGACTGGGAAGACCTCGACCTTGACACGGCGATGGACATGATCGCCGACCGGGTCCTGGCCGCCCGCCGGCACGGCTGGCAGTGGGAGCAGGACGGCAACCGCACCCGCCGGACCCTCGGGTTCGCCAGCCTCGGCGGCGCGACGCTGGATAACGAAGAGAACTACCTGATCAAGAAGTTGTTCACCGCCCTGGGCGCGATCCAGATCGAGAACCAGGCGCGGATTTGACACTCCTCCACCGTCCCCGGTCTGGGGACTAGCTTCGGCCGCGGCGGCGCGACCACGTTCCAGCAGGACCTGGCCAACGCCGACTGCATCGTCATCGAGGGCTCGAACATGGCCGAGTGCCACCCGGTGGGCTTCCAGTGGGTGATGGAGGCCAAGGCGCGCGGCGCGGCCGTGGTGCACGTCGATCCCCGGTTCACCCGGACCAGCGCGCTGGCCGACCTGCACGTGCCGCTGCGGGCCGGCAGCGACATCGTCTTCCTCGGCGGGATCATCAACTACGTCCTGACCCACGAGAAGTACTTCCGTGACTACGTGGTCTCCTACACCAACGCGGCGACGCTGCTGACCGAGGACTTCACCGACACCGAGGACCTAGACGGCGTGTTCTCCGGCCTGGACCGCGAGCACCGCAGCTACGACTTCGAGGCCTGGCGTTACCAGGGTGCCGATATGTCGGCGGCGGCCGGGCGGCGCGATCGGGTTGAGGGGCCCGAGCACCGGCAGGTGCGCCAGGCGGGACGCGGGGAGGCGCACGGCGCCGGCGGCGCCGCGGCGCACCGGGACCCGGACCGGGACGAGACGCTCACCTCGCCGCGGTGCGTGTTCCAGGTGCTGAAGCGGCATTTCGCCCGCTACACCCCGGACATGGTCGAGCAGGCCTGCGGGGTCCCGCCGGACGCGTTCGCCCGGGTCTGCGAGCTCGTGACGGAGAACTCGGGCCCGGACCGGACCACGGCGTTCGTCTACAGCGTCGGCTGGACCCAGCACACCGTCGGCGCGCAGTACATCCGCACGGCGGCCATCCTGCAGCTGCTGCTCGGCAACATCGGCCGGCCCGGCGGCGGCATCCTGGCCCTGCGCGGGCACGCCTCGATCCAGGGCTCCACCGACATCCCCACCTTGTTCGACCTGCTGCCCGGGTACCTGCCCATGCCGCACGTGCACGGGAACGAGGACCTGGCGGCCTACGTGGCCGCCGAGAGCATGGACAAGGGCTTCTGGGCGGACATGGGCTCCTATCTGGTCAGCCTGCTCAAGTCCTGGTGGGGGGAGGCGGCGACCCCGGCCAGCGACTTCTGCTTCGACTACCTGCCCCGGCTGACCGGCAGTCACAGTACCTACGAGACCGTCGTGGCGCAGATAGAGGGGACCTGCAAGGGCTACTTCCTGATGGGGGAGAACCCGGCGGTCGGCTCGGCCAACGGCCGGATGCAGCGGTTCGGCCTGGCCAACCTGGACTGGCTCGTGGTGCGGGACCTGGTCATGATCGAGAGCGCCACCTTCTGGCAGAACGGCCCGGAGATCGAGACCGGGGAGATGCGCACCGAGGACATCGGCACCGAGGTGTTCTTCATGCCCGCCGCGGCGCACACCGAGAAGAACGGCTCGTTCACCAACACCCAGCGGATGCTGCAGTGGCATCACCAGGCGGTCGAGCCGGCCGCGGACGCGCGCAGCGAGCTGTGGTTCACCTACCACCTGGGCCGCCGCATCCGGGAGAAGCTGACTGCCTCGCCCGATGAGATGGACCGGCCCGTGCTGGACCTCACCTGGGACTACCCGGTAGCGGGGCCGCTGGCGGAGCCGTCGGCCGAGGCGGTGCTCGCGGAGATCAACGGCTGGGACGCGCAGCGGCGGCCGCTGTCGTCCTACACGCAGCTCAAGGACGACGGGTCGACGGCCTGCGGCTGCTGGATCTACTGCGGCGTCCGGGCCGACGGCGTCAACCAGGCCGCGCGGCGCAAGCCGGGCGCCGAGCAGAGCTGGGTCGCCCCGGAGTGGGGCTGGGCCTGGCCGGCCAACCGGCGGATCCTGTACAACCGCGCCTCCGCCGACCCCGACGGCAAGCCGTGGAGCGACCGCAAGGCGCTGGTCTGGTGGGATGAGGACGCGGGTAAATGGACCGGGCACGACGTGGCGGATTTCGTCGCCGACCGGCCGCCGTCTTACCGGCCCGGCGCCGACGCCACCGGCGTCGACGCGATCTCCGGCGTCGATCCGTTCATCCTGCAAGCCGACGGCAAGGGCTGGCTGTTCGCCCCGGCCGGCCTGGTGGACGGCCCGCTGCCCGCGCACTACGAACCGCAGGAGTCCCCGTTCACCAACCCGCTCTACGGCCAGCAGCGGAATCCGGTCCGGGAGATCATCAGGCACCCGCAGAACCCGTACCAGCCGGTCGGCGACCAGCCCGGCGCCGGGGTGTTCCCCTACGTCGCCACCACCTACCGGCTCACCGAGCACCACACCGCGGGCGGCATGTCGCGCACCCTGCCCTACCTGTCGGAGCTGCAGCCGGAGTTCTTCTGCGAGGTCTCACCGGAGCTCGCCGCCGAGCGGGGCCTGTCGCACCTGGGCTGGGCCACGATCATCACGGCGAGGACCGCGATCGAGGCCCGGGTCCTGGTCACCGAGCGGATCCGGCCCATCGAGGTGCAGGGCCGCCGGCTGCACCAGATCGGGCTGCCGTATCACTGGGGCGCCAACGGCCTCAGCACCGGCGACTCCGCGAACGACCTGGCCCACCTCGCCCTCGACCCGAACGTGCACATCCAGGAGGTAAAGGCGCTGGCCTGTGACATCCGGCCGGGGCGCCGCCCGCGCGGGCCCGCGCTGCGGCAGCTCGTGCGCGAGTACGCCGAACGGGCGGGCATCACCGACGACACCGGCACGGAGGCCTGATGAGCACTGATCTTGATGAGCACTGATCCTGATGAGCACTGACCCGGCCGGCCAGGCCGGCTACCGCGACCATCCGCCGCGGATGGGCTTCTTCACCGACACGTCGGTCTGCATCGGGTGCAAGGCCTGCGAGGTGGCCTGCAAGGAGTGGAACGCGGTGCCGGAAGACGGGCTGAGCCTGTCCGGGATGTCCTACGACAACACCGTCGGCCTGGGCGCGTCGACCTGGCGGCACGTGGCCTTCATCGAGCAGCCGGCGCACCCGGCCGAGGGCCTGCGCTGGCTGATGTCCAGCGACGTGTGCAAGCACTGCACCGAGGCCGCCTGCCTGGACGTGTGCCCGACCGGAGCGCTGTTCCGCACCGAGTTCGGCACCGTGGTGGTCCAGGACGACGTGTGCAACGGCTGCGGCTACTGCATCCCGGCCTGCCCGTTCGGCGTGATCGGCCGGCGCGAGCAGGACGGGCAGGCGCACAAGTGCACGCTGTGCTACGACCGGCTGGGCGCCGGACAGGAGCCGGCCTGCGCGAAGGCCTGCCCGACCGAGTCCATCCAGTTCGGCCCGCTCGACGAGCTGCGCGAGCGGGCCCGGCTGCGGGTCGGGGACCTGCAGGCCGCCGGGCAGGAGCAGGCGCGGCTCTACCTGGACGACCCGGCGGACGGCATCGGCGGCGGCGGGGCGTTCTTCCTGCTCCTCGACGAGCCCGAGGTGTACGGCCTGCCGCCCGACCCGGTGGTCACCACCCGGGACCTGCCGGGCATATGGAAACATGTTGCCATCGCCGCGGCGGGGCTCACCGCCACGGCGGTCGCGCTCGGCCTCGGCAGGCGAAGGTGAGGGCCTGAGATGAACGTGCCGGTGAACGTGCCGGTCCGCCAGGGCCGCCACGGGCGGCGGCGGCGCCGGGGCGAGCAGCCCATGGTGCCCGACGCGGAGTTCAGCTCCTACTATGGCCGCCCGGTGATCAAGGAGCCGGTGTGGCGGTCGCCGGACGTGCCCGGGTACCTGTTCCTGGGCGGCCTGGCCGGCGCCTCGTCGGTGCTGGCGGCCGGCGCCCAGCTGTCCGGCTACCGCGAGCTGGCCAGGGCGGCTAAGGTCAGCGCCCTCGGCGCGATCAGCCTGTCCGCCGCCGCGCTCGTCCACGACCTGGGCCGGCCCGGGCGGTTCGCGAACATGCTGCGGGTCTTCAAACCGAGTTCGCCGATGAGCGTCGGCTCCTGGCTGCTGGCCGGGTACGGCCCGGTCGCGGGCGCCGCCGCAGTGTCCGAGTTGACCG
>WNEY01020052.1_pt1 | contig 11046 bp, 12 predicted proteins | sample 5400531 | NCBI WGS metagenome assembly WNEY01 (sample SAMN13153338, study PRJNA577476) | soil metagenome | isolation source: 200 cm saprolite under Douglas fir tree site 1 | place: USA:California | collected 2015-04-18
TCAAGCGAATCGAGGACGCAAGAACCGAAATCGCGCTCGCCCCAGTGAATGATTCATTAATCGTCAAATTCAAGGAAGCTGTGCGGAATCACGTCGACGCCAAGGAGCGATGGATGCTCGCCTCCTATCTGGCGAGCCTGCGGCGGCGCCCCGACTTGTCACGCTATCTTGAGACGCATGTCGACCGTTGGCTCGCCGTGGCACGTCAGATAGTCGAAACTCGCGAGGTCGCACCATCCATTGTCGGGGCGGCGCCCGTCACTTTACATGCAAGCGGCGACCTCGATCAGGCTATCGCGTATTACCGGAGGCTACACTCCCAGCACCAACGTTATAAGATTGGCCCAGAAGATCTCGCAGTACTACGTTTCAATTGGGCCAACTCACTTATCGAACGCCAATACTATGAGTACACGGCCGACAGTCGCGAGCGCAATGCGCAGATTGAAGAGATCGATGCACTGATCGCGGGATCCGATAATAGTCCGCTGATCTTGGCATCACCGGGAGCGATCGAAGACACGAACGGCTTCAAAATGATCGCCTTCGCCCAGGAGACGAAAGAGGTGCAAAAGGGCATTTCACTGTGCGAGTCAGTGAGGCCGACGAAGCGCGAGGCATCCCCCATTGCCTGGGATTACGTTGATCTTCACGTCCGACTTGGATGGCGTCGATTGTTTGAAATCGAGCAACACCGACGCTGAACGTCACACGTCCAGCATCCGCCCCGCTGCCTGAAGGCGCAGTCCATTACTTCTTGGGACAACGGGGCGAACAATCTCGCCGTTACATATAGCGGATATTGCGGCACTCCAGAAGTCATTTTTTGGCCAACCCAATATGGCCACACTGACTTACGCCGGCCTTAGATTTAGTAAAGATTTCAGCCTTTTCCAGGGCTGAGGAGAAATATTCTGCCTACGAGGGTTTGATGGGTCCCCTTCCAGAAGCCGAGTTGCAATTCCGAGTCCGCAATGCCTCCGGCGCCATTTCCATTGTTACCATTGAACCTCGATTCACTGCTTCGCTGAACCAACTAATCTACGCACCGCACCGCTATTTCATGATCGGACCCAGCACAATGACGATCGGCCTCGATCAACTCATCGCTTCGCGAGCGCGTCCAACCGGCATCGTCAACGCAAACTGCCTAATGCAGCAAGCCTACCGAGGCACGATTGCGCTACGCCCACCACTGAGAGTGATGAAGCTCGCTGATGAACTCTGGGTTGTGGCGGACGGGAATTCGACGTTCGTCAACGCGCTCGTGTCCGGCTGGCCAGATTTGCCGTGCGAAAGCTTGCCTACGCGGAGATCAAGGACCTGACTGCCGAACCGCCGCAGCGTCTCGCAGCTGGCGCTATGGAGCAAACTTTCGTCAAGGCCTGGGCGGACTGCCTAGCACCCGCCCCGCCACCGCCTCGAGCTTCCTCAGGAGCTTCGGGTCGCGCGCCTCGGGCGCTGTGATCAGCGCGGTGTCGAGCGCGCGGTCGGCGCCGATCGGGCACGGCTCGTGCTCGCGCGGGAAATCGCGCGCCAGCCGAGCCACCAGCCGCTTCGCCTTGTCGGCGTTGGCGGTGAGCACGGCGATGATGTCCTGCACCGTCACCGCATCGTGGTCGGGATGCCAGCAGTCGAAGTCGGTGACCATGGCCACGGTCGCGTAGCAGATCTCGGCCTCGCGGGCGAGCTTCGCCTCCGGCAGATTGGTCATGCCGATCACCGAATAGCCGTGCCCCTTGTAGGTCATGCTCTCGGCCAGGGTGGAGAACTGCGGGCCTTCGATGCACACGTAAGTGCCGCCGCGCGCGATCTCGATGCCTTCGAGGCGGGCGGCGGCGGCGATGCGATCCTGCAGCCGCGGCGAGACCGGATGCGCCATCGAGACATGGGCGACGCAGCCCTTGCCGAAGAACGAGCTCGCCCGGTTGAAGGTGCGGTCGACGAACTGGTCGACCAGCACGAAGGTGCCGGGCGGCAGCTCCTGCTTGAACGAGCCGCAGGCCGAGAGCGAGACCAGGTCGGTCACGCCGGCGCGCTTGAGCACGTCGATATTGGCGCGGTAGTTGATGTCGGAAGGCGAAAGTCGATGGCCCTTGTCGTGGCGCGACAGGAACACGACCGGCGTGCCGGCAATCTCGCCCAGGCGCAGCGGCGCCGACGGCTCGCCCCACGGGCTCTTGACCTTCTTCTGCCGCACCTTCTCGAGCCCCGGCAGATCGTAGATGCCGGAGCCGCCGATGATGCCGAGCACGGCCTTGGTCATTGCCACGCGCGGGCAAGGGCGCGCGCAGCGCCCTGCCTGCGTCGAACGTCGCGGCGCGCGCGTTTGCTCACCCTATGTCCTCAACGTCACGGGCGCGGATATTCGGTCGGCGGGCGCGGCTCGAGCTCGCCCGGATGCAACTCCACCTCGTGCCACACCTTCTTCTTCGTGAAGTAGAGCAGGCCGGCGAGCACGATGAGGAAAATGAATACCTGCATGCCGATGCGCTTCCTCGCTTCGAGATGCGGCTCGGCCGTCCACATCAGGAAGGCGGAAACGTCCTTGGCGTATTGCTCGACGGTCATCGGCGCGCCGTCGGTGTAGTCGACCCGCTTGTCCGACAACGGCGGCGGCATGGCGAGGGTGTCGCCGGGAAAATACTTGTTGTAGAACGCGCCCGGCGCGACGGTGACGCCCGCCGGCGGCTCGTCCTCGTAGCCCTGCAGCAGCGCGGCGAGGTAGTCGACGCCGTGCTCCTGGTACTGGGTGATCATGTCGAGCACCCACCAGGGAAAGCCGCGCTCGTAGCCGCGCGCCTTGGCGAGCACCGACATGTCGGGCGGCACGGCATTGAAGCGCGCGCGCGCCGCCTGCTCGTTCGGAAACGGCGAGGGAAAGACGTCGGCCAGCCGGCCCGGGCGATCCTTCACCTCGCCCTGGTCGTCGGGCTCGCCCTTGACCTGGTATTCGGCGGCGATCGCGGTTGCCTGCGCGGTCGTGAACTCGGGTCCGCCCGGCTCGGCCAGCGTGCGGAACGGGACCAGCGTGATGCCATGGCAGGTCTGGCACACCTCGCGATAGACCTTCAGGCCGCGCTGCAGCTGCGCGCGATCGAATTTGCCGAACGGTCCGGCGAACGACCATTTGTTCTTCGGCGGCGTCTCTTGCTCCTGCTCCTGCGCCAGCGCCGGCGCGGCGAGCACGACGGCGAGCACGACGGCAAGAGCCGGAATTGCGCGGGCCATGGCGCTCACCCTCGCGCCCCGGCGCCCGACGGCGGCGGCGCCGATGCCCCGATCGGCACGCCTTCGTGCAACACCGATGCCGTGATCGAGCTCGGCAGCGGCTTCGTCCGCTCGACCTTGCCGAGCACCGGCAGGATGATCAGGAAATAGGCGAAGTAGTAGGCGGTGAAGATGCGCGCGATCAGCACGTAATTGCCTTCGGGCGGCTTCCCGCCGAGCCAGCCCAGCCCGACGCAGACGACGACGAACACCCAGAAGAACTGGCGGTAGAGCGGACGATAGCGCGCCGAGCGCACCTTCGAGGTATCGAGCCAGGGCAGGAAGGCGAGGATCAGGATCGAGGCGCCGAGCGCCATCACGCCCAGGAGCTTGTTCGGGATCGCGCGCAGGATCGCGTAGAACGGCAGGTAATACCATTCCGGCACGATATGCTGCGGCGTCACCGCCGGATTGGCCGGGATGTAATTGTCGGGGTGAAGCAGGAAATTCGGCATGTAGAACACGAACCAGGCGAACAGGATGCAGAACACCGCCATCAGGAAGGCGTCCTTGATCGTGGCGTAGGGCGTGAACGCGACTGTTTCCCGCTCGGTTTGCGGCTCGACGCCGGTCGGGTTGTTCTGGCCCACCATGTGCAGCGCCCAGATGTGCAGGACGACCACGCCGACGATGACGAACGGCAACAGGTAGTGCAGCGAGTAGAACCGATTGAGCGTCGGATTGCCGACCGCGTAGCCGCCCCACAGCCAGCTGACGATCGGCTCGCCGACCAGCGGGATCGCCGAGAACAGGTTGGTGATCACGGTCGCGGCCCAGAAGCTCATCTGGCCCCAGGGCAGCACGTAGCCCATGAAGCCGGTCATGATCATCAGCAGCAGCAGGATCACGCCGAGGATCCACAGCACCTCGCGCGGGTCCTTGTAGGAGCCGTAATACATGCCGCGGAACAGGTGGACGTAGGCGGCGAGAAAGAACATCGAGGAGCCGGTGGAGTGCAGGTAGCGCAGCAGCCAGCCGTAATTCACGTCGCGCATGATCTGCTCGACGGAATTGAACGCATAGTCGACATGCGGCGTGTAGTGCATCGCCAGCACGATGCCGGTGACGATCTGCACGCCGAGCATGAAGGCGAGGATGCCGCCGAAGGTCCACCAGTAGTTCAGATTGCGCGGCGTCGGATAGGCGATGAACGAGCTGTAGACGAGCCCGGCGATCGGCAGCCGCCGCTCCAGCCACTGCATGAAGGCGCTTTGCGGCTGGTAGGTCGAATGTCCGCTCATGATCGAATCCTGGGGATTGAAATCGACGGGCCGTCAACCGATCCGGATTTTGCTGTCGGACACGAATTCGTAGGGCGGCAGCGCGAGGTTGAGCGGCGCCGGACCCTGGCGGATGCGGCCGGAGGTGTCGTAGACCGAGCCGTGGCAGGGGCAGAAATAGCCGTCGTAGGGACCCTGATGCGCGATCGGGATGCAGCCGAGGTGGGTGCAGATCCCGATCAGCACCTGCCATTGATCATGACCCGGCTTGACCCGCGCCGAATCCGGCTGCGGGTCCGGCAGCTTCGCCACGTCGACGTTCTGCGCCTCCTCGATCTGCTTCTTGGTCCGGTGATTGATGTAGATCGGCTTGCTGCGCCAGAACACCTTGATCACCTGCCCGTCGGCGATCGGCGCCAGATCGACCTCGATCGGCGCGCCCGCCGCGATGGTCGAGGCGTCGGGATTCATCTGCGCGATCAGCGGCACGAGCGCGCCGACCGCTCCCACCGCCGCGACGGCACCGGTCGCGATGTAGAGAAAATCGCGACGCGCCGGCTCGGCCGAGGACATCGTGGTCACGTGCGCGGTCCCTTTCTCGTCCATCGGTCCGCCCGCAGCCTGCCTTGCGCAGGCTGCGCAATCGGGATGCGGGCGGCTTGCGCCGGTGCCCGGCACGCGGGGACGCCGCCTGGCGGCGGCGGGCGAACCTGCCGCTCTCCACCCGGCAGGCAAGCAGCCAAGCTTGCAAGCAAGCGGCCAAGCGGCCCAATCCAGCGGCGTTCTATTGGCACCCTTGCCACAGGAGCGCAAGTGGGGACCGCGGGCGCGCGCAGCGATATGACCAAAAGTCGCATAAATCCTTCGTCCATCGCGAGTTTCGGTCATTGATGCGGGGCCCGCGCGGGGCTCAGAATCCGGCCATGCAAATTGCGCTGTTCGAGCCCGATATTCCCCAGAACGCGGGGACGATTCTGCGCCTCGCCGCCTGCCTCGGCGTCGGCGTGCATATCATCGAGCCGGCCGGCTTTCCGACCTCGGATCGCGCCTTCCGCCGCGCCGGCATGGACTATCTCGATCGGGTCGAGATCGTGCGGCACGCGAGCTGGGACGCGTTCGAGGCGTGGCGCGGCGCCGCTGCCGCGCGGCTCATTCTCTTCACCACCTGCGGCCGCGTGTCCTATCTCGACCACGCCTTCGCGCCCGACGACGTCTTGCTGTTCGGCCGCGAATCGGCGGGCGTGCCCGAAAAGGTGCACGCGACCGCCGACGCGCGGCTCGTCATTCCGATGCGGTCGGGATTGCGCTCGCTCAACGTCGCGATGGCGGCGGCGATGGCGGTGGGCGAAGCGCTGCGGCAGACGACGCGGCCTTGAGCATTTTCAGGAAAGAGCCTGCCCCGGACTTGATCCCATAGGCGTTAAGTTAAGGTCGTCATTGCCGGGCTTGACCCGGCAATCCATCAATCTTCGTAAGAACTTTCTCGCGAAGAGGATGGATGCGCGGGTCAAGCCCGCGCATGACCGGGCGGAGAGCCTCTTAACTTAACGCCCATGGGACTTGATCCGGGGTGGGAACCGGTTTTCCGTCCGAAAATGCGACCACGCAAAGAGACTGGAGCGCATCCGGGCGGCACACTGCGGCGAACGATGATGGCCGAACGGTGACACGAGTCGGGTGAGAGACACTGACGCCCCAGGCGCTGCCCCTCACCCGTCTCGCTCGCTGGCCCCGTCGCCGTCGGATCGCTTGCAAGATCCCCACGCAAGCGCGGGCGACATCACACTCCCCGACATCCCCCTGCATCGGGAGAGTTCCGCTAAACAATGGCAAAAAAAAGCTCAGATGATGCACGCGAGCTTCCGCTGCGGCCGTTCGCGCGCGCAAGCCTGCGTCGAGAAGCTCTCGCGTGACGAGCGCGCGGCCATGGCCTGGAGCGCATTCAGTTTCGACGGAAACTGAATGCGCTCCGGTTTTTTGCGTGGTCGCATTTTTCGGACGGAAAACCGGTTCCCACCCCGGATCAAGTCCGGGGCAGGCTTTTTTCCTGAAAATGCTCTAAGGAAAAAGCCGGAGGTCGCGATGGATTCCGACTCGCTCGACGCGCGCAAGGGGCGGGCGCGAACCTGGTTCGAGCGGCTGCGCGACGACGTCTGCGCGGCGCTCGAATCGCTGGAGGACGACCTGCCGGCGCATGCGCCGCTGGCGCAGCGCCCGACCGGCCGATTCGTGCGCACGCCCTGGAGCCGCACCGATCACTCCGGCGAGCCCGGCGGCGGCGGCGTGATGTCGATGATGCAAGGCCGCGTGCTCGAGAAGGTCGGCGTGCATGTCTCGACCGTATTCGGCGAGTTCGCGCCCGAATTCCGCCGGGAGATTCCCGGTGCCGAAGATGATCCGCGGTTCTGGGCCTCCGGCATCTCGTTGATCGCGCATCCGCAGAACCCGCAGGTGCCGGCGGTGCACATGAACACCCGCTTCGTCGTGACCGGCAAAGCCTGGTTCGGCGGCGGCTCGGATTTGACCCCGGTGCTCGCCGGGCGGCGCGCGCAGAACGATCCCGACACGATCGCCTTTCACGCCGCGATGCGCGAGGCCTGCGACGCGCATGCGCCCGTCGCCCCCTATGACAAATTCAAGCGCTGGTGCGACGAGTATTTCTACCTCAAGCACCGCCAGGAGATGCGCGGCGTCGGCGGCATTTTCTACGACTATCTCGACAGCGGCGACTGGGAGGCCGACTTCGCCTTCACCCAGGCGGTGGGGCGCGCCTTCCGCAAGATTTATCCCGAGCTGGTGCGCCGGAATTTCGCTACGCCTTGGAGCGAGGCCGAGCGCGAGGAGCAGCTCGTGCGCCGCGGCCGCTATGTCGAGTTCAATCTGCTTTACGACCGCGGCACCATTTTCGGCTTGCGCACCGGCGGCAACGTCGAATCGATCCTCTCCTCGCTGCCGCCGCTGGTGAAGTGGCCGTGAGCTGCTACGCCGCGGTACGGCGTGCATCTTTGATCGTAACCTCCCCCGGCTTCTCGCGCTTTCCACGGCCGACCGTGATCTCGATGTGACATCCCAGCGCCGTGAGAAAACGCATGAGCCGCTCGAGCGAGACCTCGCTGAACTTTCCTCGAAGAATCTTCGACAACTCGGGTTGGGTGGCTCCGATCCGCCGGGCAGCGGCGAGCTGGGTCAGCCCGAGCGATTTGATCGCGCGATCGAGCCGCAGGACCAGCTCGGCCTTGAGGTAGTGCTCTTCGGCATCGGGAAATCCAAGCTGGAGCCAGACGTTTCGGTCCGGGTCCTTGGCCGCGGGCACTCTCCTCATCGCCGCCTCTCCTTCTCGTTCATCAAATCTTTCAAGCGCTTTTGGATCAGAGCCATTTCCGTCTTCGGCGTCGCGATGCCGCTCTTTGATTTTTTCTGGAATGCGTGAAGGACGTAGACGGCGTCGGCGTATCGCACGGTATAGACTGCCCGATACGCATTTCCCTGGTGGCTTTCCATCAACTCGATGACCGTTCCTCCGCCAAAACCCTTGAGCGTCTTCGCCATGATCGGGTGGCGTGCGCTCATCTGCGCCAGGAACAATGCATAGCCCATCTCGCGCTGCACTCCGGGCGGGAATGCCCGAAAATCAGCTTTGGAGCCGCCGCACCAGATCAGGGGCTTGGGCTCGTCCGATTTTCGCGGCATCGCGGATTTTATGTGATATTTCACATAAGCGAGTCAAGGGCTCCGCATGGCGCCCATACCGCCAGTGGGATCGTTTACCGCCAGAACGCGTTGCCGATCATCGCCGCGCCGCCGCCGGCCACCAGAGCGTCGAGGATCGCGCTGTGGACGTGCACCGGCAGCCGCTCGACCAGCGCCTTGGCGAGAAAGGCGCCGGGAAAGGCCACGCCGCCGATGAGGAGCGCAACCGCGATCACCTTGGCGGTCACCACGCCGGCGAGCCCGAAGGTGGCGAACTTGACGAGTCCGATGCCGATCGAGATGACGGCGTCGGTGGCGACCACGGCGGCGCCTTCGAGCCCCGCCGCCATCAGGAACGAGAGCAGCAGGATGCCGGCCCCCACCGTGCCGCCGGCGAGCGGGCCCCAGCCGAACGACGCCGCGGCGAGCGAGCGGTTCGAGAGCGCAAGCCCGCGCCGCCGCATCGCCCGGCGCAGCGGCACGCTGGCGATCAGCGTGCCGCCGATCACCAGCGCGGCGCCCTTGCCGGTGAGGAAGGTATAGCCCCAGGCGCCGAGCGCGCAGGTCGGCACCGCCGAAGCGAGCACGATCAGCGCCCGCTTGCCGTCGACCAGCGGCCAGAACGCCGCGGTCCGGCTGCTGTTGGTGAACAGCGCCGAGAGCGAGAGGATCGGCACCACCGGCTCGGCGCCGACGATCGGCACCAGCACCAGCGGCATCAGCGCGCCGGTGCCGTAGCCGGCGACGCCGCCGATCACCGAGGCGACGAGCGCCATCGCCGCGATCAGCGCGAGCTGCGCCAGCGAGATGTCGTCGAAGCCGGATGGCACCCGGTCAGTCCGCGCTCGGCAGCCGACGGACGGTGAACTCGATGCGGTCGCCGGGAAGCACGCGCCAGGATTCGATCTCGGTCAGGTAGGCGGCCTTGGGAAAGCGGCGGAACATCTCGCGCGCCTTCTCGCGCGCGGCCTCGCGCGGCAACGCGAAGGTCTCGCGCCGGAAGGCGTCGCGCGGACGCGCGCGCTCGGCGAGCGATTTCGCCGAGCGGCGGGCGATATCGGCGGGGCGACGGGCGGCATTCATGGCGCGGACCTCGCGCGCAATGTAGTGCGAAAGCGGGAAGAGAGCGAGTCGGGCTTCGGTCGGCGGGCGCCAGCCTCCGCGGCGAAGTCGGGCTTCGGTCTTACGCGTGAGGTCAGCGCGCGGCGGCGGCGTCGGCGATCGCCGCCACCGCCGCCCGGTCGGTCGGGAACCCGGCCGCGATCCAGGCCTCCTCGGCGGCGGCGAGCGCGGCGCCGAGCCGCGGCCCTTTCGGCACCCCGCGCGCGAGGAAGTCGGCGGCGCGGAGCGGAAAGGCCGGCGGCGTCCAGCGCTGCGGCAATCGCGCGAGCGCCTGCCAACGCTCGTCGGCCGCCCCTTGCGGCGAGCGCGTCCAGGCGAGCAGCACCCGGTCGGTGAAGCGCTCGCGCCCGAGCCGATAGAGCAGGACGCGGCCCTCGCGCTCGCCCCACGCCGACGAGATATGCCACCAGCCCTCCGCCATCGAGGCGAGCCGCTCGTGCTCGGAATTGGCGAGCCGCAAGCGCTCGCGCAGCCGCTCGGCATCCTCGGTCACCGCGACGGCGAGCGCGCCGAGGCGGCGGACCGGATCGGCGGGAAGCGCAAGCGCGGCCTCGAGCTTGATCATGTTGGCGAAGCTCGCGAGTTGCGGGACGCTGCCGAGCACCTGCTCGAGCAATCCGGTCTCGGTCATCACCGCGAGCGCCGGCACCGCATGCTTGGCGCGGAGCAGCTTGAGCATCTCCATGCGAACGCGCTCGCGCGACAGCCGGTCGAGGCCGGCGCGACCGCCGACGCAGGCGGCGACGCCTTCCGGATCGGGGGCGCCCTCGCCATAGGCGGCATGGAAGCGGAAGAAGCGCAGGACGCGCAGATAGTCCTCGGCGATGCGGGCCGCCGCGTCGCCGATGAAGCGCACGCGCCGGGCCGCGATGTCGGCGAGCCCGCCGACGTAATCGTGGATGGTGCCGTCGCGCGACGCCGACAGCGCGTTGATCGTGAAGTCGCGGCGCTCGGCGTCGCGCCTCCAGTCGCGGCCGAAGGCGACCTTGGCGCGGCGACCGAAGGTCTCGACGTCCTCGCGCAAGGTGGTGACCTCGAACGGACGGCCGGCGGCGACGACGGTGACGGTGCCGTGCTCGATGCCGGTCGGCACCGCCTTGAAGCCCGCCGCCGCCACCCGGCGCACCACCTCGGCCGGCGGCGCGGTGGTGGCGATGTCGATGTCGCCGTGCGGCTCGCCGATGAGCGCGTTGCGCACCGCGCCGCCGACGACGCGGGCCTCCTCGCCGTCACCGTCGAGCACGGCAAGAAGCTCGCCGAGCGGGGCCTCCGTGAGCCACGGGGCGTCGAGGCGGCGCGGCGCGTCCGTCACTTGGTCTGCCCCGGCACGAACCTGCCGTCCTCGAAATGGGCGGGAACGTAGGTCGAGCCCGGCCGCGCGCCGCCCCATTGCGCGAGCACGACGAAGCTGCCGACCATGAGGAGGAGCGCCGCGATCAGGAGCCAGCCAAGGCGCTGCAGCGTCCACGATTTCGGATCCACCACGCCCGCGCGCGTCGCCATGAGGAAGATGGCGTAGATGACGAACGGCGCCAGGAACAGCGCCACTTCGGTGAGGACGGGGCGGATCATCGGCGGCCGAATGCTCTCAGTGTCGTCATCCACGCTCTCGGCGTCATTATCCGCGAAAGCGGATGATCCAGTAATCCGCAAGCTCTGCTGGCTGCACCGGGATGCGTCATTTGCGAGTTCAAGGGGCTGCTGGATGCCCGGTTTCGCGCATATGCGCCAGCTTAAGGTCTCT
>WNEY01005902.1_pt1 | contig 11045 bp, 10 predicted proteins | sample 5400531 | NCBI WGS metagenome assembly WNEY01 (sample SAMN13153338, study PRJNA577476) | soil metagenome | isolation source: 200 cm saprolite under Douglas fir tree site 1 | place: USA:California | collected 2015-04-18
GACCGTGACGTGCTGATTCCACGCGGCGCGCTCATCGGATATAACGTCGAGGAGGATCGGCGGCGCCACACGGTGACGGAGAGCGGCATCGTGATTGTCACGGCGGAAGACGAGCCGCTCATCGGACCGATCACCGAGGAGGCGCTTCGCGCGGAGGCGGAAGCCGACCGCGGCGGCGCAGCACACGCGTAACCGGGATTCGGGATTCGGGATCCGGGATTCGGAGCACGAAGGCTGATGAAGATCACCCAGATTCATGCGCGCGAAATTCTGGACTCGCGCGGCAATCCCACCATCGAGGTTGACGTGACGGCGGGCGCCGCGTTCGGCCGCGCGGCGGTGCCGTCCGGCGCGTCGACCGGCGAGCGCGAGGCGCTGGAGCTGCGCGACGGCGACAAGGCGCGCTATCGCGGCAAAGGCGTGCGTAAGGCGGTCGCGAACGTCAACGGCGAGATTGCGACGGCGCTGGTCGGCGCCGATCTCGATCAACGGGCGCTCGACGAAAAGATGCTTGCGTTGGACGGCACGCCTGCCAAAAGCCGGCTGGGTGCCAACGCGCTGCTTGGCGTGTCGATGGCCGCAACGAAGGCGGCCGCGGCGGCGGCCGGCCGTCCGTTGTACGAGCACATCGCGCGTCTCGCCGGCCGGCCCCCGGGCAACTACATGCTGCCGGTGCCGATGATGAACATCCTGAACGGCGGGGCGCACGCCGACAGCAGCGTCGATCTGCAGGAATTCATGGTCGTGCCGGTCGGCATGCCGACCTTTGCCGAGGCGCTGCGCGCAGGCGTGGAAATCTTTCACGCGTTGCACGCCATCCTGAAGAAGGCTGGCCATTCCACCGGAGTCGGCGACGAAGGCGGCTTCGCGCCGAACCTTCGGTCCAACCGCGAGGCGCTCGACATCGTGCTCGAAGCCATAGCCAAAGCGGGGTACTCGGCCGGCGAGAACGTCTTCATTGCGATCGATGCAGCGGCGAGCGAGCTGTGGGGCGACGGGAAGTACGTCTTCAAGAAGTCGGGCGAGTCAACCCGCACGTCCGCCCAGATGATCGAGCTCTGGAGCGACTGGGTGCGGCAGTATCCGATCGTATCGATCGAAGATGGTCTCGCGGAACGCGACTGGGACGGGTGGAAGGCGCTGACGCGCGCGCTCGGCGACCGCGTGCAGCTGGTCGGCGACGATATATTCGTCACGAATCCCGACATCTTCTCGCAGGGGATCGCGGACGGCATCGCGAACGCGCTGCTGGTCAAGCTGAATCAGATTGGCACCGTCACCGAAACGCTCGACGCGATCGCCATGGCGAGAAATGCCGGCTACGGGACGATCATCTCGCACCGCTCTGGTGAAACCGAAGACAGCACCATTGCGGATCTCGCCGTCGGCACGTCAGCGGGCCAGATCAAGACCGGCTCGGCAAGCCGCAGCGACCGCATCGCGAAATACAACCAGTTGCTGCGAATCGAAGAAGAACTGGGATCGGCCGCGAAGTACGCGGGCCGCACGGCGATTCGACAACTCGCACTAAGGTCCGCCTGAAGGCGGACCCCACCATAGTCGGTGGGGTCCGGCTGTAGCCGGACCAAAGGACTCTATGTACCGACTCGTCCTCCTCCGCCACGGCGAAAGCGTCTGGAACCAGGAGAACCGGTTCACCGGCTGGACCGACGTCGACCTGAACGAGAAGGGACGCGCGGAAGCGCGCGAGGCCGGCCGGTTGATGGCCGCCGAGAAGTTCGAGTTCGACGTCGCGCACACCTCGGTGCTGAAGCGCGCGATCCGGACGCTCTGGATTGCGACCGACGAGATGGACCTGCTCTGGATTCCGGTCTATCGCTCCTGGCGATTGAACGAACGGCACTACGGCGCGCTGCAGGGACTGAACAAGGCGGAGACCGCGGCGCAGCACGGAGAAGCGCAGGTCAAGATCTGGCGCCGCAGCTACGACATTGCTCCGCCGCCGCTGACGCCGGAAGACCCGCGCCATCCATCGCACGATCGTCGATACACCTCGCTCTCGCCGTCGGAGCTGCCGCTGACGGAATCATTGAAAGACACGGTCGCGCGGTTCCTTCCCTACTGGCACGATTCGATCGCGCCCGACATTCGCGCCGGCAAGAAAGTCCTGATCGCGGCGCACGGCAATAGTCTTCGCGCGCTGGTGAAGTACCTCGATAACGTGTCCGAACAGGACATCCTCGAGGTCAACATCCCGACCGGGATTCCGCTCGTGTATCTACTGAATGAAGACTTGAAGCCGCTGCAGAAGTACTACTTGGGAAATCAGGAGGCCGTGCAGGAGAAGATGGCCGCGGTGGCGAATCAGGGCAAGGCGCGTTGAGCGCCTTGCCCGTGACTGCCTAGTTTCCTTCGACGGTCGGCTCCTTCGCCTCGTCAGCGCCGATGCGCAGCGAACGGAGGAAGCGCTTGTCGTTCGCCGTCAGCTCGAACGCGCGGCGCGCCGGCAGCAGGCGCGCGGGTGTGGTGATCTTCGTCACGGCCGCGCCATTGTTGCGGTTCACAAAACCAACAACCGCTTCGAGCGTCACCTTCATATCGAAGCCAGCTTCGCGTGCTTTCGCGCGGCACGCTTCAACCTGGGTATTTTCGGCAACGGCAGCGGCGATCGCGTCGGCCAGCTCTTTTGCGAACCGGTTCACGACGTCATCCATACCTGCTTCCTCCTCACACCGCCGCCGGGCCGGGATCCGGGGCGTTTCCCGATCCGAACCTGCACTTGCCGGGGAGGCGTGGCAGGGATCGGGCGCCAAAGATGTTCATCTGTATGGGTTTAGCCTTATGGGAAGGCTATCGGCATTGTAGAGACAGTACTGCAGAGAGTCAACAAACGGCCCATTTTCGGCCTGTTTTTGAGCGACACGGAACAGACGACTCGCCTGCTCCCCGCCACGTCTGCCGTAACCACTGATACACAAGGGGTTGGAGTAGAATCGCCGAGCACCACCATGACGAGCGGTCCGAGCCACCGTTTCTACCGCACACCCGCCGACCTTTCAAACCTCGACCCCGACACCGATATCGCAACGCCAGGGGCGTTCCCGTTCACGCGCGGCATCCAGGCGTCGATGTATCGCGGCCGTCCATGGACGATGCGGCAGTACGCGGGATTCGCGGATGCGGCGGAATCGAACCGGCGGTATCGGTATCTGCTGTCGCAGGGCGTCAGCGGACTCAGCGTCGCGTTCGACCTGCCGACGCAGATTGGCTACGACTCGGACCACCCGCTCGCCGCCGGCGAGGTCGGACGCGTCGGCGTCGCGATCGATTCCGTCGACGACATGGCGGCGCTCTTTGACGGCATTCCGCTCGATCGCGTTTCGACGTCGATGACGATCAACGCCACCGCGATCATCCTGCTCGCGCTCTACATCGCGGTTGCCAAACGGCAGGGTGTCGCGCCGGGCGCGCTGTCAGGCACGGTTCAGAACGACATCCTCAAGGAATACGTTGCGCGCGGCACCTACATCTATCCGCCGCGCCCCTCGCTTCGCATCGTCACCGACATCATCGCCTTCTGCGAGCACGAGCTGCCGCAGTGGAACACGATTTCGATCAGCGGTTATCACATCCGCGAGGCGGGATCGACGGCGGTCCAGGAAGTGGCCTTCACGCTCGCGCACGCGACCGCCTACGTGCAGTCGGCGATCGACGCGGGCCTCGACGTCAACGCCTTCGGACAGCGCATCTCGTTCTTCTTCAACGCGCACAATGACTTCGTCGAGGAGATCGCGAAATTCCGCGCGGCGCGGCGGCTGTGGGCGCGGCGCATGGCCGGACGCTTCGGGGCGACCAACCCTCGCGCACAGCAGCTGCGCTTCCATACGCAAACGGCGGGAAGCACCCTGACCGCCCAGCAGCCGGACAACAACATCGTTCGCGTGGCCTTGCAGGCGCTCGCGGCGGTGCTGGGCGGCACACAGTCGCTGCACTGCAACGGGAAGGACGAGGCGCTGGCGCTGCCAACGGAGGAGAGCGCCACGATCGCTCTGCGCACGCAGCAGATCATCCTGCAGGAAAGCGGCGTGGCGAACACCGTCGATCCCGTTGGCGGGTCGTACGCCATCGAGCACATGACATCGCGCATCGAGCACGAGGCTTCGGAACTGCTCGATCAGATCGATCGCCTCGGCGGCACGCTCGCGGCCATCGAGGCCGGCTACATCCAGCAGCAGATTCAGGATGCGGCGTACCGGGCGCAGCAGGCCATCGATTCGGGCGACGCGGTGGTGGTCGGCGTCAACCGGTTTGGCGACGCGGCAGCGCCGTCGACCAACGTGTTCCAGATCGATCCGGACATCGAGCGCCGGCAGGTCGAGCGGGTGCGAGCCGTGCGAGCCGGCCGAAGCCAGCGCGAATGGCGTACGGCGCTCGACGCCGTGGAAGCCGCCGCGCGCGGAACGACGAACCTCGTGCCCCCGATTGTCGCGGCCGTCGAGGCGCGCGCGACGCTCGGCGAGATTGCCGATGCCCTGCGCCGCGTGTTCGGCGAGCACCAGGACGTCTCGCCCGTCACTGCGTCCGCGCGACTGTGATGGCCGAGCCCTTCGACTCCGCTCAGGACAAGCCGCTCCTGGACGTCCAGCATCTGTCGGTGACCTTCGGCGGTCCATCGCCGGCCGTCGATGATGTGAGCTTTCAGGTGATGGCCGGCGAAACGCTCGGCCTGGTCGGGGAATCGGGCAGCGGAAAATCGGTCACCGCCTTTTCAATCCTGCGCCTGCTGCAACCGCCCGGTCGCGTCACCGGCGGCCGCGTCATGTTCCAGGGCCGCGACCTCCTCACGCTGCCCGAGCGCGAGATGCGCGAGGTCCGCGGGGCGGGCATCTCGCTGATCTTCCAGGAGCCGATGACGGCGCTCAATCCCGTGATGCGGGTGGGCGATCAAATCGCCGAAGCGCTGCTCGTCCACGGCAAGGCGACTGGCTCCGAGGCGCGTGCGCGCGCCGTCGAACTGCTCGAGGCTGTCAAGATCATTGACCCCGCGCACCGTGTCCGCGACTACCCCCATCAGCTCTCCGGCGGCATGCGGCAGCGCGTGATGATTGCGATCGCGCTCGCGTGCCGGCCGCCGCTCGTCATCGCCGACGAGCCGACAACGGCGCTCGACGTGACGATCCAGGCCCAGGTGCTGGAGCTGCTCCGAGAGCTGAAGGCGCGCTACAACCTCGCGCTCCTGCTCATCACGCACGACTTCGGCGTCATCGCCGAGATGGCCGACCGGGTCGCCGTCATGTTCAAGGGACGAGTCGTCGAACAAGGGCCGGTGCGTGACGTCCTCCGCCATCCGACGCACGAGTACACACGCAATCTCCTCGCGGCGGTTCCCGGGACGCGTTGATGTCCTTCGACCCCGTTCAGGGCAAGCCGCTCCTCGAGGTTCGCAACCTCGTCAAACATTTCGTGCGAAAGCAGGGACTGCTGCGGCCTTCGTCCGTCGTCAAGGCGGTGGACGACGTCAGCTTCACGATCGACGAAGGAGAGATGTTCGGTCTTGTCGGCGAGTCAGGCAGCGGCAAGAGCACGACCGGCCGATGCATCCTGCGGCTGATCGAACCCACGGCAGGCGACGTGCTGTTCCGCGGCGAGAACGTGCTGCAGTTCTCGACTGAACGGATGCGGCTGGCGCGCCGCGACATGCAGATCGTCTTCCAGGATCCGTACTCGTCGCTCAATCCGCGCATGCGCGTCGGCGACATCGTCGAGGAGCCGCTGGTCATCCACAAGCTGGGAAGCAAGAGCGAGCGCCGCGCGCGCGTCGCCGAGCTGTTTCAGCTCGTGGGACTCGAGCCCTCGCACGTCGCCCGTTACCCGCACGAGTTCAGCGGCGGCCAGCGCCAGCGCATCGGCATCGCGCGCGCGCTCGCGCTGAACCCGGCGCTCGTCATCGCGGACGAAGCGGTGTCGGCGCTCGACGTCTCAATCCAGGCGCAGGTCGTGAAACTGCTGCTCGATCTGAAAGGTCGGCTGAAGCTGACCTACCTGTTCATCGCCCACGACCTGCGGCTGGTCGAACACATCTGCACCCGCGTCGCCGTGATGTACATGGGAAAAATCGTGGAGCTCGGCGAGACGCGCGCGCTCTTCGCGAAGCCGACGCATCCGTACACGAAGGCGCTCCTGAGCGCGATTCCGTTGCTCGACCCTGACGCGCCGCGCCGGCGCATCGAGCTCGATCCGGCATCATTCGAGAGAGACGCGCCGTTGAAGCCGGTCGGCGCGGAACACTGGGCCGCCGTGTGATGGCTCGGAATTCCTGACGTCGTCTTCCACCATCCCGTCCCGTATGTGAATCGCCCGGTCCGCGAATGCCGCGACGTCGGCTTCGTGCGTGACCAGCACGATGGTGTTGCCCGCCGTGTGCAGCTTCGCGAACAGCGACATGATCTCCGCACCGGTCTTCGAATCCAGGTTGCCGGTCGGCTCGTCGGCCAGCAGGATCGATGGACTGTTCACGAGCGCGCGCGCGATCGCGACGCGCTGGCGCTGCCCGCCGGACAGCTCGTTGGGACGATGTGTCATCCGGTCGGCGAGCTCGACGCGTTCGAGCGCCGCCCGGGCCCGCGCCTCTCGATCCGCGGCGCTCACACCGGCGTACACCAGCGGCAGCTCCACGTTGTGCAGCGCCGACGCCCGCGGCAGGAGATTGAACGTCTGGAACACGAACCCGATCTCCTCGTTCCGGATCCGCGCCAGCTCGTTGTCGTTCATCTGGCCGACCTGCTTGCCGTTCAGCAGGTAGGTTCCTTTGGTCGGCGTGTCGAGACACCCAATCAGGTTCATCAGCGTCGATTTGCCGGAGCCTGACGGGCCCATGATGGCGACGTACTCGCCGCGCTCGATATCAATCGACACGCCGCGCAGCGCGTGAATCTCCTCGGACCCCATCACGTAGGTCTTCCACAAATCGCGGGTTTCAATCAATGCCATTGGATGGTATTACGGCGCGGCGTCCCCGGCGGTTTCAGGCCGACTTCAGGCGCGCAAGCAGCGACTTGACCAGCGGCGGCGCGTCGGTCGGGACGTGCGCGGTCCACGTGCGCGTGTTGACGGGCACCATCAGCAGCTTGGTCGTTGTCGGCCTGCGGCGCGATTCGTTGATGGCCGCCGCGAGCTCGCCTGCAGGAGCGATGGCCGGCCCCATGAGGAAAATGATGCACAACTCGCGCTGGCTGTCCCGCTGGATTTTCGACGCCATCGTCCACGTTTCCGTCAGCGCCGGGCCGTCCACCTGCGGAACGAATCGGCCGAGCACGCGCGGCGGAAGCTTCAGGCTCCAGAACGCCGCCTTGGGCGTGCACGTCACTTGAAAACCCGGAAGCGAGAACTCCTCCCAGCTGTGGAATTCGGTGGTCAGCGCCGTGCGGAAGCGCATGACCGTCGCGCGCTGCACCAGGTCGTTGGCGCCCATCCGGTCCTGCTGGAACACCGAGGTGCCGCTCGGTGGTGCAGGCTCCGCGGCCGGCCTGGCGGCCGATTCGGAAGTCGCCGAGGCAGATGAAGGTGGTGGCGGCGGTGACGCCGGACGCTGCGGCGCTGCCTCGCCGGCGTCGCCGTCTGCGTCGTAATCGGCGCGCGAGGCCGGATCGGTCAGCGTTTTGTACGCGCGAGTGAGCTCGGCCGCCTTGTTGGCGGCAATCTCCTGGAACTCCTTGCCCAGGTGTTGAACCTTGTCGGGATGGTACTTGGCGATTTCGCGCCGGAAGGCGCGCTTGATTTCGTCCGCCGGCGCGTCAGACGCGACTTCAAGCAGCTCGTAGAACGGTTTGGCCACGAGGGAAGGAAATTATTTCTTGAATTCGGCGACGTTGGTGGCCGCCGGCAGCTCGCGCATCTGGCGCTGCTCGCGCAGCTTCTTCGCGCGCTTGCCCTGCCCGGCATCCGTGCTCTTCGCGCAGTACGGACAGAACTTCCATCCACTCTGCAGCGGACGATGGCAGTGCGGGCATCCGCCGCCGACGCGATGCCCGCACGACGGGCACGCGGCGAAATCAGGCGACACGCTGACGCCGCACTCGGGGCAGACCGATTTTGCTTCGCGCACTTCGGTGACGACGCGAAGAAGTTCGTCGGGCGTGGTCATGCCGGCCTTCACTTTCAGCAGGCCGTCTTCGCCGAGTGTCACCATGCCGCCGGCAATCGCGGCATCGCGCAGCGTCGCCTCGGATCCCTTCTGCGCGATCAGGCGCCGGAGCTTGTCGCTGACGCCCATGATTTCGTAGATGCCCACGCGGCCGCGATAGCCGGTGTGATTGCACTGCTCGCAGCCGACCGCGCGGTAAAACGTCAGCGCGCCGGCCTCGGACTCGGAGATGCTCATCGCGCGCAGCGTCTCGGCGTCAGGCGTGTACGGCCGGCGGCACGCCATGCAGAGCCGCCGCATGAGCCGCTGTGCGATGACGCCGATGAGCGCCGACGCGCCGACGTACGGCTCGATGCCGATGTCGGTCAGTCGGGTCACGCACGACGGCGCATCGTCGGTGTGGAGCGTGGAGAGTACAAGGTGACCGGTCTGCGCGGCCTGCATCGCGATGCGCGCGGTTTCCTGGTCGCGAATTTCGCCGACGAGCACGACGTCGGGGTCCTGCCGCAGGATCGATCGCAGCGCGCTTGCAAACGTCAGCTTGATCTTGTCGTTGATCTGCGTCTGGTTGACGCCGGGGATCTGGTATTCGACCGGATCCTCGATCGTGATGATGTTGGTCCGCTCCGATCGCACCGACGTCAGCGCCGAGCAGAGCGTCGTCGTCTTGCCGGAGCCGGTGGGGCCGACGACGAGAATCATTCCGTGCTGGTGGCGCAGGAAGAAGCGGATCAGCTCGAGCGACACCGCCGAGAAGCCGAGCTCCTCGAGCGGCGGCACGCCTTTGCGGTTGTCGAGGACGCGGAGCACGATCTTCTCGCCGAAGATCGTCCGCAGCGTCGACGCGCGGAAGTCGACCTCCTGGCCATCGTCGGCGCTCACGCGGATGCGGCCGTCCTGCGGAAGGCGCTTCTCCGCGATGTCCATGCCGCCCATGATCTTCATGCGCGCAACGAATCCTTCGTGGACCCACTTCGGCAGGTCCATCACTTCCTTCAACAGGCCGTCGAGACGATGCCGCACGATGACGTTGGTTTCGGTCGGCTCGATGTGGATGTCGCTCGCGCGGCTCTTGAGCGCGCTCTTGATGACGAGATCCACCAGGTCGATGATCGGCGCCGTCTCGGGCGTCGCGCCCTTCAGTGCGCCGCTCTGCTCGAACACGTCGTCTTCGAGACGACGAGCGGCGAGGCTTGCCTGCTCGGCCAGCGGCGCCAGCATGCCCCCCGTCGGCGCGTCGCCTGGCTGGCCGGTGGACCGCGGGGTTACCTGCACCGCGATGCCTGAACCGGTCTGGTTCAAACGCGCGAGCGCCTTGTCGGGATACGACGCGTGGATCGAGTCGACGATCTCCTGGCGCGTCGAGACGACCTGCTTGATGCGATAGCCGGTCTGGAACTCGAGGTCCTGGACGAGCGTGAACAGGAGCGGATCCGACAGTAGGCGAGCGCCTTCGCAATCTGGCGTTCGGTCGCCAGATTCATGCGGACGAGTACCGCACCAAGCCGCTCACCGGAGCGCTTGTGTTCGGCCAGTGCCGTCTGCAGATCCGCTTCGGTGATGAGTCCCGCCTGGACGAGACACTCGCCGATCTTCTTACGCACTCGTCAGTAGTCTCCGAGGAATGTAATTTGGGCCCCTCTCCGTTTCGGTCGATCCAGCGTCCATCGGTAGTCGAAGACGCCCCAACCGGCCTGGAGTATCGCCGGGCTGAAAAAGACCCTCCATGATAAGTGCTTCGGCAAGCTGGACAGTAGGCTGTTTGTCCTATACAGTCGGACCCCGTTCGCCATCATGGCGGCATTACTATCCACCGATACCGAGAAGGTGCAGGAGCGTTCCCAGGCCGCACGGATTCTCGAGCAGCATACCGAGACGATTCTCAACGATGCTGTCGCGATCTTCCCGTTTGCCGGTGCGGAATCGTCGGACCAGGACCGTTCTGTCAACCTCGCCGACCTCATTCTTCAACTGTTAACGACGGCCGTACGGGAGGGCGAACTCGACCCGCGGACGGGCCGCGTGGCCGACCTCCGCCAGCTTGCGCTCGACTTTGGTTTGACGGTCCGGCAGCTGTTCGGGTTGGTCTACGTCATCGAACGGGCGGCGCTCGACGAGCTCGCGCTCGACGAGTCGTTTGGCGCCACGTCCGAAGGGTGGCCCAGCATCGCTCAGATGGTGAGGCGCGGCTCGTTCGACGTGCTCGCCGCCGTCGCCGAACGCATCACGCGCGAGCCCGACCAGTCGGCGCTGCATGACACGCTGACGGCGCTGCACACGCGGGCGGTCCTGCTCGCCGCGCTCGAAAAAGAAATTCGCCGGGCCGAGCGCTTCCTGCATCCCTTTGCCATGATCCTCGTCGACGTCGATCACCTCGCCGAGATCAACGCGAAGCACGGCTACGGGTTCGGCGACCGCGTCCTCGAGCGGATCGGCATTGTCATCCGCAATTACTTCCGCGAGCACGACTGGGTGACGCGCTGCTCGGAGGACACGTTCGCGATCCTCCTGCCGGAAACCATTCGGGCGAATGCGGAGTCGCTTGCCGAGGGGTTGCGCGTGACCGTCGAGGAACGGCTTGCGCTGCGCGACTACCGGACCGAAGAGCAGGTCCAGGTCACCGTCTCGGTGGCCGCGCTGATTGGAGACGGCCAGAATTCCAATCACGCCGACCAGGTGCTTCGACAAGCCGAAGAGGCGATCACCCGCGCGAAACAAGCGGGGCGCAATCGCGTCGAGGTCCTCGAGATTGGCGGGACACGAGTGCCTCGTCCCGCCCGCGCCAGAGGCGTCTAGGAGGGCGGACCTTGTCAGGTCCGCCTCGCCCGCCTAATGCTCCTCTTGATATTGATCTCGTAATCTCGCGACGACATTCGGATCGGCCAGCGTCGTCGTATCGCCGAGCGCCTTCCCTTCGGCGATGTCGCGCAGGAGCCGCCGC
>WNEY01004089.1_pt1 | contig 11043 bp, 14 predicted proteins | sample 5400531 | NCBI WGS metagenome assembly WNEY01 (sample SAMN13153338, study PRJNA577476) | soil metagenome | isolation source: 200 cm saprolite under Douglas fir tree site 1 | place: USA:California | collected 2015-04-18
TGACGCGATCCTCGGCGACAACGGCAACATCTACCGCGTCCTGACCTCGACGGGAGCGTACGCCCAGTTCACCTACGACAACTACGCGGGCCGGAAGATCGTCGTACGCGCGCTCGAGCTCCTCGACTACACGCAGGGCGGGCCGGACTACAACGGGACGGTCGATCCGACGGGCGTGAGAGCGAAGAGCCCGCTCGACGGCCAGAGCGACGTGGGCGCCGCCGACGAGATCCACGGCGAGAACGGCGACGACTTCCTCTACGGCATGGTCGGCAACGACAGCGTCTTCGGCGACGGCCAGAACGACTCGATCGTCGGCGGCTATGGAGCCGACTGGATCTCCGGCGGCACCGGCGACGACGGCATCCTCGGCGACGACGGCCGGATCCTCGCGAGCCGCGTCGGCCAGAGCGAGCCGCTCAACAACGTCCCGGCGGCGACGACGGCGTTGAACGTCGAGCTCAGTATCCAGGGCGGAGCGCAGGACGTCATGACGAACGTGCCCGGCACGCTGCTCTATACCGCCGACCTGACCCCGGACAACCTCGATCCGTCCAACGCGGTGCCGACCACCCTGATGCCGCGCCCGGTCGACGCGAACGACATCGTCTACGGCGGCCTCGGCAACGACTCGATCCACGGCGGCGCCGGCGACGACGCGATCTCGGGTGCGGAAGCGCTCGCCGAGTCGTACACGAACAACTACAACCAGGACGGGAGCCCCCAGGCCTCGTTCGTGCGGAGCGACTTCGGCCACCCGTACAACCCGGGCAACGTCCTCGGCTATAGCCCGGCGACGACGACCTTTGCGCAGTACGACGCGAACGATCCGCTCCGCGAGGTCAAGCTGACGGCGGCCGGCGCGCTCTGGAAGAGCGGCACCGGCTTCGACTGGCTGCTCAACTTCGACTCGAGCCGCGGCCCGCTCGACACCTTCTGGGCGGCCTCCGGCGGCGTCCCGACGGACGGCGACGACATCGTCTTCGGCGACCTCGGCAACGACTGGGTCGTCGGCGGCACCGGGCGCGACACGATGTGGGGCGGCTGGGGCTACGACCTCCTGAACGCCGACGACGTCCTGACCACGAACAGCGGCCTGAACACCAGCCCGGACACGAACGCGTCGTACGAGGACTTCGCCTACGGCGGCGCCGGCGTGGACGTCCTGATCGCGAACACGGGCGGCGACCGCCTGATCGACTGGGTCGGCGAGTGGAACAGCTACCTCGTCCCGTTCTCGCCGTTCGGCATGGCGACCGTCAGCCGCAACCCCTCGCCCGGCCTGCAGGATCTCCTGCTCGCGTTCGCGATGAGCCAAGGTGCGGATCAGACGCTCTCGACCGTGCACGGCGGCGACGCGGCGCGCAACGGCGAGCCCTGGGGCGAGCTGGGCATGGTGACGCACGTCGACGCTGCGTGGGGCGACCAGAACGGCAAGCCGCGCGACCCGCAGCCCGGCAACTCCCACGGCCAGCGCGACGTGCTGCGGACCTCCGGCACGAAGCCGATCGGCGCCGGCACGGCCGCCACCGCGACGGTCGGTCCGGCAGCGCCTGCCCCGGCACAGGCGGCTCCGCTCGTGCCTCCGGTCGTGCCGGTCCAGGATCTCTCGTTCCTCGATCCGCGGCTCGCCGTGCCGGTCTACGTCAATCTCGCGACGCGCTCCGCCGTCTCGCTCGTGTTCCTGTCACCGGCCGGAAGCACGGTGACCTACACGCTCGGAGATGGGACGCGGAGCCTCGGCGGCGTCGTCACCACCGGCGCCGACGGCACCGTGACCGTCACTGTCGATGCCTCCGCGTTCGCCGACGGCGGGCTGAGGCTCGTCGCGACGTTCGTCGACGCGAACGGGAACAACGCGGATACGCCTGCGGTCGCCACACTTGTCAAGGACACCGCTCCTCCGACCGTCACGGCGACGCTGCCCGCGCCGCCGGCCACGAACAGCGGCTGGTACGACGTCGGCACGACCATCTCCGTGGGCTTCGGCGGCTCCGACACGACCTCCGCCAGGCTCGACGGGACGATCGCGCTCGTGAACGGCGGGACGATCGACCTCGACACGCTGGCGGTCGGCCCGCACACGATCCTGCTCACGGGCGTCGACGCTGCCGGCAACGTCACGACCAAGACGGTCACCTTCCAGGTGCGCGCGACACTCGCCGGCCTGCTCGCAGCGGTGAACGACGGCGCAAAGAAGGGCTACATCACCGCAGCCGAGCAGAACGTGCTCGTGGGTCAGCTCGAAACCGCGATGAAGGGCAACAGCGGCCACGCCAAGCTGCCGTCGTTCATCTCCGAGGTCCAGGCTCAGAGCGGGAAGACGATCGCCGCGGCGTACGCGGCGCTCCTGCTCGGCTGGGCGAACGACCTGCTTCCGCGCGTCTAGGCCGAACGGCCCATGCGCTCGGCCGTGGTCGCCGCTACGCTGCGGAGCGCATGGGGAGGGGGTTGCTATGTGCGCTGGCGATCACGGTGGCTGTGATCGCCCCGGGGACGGCTGCCGCGGGCTCGTGGCTGCCGCATCCGGCCGACGCGTCGTGGACCTACAAGTGGTCAGACACCGCGTACAACCCCACGACGACGAGGGAGAAGGTCACCGTCAAGGAGCAGAAGGGCCTGACCTTCACGCTCAGCTGGACGACGCAGGATCTCGACAATCCGGCCGACGCCGCCCAGAGCCTCGGCCTGATGTCCTTCCAGGAGACGACGTCCGGCCTCGTCAACACGGACTGGCAGAGCAGCCCGCCGCCGCCCGCGTTCCCGATCCTCTGTCCCGAGCTCGCAAAGTGCGGGAACAGCGTCGCGAGCGTCCTCTACCTGCTCATCTGGGGCTCTCGCGCGCCGGTGCTCGTCGACCCGCTCCTGGTCGGTGAGACGTGGTCGAGCAAGGGTGGCGCGAGCGGCGACGTCACGAGCGTTTCGCAATACCTCGGGCGAGAGCAGATCACGGTGCCCGCGTTCCCGCAGCCGGTCACCGCAGCCAAGGTGCGCACGGACATCACCCAGGCCGGGGCGATTGGAGATCCGTACGGCAGCGGCGTGCGCACGGTCTGGTGGGTCTACGGCGTCGGGCCGGTGAAGATCGACTTCCAGCACGCCGGCGGCACCGACGCCCCCGTCACGTCGGCGGTGCTCGCCGAGACGAATCAGGCCCCCCAGACGGCGCCCGACGACGCCAACTACTTCCCACTCAAGCAAGGGGCGACGCATCGGTACCGCTGGACGAACCCGAAGTACCTGAAGAAGCCGTCGATCCAGGACGTCGTCGTCTCCCAGACCGCGAACAACTCGGCCCGGGTCGACGTCAAGCACGTGAGCGGCCCGATCCGCGTCGCCGGAAGCTACGGCTTCGCGCTGCGCTCGGACGGCCTGACGAACATCTGGGGAGCCTCGCGGGCCGCCTCGCTGGCCAAGTTTCCGCCGCTCGGCCCGAAGTTCCTGTCGTCCGACCGGCGCCGCCACTTCTTCACGCCGCTCGACCTGATGATTTACGGCATGAATCCCATTCTCGAGGCCTATCCCGCGGCCGGACAGAGCTGGACGGCGAAGAATCCGAGTCGCGACTTCTCCGTGTTCGGGGTCACGGGGACGACGACCGTCCTCGGCCTGCGCAAGGTGACGGTGCCGGCGGGGACGTACACCGCCCTCGTCCTCCAGAGCACCCTCTTCCAGGAAGGCTTTCCGTTCGGATCGGGCAAGAGGACGGCGTATTTCGCAGCCGGGTTGGGGCTCGTGAAGCTCGTCTTCAGGCACGGCGACCACTCCGTCTCCACTGTCGAGCTCGTCAAGTAGCGGCCGCTTGCATCTTCCGGCGGTGCCGAAGGTGCTCGCACTCTGGGTCGTCGCGGCGCTCGCCGCGGCTGCGCTCGTCGCGGCGCTGCTGCTTCCCCACGGAAGCTCCCGCAAGGACGTCACCAACTACATCGAGCGTGTGAACGCGGCCGGCCGCACGTTCGCGCAGAGCTACCGCGGCGTCAGCAACGCGTACCGCTCGTTCACGCTCGCGCCGCAGCACTCGGCGCAGCAGCTGCCCCGGCTCCGCGAGGCCGCCCGTCGGCTCACTCAGCTGCGGATCGAGCTCGAGCGGATTCCTGCGCCGCCGGCAGCGCAGCGGCTGCGGTCGCGCCTGATCGCCTTCTACCGCCAGCAGGAGGCCGTCGGCCGCGAGCTCGTCGGCATCGCTGCGTACGTGCCGCGCCTGCTGGCGGCCGAGCGGCGGCTGGGCCCGGCGAGCACGCGGATGCGGGCCGCGCTGGCGGCGGCGCGCACTCCGGAGCAGCAGGCGACCGCTCTCCGCGCCTATGGCGTGGCGCTCGCGGGTGCGGTCCGGTCGGTGCAAGCGATCGAGCCGCCGCCGCTCTTCGCCGCCTCGCACAGCGCGCAGATCGGGCACCTCGAGCGGTCCACGCGCGCCGTCGTCAAGCTCCAGCACGCACTGCTCTCCCACAGCCGGGCCAGGGTCCAGGCCGCGGTCGTCGGGTTGCAGAGCGTGAACGGCGCGACGTCTGGAGCCTCCAGGGCGGCCGTGGCCGCGTACAACCGCCACGTCGCGCGCATCAGAACGCTGGGGATCGCCGTCGAGCGCGAGCGTCGCCGGCTCGAATTCACGCTCGGTTGAACGCTCAGTGAGGAAGGCTACGCTCCGGAAGCCTGGCGTTCGGCAGTTGTAGCGTGTGGGGTGCGTTAACTCGGTTCAGCGCGGTTGGGTTGCTTCGGATCCGCAGAATCGGCCGCCTGTCCCGTCGGTCTGGAGGAGCCTGCCCCGACCACATCCACTTCGCGCTCTGCCCCGACCGCGGCCGCGGCGTCAGGCACTGCTGATACGGAGCCGCCACTGGCTTCTCGTCCCCGGGATGCCGGAGAATCGGCGCGCATCCGAGTGGGGAGGAGGGACGATGGTCAGCGAGGCAACCGTCCGCGAGCTCGCCGCCCTCGCCGAGAAGCTCTCGAGCTGGCTGGAGGGCGCGAGCGACCTGAACCGCAAGCTGAGCGCGCCCGAGTACCAGGAGCTGGTGCCGATCACGACCTTCGTCCACCCACCGACGGCGGCGGTGGAGTCGCCGGTCACGACCGCGAGCGCGTTCTCCGGGTAGCCGATGTCCGCGATCGCTCGTGCGAGCCAGAGCCCCGCGAGCGGTGTCTTCTCGGATGGCTTGAGCACGATCGGCGCTCCCGCCGCGATCGCCGGCGCGCGTTTGTGAACGACCTGGTTGAGGGGGTGGTTGAATCGCGTCCCGCGAAGCGAAAGAGTTCGGGATCTTCGCTTCGCGCGCGCGATCAGAAGGAGACGCAATCTCACGCGCCTCGGGATCGTCCTCCTCCCCCTCCAGGACATGCCACTACGACGCAAAGTCGAGAGCGCTTGCCTCAACGTCCTCCCGCCGTAGGACTCCGACGAGGACGCCGTCGGATCGGCTGACGATGAGGCGGGTTAGGTTCTGTTCGCGCATTCGTTTCGCGATCACGTCGAGTCGGGCGCTGGGCCTGATGGTGCTCGGACCGGCCGTCATCGCTTCCTCTACGCGGGCGTTCTCGCCCGAGCGGAGTGCGCGGCGGCCGAGCAGACCGAGAACGAAGTTCTCGTCGTTTGTGACGACACAGACGTCCCAGCCTTCCGGCAGGCGTTCCGCGACCTCTTGCACTGGCTCAGCGAGGCGACAGGTGGGGGCATCCGCGCGGGCGAGGCTGGCGACGCGGGTTTGACTGTCGGCGTGTCCTTCGAGTGGGAGCCCGAAGGAGCCCCAGTCGGCTTTGCCGGCGACGTAGTCGTAGATGCCGGTGAAGCCGATGCTCTCGAGCCGCCACGCGGCTCGTGGGCTCATGTCTCATTGGTAGTCGTAGCAGTAGACGATCACCGGCCGTTCGCGGTCGAGCCCGAGAGTTGTCGCGCGGTCGAGTGTCTTGAGCGGGATGTTGATCGCGCCCGGGAGGTGCTCGTCTTCGTACTCGTCGGGTGGCAGTACCTCGACGAGCTGGCCGTGCTCCTCACGGAGGAGGCGTTGGACTTCGTCACGGTCGATCGGTGTCGGCATCTGGCGCTCCTCGGGGTGTCTGGATCTGGTGGTTACGGCTGCTCATCTGTCTTGCTTCTCGCGGGTGTGTCTCTGAGCGCTCGGTCGCTTGCTCGCGGTCATGCCTCCGTGCGTGGGAGAAGGCCGCCGAAGATGTTGCGGCCGAGCTCGATCGCGTCTGGCAGCGGGATCGCTCGGCCGCTTATGTCCGGGTTGGCGATCAGGTAGCCCAGGGCGCTTTCGCCCGACTCGAAGAAGTTGAGCGCGGCACACCAGTTGCGGAAGCTCGGCCCGCCGGTGCAGACGCATCCCTCGAGCACGACCGCCGTCTGCGGCTCCCACCAGGCCCCCTCGCCGGGATCGAGCCGCACCCACACCTCCGTGCCTGTCAGCGGGTCGCGGGAGGTGATCTCGATCGGCAGGCTCAGCATCGGGGCGATCCCCAGCGCGTCGATTGCGCACATCGCCTCAACCGTGTGCTGGCCGTCGATCAGGACGCGGTGGCCGCGCGGCGTTCCGGAGAAGGGATAGGCGACCAGGATCGCGCCGGTGGCGGGGTCGTGGTGAACGAGGTCCTCGCGGGCGAGCGTAGCCAGCGCCGCTTCCACCTCGACCTCGAAACTCGAGGCTGCGTCGGCGAGCCTGTCGGCCGCCGGCGGCGTCCCCGCCGCAAAGGCGCGGAGGATCCAGTCGTACAAGCCGCGCTCCCCGGGCGAGAGCAGCTGGACGCGCTCACGCCCGCGCCGTTGTCCGGGAATCGACGCCAGCCTCGCCTCGGCATCCGTCGGCTGGTTCATGTGCCCTTTCCAGGCCCGGTTGTCTGCAGGAAGGCGCGGTAGCTCGCATGTCCCGCGTCTTCGTCGAAGGCGCCTTCCCAGATACCGAACGCGTTGTCGAGCCAGCGGTAACGAGCGTCGTCGGTCTGGAAGCGAAGCGACGCGGTCAGCCGCCAGTTCGGCGCTTGCTGCTGCCGGCGCAGGCCATAGCCTTTGGCGTCGAACCAGATCGTCGCCCCGTCTTCGGTCTCGAGCACGAAGGCGGGATTCGTCGTGCAGACGTGGTCGCCGTTGCCGTTACTGCCGGACCCGTCGGGACGGAAGGGGCAGTCGGCGGCGAACATCGACCAGCGCAGCCGACCGGCGAGCTTCCCACCGGCAGCGACGCCGTCGCCGCTTCCGATCAGCTCGCCCTCGCGTCCCTCGCTCGGAACGAGGGGCTCGACGTCCTGCTGGTATTGCAGCTCGGCGTCGAACAGGTGCTCTAGCGGCACGTCGTTTCTCCTTTCGTCATGTCAGCGCCCGCCGGTAGCCGGCGGTGAAGCCGGCGAGGTCGGTCTCGCCCAGGATCCGTGCGACGACGCGGTGCTCGCGGTCGAGGAAGAGCGTAGCCGGCAGGCCCTGCAGCCCGAACCTCGCCGCGATCACGTCCTTCGAGTCGACGATGCTCGGGTGGCGCCAGCCGAAGCGCCGGTAGAAGGCCCGCGCTCCCTCCTTCGAGTCCTGGATGTCGACGCCGACGACCTCCGCCTGCGGGTGGGTGCGTGCGAAGGTCGCGAGCGAGCGCGCTTCGGCGTAGCAGCCGGAGCCGATGCCAAAGAGCACGTCGCCGCGCAGCCCGCCGCGCTGACCCCGGTAGCGCAGCTGTGGCAGGCGCACGCGCAGGTGCCCGCCGGCGAGGACGGCGGCACTTCCGCTCACACGGCCGTCCCTGCTTCGCGCAGCAGCGCCTCCCTCACCCACTGCTCATCGGGCTGGCCGACGATGCCGTCCGTCGTCCGGAAGACGCGGCAGGAGAGGGCATAGTCGGCTCGCTCCTCGGCGCGCGGGTCGACGTCGACGCCGCCGACCCGGATCGTCGGCGAGCCGAGAAAGCGCATGCGCTGAGCCGCCACCTGGTCGGGCACGTTCACCAGCCGCAGCTCCGGCTCGATCCCCAGCTCACGGCTGAGCCGCTCGACCAGCGCCAGCGCCGGATGGTGGTTCGGGCAGCCCTCGAAATACAGGATCTCCACCAGCGGCCCCCGAGCGCGTCGTGCCGGCTCCGCTACGAGACCGGATTCACTCGCGGCGCTCGGAGCGCAGCAATCGCCGGCGCTCACGAGCCGCTCCCCGTAATTCGAAGCGAGGGGCGCTGGGTGCGGTGCCGCCGCACACGCACGGCGAGCAGGACGATGGCGCCGACGAGCACGATCCCGCCGATCGCGATCCCGCTGACCCACGCGGCGAGAGCGACGCTGACGCCGGCCGCAACGATCAACGGCACACCGATACAACAGACGATCGGCAGCAGCGCGAGCGCGCCGAGCCCGAGGTTCTTGCGCGTCTCGCTCATGCTGGATCGATCCGGCAGCAGGCGGCGACATGCTCCGCGTTATCGGCTAGCAGCGCGTTCGCGAGCTCCAGCATCTTCACTACCCGCTTGTCGGCGATCCGGTTGTAGACAGTCCGGTGCTCGCGCCGCGCCTCGATGAAGCCGCACCAACGCAAACACGCAAGATGGTTCGAGACCTTCGGCTGCGGGACGCCGAGCCGCTCGACCAGCTCACCGACTGCAAGCTCCCCCTCGTCGCGCAGGAGCTCGAGGATTCGAACGCGAGTCTGGTCGCCCAGCCCGCGGAAATACTTCGCGACCAAATCGCTCCGGGCGGGCGCATCCGGCAGACGGAACGGACCTTCGAGCATCGACATCGGCATCTCCCAAGAAGTATTTACCGAACTTGATATCAGAATACATTAACGTTTCCTGAACTCCGGTGCGCTCGACCAGGCTCAGCGAACAGTCATAAGGCACCAGCTGGCTTCGGTCGCGGCAGCCATGGACGTGTCAAGATGGCTCCGTGGGCCGGCCGGGCTAGCCGAAATCCCCTGGCGCTGAGACCAGATCGCTCGTACCGTTATGCCGTGGCAGAGGACGACGCCCGAGGACTGGGCGACCATCGCGATTAGCGTCAGCCGCCAGTCGAGGGGACTCGACTGAGATGGCGGCCGGCTCGGCCGTCCCGATTTCGATCGCGCTCGCCTCGGGCGCGCTGACGGTCATCAACCCGTGCGGGTTCCCGCTCCTACCCGCCTTTCTCTCCTTCTATCTCGGCGCCGAGGAGGAGCGCCTGCCTCGCGCGCCGACAAGGGTCGCACAGGGGCTGCTCGTCGGCGCGCTCGTGGCCGCCGGCTTCCTTGCCGTCTTCGTGGTGGTTGCGTTGCCGGTCAGCTACGGGGTCTCCCTGATCGCGCGCGCCGTTCCCTGGGCGGGGCTCGCGACCGGCGTCGTGCTCGCGCTCGCGGGCGCCGTCGTGCTCGTCGGCCGCCGGCTCCCCTTCACCCTCCGCCTTCATGTGCCGGTGCGGCGGGAGCGGCGGGTCTTGGCGATGCTGCTGTTCGGCGCCGGCTACGGCGCGGCCTCGCTCGGCTGCGCGCTGCCGATCCTGCTCAGCCTGATCGGCGCCTCCCTCGGCGCGAACAAGCTGACCGTGCTCGCCGCCTACGCCGCCGGGACGACACTCGTCCTCGCCGCGCTCAGCGTCTCGATCGCGCTCGCGCGCCAGGGCGCGGCCCGTGCCGTGCGGTCCCTGCTACCGCACATGAACAAAGCCGCAGGCACGCTGCTCCTCGCCTCCGGCGGCTACCTCGCCTACTACTGGTGGCGGATCCGCTTCGGCGACAGCGTCACCGTCGCCGACGACCCGCTCGTCGGACGCGTCACCCGCTGGTCTGCCCAGCTGCAGACCTTCGCCGGCGCCCACGACACGGCCGTCCTTGCGGGCGCCGGCGCGGTGGTCGGCGCAGCACTTGTCAGTGTCGCCTGGCAGTGGAACCGCAAGCGGCGCACACTTCTGGCACGCAACCTCGCGCGCGAATGACCCGACTGCTCCTCCTTACGGCCTGTCTTCTCGCGCTGCTCACGAGCGCGGGCTGCGGCGGCAACCACGCAAGCTCGCCCGCGAAGCCGCAGCCGACGGCAACCACTGGCGCTCCCCGTGACCTGCACAACATCGACGAGCTGCGCATCGCGTTCAACGCCCATGCGGGCGAGCCGCGCCTGATCGTGCTCGTCTCCCCAACCTGAGGCGTCTGCCAGGTCGGGGCCAGTTGGGTCCGCACGCACATCCTCGACAAACACCCGCACGCGAAGCTGGCCGTCTTCGCGATCTGGCTGCCGATGCTCTACGGCGATAGTAAGAGCGCGATCAACCGACGCATGTTCGACGACCCCCGCGTCACGAGTTTCTGGGACCCCAAGCGCATCGCCGGCAACTGGTTCGGACAGCACGCAGTCGGCGGCCTCGGCGGCGGGGGCTTCACCGTGTGGGACGCCTTCTACGGATTTCGCGGCTCAGCCCGTTGGGTCAGCGAACCGACTGGGGTCGTCGCCACGGGCAGCGACATCATTGGCAACACCAGCGCGCTCGAGCAGCACTTCCTACCCCTGCTTCGCTAGGTCGTCTCGTCAGACGACCGACCGCTGGCCGGCTTGTATCGAAAATGACGCGGCGATACGCTCAGACTCCTCACAAGGGAGGGGAGACGATGAAACGCTTCGCGCTGACTCTCGCGCTCGCGCTCTCCGCTGCGGCCGTCGCGGCCGGAGGCTCCGGATCGGCGACGTCGAAGTCCTCGTTCCAGGTCTTCGTCGCGCCGACGACGAGCGCAGCTAGCAACGGCCTCACGATCGAGACCGAGCTCGAAGGGCAATTCGACGCCGCCTCGAAGACGGCGCGCGGCAGCGGCACCTTCTCGATCATGAACGGCTCGACCGCGGTCGAGAGCGGCACGTTCACGCTCACCAGCCTCGTCGCGTTCCAGTTCTACGGCTGCGGCCAGGTCGACGACATGACGCTGCCGCCGAACTTCTGCGGCGGCCGGGCGATCTTCGCCGTCCACGCCACGTCCTCGACGGGTGAGCAGGGCGACGGGCTGGTGGAGGTCAACTGCCAGATCCACGATCCAGGCGGGGAGACCCCCGCCGGAACCAGCGAGGGCGTCAAGGTCAACGCCCGCGGCATCAACTTCAACAAGCACGTCACGGGCGACAA
>WNEY01004092.1_pt1 | contig 11039 bp, 5 predicted proteins | sample 5400531 | NCBI WGS metagenome assembly WNEY01 (sample SAMN13153338, study PRJNA577476) | soil metagenome | isolation source: 200 cm saprolite under Douglas fir tree site 1 | place: USA:California | collected 2015-04-18
GGCGCGCTCGATGGCCCGGGCCGTCCGAAGCGTCGAGTAGAACTCGATGTCGTCCTCGACCTTGCTGCGCTTGCGGAGCCCCGCGGTGTCGATGAACACGAGGGTGTGCCCCTCATAGCTGAGCGGCGTATCGATCGCGTCCCGCGTCGTGCCGGGTTCATCCGCCACGACCAGCCGCTCCTCGCCGAGCAGGCGGTTCACGAGGCTCGACTTCCCCACGTTCGGCCGTCCGACCACCGCCACGTGGATCTCGGCCTCCGCACTCGCCTCCGGGGCCTCCGGCAACAGGTCCACCACGCGGTCCAGCAGGTCGCCCGAGCTCTTGCCGACCGCAGCCGACACGGGGAATGGATCGCCCAGGCCGAGCTCGTAGAAGGCGAGGTGTCGCGTGTCGTTGGGCAGCTGGTCGGCCTTGTTGGCGACCAGGATCACCGGACGGCTGGCCTTTCGCAGGTATTGGGCGATCTCCAAATCGGCGGGATGCACCCCCGCTTCGACATCGACGAGGAACAACACTACATCGCTGGCCGCCACCGCCGCCTCGACCTGCGTCCGAATCGCGCGGTTGAGCTGGTCATCTGCACCTGGGACCATCCCGCCCGTGTCCACCAGCCAGAACCGCCGTCCGTTCCACTCGGCCGCACCGAAGTGTCGATCGCGCGTGACGCCCGGCCGAGGGTCCACGATCGCATCCCGGCCCCCGATGAGCCGGTTGAACAACGTGGATTTGCCCACGTTGGGGCGGCCGATGATGGCGACCGTGGGGGCCCCGCCCTTCATCCCTTCCTCCCGTCCAACGCGGAACGCGGAACGCTGAACGCGGAACTGTGATCACCTGTTCCGACTTCCGCGTTCCCACTTCCGAGTTCACCGAGCACGTCCGCAAAGTCGTACGACAGGTGAACGGGGCATGGCAGCCGCTCCGCCAGCTCGTCGGCGCTCACGTCGTCCACGAATACCAGGTCGTCGTTCACGGCCTCGGCCGGAAGCAGGGCGAAATCCAGGTCCCGCCGATCGCTGAGTGCCCGCTCGATGGCCGCTCCGGGAAGGAGGCCCGCCGTGGTGACCGAGGATCCGAACAGCGTGTTCTCGACCACGACCAGCTCGAAACGGCCGCCCGTAGTCGCCGCAACGTCGGCCAGCACCTGCGGCATCAAGGGACCCATGGCCCGGCCGGTCACCACTCCGATGCGCTTACCGGCCAGGTCGGGAAGCCGCTCGACGGCCGCGGCAATCCGGGTCTGAAGAAACCGCACTGAGCCGACGCCGTTCTCGCGTTGCTCGAAATCCCCATACCAGGCGGGGCCCGGCAGGGGCTCTCCCGCCTGGAGGTAGAGATCGTCGGCGCCATAGCACCACGGTGCTCCCCGTTCGGCGAGTGCCCGGGTCGCCATCCGGTCGACCGCCGTAAGCGCCGCCCGGCACTCGTCCCGGGTCAGCTCGCGCACCAGACCGTGCTTCGAGAACTCGGTGAGGGCCACGGGGACGACCGAAACGGACAGCACCGCGGGACCGAGACCGTACAGGGCAGCGAGCGTGCGTTCCAGCTCGACCCCGTCGTTCACCCCTGGAACGAGGACGACCTGGGTGTGAAACGCGATCCCCCGCTCGGCGAACCAGCCGAGCTGTGGGATGATGTCGGGCGCTTCGGGGTTGCGCAGCAGCCACCGGCGGATCGTGGGGTCGGTGGCATGCACGGAGACGTACAGGGGCGACAGCCGATACTCGACGATGCGCTCCATGTCCCAGGGCTTCAGGTTCGTGAGCGTCGCGAAGTTGCCGAAGCGGAAGGACAGCCGATAGTCGTCGTCGCGGATGTACAGCGGCGCCCGCAGGCCGTTCGGGTTCCCGTCCACGAAACAGAAGTCGCAGTGGTTCCCGCAACGCCTGATCCGCGGCGGCTCGAGCGTCACGCCCATCGGGAGCCCCTCGGGGCGCTCGATGTCGTACTCGACGGCCTCCCCCGTCGGCAGGCGCGCCGCCAAGAGGAAGCGGTCGTCCGCCGTGAGGAACTCCCAGTCGAGGAAGTCCTCGAGCGGCCGGCCATTGACGGCCAACAGCTCGGTTCCAGGCGCGAGCCCCAGCTCGCCGCCGATGGAGTCGGGCGCTACTGACTGCACGCGAATCACGGCACTTCCCTGCCCTTCAAGGACTTTGTGAGGCCTGACGTCGCAACCCCAACGCGGGCCGTGACTTCCAAAAGCTATGAAATATGCTTTGGGAAACGCGATCGCGCCAGCCGCCGCTCGCTTCTGGCGGTACTCGCGGAGGAGGCCGGCGTCAGCTCCAGAAGAAGGTCACGACGGCGCCGGCGGGGAGGGTGTAGCGGAATGACTGGTTGCCCCAAAGCACCGTGAACGCTCGGTCCTGCACCTCTGTATTGACGACGATGAGCGCCTTGGAGCCGTCGTCGGAGTTCCGGAACGCCACACTTTCGAGCCCAGCAATGCCGGAGGTCGACGCGATACGCCGTGCGCCGGGTCGTACGAACCGGCTGGCGTGCGCTAACGCGTAATACTCAACGTTGCGCGTGACAGCCCCGGAGGCCGCGGTGATCGTCACCACCCCGCGGCAGTCCCCGCAGCCACCGGTATGCGGCCCATGGTTCTCGTCCAGCGCGAGGTTCCAGAGGAGCACCCCCTTCGCCCAACCCCGCGTCGCCCCGATGATCAAGGTCTGGGTGAACCACTTGAGGTTGTCCGCGAAATTCGGCGCCCATTCCCCGCCCGAGCACTCGGTGAAGTAAGTGTCCTTGTCCGGGTGGGCGTCGTGCACCAGGGTCTGGGCGGAGACGTCTCCCCCGTAGCAGTGCCACGCGACCCCGGCGATGTAGCGAGGCGCCGCGGAGTCAGCGAGCACTTGGAGGGGCGACTGGTACTCGTCCCAATTGTGGTCCCAATCCAGGATCAGCGTGCCGATGCCGCTACGCGCGAAGAGAGGCCCGAGATACTGACCGACAAAGGTGGCGCGCGCGGGGGGCTCGAGCCGCATGCCGGGATAGTTCGCCGGATCGTAATGGGGCTCGTTCTGCACCGTGATCGCGTAGATCGGCACCCCCTCCGCGCCGTACGCCTCGATGTAGCGCCGGATGTATTCGGCGAGGGGTCCGTACGCCTCGGGGCGGAGGGTCCCCTGGATCAGGCTGCCCGTCGTCTTCATCCATCCCGGCGGGCTCCAGGGCGACGCCATGATCTTGAGCTGCGGGTTGATCGCCAGCGCGCGCTGCACCACCGGCAAGACATACGCCCGATTGGAATCGATCGAAAAATGCGCCAAGCTCGAATCCGTCTGGCCCGCGGGCATGTCGTCGTAACTGTACTGATGCAGCGAGAAATCGGACGCGCCCATCGTCAGGCGCGTGAAGCTCAGGCCGAGCCCGGGACTGGGACCGAACAACTCTTGCAACAGGGCCTCGCGCTGCGCGGCGGTCAGACGGTTCTGAATCAGCCACGCCGACGCGTCGGTGATCGCGGCCCCGAACCCTACCATCTCCTGGTACGTCGTGCCTTCGTCGACCACGATCCGGAGCAGGGTCGCCGGCGGTGGGGCGGAGTCGAAATGGACATCCGTTTCGCGAGACAGGAGCTTGGCGCCGCTCGCCGTCGTCAGCCACAACTGGACCGCCGGCCCCTGCGGCGGCGGGGGGGCGGGCGGAGCGTCGGCCGGCTGCCCGTTGGGAGCGCAGGCGACGCCGGCCGCCAGCACGAGGGCCGCAGCGCGGAGCATCCGCCTACCAGCCTGGGTTCTGCGTCAGGTTATGGTTGATGTCGCGCTCCGACTGCGGAATGGGGAAGAGGTCGCCTTTAACCCCGTGTACGTCCGTTTCCAGGGAATCAATCGTCCTCACTTCAGCTGTCTTTGCGAGGATCGCGGCGTTGAGCACTCCCCAGCGTGCCAGGTCGAACCACCGCTGTCCCTCGAATACGAACTCCCGGCGCCGATCGAGTCGCACAGCGTCCCGGAAGGCCGTTTGGGACAGACCCAACACCGGGGGGATGCCGGCGCGCACGCGTACCGCGTTCAGCGCCTGCTCCGCGGTCATCACGGCGTTCGGCGCGCCACCCTCGTTCACCGCCTCGGCGTACATCAACAGGACATCGGCGTAGCGCAGCACGATCCAGGTGTTCGACTGCTTCTGCCAGTCTCGCGTGTGCATGTTCTGGAAGTCGGTCTCATCCAAGTACTTGTTGAACGCAGCACCGGGCGGATCCACCCATGACACAGTTTGGCCAAGCTGGTCGATGTGCGGCTTTGTCATGAAGGTCCCGTTGTCGCCGCGGGTATCGGCCGAGTCGTAGAGCCTTTGGAGCGATGGCGTGATGTACATCAGCCCGTAGCCTGCGCCGCCGGGATAGCCGGACGGAATGCTGAACAGCGTGTGCACGCTGCCACCCCCGGGATCGAGCACACCGTCATAGTTGATCTCGAAGATGCTCTCCGAATTCGTGAGCTTTACCGCGATGCGGAAATTGTCTTTCCAGTTGGGGAGCAGAACGTATGGGCCGCTCGCGATGATCTGCCCGGCCGTTTGCGCGGCATTCGTCCAATCCTGTCGAGTGAGGTACACCTTGGCGAGGAGCGCCTGAGCGGCGCCGCTCGTCGCTCGGCCGACGTCGGCCCCGGAGTAAGATACCGGGAGCGCCGCAGCGGCTTCCTGCAGGTCACTCACGATCAGCGCGTAGACGTCAGCCACTGGCGTGCGTGACACGGCCAGACCTTTCACCGACTTTACTTCGTGGTCCAGCAACGGTACGTCGCCGAAGAAGCGGACGAGGTTGAAGTACGTGAGCGCCCGGAGGAACCGCGCCTCGCCCAGCAGGCGTGTCCGCAGTGATACGTCCATGGTAATCGCCGGCACGCGATCGAGCACCGCGTTCGCCTGGTTGATGAGCGCGTAGAAGCCGCCCCACACACCGTACTCGGCAAAGGGCCACTCCGTTGCGTCGAACGTGTAGTTGCTCATCCGGTGACCGTCCGCGCCGAATCGGGGAGCGGCGATGATGTCGTCCGTCGCGATGTCCGACAGGTACCAGAAGGCGAGCGAGTACGGCCCCTTGGCTTGCGCATAGATACCGTTCACGGCCGCGACCGCGTCGGCTGACGTCTTGTAAAAGCTCTCCGGCGCGAGGACGTCGGAGGGATTCGGGTCCAGGAAGCTGTCGCATGACGGCGCAAAGGCGAGCGCCGCCAGCCCACCGAGCAGCGAGAAGAGTTTGGTCCGTCGCATACGATTGGCTCCCTTTCGCTTAGAAGCCGGCGGTGAAGCCGAAGGTGATCTGCCGTACCTGCGGGTAGGTGCCGTAATCGAACCCTTGAGCAAGGTTCGTCCCGGCGTACTCGCTGATTTCCGGATCGTACCCGGTGTAATTCGTGACGGTGAAGAAGTTCTGCGCGCTGACGTACAACTGCAGGCGAGTCATGCGCTGGAGCCGCATCGCCTGCAGCCACCGCGCGGGGAACGTGTAGCTCAGGCGGATGTTCTTCCCACGCAGGTAAGACCCATCCTCGACGAACAGGTCGGAGGGCGTGCTCTCGAACGTGGTGCCGATTTTCGGGGCCGGGATGCCACGACCGCCGGTTGCCACGTCGACCAGCTGGTTCGCAACACCGCCACCGGTCGTGAGCAGCGACCGATTGATGTTGTACAGCTTATTGCCCACAGACCACTGCAGGAAAACGGAAAGCTCGACGTTCCGGAACGTGAAGCGGTTCGTGAGTCCGCCCGTGTAATCGGGCTGCGCGTTGCCAATGATGGTGCGGTCCTCGTCGGTGACATCACCGTCGCCATTGAGATCCTTATACTGCACCACCCCTCCCTGCACGCCGGCGTACACCCGGCCGTAGAACGAATTGATCGGCTGCCCGACTTTGAGAACCGTCGGGTTCTGGTGCGCGCCCCCGCCTACACTGATGGGCTCTACGAGGAGAGAGTCTGCACCCAGATTCAGCACGGTATTCCGGTTCCACGCCAAATTGAGCGACGTTTCCCATCCCAGGCCGCCGGTGAGATTCACCGTCGTGACGTTCAGCTCAAAGCCGCGGTTGCGCACGCTTCCGATGTTCTGTAACTGACTGAGGAAGCCCGAGCTCGACGGGACGTGCGCGTCGAGCAGCAGGTCGTGTGTCCGCTTGCTATAGTAGTCGGCCGTGAGGGCGATCCGATCTCTGGCAACCCTGGCGTCCACGCCGGCGTCGAACTGGTCAGTCGTCTCCCATTTCAAGCCGGCGTTCGCCAGGCTGTACGGCACGAACCCGATATTGCGGTCGCTGCCCAGCACGTACACGGTGCTGCCCAGCGTGGCGAGCGAGCGGTAGTTGCCGATCTCCTGGTTCCCGGTGCGCCCGTAACTCAACCGCAGCTTCAGGTCGTCGAACACGCCGAGACGCTTGACAAAGCCCTCGTTCGAGGCGCGCCAGGCGAAGGCCCCCGACGGGAAGAAGCCGTACCGGTGCTCCGCCCCGAACTTGGACGAGCCGTCTACGCGCCCCGTGAGCGTGAACAGGTACTTGTCGGCGATCGCCCAATTCGCACGCGCGAAGGACGACACGAGGGCGGAATGCGGGGCGGGGGTCCAGACGCCCACGAACGTCTTCGCAGTGTTCAGACCGTTCACGCCCAGGCCGTCCGTCAGGAAGTCCTGCGCCGTCCCGGACACGCCCTCCGTATTGGTTCGCTGAAGAGTGGTGCCCGCGAGCACGTCGAGGACATGCGCCTCGCCGAACCGGTGCCGGTAGTCGATCGTGTTGTCGAACGACCAGCTCACGGTCTGCGCCTGGCCGCGGCTCCCCTGCCCATTCGTCGTCGAGCCCGGTAGCACGGTGTGCGGCGCGTAGAAGTCCTGCACGGAATTCAGAAAATCGAGTCCGAGGGTGCTCCGGAACGTCAACCCGTCCCGGAGGTCGTACTCGACGAAGAGGTTGCCGATTGCCCGATTGTCGCGTTCTTCGTTGGTAATCACCATCGCCGTCGCGACGGGATTAGGGAACGGTCGGCCGGTCAGCGGGTTGATGCCGTTGAAATACTCCCCTGGGGCGCTCATCACGGGGAGAGTAGGCGGCGCGGTAAGCGCGTCTAGCATCACCGATGCCGCGCCGCCATTCGGCAACACCTGGCCCTGCGAGCGGCTGACGGTGAGCCGGTTTCCGATCCGCAGCTTGCGACTCACGGTGCGGTCGAGGTTGAACCGGAACGACCCTCGGTTCATGTTGCTGCCGATCACGACGCCGTCGTTCTGTAGCAGGCTCCCGGACACGTAGTAGCTCGTGCCGGCATCGCCCCCCGAGAAGGAGAGGTCGTAGCTGCGCATCGGAGCCGAGCGGAAGATCGCATCCTGCCAGTTGGTCCCCTGGCCGAAGGCGGCAATCTCCGTGGGCGTGTAGAACGGAGGGGCTCCGATGTTGGCGTACGCCGTGTTCACCATCTGCGCGAATTGGGTCGCGTCGAGCAACGGCAGCGTGCGGCGCACCTGCTGGATCCCGTAGTACGACCCGAACGAGACCGAGTTCTGACCGGTCCGTCCACGCTTGGTCGAGATGAGAACCACGCCATTGGCCGCCCGCGCGCCGTAGATGGCGCCCGCCGAGGCATCCTTGAGGATGTCGATCGATTCGATGTCCTCCGCGTTCACCGCGGCGACCGGGTTGAAGCCCCGCATGCCCTCTCCGAGCAGGGTGCCCGTCGTCGCGTCGTCCAGGTTGGTGATGACCGGCACACCGTCGATCACGTAGAGTGGATCGTTGCGTGCCGAAATGGAGTTGCCGCCCCGAATGCGCACCATCGCCCCCGCCCCGGGCTGCCCGCTCGACGTGACGACCTGCACGCCGGCGGCACGTCCCAGCAGGGCCTGATCGACCGATGTGACCGGCGCCGAGGTGACCTGCTCGGCCGTGACCGACGAGACGGCGCCAGTCAGCTCGCGGCGTGCAGTCGTGCCGTACCCGATCGCCACGACCTCCTCGAGCTGTGTCGCCTGCGCCGTCAGGGCGAAATCCACCGTGACGTCTTGGTCCGGGAGCACCGTAACGGCCTTCGACGCTGGCATATACCCGATCCGCGACACTTTGACGGTGGTCGGCCCGGGCGGGACGTTCGCGATGCGATAGCTACCGTCGTCACCGGACCGGGCACTCAGTCCCGTGCCCACGACCGTGATGGTCGCGACGGCGATTCCCTGCCCGCTCACCGAGTCCGCCACCCGCCCGATGATCGCCCCGACCTGCAGCCCGTCCAGCGCGCCGCGTTTGACGAGCGCCGCCTGTCCGTTCGACGTGAGCAGCACGTCCACGCCGGCGTCGTACAGCACCGCGCTCAACACGGCGCCCACGGTCAGATTCGTCGCGCTGAAGGTCACCCGCGTGTCGAGCGGGACGACGGCCGCGCTGTAGGTGAGCCGCAAGCCTGCCTGCTGTGCGACGGTGGACAGCGCCTCACCCAGCGGCACGTCTTTCAGGTCGACCGAGATGGTCTTCCGGAACACCGCAGCGTTGCTCGCATCCCGCCACCGCGGTGCCGCGTCGCTCGAGTGACTGGCCCCGACCGCGAGGAATCGCGGGCCGGCGGCGGCGAGTTTGACCCCATCGCCGGGCTCCTGGGCTTGCGCCACTCCGATGGCGCCGCAGGTGGTGATCCCCACAACGAGGGCGACGACAGCGCCCCACTGTGCCCGTGCGTTCACTCCCGTGTGCATACGCGGCCTCCCGTTCTCGCTAGGGTGCCCTTTGAATCGTTGAGATGGCCACCGTTCGGCCCTGCCACTCGTAGCGGGCCCCGACGGCAGCGGTGATGAGGGTGAGGACTTGCGCGACCGGCTCGTCGCCATAGGAGCCCGTAACAGGGCGGCGCGCGAGCGCGGGATCGGTGACGCGGACGTCGAGATCGTACCACCGGCCCAGCCGCTCCGCCGCCTCCTCCAGGGAGACGTTCGCGAAGACGAGGCGTCCCCTGGTCCACGCCACCTCGTCGGTCACGCGGGCGCTGCGCAGAACCCGGATCGTCCCCGTCCGAGACCGCGTCGCCACCTGGCCAGCGCGGAGCAGGGTCCCGGCCAACGCGACGGCTCCCTCCACCACGGCGATGCGCTCGCGCGCCGCGCCGCCGTACGCGTGCACGCCGAACCTGGTCCCGATGTCCCGGATGGCGCCGCTCCCCGTGTGCACGACGAAGGGGCGGGCGGCATCATGCACGACGCTGAAGTACGCTTCCCCTTCCAGGTACACGTCCCGCTGGCGGGCCGCGAAGGTCACCGGCGCCCGCAGCTTGCTGTCCGCGTTGAGGGTGATTTCCGTGCCGTCGAGCAGCCGCAGGACGGCGCGCCGGCCCCGAGGAGCGGCGTACTCCCGCATGGCGGGCGCCTGCGCGACTGAGCGTGCATCGCGACCGAGCCACCAGGCCGCGCCAGCGGCCATGACGGCGGCGACGACCGCGGCCGCAATTGCGAGGTTCCACCGCCCCGATCGCTTGGGCCCGCCATACCCACTCTCGAACCGGCGCCACGCCGCGTCCACGTCGTACGGCGCGCCGAGCCGCCGGGCGTCCGCGTCCCAAGCGGCTTGCAGCGTCGCGACGACGGCCTGGCGTGCGGGATCCGTTCGGATCCAGGCCTCGACGGCGGCATGGTCCTCGGGGCCGGCCGTCCCGTCGAGGTACCGGGCGAGCGCGCCGACATCGATGGTGGGCGAGGGAGGCGTCATTAACCCTATGACGCCGACAGGGGACTGCTTACTTACTCGTGAGCGCGGTCAAGGCCCGCTGGCGTACGGCGAGGAGGACCGCAGGATCGCGAGGGTACGTAGTCATCGTGGGAACGACTTCACGCAGGGCGCGAAGCGCAGCGGCCGGATCGCGCCGCCGCCACAGCGTGAACAGCGCCTGATCTTCGACTCCGTCCCGGAACGCCTCCCAGCGCAGACTGGAGCGCGGTCCGTCTCGCCCCGGGTAGACGATGAAGTCATCACCGGGTGCAAACAGGCCCCTGTTGGGATCGAGATCGCTGGGCCACTGATTCAGACCCCAGTGCAGGAATCCGCTCGCGTCGTACCGCATGACCACCCAAGGCAGCAGCCGGGTCTTCAGCAGGGGGTAGTCGATCAGGCGGTTGGGATACGCTCCCTGGGGCAGCCACGACGTGTAGAGCCACAGCTCAATCCCCCCTGCCAGCTGCCGGGCCCGATAGCCGTCGTACCATCGGTCCAAATAGCTCTCCTCGACCACCCAGATCTCGAGATCGCCGTCCATGTCCGGGGCCTGGATGGCCTCGATCCGACGCAACCGGGGAGCCGCGGCGTGCACGCGCCGCGAGAGCGCGCGCCAGGACTCGACATTCTCCAGGATCGGCTCGTCGGCGACATGCAAGAGCGCATGCTTGACCCACCCCCGCGCGACCAGATGACGCTGGAGGTTCCCGAGGAAGGCCTCGAGGGGAACTTCCGTCGTATCGCCGGTCGCTGAGGACGTGGCAGGGCGCGGGGCGGGCTCGAACGGGTTGACCCATGCCCAGGGACTCGTCCGCCGGCCGACGTGCATCAGTTCGATGTCGCTGAGCCCCCGGGAGCGAAACAAACGGATCCAGCGGTCGAACAGGCTGTAGTCGAACGTGTAGGAGCCGCCGGGTTCCCGCGTGACGTGAATCAGCTCCAGATCGGTCTGGAACATCGTCTGGCCATGCGCCCGCATGTCATCCGCGTAGGCCTGGAGCAGCCGCCAATGCGCGGGGCTCCACTCTTCGACCCGGTGCTGCTGGGCGATGGCGCGCGAGCTGAACCAGTTGGTGACCCTGAGCGACGGGATCCGAGGCAACGTCACCGGGTACACTTCGACCGTGAGCTGGACGGCACGTAGCAGCATAGCCCCGGCTCGAAGCGTGAGGGTGCCGTGGTAAACACCTGGGGGCGTCTCGCGGGCGATCGTGACACGCACCAGCGCCGGCTGGGTGGAGCCGGCGCACACTGTGAGACTCGCCTCATCGAGCAGCGGGTCGGGGAAGTCGTCGGGCGCACGGCGCACGAGCTCGCCGGCAGGCGTACTGTCGGAATTGCGGGTC
>WNEY01004094.1_pt1 | contig 11038 bp, 9 predicted proteins | sample 5400531 | NCBI WGS metagenome assembly WNEY01 (sample SAMN13153338, study PRJNA577476) | soil metagenome | isolation source: 200 cm saprolite under Douglas fir tree site 1 | place: USA:California | collected 2015-04-18
CTCGGCTCCCACCTCTGCGATCACCTCATCGCCAAGGGCTTCCGCGTCATCTGCGTGGACAACCTGGACACCGGCTCGCTGCAGAACGTCGAGCACCTGCGCGGGGACGATTTCCTCTTCGTCAACCATGACGTGACGTTGCAGCTCGAGGTGGAAGGAACAGTTGACGTCGTGTACCACCTCGCGGCGCTCGCGAGCCCGATCGACTACCTCCGGATGCCGCTGCATTCGCTCAAGGTCGGCTCGTACGGGACGCACAATGCGCTCGGCCTGGCGAAGTTCAAGCGGGCCCGCTTTCTCCTCGCGTCCACGAGCGAGGTCTACGGCGACCCGCAGGTTCATCCACAGCCCGAAACCTATTGGGGCAACGTGAACCCGATCGGCCCGCGCGGCGTGTACGACGAGGCGAAGCGGTACGCCGAGGCGATGACGATGGCGTACCACACTCAGCAGGGCGTCGACACGTCGATCGCGCGGATCTTCAACACCTACGGGCCGCGGATGCGGCCGAACGACGGCCGCGCGGTTCCCACGTTTGTCAGACAGGCGCTGGAGGGCAAGCCCCTAACCGTGTTCGGCGACGGCACGCAGACGCGTAGCTTCTGTTATGTCGACGACCTCATTCGAGGCCTCGTTGCGCTCGCCGAGTCCGGCGAGCACCTCCCGGTCAATCTCGGTAACCCGGCCGAGTTCACGCTCAACGAGCTCGCCGAGATCGTCCTCCGCGTCACCGGCTCCAAGAGCGAGATCGTCTACGAGGCGCTGCCCGTCGACGACCCGCAAGTCCGGCAGCCAGACATCACTCGCGCACGCCAGCTCCACGGCTGGGAGCCCGAGATCCAGCTCGAGGAGGGCCTGCGGCGGATGCTGCCCAGCTTCGGACGGGAGCCTGTCGTTGCGTAGGAACATCGGGGTCCTTGCGGCGATCGTCCTCATCGCTGCCGGTCTCGCAGTGCCCGCGGCGCGTGCGAAGACTCATCTCCTCGTCGGGCTGCAGGACGACGCGATGACGCTGCACGGCAATCCGGCCCTCACATTCAGCACGATGAAGCAACTGCGCGTGCAGATCGCCCGCATCAACCTGAACTGGAACGACGTCGCCGACAAGCGCCCGGCGCACCCGCAGGATCCGTCCGACCCTGCCTACAACTGGGCGCTCTACGACCGCGCCATCCGCTACGCGGCCCAGAACGGGATCAAGGTGATGCTCTCGATTCTCTACGCGCCGTCGTGGGCCAACGGGGGACAGCCAAAGAACGTGCCACCGACGAACTACAACGATCTGCGCAACTTCGCGTATGCCGCTGCGACCCGTTACAGCGGCCACTACATTCCGAACACGGATCAGTTCGACGAGGTGTACCTGCCGGAGGTCAAGTATTGGCTCGCGTGGAGCGAGCCGAACAATCCGAACTGGCTGCAGCAGACGTCCGGTGGGCGGTTCGTCAGTCCGCGTTCCTATGCGAGGATCTGCACGGCAATCTGGGAGGGCGTGCACTTCACGAACTTCGCAGGCGAGAAGGTCGCCTGCGGCGCGACCGGACCCCGCGGCAACAACATCGCGCGCTCGAGTCGTCCGTCGCTGTCACCGCTCGCCTTCATGCGCCTAGCTCGCGCGGCTGGACTCAAGAACCTCGATGCCTACGCGCACCATCCCTACTACGGGAAGCCGAGCGAGATGCCGGCGACAAGACCTGGAGGCACAGCGGTCACCCTCGGAAACATCGACACGCTCATCTCCGTCGTGAACAAGCTGTGGGGCAAGAAGCGGATCTGGATCACCGAGTACGGCTGGCAGACATCGCCGCCTGATCGCATCTTCGGCGTCTCGTTCGCGCGTCAGGCGGCCTACGTGTCGCAGTCGTACGCGATCGCCCGCGCCAATCCGCGTATCGACATGATGATCTGGTTCATGCTCCGCGACGACACGAATCTCCGGATCGGCTGGCAGTCGGGCCTGATGACGGCGGGCGGCGCGAAGAAGCCCTCGTTCAGCGTGTTCGCACGCCTACCTCACTGAGCAGCGAGCGATAGAGCTGGTCGACGTCGTCGACGAGGCGGTCGACGGCATAGCGGGGGAGGACTCGCGCTCGACCCTCTTCGCCCATGCGCTTCCTGAGGGCGGGGTTGCGGGCCAGGCGCGCGAGGCGCTCGGCGAGCTCGTCCGTGGCGCCCACCTCGACGAGGAAGCCGTCCTCGCCGTCGCGGACGACGTCGGGAACGCCTCCGACCCTCGTGGCCACGACCGGCCGGCCGGCGGCGAGGGCCTCGATCGCGCTCACGGGCGTGCCCTCGTTCCCGGATGGGAGGACGAGCGCGTCGAAGGCCGCGTAGAAGGGGGCGACGTCCTCCTGGTAGCCGAGGAAGAGCATGTCGCGGACGACGCCGAGCTCCTGGGCACGGCGTTCGAGCTGGTCGCGGTCGGGACCGTCGCCGACCATGCACAGGCAGGCCTCGACGCCGCTGTCGCGCAACGCCTTGAAAGCGACGAGGACGTCGTCGGTGCGCTTGACGGCGGTCATGCGTCCGATCCAGCCGACAGCGAAGCGGTCGCCCGGGATCCCGAGGTAGCGCCTGCTCTCGGCGCGACCGTCCTGTTCGGCGGCGACCCGTTCGTCGAGCTCGATCCCGAGGCGGATGACGACGAAGCGCTCGCGCGGTGCAACCCGGAGCGCGACGAGGTCGTCGCGGACCTGCGGGCTGACGGCGACGAGGGCGGTCGTGCTCGACGCGAGCCACCGTTCCAGCAGGCGGAAGAAGAGCGAGCGGAGCGGGCCGAAATAGCCACGCAGGACGTGTCCGTGGAAGGTGTGAATGACGATCGGCGGCCGGCGCGAGCCGGCGAGGAGAGCGGCGACGCGTCCCACCGTGCCGGCCTTCGCGGTATGCGTGTGCAGGATCTGCGGCCGCTCGCGCCTGATCAGCCGCGCAAGTCGGATCGTCGCTGCGAGGTCGCGGAGCGGCGAGATCTCGCGGCCGAGCTCATCGATGCGAACGACCTCGACGCCGAGCTCGTCCGCGACGAACGCCATCGAGTCCTCCCCGCGGGCCAGCGATCCGGCGACCAGCGTCGTGTCGTACCCGCGCTCCCGCAATCCCGCAGTGAGGTACGCAACGTGCAGCGCAGGCCCGCCCATATTCAGGCGGGCGATGACCCGCAAGATCTTCACGCGCCGGTTCCGCTCAGACGCGGGCAAGGATTGCCTCGGCGGTGAGCTCGAGCCCCGCCGCGAGGTCGACCCGCGGCTCGTAGCCGAGCGTCTCCCGCGCCGCGGTGATGTCGGCCCAGGAGTCGCGGATGTCCCCCGCGCGCGGCGGCTCGAAGCGCTTCTCGACCGGCTTGCCGAGGATGACGCCGATGCTCTCCGCGACATGGTTGACGCTCGCCGGCGATCCCGCCGCTACGTTGAAGATCCGCCCGCTCGCTCCCGGCGCATCGGCAGCGCGGATCGTTGCGTCCACAACGTTGCCGACGTACGTGAAGTCGCGGGACTGCTCACCGTCGCCGTAGACGGTGATCGGCTCGCCCAAGTCGATCGCCGCGATGAAGAGCGGCACGACCGCGGCGTACTGGGAGTACGGGCTCTGCCGCGGCCCGAACACGTTGAAGTAGCGGAGGACGACGGTCTCGAATGAGTGGTAGACGCGGCTGAAGCTGATGCAGTACCGCTCCGAGGCAAGCTTCGCGACACCGTACGGAGAGATCGGGTCGGGAGGTGCCGACTCGGACGTCGGCAGCTCCCGGCTCGAGCCGTAGACCGATGTGGAAGACGAGAAGATGACGCGGCGCACGCCCTCGTCCCGTGCCGCGAGCAGGACGTTCAGCGTGCCCTCGACGTTGACCGCGCTCGACGTGAGCGGGTCCTGCACGGACCGCGGTACTGAGCCGAGCGCGCCGAGGTGGTAGACGACCTCGACCCCGCGCATCGCTGCGTGGACACGCTCGTAGGAGCGCAGCTCGCCCTCGACCACCTCCACGTCGAGGCCGTCGAGATTGGCGCGGTTGCCGGTCGAGAAGTTGTCCAGCACGCGCACGTCGTCGCCGCGCTCCAGCAGCGCATGGACGACGTTCGAGCCGATGAAGCCGGCTCCGCCTGTCACCAGGGCCTTCACCTGACTCATTTTCCCTGACTTCCCGCCGGACTCCTCTGCGCGGCGGCCGTGGCGGCCAGGCCGAAGCCGAGCCACGTCACGGCGTCGAGCGGGATTCCGGCGACGAGTCCCTGGCCGGCCCAGAGGCCCATCGCCGAAAGCAACGCGAACGTCGCCACAGCTCCGGGTGGGGCGTTCGCGCGCAGAGCGAGCAGAAGCGCGAGCGCGAACGGCGCGAGCCACAGGAGGAACCCGAGCAGCCCGACGTCGGCGGCGGCCTGAACGTACGCGTTCTGGACGCCCCACTCGTGCTCGCGCGTCGGAAACGCGAGCGGCGACACGTTGGGGAACTTGCGCCGGGCTGCGGGGAGTTGCGGGTCGACCGTCTCGGGCTCCGTCGACGCCTGCCACCCGGCGCCGGCGACCGGATGGTCGCGCCAGATCCGGTAGCCGATGTAGGCAAGCAGCGCGTGCTGGGAGTACGTCTGGATGTCCGCGGTTTGCGACTCCTTCCCCTTCAGGTGCAGGAAGCGCAGGAAGTGCTCGAAGTCTCCGGCGCGGAGGATGAGCACGCCGCCGGCAACCACCGCGACGACGGCGCCGGTCACTGCGACGTCGCCTATCGCGAGGCGTCGCCGTCTCGAAATCGCATACAGCAGCCCTGCCGCACCGGCGGCGATCCCGATCAAGCCCGCCGTGGCGCCGGCGAGGATGACCCCGACGCCGCCGGTGCCGATCGCGAGCCAGCCGATCCGCCGCCGGGCCAGCAGAAGCGCGGCGAGCCCGATGCCGAGCGCGAGCGCGGACAGCGCTGCGAAGTCTGAGTGCCCGAGGAAGGACGGCTGGCGGCGCCCCGCGGCCCATGCGCCCGTGATGTCTGCGCCGAAGATCTGCAGCAGGCCCACGAATGTCGCGACGACGCTCCAGACCACCACCGCCGCGGCCACGAGCTCCCAGTCGGCGCGGCGCCGCAACAAGAGCGGCGCCGACAGGGCGAGCAACGAGTATTCCGCGAATTTCGCCGCCGTGACGAAATGCGTGAGTGATTCCGAGCGGACGAAGATCCAGACGAGCAACGCCGCGGCTGAGATCCAGAGGGCAAGGGCCGGTCGCAACGCTGCAAGGCCGGCCCGGAGGCCCGCGCGCAGGGCGACCAGCGCCACGACCACGACCGCGACGTCGGACGCCTCGAGCCCGAGATGCGTCGAGCCGAGCGGGACCCGCACGCCCGGCTGGTACTTGATGTGGAGGAAGAGGAACGGGACGGCCACCGCGAGCACCGCGCTAGGCATCCTGATCACACGGGTTGCCGCCACCGCCATCGGGCGAGTCTAGGTATTGCGCTACCTAGAATGGCCGAGGAGAGGACGAGCGATGCTTTCCGGCGAGATGTGGGTTAGACGGCCGCACCGGCAGCGCCGGTTCGGCCTCTTGGGTCGACAGCGCAAGCGCAGCCTCAGCAGTTAATGCGCTCGCGGCTCTTCTGGCGCCGCTCGGCCGCCGCCGCCGGGACCTACGCCTCAGCAGCCCTCGGCTTCCTCGGCACCGTCGTCGCCCTGCACGTCTTCTCGACGGAGACCTTCGGCCAGTACGCGCTCGTGCTGGCTGCGACGGCGTTCGTCCAGAGCCTGCTCGACCTCACCGTCGAGGAGGCGCTGGTCAAGTTCGGCTTCCGCTACGTCGCGCGGGAGGACTGGGGTCGGCTGCGACGGCTCTTCACGAGCGCGGTCGTGTTCAAGCTCGTCGGCGGCCTGCTCGCCACCGGGCTCCTGCTCGCGCTCGCTCCCGTGGCGAACTCCGTCCTGCACAAGAGCGGGCTGACGACGCCGTTGCTCGTCGGTGGGTTGCTGCCGCTCGCCCAGTGCACGGAGAACGTCGGCGGCGTCGCGATCATCCTGCGCGGCCGGTACGACATTCGCGCGTTCTTCCTGTTCGTCTCGATGGCGCTCCGCCTGACCGCGATCGCCGTCGGCGCGCCGCATGGGCTGACCGCCACGATTGCTGCGATCGTCGTCGCGCAGGTGCTCGCCACGGCGGCCGTCAGCTTCGCAGGCTGGATTGCCTACCACCGTTTCCCGCAGCGTCCGTCCGTGCCGCTCGGGGAAGAGCGTCGCGACATCTTCTCGTTCGTTGCGCAGTCGAGCGTCGCGACGGCCGTGATCTCGCTGACGGCGCCGCTGTCGCTGCTCGTGCTCGGCCGTGTGGCGTCCAACAAGCAGGTCGCGTGGTTCCGCGCGGCGACGTCGCCTCAACAGGCGTTCGCCGTAGTCTCTGCGCCTGCGCGCCTCATCTTGCTCACCGAGCAGACGCGCGACTGGGAGCGCGGGACGCGCGAGGTCGTGTTCGCGGGGATCAGGCGCTACATGCTCGGTATGGCTGCCGTGGCGGCGGCGATTCTGCCGCCGCTGCTCGTCTTTACGCCCGAGCTCGCGCGGCTGCTCTTCTCGGCCAAGAACGAAGGTGCGGTCGACGCGACGCGGATCGTGATCGCCGCGGGCGCGCTGCGCATGGTCTACGGCTGGACGAAGTCGTTCCCGGTCTCGATCGGGCGTCCCAGCCTGCGGATCTGGACGCACGGGCTGGAAATGCTCGTGCTCGTCCCGCTCGTCGGCATCCTCGGTGCGAAGTGGGGCGCCACCGGCGCCGCCGGGGCGGTGCTCGCGTCGAGTGTCGCCTTCTGCCTTGCCTGGACGTTGTTGTTCCAGCGAATCCGTCGCGAGCCCGCGCCGGCGCCGCCCGCCGGCTCGCCGCTCGAGGCGGCCGTCCCATGAGGGTCTTGATCGTCTCCGGGATCTGGCCGCCGGACGTCGGGGGGCCGGCAAGCCATGCCCCGGACGTCGCGCGCTTCCTGCGCGGGCGCGGGCACGACGTCGAGGTCGTGACGACCGCAGCCGCACCGCCGCCCCCGCAGCCCTATGCGGTTCGCGCAGTGCCGCGCCACCACCGCGTCGGCGTACGCCACTATCGCGGCGCAGCGCTCGTCCACCATCGGGCGCGAGAGGCGGATGTGGTCTACACGACCGGGATGTTCGGCCGGAGCGCGCTGGGCGCGACGATGGCGCGGAGGCCGTACGTCGTCAAGCTGACGGCTGACCCTGCGTTCGAGAGGTCGCGGCGGCGCGGTCTGGTCGAGGGAAACGTGGACGACTTCCAGCGCCGCCGAGGCCGGCCCGCGGTCGCATTTCTGCGTCTGGCCCGCGATCTCGAGTTGCGGCGTGCCGCGCACGTCTTCACGCCGAGCGCATACCTCCGCGAGCTTGCGCTCTCGTGGGGCGTGGCACCCGAGCGCGTCAGCGTTCTGCCGAACCCAGCGCCCGACGTCCCCGAGCTGCCTCCGCGCGACGAGCTCAAGCGCACGTTCGGGCTCGACGGCGCGACACTTGCCTTCGCAGGACGCCTCACCGCGCAGAAGTCGCTCTCGCGCGCGCTCGAAGCGGTGGCAGCTACAGACGGCGTCCGGTTTGTGATCGCCGGCGACGGGCCCGACCGCGCGGCGCTCGAAGGCCGCGCCCGCGAGCTCGGGATCGCCGACCGCGTGCGCTTTCTCGGCGCACAGCCTCGCGAGCGCATCGTCGAACTGTTCCGGGCGGCGGACGCGACGATCCTCTCTTCGAGCTGGGAGAACTTCCCGCACACGGTCGTCGAGGCGCTGGCGGTGGGAACGCCGGTGCTCGCAATGGAAGCCGGCGGCGTGGCGGAGGTGGTCCACGACGGCGTCAACGGTCTGCTCGTCGCCCCGGGAGATACCGGAGGCCTGGCGGAAGCCGTGCGCCGCTTCTTCAGCGACGAGGGACTCCGGGAGCGATTGCGGGGCGCCGCAGCGTCCTCCGTGGCCGAGTACTCGCCCGAGCGCGTGTTCGGCGAGCTCGAGGCGACGCTGCGCCGGGTCGCGCGCACATGAAACCGCGCGTCCTCTTCGTCTCGCGGCGGGTCGAGCTCCCGCTCGCGCCCAGCCTTGCACGCAAGTGGGACGCGGTCGGGGAGGAGCTGGACTTCCGGGTGCTCGCCGGCGGCAGCGGGAGCAACGGCGCGTTCCATCTCGCACGCGAGCTTCCGGCGTTGGACGGCCCTGTCTTCTTTGCGGCGCTCCCACTGCGGGTGGCGCGCGAGCTGCGCGACTTCCGGCCGCACGCGGTGCTCGCGCAGGGCGCGCATGAGACCGCGGCCGCGTTGCCTGCGCGCAGGCTCGCCCGGGTCGACACGGCGGTGATCGCCGACCTGCACGGCGACTGGCGCACCCCGACGCGCCTCTACGGTTCACGGCTGCGCGGGATGCTCAATCCGTTCGCCGACCGCGTTGCGCTTGCGGCTCTGCGCAACGCCGACGGGATCCGCACGGTGACGGGCTACACGACGGGGCTCGTGCGCGACCTCGGTCTCGAGCCGGCCGACGAGTTCCCGGCCTACATGGACTTCGACTCCTTCGTGCAAGACGCGCCGCGGCCGCTCCCGCAGCGTCCGCAGGCGCTCTTCGTCGGTGTGCTCGAGCGCTACAAGAACGTCGACGGGCTCGTCGAGACGTGGCGCCGGGCTGCGCCGCGAGTGCCCGATGCGCGGCTGCGCCTCGTCGGCTCCGGAACGCTCCAGCCCGTCGTCGAGCGGCTCGTCCGCGAGCTTCCGGAACGGACGCGCTGGGCCGAGCGTCTCTCGCAGCGTGAGATCTCGGCCGAGCTCGACGACTCGACCCTGCTCGTCCTCCCGTCCCGCTCCGAGGGGATGGGGCGGGTCATCGTGGAGGCGTTCTGCCGCGCCCGGCCTGTGGTGGCGAGCCGGGTCGGCGGCATCCCGGATCTCGTGCAGGATGGCGTCAACGGGCTCCTGGTCGAGCCCGGGGACACCGACGCGCTCGCCGACGCCCTCGTCCAAGTCCTCACCGACCGCGAGCTTGCCCAGCGGCTCGGCTCGGCCGCGCACGCGAGCGCTGGCCTGTGGACGATTTCGCCTGAGGAGTTCGCGGGCCGGCTGCGGGCCCTGGTCGAGCGGATCACGGGCTTAGGCGCTGACTAGGTGTCCCGCCCACACAGGTTGTGAACGGCTCCGCCGGGCGGCCTGTCTAAACCCGAGCACTTGGATCGCAAGCATCGCAAAGTTCGACGACCGCGCTGGCTAAGCTAGGCGCGTGCGAGCAGACCGCATCAAACAGGTGCTGAAGAACTCCGTCTACCGGACAATCGGCGAGACGGCCGTCGCGATCGGCGCGAACGCCAACGGGAATCGCAGCCTCCGGGTGCTCATGTACCACAAGGTCAACGATCTTCCCGGGAACCCGTTGACGATGCCGGTGTCGCTCTTCGACGAGCAGATGGACCAGCTGCGCGAGCTTGGCTACACCGTGGTGGATCTCCAGGCCGTGCTCGACCACTACGTCAACGGGAAGCCGCTTCCGCCGCAGGCGGTGTTGATCACGTTCGACGACGGCTACCACGACAACCTCGACAACGCCGCACGCGTCCTGCGCAAGTACGGCTACCCCGCGGTGCTGTTCGTGCCGATCGGTTACCTCGACGATCGACATCCGCTGCCGCACGAGGAGCATCTGGCCGCGCAGGGCATCCTCAACCGGACGATCGAGTGGGACGAGCTGGCCGAGCTCGAGCGCGAAGGGATCCGCATCGAATCGCACGGCATCTCTCACCGGCCGCTCGCGGATCTCGAGGTGGACGAGGCCGCGCGCGAGATCGCGCTGTCGAAGCTGCGACTCGAGGAGCGTCTTGGGCGCCCCGTGCGCGCGTTCTCGTACGTGAAGGGATCGGAGGCGCACTACAAGTTGGTGCATCTGTCGCTCGTGCGCCAGGCGGGGTACGACGTCGCGTTCACCGCGGTCTCCGGCGCGAACTCGCCGGCGACCGACCCTCTGCAGCTGCGCCGCTACAACATCGAGCCGTACTCCTCGCGGACCTTCGAGCTCGTTCTTGCCGGCGCGTGCGATCTCATCTCGCTGAAGGACACCGTCACGGGCACGCACGCCCGCCGTCTCTTCAACGCGGCGCTCGGCACGTCCACCAAGTAAGTGTCCGGCTACGAGCTGGCCGCATACGAGACGGCGCAGCGGGGGGAGTACCTGCGGCTGCTGCACGACGCGTGGGGCGACGCGGCGCTCAGCGGCGCGGAGTTCGACTGGTGGTTCTCGCGAAATCCCGCCGGCTCCTTGATGTCGGTGGCCCGGGACGACGGGCGCGTCGTCGGAGCGGCCGCGCACTCGCTCTACAGGATGATTCTCGGCGGCGAGGAACGGCTCGCCACCTTCTCCGTGCACGCGACGACCGACCCGGCGGCGCGTGGACGGGGCGTTTTCGTCGGCCTCGAGCGGAAGCACGAGGAAGAAGCGGAGGCTCGGGGCGCGGCGGTCGTGCTCGCCTTTGCGTCGGCGCCGACGGCGCCTCTCTTCCTCGGGCCGCTCGGCTGGACGGAGATCGGACGGCTCCGCATCTGGGCGCGACCGCTGCCGCGGGTCGGTCTGCGGCGATCGTCGGCGGAGCAGGTCGACCGCTTCGACTTCTCCGGTGACGCCGCGGTTTCCTGGCCGAGCCACATCGTCCGCGACGCCGAGTACCTCAACTGGCGCTACCTCGACTCGCCGCGCGACTACGTCGCCTACCGTGCCGGAGGTGGATATGCCGTGCTCGGCCACAAGCGGCACCGTGGACAGCCGATTGCGCTCGTGGCGGATCTCGTCGGGCCGGTCCGGCCGCTTCTCCGCGCGTGCGTGGCCGGTGTGAAGCCGGGGACGCGTGCCTTGATCTCGCTGCCCGGGCCCGGGGAAAGCGCTGCGTACCTCTCCTGCGGCTTCGTCCCGACGCCGATGACGCTCCACTTCATGGGCAAGCCGCTCGCGGGCGAACTCGAGACCGATCCGCGCGCCTGGCGCTTCACGCTCGGCGACACCGACTTCTTCTGATGAAACGGCTCGTCTTCCTCACGCAGAGCGTCGATCCCGATCATCCGG
>WNEY01004100.1_pt1 | contig 11032 bp, 1 predicted proteins | sample 5400531 | NCBI WGS metagenome assembly WNEY01 (sample SAMN13153338, study PRJNA577476) | soil metagenome | isolation source: 200 cm saprolite under Douglas fir tree site 1 | place: USA:California | collected 2015-04-18
CGCAGGAGTCGATGTCGTCAGCGCGATTCATCTCGGCACTGTGGGCGGGCATGCCCAAGTCGCGCTCGGCGTCGACAACTTGGAACGGGCCCGCTCCTTGGTCTGAGCCGACACGGAACGGAGGGAGCCCCGGCAGGCGTCGCGGTTCTTCCGACCCGACGGCGGCCCTTCTCACGACCGATAACCAAGGCCCGTTTCTTAAATAAGGCGCGGTCCGCTCGATTTCTCCGTACACGACCGCGAGGAAATGCCCTCGCGACCAAGGCGGCCAGCGTATGCAAGGGGCGATCGAAGCTCTGCTCTCCGGTCTCATAGTCCGAGGCCTCGGCCCGGTCGTCTCCGGAATCCTCATGGCCGCACCGTTGAAGAAAGTCGCTCGGGCTCAGCTCAAGAAAATCTACGTCCTCGACGAGCGCGGCGAGATGGCCGGCGAGTACATCCTCGATTCGGATTGCCCGATCGACTACAACGACTTCCTGAAGGTCCTGCCCGACGAGGGAATCGGGGACCGCGATTCGCTCTTCGTGGGCGAATACGTTTTCACGGCGTTTCAGAGCGGCAAGTTCGCGTTCGTCCTTCTGTCCCGCGGACAACTCGCACCGGAGGATGTCAACTGGACCGCCCTCCTCCTCACCGCGGCGGACTCGCATCTCGCGCCCGCCACGAGCCGCCCCGCGCCGGCCCGCGCCGCCGAGCCGAAACCAGACCTCGACAAAGGGCTCGCGGAACGCGACGCACGTCTGCAGGCGAAGGAAAAATCTCTCGCGGAACTGGAGGCCAAGCTCAAAGCGGACGCGGCGAATCTGAGCGGACGCCAAGAGGAACTCGATCGCCAGAAAGCGCGGCTTGCGGCCCTCGCAGACTATTCGACCCAGCTGCAGGACGCGGTCTCCAAAGGGGCCTCCCGATCCGCGAAGACCCTCGAGATCGCGGAGCAACTCGCGGCGAGTTCCAATGAAGACTCGAAGAAAGCAGAGTCGAAGGCCAATTCCGACGCGCGACAAGCGTTCGAGCAGGAACGGAAGGCGCTCCTCGCGGCGAAGACCGATCTCGAGACTCGATTCCAACAGGCTTCGACCCGGATCGCGCAACTGGAGAAGGAGGCGAAGGAATCGGTCGCCGCCCTCGAGAAAGAACGGGCCGAGGCCGCGGTCCGGGCCACGGAGGAAGACAAGACCCGCCGCGAGATCGAGAGCCGCGTGGCCGACTTGAGCCAGCGTTTCACTTCGATGGCGAAGGAACGCCTCGTCGCATCTCATCGCCCCCCGGGCGAAGTCTCCGAGGAAGTCCGGAAGGCGATGGAGGGCGAAAAAGCCGAGCTTGCCCGGGAGCGCAAGTTCCTTCAAAGGAGGGCGATCGAGCTCCTCGATCGCGAGGAGCGGGTCCGGGATCGTGAAGCGCGGGTCGACGAACGGGACCGCGAATTCGGCCGAAGGGAGGAAGATCTCGCGTCCCGCGAACAGGATCTGGACCGGCAGAGGACCCTCCTTGCCCAAGCGAAGCCCCAAGCCCCGGAGGTCCGCGCCGAACCCGACGAGGCGAAGAAGGACATCGAGCGGCGCGTGAAGATCATCCAGCAGAAGGCTCTGGAACTCCTCGATCGAGAGGAGAAGCTCCGAAGGCGCGCCGCGGAGCTCGAGGCGATGGAGGCCCGGCTTTCCGGGCGCGTCACGGTCGAGTGACCCGCCTGCTTCTCGAAGGAAATCAGGTCAGATAACCACCAAACGGCGCTTAAATAGGTCCGAACGGAACCCGCCGTAAAGCCACGCAGACGCTCGCCAGAGTCGTGACGACTTTGAACGTCTCATGTGCAAAACTGCCAGGTTCCTTCCTCGACGTCGAACGAAACAGCTCGATCGGATCTTTCGGTCCTTCTGTCGCGTCGATGAGCGGGAACGCCGCTCGTCGCGGCCAAGTGGTCGTCTTCCGTGTCGTGGTGTTCTCGTGAAAGCGGGAACTGCCTTCCTGCTCGCCTTCGTGATCCTCGCAACCGGCGCGTTCGTGCTCGTAAGTCAGTCGATGCCCGACCCGCTCGCCCAGTTCAGGACCCCGGACGGTGGCCTCACGATCCCGGGGCATGCTTTGACGCCGGAACTGCAACGGATCCTCTTCCATGGAAACGATCTGCGGCCCGACATGAATCTCACCTACGTGGTCCCGTCACGATCCCCGTATCCGACGGAGCGACTCGTGTCCATCTCTTTTGCGGCTCCAAATCTCAATGTCTTCGTTCATCCGGGTCAAGCGCCCGAGACGTGGGGCAGCGTGATTGACCACCTCATCCGGGTCTGGTTCCCGCCGGTGGATTGGCATGAGGTGGGAATCGAGATCCGCGATTCAGTCCGGGAGGGGATCGGTTGGTTTTTCGACCTCTTCACGATGAACGCGAAAGCCGATGCATTGTCGGTGGATTCAACCACGGTGGCCCTTGTCGACCCCGCCGCCGGAATCTGTACGACGTCCCAAACAGCGGGAGCGGGGGACAACGGGGTGCTCGTGATGCTCAGCAATCGCGGACCCACCGCATACACGACCGTCACGTACGGCTCGGTCAGCCTGAGCCTGATCCCAGGTACCGCCTCGAGCGGCACCGGATTCGTCCGGACGGAGATGTGGTTCTACCAGGGCGCGCTTCCGGGCGGCGCCCAGACGATGACGGCAACGCTCGTGAGTGGCACGGCGAAGCACATCTGCGCGACGGTCCTCTTGCGAGGGGTCTGGGCCACCACTCCGACGGCGGGCGGTACGACCGCCAGCGGCACAACGGCGAATCCGAGCATTTCGATCTCCCCCGCATCCGCTGGCGAGTTGGCGTTCGCCGTTCTAGCCATTCGAGGGACAACGGCACCCACGGCCGTCACGGGTACAGGGGCCGCTGCGGCGAGTCTCTACGGAATCACGCCGACGCAGTGCGCCGCGGCTCCCTCCAGCCTGTGTGGAGCGGGTGCCGACATGCCGAATCCCGGAACAGCGATTACCTGGACGGACGGCAACGCCACCGACTGGGTCATTGCCGCGGTTCGCGTGTTGCCTGTGCCGAACTGCGGCGTTGCGGCGGGGAACTGCTATCGAATCGGCGCGGGCGGGACATGGGCCACCGGTGCGAACTGGTCGAACACGAACGGCGGGGCAGCGTGTGCCTGCACTCCCGTCGCCTCGAACAACGCAATCTTCAATGCAAACCCGACTGGCACCACAACCCTCGCGGCGGCAACCACCATCGCAAGCATCGACATGACGGGCTTCACCGGCACCCTGGACACCACCGCGTCAAACTGGGCCTTGACGGTGAACGGCCTGTTCGCCATCCAACGGACCTTTCTGGCCCGGAATTCAACGATCACAGTGACCGGCGATGTGAACATCCTCACCGCTGCGACGATCGTCAATCTCGGAGCATCGGCATGGACCGTCAGCGGATTGTGGACGAATCTCTCCACCTCCGCCTCTTGGGTCGCGGGGACCGGCACGGTGACCATTCGAGACGCCGCGAGCGGGACGCTGACGTTCGCCGCTCTGTCCGGTGGGACGAACGAGTTCAATGATCTCACGCTCGACGCCAGTGTGGTGGGCAGCGTCACCTACACCATGGCGGCCAACGCGCTGCGGATTGGCACAACCCTCACGATCCGCAACTCCACAGGAGGGGCAACCGGATCGACCATCCTGACCACATCGGCTTCCAACTTGGGCGTCACAGCGGGCGGGCTCGCCGTGGCGACTCTTGGAAGCCTGACGGCGAATGCGTCCACGATAACGGTCAACGGCAACGTGAACGTCAGCGGAGCGAACGGCTACATACTCATGGGTTCGTCGACGTGGACCGTCACCGGGACTTGGACGAACGCTTCGACATCCGCCTCCTGGAGCGCCGGGACGGGGACGGTGACGTTCACCAGCGCAACGGGCGGGACGATGACGTTTGCCGGAACGAATCTTCCAGGGAATGAGTTCAACAACATCACCTTCACCTCGTCCGCAGCGTCCGCACAGACGTTCACGATGGCCACAAGGGGCATCATTTGGGGTGGGACCCTTGCGGTATCAGATGGGTCTTCGACCACGGCCCTCGCGACCGCCAATCTGGGCCTGACCGGTGGCGCGCTGAACGTCGGGAACGGCGGCATCCTCACCGCGAACGCTTCCGCGATCACGGTCTCGAGCGTGACGATGACCGGGGGAACGAGCGGGACGATCACGCTCACCACCGGCTCGGTCACCAGCACTGGTAACTGGGACACGAGCGGAGCCGGCTCGGTGTTCACCAAGGGCACGAGCACGGTGACGCTGAGCGGTGTGAGCAACGTCGCGATCCTGAACGCAAGCAATAACTTCAACAACTTGACCGTCTCGGCGTCGGGAACCGTCACCCAATCCGGTCTCGTCGACGTTGCCGGAACGCTGACGGTGAATGCGGGCGCGGTTCTCGCGAGCAGCACCTTCACGCTGACCGTGGCGACTCTGGCGGCGAACATGGCGGGTGGAATCACCGCGGGCCCGTCGGGGACGAAGACGATCACTGGCAATGTCAGCGTCGCGGCCGCGGGAGTCTTCGGCTTCGGCGCGGCGACCTGGAACTTCGGCGGTTCGTGGACGAACTCGTCGACGAGCGGATCATGGTCCGCGGGGACTGGCACCGTGGTCTTCAACTCCGGCGTCTCCTGGACGATGACGTTCGGCAATTTGGGAGTCTCGGAATTCAACAATGTGCAGTTCAGCCCGACCGCCGCGGCGACATTCACCATGGCGACGAACGGTCTCCGTTGGGCGGGCACTCTCACCCTCAACAACAACGCAACCCTTTCGACGGCCAGCCTCGCCTTGACCGGCACGGGAGGGAATCTCACCGTGAACAACGGAGCCACCTTGACGGCGAGCGCATCCGCCGTGAGCGTGACCAACGTGACGATGACGGGCGGGACCTCGGGAACCATCACGTCTTCCGGATCTTGGACGCTCGCGGGGAACTGGGACACATCGGGAGCCGGCTCAGTGTTCACCGGCGGTTCGAGCACGGTGACGATGAGTGGAGCCGCGAGCACCGTCAAGATTCTGGACGCGTCCAACGGGTTCGGGGGGCTCACGATCAGCGGCACGGTCTCCGCCGCGTCGGCCATCACCCTCGCTGGCCTTCTGACGGTCAGCGGTTCGTTCGACACGACCGGGACCAATTATGGCCTGTCCATCGGCGGCGGCGTAACAGTCAGTGGTGCCGCGGGAATTCTTCGCGCGAATGCGTCGACCGTCGCGGTGGCGGGGAACGTGACAGTGAACAATCCATCCGGATACATCACCTCCGCCAGCGGTGGTGCGTGGACCGTTTCAGGATCCTGGACGAACGCCTCCGCGTCCGCATCCTGGAGTTTCACCGCAGCCATCGCGTTCAATTCATCGGCCTCCCAGACGATGACTTTCGCGGTCCTGCCGGGAGGCGCCGCCGAGTTCAATGACATCGCGTTCAACAGCGGCCCGTCGACCGTGACGTTCACGATGGCAACGAACCCGCTCATCTGGTCGGGGACCCTGGTCGTCCAGGGCGGGGGCGGGACGACGACACTCGTGACGAGCAACCTCGCCCTCACCGGCGGCGCACTCGCGATCGGCGATGCAGGTGTCCTGACTGCGAACGCCTCGACGGTGAGTGTATCGAACGCTAGCATGACCGGCGGCACCTCGGGGACGCTCACCCTGACGAGCGGCACATGGACCGTGAGCGGGAACTGGGATTCTTCCGGGGCAGGGGCGACGGTGACCGGCGGCAGCTCGACGGTGACCTTCACTGGAGTTGCGATGACCGTGAGGCTCGCGCCGGGTCAGAGGTTCTACAACCTCACGATTACCGGAACCATCTCCGCGGCTTCAACCCTGACCGCGAGCGGGACTTTGACCGTGAACAGTGGAGCCGTGCTGACGAAGACCGGCCAGAGCATCGCCTTCAACGCCCTGACCGAAACCGGGACCGGGAGCATCGCCGACGGAGCGATCAACGTGGTCAACTTCTCCGTGACGAACAGCGATGCGACGAACCTCACGACGATCAGCGCGTTCACGACGTGGATCTCCGATTCAGATTACACGTGGACCCATTCCTCCACCGTCGGGACCTCGACGATTAGCTTCACGATCGGGAGCAACACGAGCGGCTACCGATTCAACGTGACAAAGGATGGCGTTGACTTCGCGAACGGGTTGGTGAATGGTTTCGGCCAAGTGGTCTTCACGATGCTCGGTTCGGACCCGGTTGTCGATGTCCGCATTTCCGCTCCCTGCGGAGCAAGTCGCTACTGGGTCGGGGGCACGGGCACCTGGTCCCAGACCGTACACTGGACCGATTCGTCGGGCGGGGCGAACGGATGCTCTGTGCCGAGCTCCTCGAATCCGGTGTTCTTTGACGCGAGCTCCGGAGGGGGCGCCGTTACTATCAACGTGAGTGCCGTCACCGCCTCCTTGAACACGACGGGCTGGACGGGGACGATCGCACTGGGATCGTTCGACCTCTCGGTCAGCGGAAGCATCACCCACGCCGCGGGAATCATTTCGATCGGCGGCTCCTCGAGCAGCGGACTGACCGCGACCGGGACTTTGATCCTCTCGGGATCAGCCGTCCTCGACGGATCCGCTGCGGCGTCTCTGGTCACCATTTCCGGGGACACATCGATCGTCAGCGCCACGGCCTACTTCCGGATGGGCAGCGGGACATGGAGATTCGGAGGGTCCTGGTCCAACCTCAGCACATCCGCGAACTGGGCCGCGGGAAACGGCGTGGTGCTCTTCGATTCGCCATCCTCCCAAACGATGACCTTCGCGAATCTCGTGGGCGACGAGTTCCATGATGTGACGTTCCGGTCCACCGCGAGCAGTGGCACCGTCACCTTCACGCTGGCCACGAACGGCCTGCGATGGAACGGCACGCTCGTGCTTCACGACACCGCAGGCTCGACGACCGCTATGGCAACGGCGAATCTCTCCATGACCGGGGGTTCGCTCGCCGTTGGTAATTCCGGAGTCCTCACGGCGAACGCGTCGACCGTCGGCGTCGTCGATGTCACGATGACCGGCGGCGCATCCGGCACGATTATTGTAACGAACGCCGCGTGGAACGTGAGCGGCCGGTGGGACACATCAGGGGCAGGTTCGACATTCAGCAAAGGAGCCAGCACGGTGATCATGTCGGGGACGGCGAAGACCGTCGCGACCCTCGACGCATCCAACGGCTTCAGCAATCTGACGATTTCCGGCAGCGTCACGCAGAACACTGCGATCGATGTGAGCGGCGTGCTATCGGTCGCGGGCAGTCTGACCACATCGGGGAACAACATCACGGGCGGTGCGAACCTTGCAATCTCGGGAGGGGGAAGCCTGAACGGGACCACCTCATCGATTGCCGTCGGCAGCGTGACGATGAACGACGCTGCGACGAATTCGATCTCCCTCACGACCGGATCCATCTCGGCGTCGGGTTCCTGGGACTCATCCGGGGCGTCTTCGGCACTCAATGCCGGGTCGTCCACGGTGACCCTCACGGTTCCGTCCGGAACGATCGCTCTCGGGCCCTCACAGGCGTTTGCATCCCTGATCGTCGCCGGGACCGTCTCCCTTGCATCTTCGTTGACAGTGTCCTCCCTGACGATCACCGCCGGTGGCCTCGTGAAGGGCCCACACGCGTTGACGGTGAACGGGAACCTGACGTTGGCGGGGGGCTACCTCACCTCGACGTCCGGACCCGCCTCCGTCGCGGGGTACGTGAACGTCTTGTCCCTGTCGTCCTACATCGCATTCGGCTCGGAGGCTTGGACGATCTCCGGGAATTGGACGAACGCATCGACGTCGGCATCCTGGTCCGCGGGGTCGGCGGTGGTGACATTCAACGCGACCACGGACCAGATCATGACCTTCGCTGGGGCCAACTTGTCCGGCAATGAATTCAGTACGATCGTATTCAACAGCGGATCGTCGACCGCGACTTTCACGATGGCCGCAAGCCTTGCTGCGAACGCAATCACGATCCAAGGTGGCCCCGGGACGACCACCCTGACGACTTCGGGCTCGAGTCTTCCGATAACCGCGACCGCACTGACGGTCGGCGCCGGTGGAGCCCTCACAGCCAATGCTAGCGTCATTACCGTTCGATCGTTGAACGCATCCGCTGGCGCATTCGCGGCCGGGACCTCGACCGTCGTCGTGAACATCTCGGGCGGCTCGATCAACGTCACCCAGACCCTGTACAACCTGCTCGTGAGCCCGGGAGTCAGCACGACCTTCGTTTCAGGCATCACCTGGTCCGGCATCCTGACCCTGACTGGTTCCACCGCCCTCTTCAGTGGTGACCTAAGTTCCACCGGCCCGGCGATCCTCGCCTTCGAATCCTCGACGCTATCCATCGCAGGCTCCTGGAACACGTCCTCCGCGACCACTCTAACGTCGAGCGCTTCGTCGGTCACGTTTACCGGAGCGACCGGATCGATTCTCCTCGGGGCTGGGCAGCGGTTCGCCACACTGACGATCGCGGGGACCGTGACCCTCGGGTCCGACCTCACGGCGGAGTCTCTAACCGTGGCGAACTCCAGCACATTGACCATGACAAGCCACGGTGTCGCGTTCAACAGCCTGACCGTCGACGGGACGATTGCAGATGGATCCGTGAATGTGACGAACCTGACGGTGACGAACAGCGACACCACGGCTCTCGTCACGATCTCGGTCTTCAGCGAATGGTCCCGTGGCTCGTCCTATGCGTGGACGCATTCCTCCAGCGAACCGTCCCAGATGATCACGTGGACAATCGGCGGGAACGCCGTGGGCATTCCGTACACCGTGACGAAAGATGGCTCCTCCTTCACAAGTGGCACCGTCAACAGTTCGGGCGAGGTCGTCTTCACGATGCTCGGTTCCGACCCGGACATGCGGGTGGCCGTTCATAACTCCGTGCCGCCGCCGTGGTGGCAATCGTCCTACATGCTTGCGATCTTCCCCATTGGAATCCTGTTGGGTGTTGCAATGTTCGCGCAACGACGGCGCTGGAGGCCCGCAAAGGCCTTCCTCGTGGACGACAACGGTCGAATGCTCAGGGAATTCACCCTGGACCCGTCTTGCCAGGTCACCTACGACCAGGCGGTACAGGCGGGCATCTTGAACGCGGTCGACAAGCCGATCAAGATCACGAAGTACCATGGTCAGACGGTCCGAGGGGACGCCCTGGGGGTTGTGCTCCTCGCCTACGGACCCGTCACGCTCGAGCACGTCGAGTTCGCTCGAGAGATGCTCGTTCAAATTCAGGACAAGTTCGAGGACGCCGTCAAACAACGCCTCGAAGAGGCGCGGGCCCAAGAGGCCAACGTGGCGACGCAGATGCAGGGCCTCGAGACCCGCCGGACGGAAGTCGAGACGCGAGCCGCCGAGGTCGAATCGATGACCCAGCAAGCGCAAGCCGTCCAGACGAAGATCGCCGCGGATCAGGAAGCTCTCGATGCGAAAGAGCAGGATCTTCGGCGACGGGAGACGGAACTGGCGGAAAACCGCAAGGCGGTCGATGAGGTGGCGCGGCAAACCGAGGAACTCCGGTCCTCTATGGACCGACGCAGCTCGGAAATTCAGCAGCAGGCGGCCGAGGTCGACGCAAGGTCCGAAGCGGTCCACGATCGAGAAGAGGCGGCGACCGCGCTCGAAGAGACGCTCCGGCAGCGAGACGACGCGCTCGTGAAGGGGGAGGCCGGCCTCCGAGACGCGATGGAACGCCTCGCGGCGGAGACGGCCACGGTACAGGGGAGGCTGGACGAGGCCGCACGGCGGGAGGAATCCCTCGGTCGAGACCAAACGGACCTGGCGAACGGGCGTCAGAAGTTCGAGTCGGATGAGAGAGAGCTCCTCGAGTTCAAGCGCTCGATTGACAGCCGGGTCACCGCCGTCGAACAGAGCGAGGCCGCGATGGGCCAGTTGTCGAAGGAACTCGCGGCGCGGGAGACTCGCATCGCGCCCGAAGAGGCGCGACTCACGGAGCGAGCGGATGCGGTTGCTCAGAAAGAGACGGAGCTCAAGGCCCACGAGGATCGGCTGACGACGAGAGCCCAGACGCTCGATGCTCAGGAACAGGACCTGAGCGCGCGCGAATTGACGCTGAAGGAGGACCGCGTGGTCCTACAGGAAGCGCGGGGTGCGTTCGAGTCGGATCGGAGAGAATTCGAGGAACGCAAAGCCCAGTCCGACGAGGAATTCCGCCGACGAGGCGCCGAACTCGATGGGCAAGCGAAGACGTTGGGTGAGAGTCAACTCCGCCTAGCGCAGGAAAAGGAGACGTTCGAGGCCGAGCGCACGGAAAAGAGCCAATCGATCCTCTCCCGGGAAATCGAGCTCGAAGCCCGCGAACAATCCCTCCGAGAGAAGGAGGACGCCGTCCGTGCGCAGGCGGAAGAGAACGCGCGTCGCTCCGCAGAATTGACGGCCCAGGACGAATCTCTAGAAATCGAGGCGGCGAAAGCGGACAAGATCCGCAGTGACCTTGATGCCCGGAAGGCGGACCTCGCAAACCTCGCAAATGAACTCGAGGGAGAGGGGGCTCGACTGCGAGACGAGGAGACGAAAGCGGCAGAAGAGCGACGGACTTGGCAGACGACGCTGCAGTCCGAGCAAGCCCTCCTGAAGGACCAGCGGGACGCATTCGAGCAAGAGGCTGCGTCCGCGCGGGCCTCGTGGGCGGATCGAGTGATGCGGATCGAGGCGCGAGAGGTCGACTTGGAAGAGAAGGAAGAGAAAGTCCGAACCGACGTAGACTGGGTCGCCCGAAGCGACGAAGACCTCAAGCGTCGGGAGAAGGCGGTAGAAGCAGCCGGGCGGACGGCTGATCAGGCGAAAGCGAATGGAGAACGCGTCTCGAAAGAGGCCGAACAACGGTTCCTCGAAATCGAGTCTCGGGAGCGGGCCCTCCGCGAAGAGGCGGCGCACCAGGCCATTGAACTCACGAAGCAGACAGAGGCGTTGAAGCAAATCGATGCGGATTTGACTGCGAAGCAAGCCGATTTCGAAACGCAACGGGCCG
>WNEY01004102.1_pt1 | contig 11031 bp, 7 predicted proteins | sample 5400531 | NCBI WGS metagenome assembly WNEY01 (sample SAMN13153338, study PRJNA577476) | soil metagenome | isolation source: 200 cm saprolite under Douglas fir tree site 1 | place: USA:California | collected 2015-04-18
TGGTGACGGGCGCCATCATGCTCGCGTACGCCGCCGCCACGCGCCTGCCGGGCATGCTGGCATCACGTCGCCTGGATCAGCGGCTGCGCGAGGTGTCGTTCGGCGGGGTCCCGGCCGACCCGAATTCAACCGACGAGACCATTCTGAAACACGCGGCGGCCGGACCGCTCCCGGGCGTCGATCGTCTCATGGCCCGCACCGGTGCCGGCATGACCCTCTCGCGGCTCATCGAGCAATCGGGCGTGCGGACGACGCCGGGCGCGATTGTCCTCGTGAGCCTGGTGGCCGCGGCCGCGGTCGGGCTGGTGACACGGCTGTTGGTGAACCAGGTGTTCGCGGCGCCGATGGCGGCGGCGTTCGCCGGCGTCGCGCCGTATTTGTGGCTGATGCACCGCCGGACGTCGCGGCGGAAGCGGTTCGAAGAGCAGTTTCCTGAAGCGCTCGATCTCATGTCGCGCGCGATCCGCGCCGGACACGCGCTGCAGACGGCGCTCGGCATGGCAGCCGATGAGCTGCCGGACCCGGTCGGGCCCGAGTTCAAGAAAACCTTCGATCAGCAGAACTTCGGCCTGCCGCTCCGCGATGCGCTCAACGAGATGGCGGTGCGCATACCGCTGCTCGACGTGCGGTTCTTCGTGACCGCCGTCCTGATCCAGCGCGACACCGGCGGCAATCTGGCCGAGATCCTCGACAACCTCGCCCACGTCGTGCGCGAGCGGTTCAAGATCCGCCGCCAGGTGCGCGTGCACACCGCGCACGGCCGCTTCACCGGCTACGTGCTGCTCGCGCTGCCGGCCGCGCTCGCGATCGCGCTGTCGTTCATCAACCCGGAGCACATGCAGTTGCTGTTTCGCGAACACATGGGCCAGATGATGCTGATGGGCGCGATCGTCATGCAGGTGATCGGGTTCCTGTGGATCCGGCAAGTCATCAAGATCGAGGTGTAGACGTGATCCTACTGCTGCCGCTCCTTGCCTTTCTCTTTGCGTCGCTGGTGATCACGGCCGCCGCGATGGCCCTGGCGCCGAACCAGGCGGCAGCCATCGAGCGCCGCCTCGGCGAAGTGACCGTCGGCGGCCACGTCCACGCGGCTCCTGTTGATGAGGGATACAACCGCGCCATTGTCGACGCGCTGAAGCGCCTGGGACGCGCGGCGCCGCGATCGGCGAAGGAGATGGGGAAGCTGCAGCAGCGGCTGGTGACCGCCGGCTACCGTGAGAGCGAAGCGATCATCGTCTTTTTCGGCATTCGGCTCGGGTGCGCGCTCGTGGCCTTCGCGCTGCTGATGTCGGGCTTGGTGGGCCGGCCGAACCTGTTGATGGCGCTCGTCGGGTGCGCGCTCGGATACCTCCTGCCGGGCATGGCGCTTGGACGGATGGCGAAGCGGCGCCAGCATCGCATCCGCCTTGGGCTGCCCGATGCGCTCGACCTGCTCGTGGTCAGCGTCGAAGCCGGTCTCGGTCTCGACCAGGCGATTCAGCGGGTCGGTGACGAGCTCGACTTCGCCCACCCGGAACTGTCGTCCGAACTGCGGCTGATCAACCTCGAGCTGCGCGCCGGGAAGGGCCGCGCGGAGGCGCTGAGGAACCTGGCCGATCGCACCGGCGTCGACGACATCGCCTCGCTCGTCGCGATGCTCGTGCAGACCGACAAGTTCGGCACCAGCGTGGCGCAGTCGCTGCGCGTGCACTCGGATACGGTTCGAACCAAGCGGCGGCAGCGCGCCGAGGAAGCCGCCGCCAAGACGGGCGTGAAGATGGTGTTTCCCCTCGTGTTCTGTATCTTCCCAGCCATCTGGGTGGTGACCATCGGACCGGCCGCCATCAAGTTCGTGCAGGTCCTGGTTCCGATGGCGCAGAAATGACGGCCATCGCGCGCCCGCTGATCGAGACCGACACGGCGCGAACGGCGGCATCGCCACCCGTGCCGACCTCGCTGCGCGACACCGGCCTTGGCGCCGATCACATCGAGCAGCTGCTGGTGAAGACACTCCACGGCGGCGAGGCGAGCGGCCTGGCGGTCGCGGATCGGGTCCGGCTGCCCTTTCCGATCCTCGAGCCGCTCATCGAGCGGCTGCGCGCCGAACGGCTCATCGAGGTGCGCGGCGCGGCGAGCTCCGGCGCCTCGTCATATCGGTATGCCCTCACGGACGCGGGCCACGAGCGTTCGCTGCAATACTTCGAAATCAGCCGCTATGTCGGCCCGGCGCCGGTGCCGCTGGCCGCGTATGTCGCGGCGATGACCGCGCTGGCGGCCTCCCGCCCCTACATGGACCGCGAGCGGCTCCGCCAGGGCTTTTCCCATCTCGTGATCAGCGACCGCGTGCTGGAGAAGCTCGGGCCTGCCGTCAACGCCGGCAAGTCGGTGTTCCTGTACGGCCCGCCCGGAAACGGCAAGACGGTGATCGCCGACGGCATGGGGCGGACCCTGGGCGGCGACATGTACATGCCGCATGCCCTCGACATCGACGGCCACACGATGACGATGTTCGATCCGATCACGCACGATTCGCTCGAGACCGAGGGCGACATGTCGAGCGTCATCGCGACGACCTCGGAGGACCGCCGGTGGGTGCGCATCCGCCGGCCGGTCGTGATGGTGGGTGGCGAGCTCACGCTCGACATGCTGGACCTGACCTTCAATCCCATCGCGAAGTTCTACGAGGCGCCGATTCAGTTGAAGGCGAACGGCGGCGTGTTTCTCGTCGACGATTTCGGCCGGCAGCGCATTCGCCCGCAGGACCTGCTGAACCGGTGGATCGTGCCGCTCGAGAGCCGCATCGACTACCTCACCCTGCACACCGGGAAGAAGTTTCAGGTGCCGTTCGACGTCCTGCTCATCTTCGCGACGAACCTGAATCCCGAATCGCTCGCTGACGAAGCGTTCCTGCGGCGCATCCCGTACAAGATCCCGATCGAGGACCCGACCATCGATGAGTTCACGAAGATCTTCGAGCTGAACTGCCGCCGCCGCAAGTTACGGTTCCATCAGGTGATGGTCGCCTACCTGCAACGCCGGCACTACGGCCCGGCGGGTCGGTCGCTGCGCGCCTGTCACCCGCGCGACCTGCTGGACCAGGTCACCGCGCTCTGCCGGTACCGCGGCATCGAGCCGGTCATCACGCGCGACCTGCTCGATGCGGCGTGCAGCTCGTACTTCGTGGACACCGGCGCTCCGGCGCCGCCGACGCCCGCCCCGCGTGGAAAGGCTCCCAGGCATCTGGAGGTGCACTGATGTCGTTGTGGCTGTTGAGGAGCCCGCGCGTCAACGACCTGTTCGCCCGAGTCACCATCGGCACGCTGTTCACGCTCCTGTCGATCAATCTGTTCGCCGACTTCATGCGAACGGGCCGCGTGACCGGCCTGCTGCTGCTCGCCGGCGAGTCGCTCGTGGTCGTGCTGACGATCACCCGCCGTCGTGCCCGGCTGATCGATCGTTCCTTCGCGGCGGCCGTCATGACGGGGATGTCGCTGGCCGGGCCCCCCATGCTGCGCGCCGGGGCGGTCTTCTCGCTGGTGCCCGACGCCGTGACGGCGATGATCTCCGCCTTCGGTCTGGGGCTCGTCGTGGTCGGCAAGATGACCCTGGGTCGCAGCTTCGGCGTGGCGCCGGCCAACCGCGGCGTGGTCGTGCGCGGGCCCTACACGCTCGTGCGGCATCCGATCTACACGGGGTATCTCATTTCCCATACGGCCTTCCTGATGGCGAATCCGACGCCGTGGAACGCCGCGATCATCCTGGTGGCCGACACCGCGCTCGTCGTGCGTGCCCTGATGGAAGAGCGGGTGTTGAGCAACGACGTCGAGTATCAAGGCTATTGCCGCCGTGTGGGGTGGCATCTGGTGCCGGGGGTGTTCTGATGGCCGCGCTGATGAACGAACGCACCCACCTGCCGGTGGCGACCGCCCTCGAGCTCGCGGCCACACGTCGGTCGCGACGGCGCGGACTGCTCGGTCGCGACCACCTCGATGCGTCGGCCGCGCTGATGCTGACGCCGTGCGCCGCGGTCCACACCGCCTTCATGCGCTTCGCCATCGACGTCGTGTTCCTCGACCGGAACGGCTATGCCGTGAAGCTCGTCAGCGACGTGGCGCCCTGGCGGATGACGCTGGCCATGGGTGCGCGCACGGTCGTCGAGCTGCCGGCCGGCAGCCTGCGCCGCCACGCCGTGGCGCTGGGCGATCGCCTCTACGTCGCCCCGGCGGCGTGAGGCGTCCGCTCCACTACAGGGCAGGCCGGGCAGGCCGAGCCGTCGGCCATCGGGAAACCGAGCCGCAGACGTGCGCGACCTCCGGACCTACCCGACCCACCTGACGCACCCGACCCAGCTGGCGCAGCCGCCCTCCATTTGACGTCCCAACAGAATCGTGCAGACTCCATTGGCCTTCTAATGGAGAGGCGCCCAGGCTGACGTCCTGCCGGTTACGCTCGATCTCATGGCGCTGCAGACCGTGGCGTCGCTCGGGCCGCTGCACGGCTGCGCGATCGCCGCGCCGGAGCGGGCCTCCCCCGGCGTGCTCGGCCTCATATAGGCACGTGGACTCGAACGACGACGTTTAACCGCAGAGCGCGCAGAGCACGCAGAGCCAGAAAACCAATCTCTGCGCTCTCTGCGATCTCCGCGGTTAAACGTGGACTGGACGACGACGTTCAACCGCAAAGCGCGCGGAGCACGCAGAGCCAAAAAACAAACATCTCTGCGCTCTCTGCGATCTCCGCGGTTAAACGTGGACTCTGCGGTTAAACGTGGACTCGAATCTAGGACGTCGCCTTCACCGTAATCTGGACGACCTTGCGGAACTTCACCGGCACGCCGTTCACCGTGGCCGGCTTGTACAGCCAGGCTCTCGCCGCCGCCAGCGCGATGCGGTCGTACCCCTGGGTGATCGAGTCGATCATCACGGCGGAGGTGACGGCCCCGGACTCGTCTATCACGACCTCGAGCTTGCCGGTGCGCGTAATGCCGGCCGGTCCGCGAAATGGCGGCAGCGTCTGGCTGATGGCCAACGGCGGCACCACCGTCCGGTCTTCGCCCGCGTAGATGCGCGGCGCCGGGGGCGCCTGCACGACGGGAGGGGCCTGAACAACCGGCGCGGGCGGCGGCGGCGGCGGCGCGGCCGCCTTGGCGCTGAGCTCCTCGAAGCCGACCGCGAGCGTCCGCACATCCGAGAGTGGCGGCCGCATCGCATCGGCGACCACGTCCGGATCGGCGAGCGTCACCAGCACCTGGCTGAACCCGTCGGCCGCGGCGGCAAACTCCTTGCGATCGAACGCCGCTTTCGCCTGCGCGTATTTCTGCTGGATGATGGCCGGCAGCATGCGGCGGCGGACCTCGGTGAAGGCCAGACGGACGCGCGGCGACACGTCGTTGTCGCTCGGATGGTACGAGGGCTCGGCGGCGACGACCGCCTCGATGGCCTTCTCGGCGTCACTGCTGCGGCCGAGCGCCAGGAGACAGAACGCGCGGTACTGCTCGATCGCCCGCAACTGGCTCGCCGGATGGTCGGCCGCGCGCAGCCGGTTCAACATCGACAGCGCATCGTCGTACGCGGCCGATGCGTAGAGGTCGCGCGCGGCGGTGAGGTCGCTGTCCTGAGCGCGAACAGCCGGCCCGGTCAACACGATCGTCGTGAGGACGCAGCCGATCCACACCGGCGAAAACAGCGGTCTCATTTTTTCCTCATGTCGACGCTGAGGCGCGCCGGCGTCGCGAGGGTCACGATCGCCTTCTGACGCTGCTCGCCGAGGTCAGGATGACGGAAGACGACGTCGTGTGAACCGATGGTGAGCGAAAGACTGCCGATGGGCGTGTCGCCGGCCCTCTCACCGTCGACCCAGACTTCGGCCCAGGGGATGGCGTTGATGGCGATCGTTCCTTTCGGGAATTCAATCTTGATGGGCGTCACTTTGCCGGGCAACACCTGCACGGTGCGCGTCGACCGGTAGCCCAGGGCTTCGTTGATGATCTCGAGCTCGTGGCGGCCGGCCGAGACCATCACACGGTCGCTCTGGCTGCTGCCGAGCAGCCGCTTGTTCTCGAATACCTGCACGTCCGCCGGCACAGCGAACGAGATCCAGCCCGAGACCGGCGCCCCTTCCGGCGCGCCGAGCGGAACCACCAGCGATGCCGTGATGCCGGCCTCGACTGTAACCGTCTGCTTGACCGATCCCTGATCGCCTTCGAGCACGATGGCGTGCTCGCCCGGCGCCAGCTCGGCGACCGTCACCGGCGCGACGCCGCGCCAGATGCCGTCCACGCTCACGCGCGCGCCCGCCGGTTGGGTTTGCACCTGCAGCTGACCGACCTGGGACGCGGTTTTCGGCAGCTCGATGTACTGCGCGAGCTGCGACCCGGCTGTGATCGTGATCGGCATCAGACGCGGCGCAGCGCCGTCGACATGGATTTCGAGCGAGTGTGCGCCCGGCTTGAGTGCGACCGTGAGCGGCGTGACGCCGCGCTCGACGCCGTCGACGAACAGATGCGCGCCCTCCGGGTTCGTCGTCATCGCCAGCGTGCCTTCCTTGACCACCGCGCCTGGCGCCATGTAGCGGCGCGCTGCGGGAACGCCCGCGCCGGCCAGTGCGACGAGCGTCGCGGCCGCCGCCACTGCAGGCCACCAGCGCTTGCGGCGCGCGCCGATTTTTGAGGCTTTCGACGATTTCGTCCCCGTCTCGAGCGGCGCTGGCGCCGCATCGTGTCGCCACGGGTCGCCGGCGTGATCCGCCACCCTCGAGTTGTGCGCCACATGCTTGCCCCCGTCCCGCTCTTCGCGCTTCGGCGATCCGTACGGCGATCCGTATCGCGGCTCGCTCAATGGGGACGCAGGCGATGAAGACGCGCGCGATGAGGACACGGGCGATACCGGGGGCATCTGCGCCATCGGCACAGGCACGGGCGGCGGCACCGGCAACGGCGCCGGCGATGCCATCGCCGGACGTGCAGCCGGCGCGGGCGGCATCGCCGTTTCGGCGTGACGCATGACGTCAGCCGGGCGACCCATTGGCCTGGCGGCATGGACGCCAGATGCTGGCGCTGGCTCAGGAACGGGCGCGGCCGGCGTGACTATGTGGTGCCGCGGCTCGACGGTGCGGTCCACGGGGCGGACGACCGTCGCCGGTGGAGTCGCGAGCGATGGCGTCGCGAGCGATGGCGTCGTGAACGATGGCGCCGTGAACGATGGCGCCGGTACGGGTGGCGTCGTGAACAACGGCGCGGGCGTGGATGGCGTCGGTCCGTCGCGCTCTTCGCGCTGCGGCGAGCTTCGCCGCAGGTCGATCGATTCGGACGCGGGCGGAGGCGAGAACGCCTGCGCCGATGGCGTCGGCGTCTGAGCGGCCGGCGCGGCATGGTCAGCCTGCGCGTGATACTGCGCGATGAACTCGTTGAGCGTCGACGGAGCCGCGAGGTAGTCGCTCTCGCCGAGCACGCGCTCGAGCTCCGCCTGTGCGTCAATCGCCGACTCGAACGACTCGCGCGGATCGAGCTGTAGCGCGCGCATCAGCCACGCGCGCAGGCCCGCCGGCAGCGGCTCGAGGCCGCCGCGCGCGGAAATTGCCCACGAGGAGGCGACCACGTCGCCCAGACGCGACGCCAATTCGTCATCGGCGAGCGGCCGGCCGAGGATCAGCGAGAGCGCGACGACGCCGATCTGCGTGACGTCGGAGCGGTGGCTGAACACCGGCGGCGACGTGGTGCCCGGCAGCGCCACGCGCAGCTCTTTCCAGTACCGCTCGCGCGACAGGTGCAGCTCGCCGATCGCCGAGCCCAGGACGTGCTCGACCATCACGATGCGCGCGCCCGGCGTGACGATGATGCGTTCGACGGCGATGGCGCCGTGCGAGACACCCGGCGCATTCTCGTGCAGCATCGCGACGGCCGGGACGATCTGCCGCAGCAGGCACAGCGCCGCGTCGATGTCGAGGGTGACCTGCGTCCGATCCGCGAACGCGAGAACGTCTGAGAGCCGCACGCCGGCCGTGACATCGGACACGACCACGAGCGTGGACGAAGAATTCTTCAGCCGCTCGACGCCGCGCACGTGCGCGTAGCACGCATGGTGGAACGTGGCGAGATGGCTCACGCGCTCGCGCAGCGCGAACTCGAAGGACGGCACCGAGGTGAGCTCACCGCGGAGGCAGAGCAGCTCGACCGGCTCATTCCGCGAGCGATCCGTGATCTGGTGGCGCTGCCCGAGGCCGTCGGCGAACGTCACCACTACGGGGGCTGCGGCCGGGACAATTGCAGGGTCCATGGGGGGAATTAGGATGCTTAAAGTGTGCCGTTTGATTGCAGCGTGCGGAACGGCATTTCCGTGCGAATACCGGCGTCGGATTACAGAACCGTGCGCGAATATCGAATTTCGTTGTCGTGCTGGAATTGGTGACATGATCGCGCGCGATGAGCAGTCTTGCGCAGGACGTGCGGTTCGCGCTGCGTTCCTTTGCAGTTCACCGCGGATTTGCCGCCGCGGCGATCGTCTCGCTGGCCATCGGCGTCGGCGCGAACAGCGCGATCTTCAGCGTCGCAAGCGCGCTGCTGCTGCGGCCGCTGCCGTATCAGGACGCGAGCCGCCTCGCGATCCTCTGGAGCCGTTCGCCCGGCCTCGGGATCGCCGAAGACTGGTTCTCGACTGCTCAGTACTTCGACATCAGGACGTCCCACCAGGGTTTCGAGCAGGTCGCGATTGCGATCGGCGGCAACTACAACCTGACCGGCGACGGCGAGCCTGAACGAATCGGCACGGTGCGCGTCTCGTCGAGCCTGCTGCCGATGCTCGGCGCGCGCCCCGCGCTGGGCCGGCTCTTCGTCGCCGACGAGGACGTTGCGGGCGCCGCGGGCGTGGCCGTGCTCAATCACGGCACCTGGGTACGGCGCTATGGCGGCGACCCCCGGATCGTCGGCCGCTCGCTCACGCTCAACGGCCAGCCGTATCGGATCGTCGGCGTCCTGGCCGCGTCGTTTGCGCTCCCGCGCGAGGTGATGCCGACGCTCGGCGGCGCCGAAGACGCCGAAATCCTGCTGCACCTGCCCCTCGCGGCGGACGCTGCGATCGATCGGCGCCGCGAGGATTACAACGTCATCGGCAAGCTGAAGCCGGGCGTCTCGATCCGGCAGGCGCAGGCGGAGATGGACGCGCTGACGGCGCGTCTCCGGCGCGATCACCCCGACGCGTATCCGCCGCATGGCGGCCTCACGTTCGCGATCGTCCCGCTGCACGAACAAGTGGTCGGCGACGTCAGGCGATCGCTGATCGTCCTGATCGCGTCGGTCGGGCTCGTGCTGCTCGTCGCGTGCGCGAACGTGGCCAGCCTGCAGTTGTCCCGCGCGCTGGCGCGGCACAGGGAAATTGCCGTCAGGGCCGCGCTCGGCGCCAGCCGGTCGCGCATCGTGCGCCAGCTGCTCACCGAGAGCGTCCTGCTTGCCGTTACCGGCGGCGCGCTCGGGCTCGTGCTGGCGCGCTGGAGCCTGGCCGGCATACAAGCGCTCGGATCGCGAAGCGTTCCACGCCTGCACGAGATCACCATTCACGGTGGCGTGCTGCTGTTCACGCTCGGGATCTCCGTTGCGTGCGGCCTGCTGTTCGGGTTGGCCCCTGCGCTGCGCGTGAGCCGTCTCGATCTGCACGACAACCTGAAGGACACCGCGCGCGGTCCCAGCATGCGCGGCCTGCTCGTCATGGCCGAGCTGGCGCTGTCCGTCATGCTGCTGATCGGCGCGGGGCTGTTGATTCGCAGCTTCGCGCGGCTGCAGCGCGTGCCGCCCGGGTTCAACGCCTCGAACATGCTGACGGCCGAGTTGACGATGACCGGGCGGAGGTACAACGACACGCAGGTGGTCCTGGAGACGTATCGCCAGTTGTGGGATCGACTCAGCCACCTGCCGGGAGCCGGCGCATCGGGCGGTGTCTCGGCATTGCCGTTGAGCCAGATGTTCGCGTGGGGGCCGATCACCGTCGAGGGGCGGGCGCTGCTGCCGGGTAACGCGTACATCAACGTCGATCAGCGGATCGCCGGCGGCGATGACTTCCGCGCGATGGGCATCCCGCTACGGAAAGGCCGCCTGTTCACGGAGCAGGATACGCGCACGAATCCACGCGTCGTGATCATCGACGAGTACATGGCCGAGCAGGTCTGGCCCAACGAGGATGCGATCGGCAAGCGCGTGCGACCGGGCGGCATCGACGCGAACACCGCCTCCACCTGGCTCACCGTCGTCGGCGTCGTCGGCCGCGTGAAGCAGTACACGCTCGATTCGAAATCGCGCATCGCGATGTACCTGCCGCACACGCAGGCGCCGTCGCGGGGGATGAACGTCGTGATCAGAACCGATCGCGATCCGGCGGCGCTGGCGCCCGCGGTCAGGCAGGCGATTCACGCGCTCGATCCCGATCTGCCGATCTACAACCTGCGGACGATGAGCGAGCGCGTGGACGAATCGCTGGCGCGGCGGCGGTTCTCGATGCTGCTGCTGACCCTCTTCGCGGCGCTCGCGCTGGGGTTGTCGGCGATTGGCGTGTACGGCGTGATCGCGTATCTGGTGTCGCAAGGGACGCGCGAGCTCGGCATCCGCATGGCGCTCGGGGCCACGCCGGCCGGCATCCTGCGGCTAATCGTGGGTCACGGAATGGGCATTGCCGCAGTCGGCGTCTGCGCCGGGCTGATGGGCGCGCTCGCGCTGACGCGTTTCATGCGCAATCTGCTTTTTGGCGTCGCGCCCCTGGATCCGGCGACGTTCGTCGCGGTGGCCGTGCTGCTGACGGCAGTCGCGCTCGCGGCCAGCTATCTGCCCGCTCGTCGCGCCGCGCGCATCGATCCGATGGTGTCGCTCCGGAGCGAATAGGACAGGTGACAGGACGACGACGGTGTCAGACACCGTGTAGCGGCTACCCGGTGTCTGACACCGCCGTCGTCTACAGATTCCAGCCGTGCGGGCCGGTCCATCCATTGGAGACCAATTCGCGCTCGAAATCGACCTGGCGCTTGCTGAGATCGGACGAATCCATGAAACGCTCGGCGTGTTCGGTTCCGTCC
>WNEY01004104.1_pt1 | contig 11031 bp, 8 predicted proteins | sample 5400531 | NCBI WGS metagenome assembly WNEY01 (sample SAMN13153338, study PRJNA577476) | soil metagenome | isolation source: 200 cm saprolite under Douglas fir tree site 1 | place: USA:California | collected 2015-04-18
GCCTGTGATCAGGTCGCTTTTCCGGCTCGCGACTCAACTGGGAGCATGCGATCACCGGTATCTGCAGTTCGCGCGCCAAACTCTTCAGCGAGCGCGAGATGTCCGAGATTTCTTGCACACGGTTTTCTTGGTTGCGACCCTGCATCAGCTGAAGATAGTCGACGATGATGAGCCCGAGGTTATTGGCGGACTTTAGCCGGCGAGCCTTGGTTCGCATCTCCATAACGGAGACGCTCGGCGAATCGTCAATGTAAATCTGTGCTTCCGAAAGCGCACCCATCGCCTGAGCGATCCGGGGCCATTCGGCGTCTTTAAGCAATCCCGTCCGCAAGCGGTACGAATCAACTGACGCCTCACTGCAGAGCAGCCGTGTCACGAGCTGTTGTTCCGACATTTCGAGCGAAAAGATCGCGACTGGAATCTTGTATTGGATCGATGCATGCTGTGCGATGTTGAGCGTCAGAGAAGTGTTGTGGACGATGACGTCCGCCGCGATGAAGTTGGCCCCATCGGGAACGGTCAGGTCGTAGACCTGCTTATCATCAACAGGTTCGATCGAGACGATCCGGTCCCAATGGAGCTCAGGGTTCGCGAGAGCCTGCAGCTGCTGGTCCTCAAGTACCTCATTAAAGATCGCCAGCCGACGTTGCGAAAGTCCATGGTTCCTTCTGGGGTTGTACGTCTCGAAATGTGTCGATCGTTCCCGCTCGCCAGACAGCACTGCTAGCCTCGACCAACTAAGACCGCGGGCCGTTACGGCCCGACCGACCACGCTCCATACGTCCTTTGGAAGGTGACCTGTGTTGCTCCGGAATTGTGCCAAGTCCTTCGGAAATCGACTTACCTTTTCGCCGATCCATCCGATCTCCGCCTGATAACGCGCCACGGATTCGGAATCCGTGACTTGAATACGCCAGCAACGTTCAGACTTTCGATACAGTCGCGAGACGATGCCGAAGCGCACGAACGCGTGATGAACATCCTTGGCTAAACATTCGGACGCCACAGCGAACTCGATTCGTGGGCGGCCGTTTTGGGTCGCGAAGATGCTGCCGTCGCACGACATCAGGGCTCGGATGAATTCTCGAAGTGTCTCGCGGTTCCAGCGCCATACTTGATCTGGGAAGCGCTTGACGTCCGACTTTTTCCCCCACAGACCGAACTGCACGAGCCAGCCAATGAGGGGACTCTTCGCAATTGGCCTCCTGACGCGATGGAGGTACGCAGCCAGGCGCTCTTTGACGGTGAGCCCGCGTGCCCGCGTCCACGCGCTTACGAAGTACGTTATCCCGCGCTGGGCAATGTGGCAGCCAGGAAATTCCGACGAAACAATCGACTTGAAGTCGTCAACAATTGTGGGGTCGACGTTGGTGAAACCCGGCGTCCCCCTCGATAAACCACCATCCCCAATGAAATATCCAAGCAACCGAGCCCGCTGCAGGTCTATCGATTCCTTGCCGAAAATCGGTAGTGCCCGCGGCACCGCGATGGCATCACCAACGACCAGATCGTGAAGCGGCTGCCAGCCGCTGATTGTCATGAATGGATGATGTCCCGTCACCTCCACCCGCCGGCCCGTCTGCGTAGTCACCGCAAAGCATGGCTGCACACCACTGTCAACCCAATCGCCAACGTGACGCCATTCAATTCGACCTCGAGGCGACAATCCAGAGACGAGTGGCCGCCGGTCGCGAACGAATTGTTCAACGGTGAGCCGCGCACCCGTTACGGGATCGTCGATCAACGAATCCCAAGCAATGCATTTACCCACGCCCGGCCTTGCAGCGATGATGATGAGGTCCGACTTCTGGAAGCCTCCCGTCTTTGCATCAAGATCGTTGAAACCACTTGGCACGCCTGAAACGACGGATTGATCTTTGTGGATCTGCTCGATCTGATCCCAGGTCGTCTTTAGGATGTCCTTGAGGGCGACGAAGTCCTGCGTGATGCGGCCTTCGGCGATGTTGAAGATGACACCTTCCGCGGTATCGAGTGCCTGGTTCGCGGGCGTGCTCTCATCGAACCCCAGCGCCGTGATCCGGCCGCCGGCGCTGATCAACTTTCTCTTTGTGGCGGCCTCCTCCACGAGGTGGCCGTAGTACTCGACGTTGGCCGCCGTCGGCACCCGGCTTTCCAGCTCCGCGAGGAACACCTGGCCGCCGATTCGTTCGAGGACCAGCATCTTCTCGAGCTCGGATGCGAGCGTGAGCAGGTCGATGGGGTCGGCGCGGTCGTAGAGGTTCAGCGCCGCCCGGTAGACCTGGGCGTGATGGTCGAGGTAGAAGTCCTCGGGCCGCAGGAAGTCGGCGACCCGCACGATGGCATTACGATCGAGCATCAAGGAGCCGAGTACCGACGCTTCCGCCTCGAGATTGTGGGGCGGCACGCGGCCGCCGGCCGCCGGCGGCGCCGGCGCGCGTCTCAGGTCAACGGTCAAGCGGAGGTGACCATCAACGGGATGCGGGCCGTGACCTCCCGGTGGAGCTTCACATGAGCGGTGCCGGGCCCCATGGCCTTCACCGGCTCGTCGAACTCGATCTTCCGGCGATCCAGCGTGATCCCATGCTGTTGCTTCAGCGCCGACGCCACGTCGGCGTTGGTCACCGCACCGAAGAGCTTGCCATCCTTCCCGCTGCGCAGTTTCAACACCACCTGCACGGCCTCGAGCTTGACGGCCAGTGCCTTCGCCTCGTCCAGTTCGTGCTGCTCGCGCTGGACCGTCGTGGCCTTGACGCGATCCACCTGCTCCTGAGCGCCCCTGGTCGCCGGTTGGGCCAGCTTGCGCGGGAGCAGGAAGTTGCGCGCATAACCGTCGGCCACGTCTTTGGTCTCACCAGCCTTTCCAGTGCCTTTCACATCCTGGGTCAGGACAACCTTCATACCATCCTCCGCCGAGAACGGGCGACCGCAAGGCCGCGCTCACGCAATTCGTTCAGACGACCACGCAGCCCTTCCCGGCTACGGCGCAAATCCTGATCGAAAACGCTGGTTCCGAGCGCGATCCGCTCCTGGTGCTCGGCAACCACGTCTTTGGGTGCCTTCTCGACGAACAATCGGACCGCGAGCACGGTCAGGGCCACTGCGTCCATCTCGCCGAAGACCGGCAGGCGCAGCGGTACATCGACGACGGGGTTCAGGATCAGCGCCATGGCGGCCGCGAGCGCCAGCTTGTTGCGCTGAGGCACGCGCGGATCCCGATAGAGGCAATAGGTCAGCTTTCCGTAACGAGGAAGTTCCCGAGCGATCCGCCGGAGCAGCCCGAGACTAAACAGCATGCTTCCTCTTTTGATTGCGAGACTTCGGTCGCATTGACCCTTCCCCGACGCGCCGTGGCGCCGCAGATTTTACCAGAGCACAGCCTAGAGAACCGTTGTGACAGCTGTCTGTCGCGTTATCCCCAGAACCCTGAATACAGGGCCTGTGGAAAGACCCTGAACAACCAGCGAGAGAAAGACGAAGCCGAAGACCAGGGCCAGGATTTCGTCGTGACCGGCGACCGCCGCCGGGACGCCGAGGGCGAGCGCCAGCGAGAGGGCGCCTCGCAGCCCGGCCCAAACCAGCGCCAGACGCCACGACCAGGGCCAGAGGTCGGTCCGCGCGAGCGTGACCACGAATACCATCAGCGCCCGCGCCAGCAGCACCGCGGCGACAAGCAGCAGCAGCCGCCCGCCGACCCGTACCACCTCGTCGAGGCGGACCTGCAAACCCACCAGCAGGAAGACGGCGCTAGACATGACAAAACCGAGCCGGCGCCAGAAGCGATGGACCTGGTGGTGCGTCGACGGTTCATAGGCGGTCCCCAGGATCAGCGACATCGCGATCACCGCCAGCAGGCCGCTGGCCCCGATCAGGTCTGCGAGCACGTAGCCGGCGTAGGCCGCGAGCACGGTGACCGCGATTTGCACCGCATGGGGAAGAGCAGTAAGAATCCGGCGCGTCAGCAGCCCGATCCCAACCCCGACCACCACGCCGCCCGCCGTCTGGGAGAAGACGAGGCCGAGCACTCCGGGCGGATCGATCACCCGCCGCTCGACCACCGCGAGCGCGACCACGAAAAGGAGCACCGCCACGCCGTCGTTGGCGAGGCTCTCGCCCTCGAGCGCGACCCGCAGCCGCTCCGGCGTGTGGAGCCGCCGCAGTGCAGCGAAGACCGACACGGGATCGGTCGCCGCCAGGATGGCAGCCAGCAAGAGGGATTCATCGGACGCAAGGCCGGCGGCCCGAAGGAGCCCGAAGCTCACGGCACCGGTTAGCACCGCACCGGCAAGACCGAGCAAGAGGATCCAGGGCAGCTCGCGGCGTACCGCCGCGGCCCGCATCGAGAAGCCGGCGTCGAACAGCAGCGGAGGCAAAAAAACGGCCAGCACGAGTGTCGGGCTCACCGTGAAGGCCGGCACGACGCGCGCGGTGGCGAGCACGGCGCCCACCAGCAGCAGCAAGAACGGCCAGGGCCAGCGGCGCAAGGAGGTCACGGGCCGAGCAGCTCGGGGTGCGCCTCCAGGTACCGCCAGGCAGCCTGGCCATCGGGCGGTAGGGTTCCATCCACGATCGCGTCTTCCAGCGCCGACTTGACCCGCTTGATCCAGGGTCCGGCGGGACGGCCGGTGCGCGCCATCAGCTCCTCGCCCGTGAGCGGCGAGCGGATGGCCGCGATCGCATCGGCGTCGAGGCGGCGGATGCGCGCCTCGAGATCGTCGATCTTCGTGACGTCGGGGTAATGGCTGGCACGCATGTCGGCGCGCGCCAGCGCGAGCAGCCGATCCAACTGCTCGCCGGCGTCCCGGACCAGCCGGCGCACCGCCTTGTCCTCCCAGCCCTGCGGGTCGTACTGGATGGGCCGCATGTGCAAACGAATCAATTTGGTAACGGCGTCGACGACCTCGCCCGGATAGCGCAGGTGTCGCAGCGCAGGCCCGGCCATGGTGGCGCCCACATCCTGGTGACCGATGAAGGTGGGTTTGCCGTCGCGGAGCTCGTGTACGGCCGGTTTCCCGACGTCGTGCAAGAGCGCGGCCAGCCGGATGATCACCTCCGGCGGGGCGAGCGACGCGGCGAGCAGGGCATGGCCGAAGACGTCGTGGCTGTGCCAGCCGCCCTGCTCCATGCCCTTGCCGGCCTCGAGCTGCGGCAGGATGCGTCGCAGGAGCCGGGTCGCATCCAGCAGCTCCAGGCCGCCCTGCACCTTCTCCGCCAGCAGGAGCTTCGAGAACTCGTCGCGGATGCGCTCCATCGAGACGGTGGGCGGCTGCAGCCGGCTCGATTGATCCCGGATGGCCGCCTCGACCGATGGATCGAGCGTGAACTGCAGGACGGTAGCGAACCGAACCGCGCGCAACATCCGGAGCGGGTCTTCGTCGAAGGTTGTTTGCGGCTCGAGCGGTGTCACGATCCGGCGCGCGTTCAGATCGGAGAGGCCGCGTCCGGTCAGGTCGAGCACGGTGCCGTCCCAGTCCATCAGCAGTGCATTGATCGTGAAGTCCCGGCGCATGACGTCATCTTTCAGCGTCCCGGGACTGACGTCTGGCTTTCGGCTGGCACGGTCGTATCGCTCGACGCGGCTGGACACGAACTCCAGGGCATGGTCATCCAGGTCGAGATGCGCCGTCCCGAATCGCTCGAAGATGACGGGTGGATGCAGCTTCAAGGCGGCGCTGACCGCGGTCGCCAGCTCGATCGCGCCCTGGCCCTCCACCAGGATGTCGACTTCGCGAATCTGGCTCGCCCGTTCGCCACCCAGCAGGCGGTCGCGCACGTACCCCCCAACGACCAGGGCGCGCAGCCCGCGCTGCCGGGACTGCTCCTGGACGGCGGCAAAGGCCGGCCCCCATTCCGGGAGCGCCGGCGGATCAAGCCGAGCGGGCATGCCGGGCGCGAAGCCGCGCGAACTCGACCGCGCCGATCAGTCCCGCATCATCACCCAGCGCCGGAGGGACGATACGCAGGCCACGGCGCGAGGCCTTCCAGGACGAGGCGTTCATCGACCGCCGCATCGGCCGGAGCAGTGGGGCGCCGGCCTTGAGGACACTACCCCCGAGCACGATCAACTGCGGATTGAAGAGGTTGACGAGCGTACCCATGGCGATCCCGAGGTAGGTACCGGCGTTCTCGAGGATGGCCTTTGCCAGCGCATCCCCCGCGCGGGCGGCGCGGGCCACGTCCTCGGCCCCCGGCCTCGCCAGTCCGTGGAGCACGCTGCCCGCCGTTCCCGGCGCCAGCTCCCGTGCCACGCGGGCAATCCCGGTCCCGCTGGCGATCGCCTCCACACAACCCCGATTGCCGCAGGTGCAGAGCGGGCCGTCGCGCTGCACCACGATGTGGCCGATCTCACCCGCGATTCCGTGCGCCCCGGCGTAGAGCTCGCCGCGCAGCACCAGCCCGGCGCCGATGCCGGTGGACACGGTCACATAGATCACGTCGCTGGCGCCACGGGCCGCGCCCCGCTGGTGCTCGCCGAGGGCGGCAAGGTGCGCGTCGTGGTGAAGGAAGCTGGGGATGCCGGTTGCCCGGGTCAGAATCCGGTTGAGGGGCACGTTCTTGAAACCGGGCAGGTTGGCGGGACTGATGACGAGGCCCGCCGCCGGGTCGACCGGTCCGGGTAGGCCGATGCCCAGCGCCCGCACGCGTCGCGGCGTGGTGCCGTCTTCTTCCAGCGCTTCCTTCACCGTTGCCACGATGCGGTCGATGACGTGCTGCCGCCCCCGGGCGGCCTCGGTGGGACGCCTTACCACCGTCTTCAGGCGGCCGCGGTCATCCGCTACCGCAACGCGCAGCTGCGTTCCGCCAAGATCGACGCCGATCAAGCCCATGGTTGTCGCGGCTCAGAATAGTCCCGCTATTGCCAGCGAGGCCGGGGCAGCGGCCGCAAGGTCGCAGCCGCCAGCAGCGCGCCGATGAAAAGCGCGATGGCTGTGGCGCGAAAGATCAGGTGGTACTCGTCGAAGATCGCCCCCTTCACCTTGAGCGTGTAAATCGCGAATTGGGTCGCGAAGTTCGGGTTCAGGCCTGGTAGTGGCGGCAGCAGGTGCGCCGTCGCCCGGTGAAATTCCCAGAGCCCAAACCCGGCCACCAGGGAAAAGCCAACCAGCATGCCAACCAATCGCATGATGATGAGGAACGATGCCCCGGCGCCGCGTTCTGCCTCAGCAACGGCGTCCAGCAAGGCCGCGCTCACCGGTGCGATCTCGATGCCGAGCCCCAGGCCGGTGAGAAACAGCTCGCCGTCGGCGACCGTGAGGGGCAGGCCGAGCAGGTGCGGCTTGAGCGAGCCTTCGTTCCAGCCGGACAGCATCAGAAATCCGATGCCCGCAAGAACCAGTCCGAGCGCCGCGACAAGGCGGTAGCTCCTTAGCCGCTGTGCCAAAAAGCCGCCGAGGAGGGCCCCGATCGGGATGCCGAGCATCAGCCGGAAGAGCAGGAGCGCCGCGCCGCTGGCATTCATCGAGAAGACGGCGTTGGCGAGCACTGGAATGTAGACGAGGGCGACCATCAGGCCCGCACCCGCGATCGCGTTCGTCAGCGCGGATCCGGTGAACGACGAATCGCGAAAGCGTCGGACGTTGATCAGCGGGTGCGATGTTCGGTGCTCGTGCCACACGAAGAGCGCGAAACACACGAGGGCCAGCGGCGCCTGCCAGAAGAAACCCTCGCCCACCGGGCTCTGCTCGGGGTTGGCGGCGTAGAGCGCCACCGTCAGGAGCGCCAGTCCGGCCGTCGCCAGCAGCGCCCCCAACCAGTCCAGCTTGGCCTCACGCCGCGGTTCACCGCCGGCGCGGATCTCGGGCCAGAGCCCCCAGAAGAGCAGAGCGGCCAACGGGATGTTGATCCAGAAAATCCAGGTCCAGCCGAAGGATGACGCGGTGATCAGGCCGCCCCACAGCGGGCCGAGCACGCTGCCGATCTCCTGTAGCGCGCTCACCGCGCCGAGCACGGGACTGCGGTCGCCGGCGGGATAGAGGTCGGCGGCCAGCGCCAGCACCGCCGGCACCAGGGCGCCACCGCCCGCGCCCTGCAGTACCCGGCCGGTCACGAGTTGCGACAAGGACGGGGCCGTCGCGGTGAGAAAGGAGCCGAAGGCGAAGAGCGCCAGGCAGGCGCCAAAGAGCCGCAAGCGCCCAAAGCGATCACTGAGACCGCCGGCAATCGGCATCACCGCAAGGTAGCCGAGCAGGAAGCCGGTGATGATCGGGGTCGCCTGTTCCGGCCGGTTGACCGCGATGTTGACCGACTTCAGCATCGGCAGCAGCGCCGTCACGACGACATAGGCGTCGAGGGAGGCAAGGAAGAGCCCGGCGCCGGTCAGCGCGAGCAGTACCGACCGGTTAGCCGAGCGGCGGCGGAGTGACCGAAACGGGGTGATCATGATTCGAGAAGTCGAACGTGATGGTCGCCGCCTTCGAGGCATCGAAGAGGTTGCCGGTCAAACGCGCTCGCCACAGGTTACTTCCCGGGCTTTCGATCCAGTAGGTGGCCCGATAGGTGCCCTGGTCGCGGATCAGCGTCAGCAGTTGGTGCATCCGAGCGGCCGAGACCTGGCCGGCGACCGGATAGGTGTCGCGCTCGGCGATCTTTTCGCTGTTGCCGCGCGTGGGCGAGGTCGTGTCGCGCATCGCCGCGAACAGACCCAGCTGCGGATCGAACAGTGTCCGGGCATCGAAAAACTCGCCGACCTGGGCGTCGGTGAGCTGCTGCCAGCCTCCGGTGAACGACTTCAGATACACCTTGGCGGCCGTGAAAACGACCTCGACTTCCAGCAGGATCGTGCCTTCTTTGAGATTCACCCGGGCATGCAGGTCGGGCGGATGCGCATCCCCCTGGGCGCTCTGCACCGGCTCGCCGGCGCCGGTGAAGCCGGTGATCTGCATCTGGAAGTGAAATCCTTTCATCTGAAGCATCTGCTGGCTCGACTGGTTGAGCAAGGTCGCCGCGTCCGGAGGCGACGGCCCGCACGCCACAAGACCCACGATGACCGCCAGCCCGGCGACTACGGCACGAGACCGGGAAGCACCGGCGGCCAGCATCAACCCCTCAAGATACGGTCGTCTCCGACCCGGCGCGTGATCTTCTGCGCATCCAGCCACTCGAGCAAGGGAAGAACGTAGCGGCGGCTCGATCCCAGCACGTCGCGAGCGGCAGCGACCGTCAGCGTCCGGTGCTCGGTGAGATGGCGGCGGAGCCGGCGGACCGCATCGTCGTACGCCGAGCGGGCGAAGGCGGTGTCATCGTTGACGCGCACCACTCGCCCATCGACGACCAGGTACTGCAGGAGCGCCGGCGTCAGACGGTAACGGCGGACGAGGTCGGGCAGCGGCGGAGGGTTAAAGGGCTGCCCTTCGAGCTCGGCGACAAACGCGCCGATCGCCGTCTCCTGTTCCGAGGTCAGCGCCGGGTGGTGGGTGGCGGCGGCGACCTCGCCTCCCTGGTCAACGACCGTCCGGTCGGCGGCGAGCACCGCCAGCAACTCCGCAAATAGCTCGGCAGGCATGCCGGTGCGGCTACGGAGCTCTTCCTTGGGCATCCCGCGCCGGAGCGGTTGCGCCCCGTGATACGCAGTCAGGCCGCTCAAGACTCGTGCCACCGACCGCTCCCACTGCTCACGGGTCAACCAGCGCGAGGCCAGCCGGCGCACGGCGCCACGATCGATGAGGGGTGCCAGGATCTTCTCCAGCTGGGCGGGAGACAGGCTGAGGCGGCCCGCCAGCTCCGCATCGACCAGGCCCCAGGGGTTCTTGCCGAGCTCCAGCACCGCCGCGGTTCCCGGGTCGGCGCGCTCGCGGGCGGCGAGATTGGCAAGGACCGCCTGGTCGCGTCGCCGGTGACGGCGTGGCGCGCTGTCGACGATCACGCCCCCGGCAACCGTCGCGGCCGGTGAGGGGACCCGTAGGATGAAGCGGTCGCCGTCGAGGGCCACCACCGGCTGCGTTGCGAAGAGTTGGACCCAACCCACCTCCCCACCGCGAAGCTCATCCCGTTCGAGCAGGCTGAGCTCGATCATCACCTCGCTCGTCTCGTGATACATCTGCAGCTGCTGGTGATGACGCAGCGGCTGGACACCTGGCAGGACGACGAGGCGCGCATCCAGGCGGCGGCTCGCCGGCAACGTTCCCGGGAGGGCCAGCACGTCTCCTCGCCGCACCTGCGAATGGTCGAGCCCGCTGAGATTGACGGCCGTCCGGCTTCCCGGCCGGGCTTCCTCGACCGGCCGGTTGTGCTGCTGCAGGCCGCGGATCCGCACGCGCCGGCCGGCGGGCAGGAGGGCGAGCTCGGCGCCTTGCCGCAGGGTCCCGCCCACCAGGGTGCCGGTGACGACGGTGCCGAATCCCGACATCGCAAAGGAGCGGTCGACCGGTAAGCGCGGCCGCCCGACATCGGGGCGCGCGGCGGTTTTTGCCAGCTCCGCGTCGAGCGCGTCCCGAAGCTCCGCCAGGCCGTCGCCGGTGCTGCTCGACACCGCGACAATCGGCGCCTGCTGCAGGGAGGTCCCCGCGAGCAGGCGGGTGACATCCTCGCGAACCAGGCCGAGCCAGGCATCATCCACCAGGTCGGCCTTGGTCAGGACCACCAGCCCGTGCTCGATGCCGAGCAGGTCAACGATCGCGAGATGTTCGCGCGTTTGCGGCATCGGTCCCTCATCCGCCGCAATGACAAAGAGAACCGCATCCATGCCGTGCACGCCCGCGAGCATGTTCTTGAGAAAGCGCTGATGGCCAGGCACGTCGACGATCCCGACCCGCCGGCCGCTGGGCAGCTGCATGTAGGCGAAGCCGAGGTCGATGGTCATGCCGCGGCGCTTCTCCTCCGCCAGCCGGTCCGGATCGATCTGCGTCAGCGCCAGCACCAGCGTCGACTTGCCGTGATCGATGTGACCGGCCGTGCCGACGACGAACGATCCGGGCGGCGGGTCGGTCATGCCAGCGCCGCGAGCACAGCGGCGACAACGACATCGTCTTCATCGGGTAGCACCGTGCGGGGATCGAGGAGGACGCGCTCCTCAACGATTCGGCCGATGACGGGCGGCTCGTGCTCGCGTAGACG
>WNEY01004105.1_pt1 | contig 11030 bp, 8 predicted proteins | sample 5400531 | NCBI WGS metagenome assembly WNEY01 (sample SAMN13153338, study PRJNA577476) | soil metagenome | isolation source: 200 cm saprolite under Douglas fir tree site 1 | place: USA:California | collected 2015-04-18
GTGGCCGGCGGCACCGCCATGGAGCAGGCCGGCATCACGCGCAAGCTCGAGGCGCGGAGAGCGATGCCCGCGGCCGCGGCCGCGGAGGCCGCCTCCTACTTCGCCGACGCGGCACGGTTGGCCGAGAAGGACCTCGTGGACCTGCCCGCCGCGGAGCAGAAGAAGCAGGTGGAGTCCTTGCAGCGCGCGGGGGCCGCGCCGGCCGCGGTGAAGGGCAAGACCGCGGACGAGGCGGTCGCCTACCTCCAGGCGCAGAAGGAGCGGCGCGCGGAATTGCAGGCGCGCATCCAGACGCTGCAGAAGCGGCGCGAGGAGTACCTGCGCGCGCAGCCGGGCGCCCGCCCGGACGCCTTCGACGAGAAGGTCGTGCAGAACCTGCGCGCGCAAGCCGCCCAGCAAGGAATAAGGTACTAGGAAAATCCCGGGGGGTCCGCGTGGGTGAGAATGCGCCATGCGGCTCTCCCGGGTCCTCCTCTTCCTCGTCTCCGCCGCGGCCCTCGTGAACCTCGGCTTCGCCTTCGCGCGGCGGCTCGCGTACCCGTACGACCTGGAGTGGATGGAAGGGGGGATGCTCTGCCACGCCCTGCGTCTCGTTCAGGGCCAGCCGATCTACGCCGAGCCGTCCGCGCGCTTCGTCTCGTTCGCCTACACGCCGCTCTACCCGATCGTTCTCCGGCTGCTCGCCCCCCTCACCGGCGTCGGCTACCGCCCCGCGCGCGCCGTCTCCGTCGCCGCGTTCGTTCTTGCCCTCGCCGTCGCCTACGCCTTCGTCCGGCGCGCGGGCGGCTCGCGGGCCACCGCCCTCGGGACGGCGGCGCTTCCGGCCGCCGCCTTCGCGCCCACCGGCGCCTGGTACGACCTGGCCCGCGTGGACTCGCTCTTCCTCGGTCTCACCGCGGCCGCGGTCGTGGTCGGGTGGTGGAGGCGCAATGACCGAGCGGGGCCGGTGGTCTCCGCGGTCCTGATGACGGCGGCATTCTTCGCGAAGCAGACGGCGTTGCCGTTCGCCGCCGCTCTCGGCCTCGCGTTCCTGCTCGTCCGTCGCCGCGCGGCCGCGCTCTACGCATCGACGATGGTCCTGCTTGGCGGCCTCCTTCTCGTGTGGGCGCATCTGGCGTCGGGCGGTTGGTTCTGGACTTACACCTTCGGCCTGCACCGCCGTCATCCCTTCGACGTGGCGGACGCGGCGCTGGTGACGCCGGCGCGCCTGGTGTTGCTGCTCGCCCCCGGCCTCGTGCTCCTCGCCGCGGCGCTCTTGCGGGCCCCGCCGCCGGGCCTGCTCTACGCGTCGGGGATGGCGCTGACCGGCTTCGTCGCCAGCGCCCTCGGCGCAGGCACCGAATGGTCCTACGACAACGCGCTGATCCCCGGCGTCTACTTCGGGGCCCTGGCCGTGGGGACGGCCGCCGCGACGCTGGAGACGCGCCGGCCGGTGCGGGCGCCGCTCCTCCTCGCGGCCGCGATCGCCTGCGCGCCCGGTGGCCTGCTCGCCGTGGCGGCCCGCCTCGCGCCCCGGGCCGCGCTCGCTTTGCCCCTGGGCTACGACCTGCGCGGCTTCCTTCCCTCCCGCGCCGACCGCGCGCGTGGCGACGCCCTCGTCGCTCGCCTCGCCACGGCGGCCGGCGACGTCTTCGTGCCCGACCACAGCTTCTATCCGCATCTGGCCGGCAAGCCGACGCGGCTGCACGCGATGAACCTCGCCGACCTGCAGGGGGCGGGCATGCGGGCGCCGCGCGACCTCGTCGAAGAAGTGCGCCGGAAGCAGTTCTCCCTGGTGGTGGTCGATCTGGAGGTCCCCGAGGACGGCCCCGACGATCCGGCGGCGCGGGCGGCCCGGGAGGAAGAGGCGATCGGCCTCGTTCCCGGCCTGTCGAAGAACTACCGCATGGCGGAGCGCATCCGGGGGCCGCGCGTCTACTCGGGCGGCCGGTTCGAGCCCTGCTGCCTGCTCGTCCCGCGCGGAGCGCCCTGAGCCAGCGGCCGGTTCGGATCGATCGCGAGCCACAGCAGCGCGCCCGCGGCGTAAACAGCGGCCGTGATGGAGAAGGGTACGGTCCATGAATTCCAGCGCTCGACGGCGTACCCGACCACGAGCGGGCCCACGAAGCCTCCGAGGTTGCCGAACGTGTTCATGAAGCCGGTGACGACACCCGCGTAGCGGGCTCCAGTGTCCAGGCACACGGCCCAGCAGGCGCTGAGGGCGAGGTCGGCGCAGGCCAGCGCGAACGCCAGCAGCACGGCCTTGGCGACCGGCGATGCCGCCTGCGTGGACGCGAGCAGCAGCAAAGCGCACCCGCCGAACGCCGCGCAGCCGAGGTAGCAGCGGCCCACGCGCAGGCCGCGGGCCAGCGACAGGCGATCGGTGAGCCAGCCGCCGGCCACGTCCGCCGCGCCCGCGAGCACGAACGGCAGCCCGGCGAAGAATCCGCCGGCCAGCGCCGAGAACCCCAGCACGCGAATGAGGTAGGTGGGGAGCCACGTGAAGTAGAAGTACAGGCCGTAGCCGAACGCGAAGTACATCCCGCAGACCGCGTACAGGTTCGGGCTCGTCAGCAGGCCTCGCCAGGGCACGGCGTGTCGTTCCGTGGGCTCCGCTCCCGGAGAGCGGCCGTCCTGCGCGATCCACGCGCGCTCGCGGTCGTCGACGGCGGGGTGCTCGGCGGGGCTGTCCCGGTACCAGGCGTGCCAGAGGGCCGCCCACACCACGCCCAGCGCGCCGAAGACGACGAAGCTCGCCCGCCAGCCCCCGCGCTGGATCAGCACGATCGCGAGCGCCGGCGCGAGCGCGCCGCCCAGGCGCGAGCCGAGGAAGAGGACCCCGTTGGCGCGCCCGCGCTCCCGCGCCGGGAACCATCGCGAGAAGCTGCGCTGGATGTTGGGGAACGCCCCCGCCTCGCCCGCGCCGAACAGGAACCGGATCGCGACGAGCGAGCGCAGGCTCCACGCCGCGCCCGTCAGCATCGTGAACGCAGACCACCACAGCACGATCCGGGTGAGCACCCGGCGCGCGCCCACCACGTCGCCGCGCCAGCCCGAAGGCACTTCGAACAGGGAATACGCGAGGGTGAAGGCGCTGAAGACGACGCTCATCTGCAGCATCGAGAGGCGCAGGTCCGCCATGATGAAGGGGGCGGCGGCCGAGATGCAGATCCGGTCGAGGTACGTCACCACCGCGAGGGCGAACGCGAAAGCGAGGACACGGTGGCGGACGCGCGGGACACGATCGCCCCTCACGGCCGTCGGGGGCACGGGCGTCAGCCGAGCAGCGTCTTCAGGGAGCGCACGAGCGTCTTCTTCAGCTCCCGCCGGTCGACGACCATGTCGAGCATGCCGTGCTGGAGGAGGAACTCGGCGCGCTGGAAGCCCTCGGGCAGCTTCTGGCGGATGGTCTGCTCGATGACGCGGGGCCCGGCGAAGCCGATGAGGGCGCCCGGCTCCGCCATGTTCAGGTCTCCGAGCATCGCGAACGACGCGGTCACCCCGCCGGTCGTGGGATCGGTCAGGAGGCTGAGGAACGGGACCCGCGCCTCGTCGAGGCGGGCGAGGGCGGCGGAGATCTTCGCCATCTGCATGAGGGAGAGCGTGCCCTCCATCATGCGGGCTCCCCCCGAGCAGGAGACGACGATCAGGGGCATGCGCTCACGGGCGGCCTTCTCCACCGCGCGGGTCACCTTCTCGCCGACCACGACGCCCATGGAGCCGCCGATGAACCCGTACTCCATCGCCGCGATCACCGCCGGCGTCCCGCCCACGGTTCCCACCGCGGAGACCAGCGCGTCGAGAGACCCCGTCTTGCGCTTGCCGTCCTGGAGCCGCGCCGCGTAGGCCTTGGTGTCGCGGAAGGCGAGCGGATCCGAGCTGACGAGCCCAGGGTCCAGCTCCTCCCACGGGCCGTCGCACAGCAGCTCCAGGCGCTCGCGGGCGGAGATGCGGAAGTGGAAACCGCACTTCGGGCAGACGCTCAGGTTGTCGACGACGGCCTTGCGATAGAGGATCTCCTTGCACGAGTCGCACTTGACGTAGAGGCCCTCGGGGACGCGGCTCTCCTGCTCGTGGGCGGGCAGGGGCGAACGCTCACGCCGGAACCAGGCCATGGGCTACTGCCCGGCCTCCTCCTCTTCTTCCTTCTCGAGGTCGTTCTCTATGCCGAGCATCTTGCAGGCGCCGTCGTAGATCTGCTTGGCCGCGTCCTTGGCGTTCTTCAGCTCGGCCAGCCGGTCCTTGACCTTCGCCAGCTCCTCCTCGATCTGGGCGTTGAGGTCGCCGATCTGCTTGCGGGTCATCTCCAGGGTCTGCTGGTAGAACTGCGCCTGGTCCTTCGAGAGCGCCATGCTGCTGGTCTCCTACTTGATGCCGAACCGCTTCAAGAGCTTCTGGATGGACATGCTCGCGCTGGGGCCGGTGGTCTCGGGCGGCGGCGGAACGGGAGGCGCCGGGGACCCCACCGCCCCGGCGGCGGGCGGCGCTTCCGGCTCGTGGGCCTCGTCGACCACCGTCGCCTCCCGCTCCTGCGGCTCGTAGAGCGTCTCCATGAAGCGGGCGAGGACGGCGGCGGTCGGGGGCGGCGGGGCCTCGTGCATCACCGCCTCGAGGTCGCGGTACATCTCGCCCGCGTCCTGGTAGCGCCGCTCGGGGTCGCGCTCGAGGGCCTTCATCACCACCCGCTCGAGGGCGGGCGGGACCTCGCGGTTCAGGCTGCTGGGAGGGGGGACCTTGCACTCCCGCACCGTCTCCAGGATCGAGACCTCCGAGCTGCCGAGGAACGGCTTGTGGTCGGTGACCATCTCGTAGAAGACGATGCCGAGCGAGAACAGGTCCGAGCGCCGGTCCATCGGCTTGCCCCACGCCTGCTCCGGGCTCATGTAGAGGAGCTTGCCGCGGAGCGCGCCCGCTTCGGTGACGGTGGCCTTGACGGCCGCCTTGGCGATGCCGAAGTCGGTGAGCTTCACGTCCCCCTCGAAGGAGATCAGGATGTTCTGCGGGCTGATGTCGCGGTGCACGGTCATCATCGGCTGGCCGCGGTCGTCTTTCTTGCGGTGGGCGTACTCGAGGGCCGAGCAGACGCGGCTGGCAATGAGCGCGCAGAGGTCGAGGGGGACGCGGGTGGCCCGCTCGCGGGCGCGACGCAGTATGGACCGCAGGTCGCGGCCCTGCACGTACTCCATCGCGATGTAGTAGCTCTTCTCGATGCGGCCGAGGTCGAAGATCTGGACGATGTTCGGGTGGGTGAGGCCGGCGACCATCTTGGCCTCGTCCACGAACATGTCGACGAACTCCTTGTTGTCGGAGAGGTGGGGCAGGATGCGCTTCACCGCCACCACCTTCTCGAAGCCTTCCACCCCGCTGCGCTTGGCCTTGAAGACCTCGGCCATGCCGCCGACGGCCACGCGCTGCAACAGGCGGTAGGGACCGTAGGCGCCCTCGCCCGGGCCCACCGGCTCGGCCACCCCGGACGTCGTCTCCCCGGGCCCGGGTTCCGGGGGAGCGGAAGCGCCGGCGGCCGCGGCTGGGGGCGCCGGGGCCGCGGGGGCCGGCCGCGGAGGCGCCTGGCCCAGCGCCTCGTCCGCGATGGCGGCCAGGTCCAGCGTCTTGCCCTGGGGAGCGACGACCTGCGCGTTGGCGGCTCGGAACTTCGCGCCCGTCAGGCTCTTGGGGACGGGCACTCCGCCGGGCGCGGCCGGCTTCATCGGGCCGCGAAGGCTCCGCAGGTCCCGCATGCCTTCCTCGTCGGTCGCCATCACGGGCAGCGGGGCCGGGGCCGCCGGCTCGGGATCGGGCGCAGGCTCGGGCTCCGGAGCCGAGGCTGCGGCTTCGCCGGGCGCCGAGAAAGCGTCGAGCAGGGCCGCCACGTCGTCCGGGAGCTCTTCAGCCGGCGCCCCTCCGAGAGGAGACTTGACCGCCGGCCCCTTGGGGGGCGGAATCGGCTCGCTCACCTGCACCTTGATGGGGCCCGAGCGCCGCGCCGCCGGGGCAGGGATCGGCGGCTCCTTTGGCGTGGCGACGGGCTTCTCGTCGAGCATGTCCCCGAAGAGGTCCTCGGAGGTGAGGAGCTTGTCGTCGTCTTTAGAGTCCTTGCGCCCAGAGCTCATGTGGTCGCTTCGGGAGGGCCGCCCGGTGCCAGCAAATTCAAGCCTCCCGCGAGGATAGACCGCCTGCCGACTCTACGTCAACGAAGCCGGCCTGTCCCGCCTCGAGCTCCAATAGAGGTAAAGGGGCAACCCGAACGCCGTCAGGACCAACCCGAGGCCGGAGTTCCGGGGGTCGCCGATCAGGATATAGACGAGGAAGAAGGCCGCGACGACCACGTAGAGGGCCGGCAGGACGGGGTAGCCCCAGGCCCGGTAGGGTCGATGCAGGTCCGCTCGGGTGCGACGGAGGACGAAGAGACCGATCACGGTGAGGACATTGAAGAGCAGGGAAGAGAACGCGCTGAGCGTGATGAGATCGCTGTAGGTCCCGGTGAGGGTGAGGAGCGCCGCCACCACGCCGTGCAGGAGAAGGGCCCGGGCGGGCGTCAGGAAGCGGGGATGGACGATCGCCGCCGAACGGAAGAAGAGCCCGTCCCGGGCCATCGCGTAGACGACACGCGCGCCGGCGAGGGTCAGCCCGTTCACGCAGCCGAACGTGGAGATCAGGATCGCCGCCGCGATGAAGGCCACTCCGGCGGGGCCCAGCGCGCGGGAGGCGGCCTCGGCCGCGATCCGATTGTCCTTGACGGCGAACATCTGCGTGATGGGCACCATGTACAGATAGATGGCCACGGCCGTGCAGTAGATGAGCGTCACCCCCACCGTTCCCAGCAGGAGCGAGCGGGGAAGGTTCTTCTGCGGGTCCTTCACCTCTTCCGCCGCGAACGTGATGGAGTTCCAGGCGTCGTAGGCGAAGAGCGCCTTGCTCATGGCGACGGCCATCGCCGCGAACAGGCCCAGCTTGACGCCTTCCGGACCGAGCGTCGGACCGCCCGTGGGCCCGAGGTTTCCGAGCGATCCCTTTCCGCTGGCCAGGGCCAGGATCGCCAGGGCGGCGACCCCCGACACCTTGGCGATCGTGAACACGTTCTGGACGAAGGCGCCCGCGCGCAGCCCCCGCACGTTGATGGCGGTGACGGCGACGATCACGACGAGCCCCGCGGCCTGGGCCGTCGTGAAGCGGAAGCGGCCGAGCGCGAACAGGACGGCATCCTCGCTGATGCCGGGGAGGAAGACCCCCAGGTACTTCGCGAAGGCCACCGCCACCGCCGCCACGAAGCCGGTATTGATGGCGACGAGGAAGGTCCATCCGTAGAGGAACCCCCAGAGCGGGCCGAACGCCTCGCCGAGGAAGACGTACTGGCCGCCGGCGCGCGGCAGCGCCGCCGCGAGCTCCCCGTAGGCGAGGGCGCCGAACAGCGTGAGCGCGCCCCCGATCAGCCACAGGCCCAGGAGAAGGGGCGGGCTCTGGACGTAGCCGGCCATGATCGAGGGGGCGACGAAGATGCCGGAGCCGATGACGCTGCCGACGATGAGGGTGGTGGCGTCGAGCAGGCCCAGGCCCCGCACGAGTTGGGCCGCCCGTGGCGTCGCGGCTGCGCTCTGGGCCAAGGCGCTAGAGTATAATCCGGCCGCTCCTCCCGATGGACTCCGTCTTAGGTTTCATCTTCTCGAACCCCTACGTGCCGTGGCTCGTGGGGCTGTTCATCCTCTATTTCCTCTACCGTCGTTTCGCGCCCTCCTTCTCCGTTCGCGGGCCCGGCGTCAGCAAGGACCAGGTGCTGGGCAAGGTCCTGGGCTCGAGCTACACGGAAGCCCAGGTCCAGAAGCAGATCAAGCGCTACAAGCAAGAGGGCAGCTACCTGGCGGCTGGCCGCCTCCTGGAGGAGAGCCAGCGCTTCCCCGAGGCGGTCGAGGTCTACCTCGAGGGGGAGGAGTACCACGCGGCGGCCGTCAACCTCGAGCGGCTGGGCAACATCGAGCGGGCGGCGGAGTTCTACCTCAAGGGCGGCGACCACAAGAAGGCGGCCCAGATCCTCTCCGACGCGGGCAAGCCGGCCAAGGCCGCCGCGCTGTTCCTGGAAAAAGGCAACACCCTCGACGCCGCGCGCCTGTACGGCGTGGCGGGGGCGTGGGACAAGGCGGCCGAGCTCTACTTCAAGAGCGGCTATCCGCTGCGGGCGGCCGAGGCCTTCGAGAAGGCGGGCAACCCGTTGAAGGCCGCGGAGTCCTACGAGAAGCACTTCATGGAGAACGTGTCCTACGCCACCAGCTATTCGTCGACGGGCGGCTCGGGGCAGGAGAAGACGGCCAGGCAGGCGGGGGCCCTGTACGAGAAGGCCGGACAGCTCGAGAAGGCGCTGCAGATCTACTCGAAGGGACAGTACTTCGCGGAGGCGGCCCAGGCGAGCATGAAGCTGGGGCGCTTCGCGCCCGCCGCCGAGCTGTTCATGCGCGCCGAGGACCCGAAGGGCGCCGCCGATGCCTACGAGCGCGCGGGAGACCGCGTCCGGGCCGCCACGCTGCGAGGCGAGGTGGCGTGGAAGGAGGGGCGCATCCCCGAGGCGGCGGGCTTCTTCCAGCAGGGCCAGGACTACCTGCGAGCGGCGGAGCTGTTCGAATCCGTGGGAAAGCTGGCCGAGGCGGCCGCCGCCTATGAGGCCGGCGACAGCTACGCCGCGGCCGGCTCCGTCTACGTGCGCGCCGGGCTGAAGGCCCGCGCCGCCGCCAGCTACGCGAAGGCGGGCGAGAACGAGACGGCGGCCCGCCTCTACGAGGAGGCCGGCGAGCGCGACAAGGCCATCGAGCTCTACGAGCGGGCGGGCTTCACGTTCAAGAGCGGCGAGGCCGCCGCCCACGCCGGCGACAACGCGCGCGCCATCGCCCTTCTCCAGCGGGTGCCCGTCACCGACGAGCACTACCTCGAGGCGGTCGTGATCCTGGGCCGGCTGCTCATCGAGACCGGCCGCCCGACGCTCGCCGTGGAGCGGCTCCAGAAGGCACTGGCGCGCGAGACCATGAGCGCCGGCAACCTGGAGCCGTACTACTGGCTGGCCACGGCCCTGGAGGTGGCCGGCCAGACGGCGCCCGCCGTGGACATCTATAAGAAGATACTGTCCGAGGACCTCGGCTTCCGGGACGTCGAGAAGCGGATCACGGCCCTCGAGGCGGGCCAGGGCCCGACCCCCATTCGCCGCTTCGCGACGAGCGCGCCGAAAGGCCCCTCTGCGGCCTCGGCCGCACCCGCCCCCTCTGCGCCCTCTGCGTCGTCCCCCTCCGCGTCGTCCCCGAAGGCGGCGCGATTCGTGCGCAGGGAGGAGATCGGGCGGGGCCCCCTCGGCGTCGTTTTCCGCGCCGAGGACCGCAACGACGGCCGCAGCGTGGCCCTGCGCGCGCTCGCGCCCGAGTCGCTGAAGCGCGAGCTGCTCCCCATGCTCGCCACCGACCTGCGCGCCGCCGCCCAGGTCTCGCACCCCAGCGTGGTGAAGGTGCTGGGCCTGCTGGAGGTCGAAGGCGAGCGGTGCGTGGTCGGCGAGTACGTGGCGGGGCGGAACTTCGCGGAGGCGCTCCGCGGCGGCCACAAGATGAGCGTCAAGCAGGTCCACGCGCTGGGCCGCGCGCTCGCCCAGGTGCTGGCCTTCCTGCACGGCCGGGGCATCGTCCACGGCTCGATCCAGCCTTCGAACATCATGGTCGCGAGCGGCGTCATCAAGGTCGCCGACCTCGGCCTGGGCCGGCTCGCCCATCCTCTGCCCCGAGAGACCAGCTATCGGGCGCCCGAGGCCGAGCTGGACGTGGCGGGGGATCTCTACGCCATGGCCGCCGTGCTCTATCACCTGCTGACCGGGGTGCATCCGCGGACGCAGCCGCAGGGGGTCGGGCTGCCGCTGCCGGGAACGTACGCCCCCGGCGTGCCCGAGGCGCTCGACAAGCTCCTGGTGCGGAGCCTCCACCCGCGGCGCGAGCTGAGGCCCGCTTCCGCCGACGCGGTGCTCGAGGAGCTGAAGGACATGGTGAGGATCGTCTGAGGTCGCGGCCCGCCGCGACCGGTGGGCGCGGTTTCCGTGATAACGTACCGGCTCTCGATGGCGAAGGTCACGTTCACCGTCAACGAGCTGCACGCGAGCGACCCCGGGCTCGCGCGAGAGCTGGAGTCCGAGATCAGCTCGGCGGCCGAGCGTTCGGATCCCCGCCCATCCCTCGACTGCCGCATCCTGGTGGATCGCGACCTGGAGGGACGCCCGGCCCGCGTGCGCGTGCAGTTCGAGCGCCCGGGATGGGTGAAGAGCTTCGGCGTGTCCCTGAAACAGCCCCTGAGGGACGTGCGTCAGGCCGCCGAGGGCGTCCTCGGTTCCCGCTGACGATGGGGGGCGGCCGCATGACGGCCTGAGCGGTCAGCTCGCGGGGACGATCCGGTAGACCTCCCCGTCCTGGTCCACGATGTAGGCCTCGCCGTCGGCGTCGACTCCGAAGGATGTGGGGCTGTTGAGCCCGCGCCCGAGCGCCACCGTCCAGTCCCGTGGTTCGGTGGCCTGCCCGTTCGCCACGCGGATCGACCGCACGAAGTGCGAGCAGTAATCCGCGTAGAAGTACGTCCCCTGGTATCCGGGCATCCGGCACCCGCGATAGACGACGCCCCCCGTGATCGAGCAGCCCTCGTCGTGGCCGTACTCCAGGACGGGCAGCGTGATCCCGGCCGTGTTGCAGCCCGCGGAGGGCTGGAAGCAGTGGTTGCCCTCGGTGATGTTCCAGCCGTAGTTCTCGCCGCCGCGGCGGGAGGCGAGGCCGACGTCGATCTCCTCCCACTGGTTCTGGCCCACGTCGGCGATGACGAGGTCGCCGGTGGCGCCGTCGAAGGCAAAGCGCCAGGGATTGCGCAGGCCGTAGGCCCAGACCTCGCCGCGCGCGCCGGCGGTGGAGACGAACGGGTTGTCGGCCGGCACCGAGTAGGGGTTGCCGCGGTCGACGTCGATGCGCAGCATCTTGCCGAGCAGCGTGCCGAGGTTCTGGCCGTTGCGGAAGGGATCGCCCCCGCTTCCTCCGTCGCCGAGGCCGATGTAG
>WNEY01004464.1_pt1 | contig 11029 bp, 12 predicted proteins | sample 5400531 | NCBI WGS metagenome assembly WNEY01 (sample SAMN13153338, study PRJNA577476) | soil metagenome | isolation source: 200 cm saprolite under Douglas fir tree site 1 | place: USA:California | collected 2015-04-18
GCTATCTGGAACAGGACCAGCGCGCGGCTCTGCGCTGGGGGCAGGACACGTGGCCAGCCCGAGGAGAGCCAACCTAACCGCCCTCGCTCTACCGCCTGTCATCGGCCATCCATCAAGTGGTGGGCTGCCGCATCATGCCTGATCCGGGTCAATGCCTGCCTGGCGCAGCAATGTTGCGAGGCGTTCAGCTCTCTGACGCTCCTCGCCCAACAGGCTCTCAGCGTGTGCGGCCCGCTGGTGTTCCTGCTCTGCTCGCTGGTGTTCCTGTTCCGCCCGTTGGCGTTCCTGCTCCGCGAGTTCCTTGCCCGTTGGCATGAGCCCGCCGTGCTCGTCTGTCCAGCGCAGCCAGGTGTCGTGCTTGCCTTCAAACACGCCTTCCCACAGCGTCAGCCCCAACTTGAGCGTGGGAAACCGCGCTGTCTCTTGACGTTCGTAGACGCTGTCGCACCGTCTGTAGATCGTTAAAACATCGGACATCACCTGCCGGAGCGGGTCGTAAATCACATAGTAGTCAACACGCATCCGAGCATATTTGGGCTTCTTCTCGCCATCCTCGTTGCCTTCGGTGTTGGAGACGATTTCCAGGACCAATTCGGGGGGCTTACCGAATGGGGTTGCGTACCTGCGCAAAAATCCCGACGTTCGCCGCTGCCAGGAACGTCCGTCCCTCCCCTGGGCCAGACCACGCACTATAGAGCGGCTCGGTCAGCAGGCGCTGCTGTTTTTCGGAGGGCAGGTTATCCACGGGCGTCTCGTCCTCCGTGATCAGGTGCTGAATATCAGCGCTAGTGTCGACCGGTTCGTGTGCCATAACGTTCCTCACGTGACATGAGTGAGATGCTCGGCAATCCCATAGATAGGAGTATCTACACATGTGTGCACTATGCAGGATGATACAACCTGCCTCAGTGCAAGGCAAGCCAGGATTGCCGTTACTTAATCGCTCCCACCGTAAAGCCGGTGATAAACCGATCCAGGAAAAAATTGTACAGGATGGCAATGGGCACGCTGGCGATGAAGCACGCGGCCATCAGCGAGCCCCAGAAATAGACATCGCCGCGTACGAGAAAGGTGGGGACCCCCACACTCACGGTATAGTGCGACACGGCCGTGATAAACGTCAGGGCGTACACAAACTCCTGCATCACCAGCGTGAAGGTAAAAATCACCACCGTTAAGATCCCCGCCACAGAGACTGGAATGACTACTTTGATAAAAGCCCCCAGACGGCTGTAGCCGTCGAGCATGGCGGCCTCCTCCAGGTCACGCGGGATGGCCTTGAAAAATCCCATCAGCAGCCAGGTACAGAACGGCACAGTAAAGCTCGGATACACCAGCACCAGCGACCACAGCGAATCTTGCAGTTTGAGCATGGCAATCACTCGCGACAGGGGAATAAATAGGATGGTCGGCGGCACTAAATAGGTTAAAAAAATGGCTATACCGAGCTGTTCCCCCAGGTGACCTGTCAGTCGCGCTAGACTGTAGCCAGCCGGGACAGCGAGGAGCAGGGTAATACCGACGACCAGCACGCCTACCATCGCCGTGTTGAGGAGCCATTGCGCAAACATGGTATCCATGAACAGCACCCGCACGTGCTCCAGGGTCGGAGGCAGGTTGAACAAAAAGGGATTGTTCTTCGGATTGAGCAGATCGCGGGTCTGTTTGAAGGCGGTAATGAGCATCCAATAAAACGGAAAGGCCGTGAATGTGACAAACACCGCCAGAATTCCGAAACGTGAGCCGCCAGCCAGCCATTGTTTCAGCATCTCACACCACCTCCGCACGCCGAGCCAGGCGCAGAAACGCGATGGCCACCGCTACGAGTAGCGGGAAGAGGAACAGCGAGATGGCAGCGCCTTCGGCCAAATCGCCACCGTCAATACCGGTGAAGAACGCCAGACTCGCCAGTACTTGCGTGCTGTTGTACGGACCACCTCGCGTCAGCACATAGATCACGATCATGTCCGTGAAGGCGAAGACAAACCCAAAGAGCACGGCCACAGTCATAATGGGGGCCACCAGGGGCATGGTGATCTGGAAATGATGCCGCCAGAACCCCGCACCGTCCATGGCCGCAGCATCGTGAATGTCCTGCGGGATGGAACTCAAACCGGCCATCAGGATGACTGTCGCCAGAGGCAGCAGCCGCCAGACGTGCACGGCAATAATGCACCCGAGCGCCAGATTCGGTTTTCCCAGCCACATGAGGCGTTCCGTGGGAGCGAGCAAGCCGAACGCTTGCAGCGTCCAGTTCAACACGCTATAGAGCGAGTCAAAAATCCACAACCAGCCAATGCTGCCCAGCGAAATGGGAGCCACCCAGGGTAGCAGGATCAGACAGCGCACGAGCCACTTGCCATGGAACTCGTAGCGTAGCACCTGGGCCAGGATATTGGCCAAAATGAGCACCACAAGCTGCGAACCAAAGGCAAACAGGAAGGTATTCCGCAGCGCCTGGAGGAATTTGGGGGTCTGCACGACCTCTTGAAAGTGCTCCAGGCCTACGAAATGCATGGTCGGACTCCCAACGGTGATGTCCGTCAGGCTGTAGTACAACGCCAGGAGAAAAGGGGCGCCGATAAGGAGGGCGATATAGAGGATCGCGGGGGCAAGCATGAGACGTCCTAGCCAGATCTCATCATCCACAATATGGCGCCAGCCAGTGCCAGGCTGTCGGTCTGACACGGACACGATGTGCGGTGCTCCTGCCATGATCTCTCCTGTAGGCTCGCCTCATGCGGCAGAGTTCGACGCGTTCTGGATGCACTTTTCCGCAGCGGGACAGCCACCACTCGTGATAAGCTGGACGCCACCACGGTGTCCAGCCCCGCTGCATGGTAAATGTACTGGTAGAAGGAATAGACATGCAACAGCGCACGCTCTGGCGCGTTTGCTCAGTGCTTCTCTTCTGCGTTGCGGTGGCGCCAGCAGCGGCTGAGTTGACACCACAGCAGATTGCTGTGGTGGTGAATCACAGTAGTCGTGAGAGTGTCCAGGTCGGTCACTACTATGCCAAGCAGCGCGGCGTGCCAGACACGCAGGTGATCCCGCTCGATCTCGGTGCTATGCAGGAGGCGGTTAGCCGTCAGGAGTACGAGCAGAAGATCGTTCGTCCCCTGCGTCAGGCCCTCGAAAACCGTGGTTTGGCAGGGCAGATACGCGCGCTGGTGACCGTCTATGGCCTGCCCTTGACGGTCCACGCCCCCCAACCTACCGAGCAAGAACGCCTGTGGACCCAGGATGCCCAAGAACGCTATCAACATGCATTGCACGACCTACAGACACTTGCCAAAGAGTTGGCTGTGGACGAGACGGCCTCTGATGCCACGAGTGAGCAACCGCAGAAAGCTGTCCCTCTGCTCGAACATATACAGAAGGCGCTGCAAGAGCGGGCCACACACTTGCCGAGTGAGCAAGAGCTGCCAAAGCGTACTCAGGTGGCCAGGGATTTGGCACGCCTGGTCGTGCGGGTGGGTGGCCAGGCGCAACTGGTGCAAGCGCTCCGTCCTACGTCTACAGCCATGCTCCAGCAAGTGCAGGCAGATCTCGCCAAAATCAACCAGCAGATGGCGACGATCCGCGCCATCCTGGACGCTCTCCGTGCGACACCGTCGGATACCAATCGCCAGCGGGCCTATCGCATCACGGAGGCCATCTTTGGTCTGCAAGGCGTCCTGCGTTTCGCTACCTCAGAATCCGAGGCCCTCCGCTACGCTGACGGTGATGCCAGCGTGGACAGTGAACTCAGCTTCCTGTGGCTGGACCCAGATATCTATCGTATTGCCGGTCGGAGTGCCAATCCGCTGCATTACACCGTACCAGTGCGCTCCGAGGCCACGGCCCTGGGCTTTCCCATTCTTATGGTGAGTCGGCTGGATGCGCCAACGCCGGCTCTGGCCATGCAGATGGTGGACCGTGCCCTCGCCGCAGAGCACAGCGGTCTCGATGGCACCGTGTACATCGATACCCGCGGTATCCACGCCCCCCCCACGCTGTTGAATACTGCGGCATATGACCAGAATATGCGAGAGTTGGCTGGACTCTTTCGCCGCGTGACCTCGTATCCAGTAGTCCTCGAAGAGACCGACCGCACCTTCAACCAGCCTGGTGAAGCCCCCAATGTCGCGGTGTATGTTGGTTGGTACCGCCTCCGTGCGTATGAAGATGCGTTCACTTTCAACCCCGGTGCGCTCGGCTATCATATTGCCTCCGGTGAGGCGATCAGCGTGCATGACCCACACGAGCGGGGCTGGTGCAAGAACGCCCTGGAACGTGGTATTACGGCCACGCTTGGTCCGAATAACGAGCCGTACCTCGATGCCTTCCCATTGCCTGGCGAGTTCTTCGGGTTCCTGCTGACTGGCAAATACTCTCTGGTGGAGGCGTACTACCTGACGACGCGGTATGTGAGTTGGCGGATGATCCTCTTTGGCGACCCCTTGTACAACCCCTGGCGGGGGAAAAACCTCGCCAGTGTGGAGCAGATCACGCTGCAACCGGCGCTCGGGAAAACGGCTGTCGAACCCCCCATAGGACCGGCGGAGCGCCCATTTCCCGACCCGCTGCAGGCGATGCCACAATGGCAGCAACGCCAACACGCCCTGCTCGCCCAGGTCGACGTCCTCCTGCATGAACTGGCGCGCCGCGAGCAAGCTGAGAGCACCCAGCCAGCGCTAGAGCCGACGCCCACCAGGTGAGTTATAGATGCATTTCTCCTTGCCTTGCTGCCAGCTCTTTGCCACAATGGCACTGGCCATGGCATGGAAGTGAGGGGGAAAGTGGGAGAAGGGGGGACGATGGCGGAGCTGAAGTCGCAGCGCTACGAAGTCAAGGATATGGCGGAGGCCATAGAACTATACTACGCCAAAGGGTGGACGGATGGGCTGCCGGTGGTGCCACCAACGGAGAACAGCATCTGGGGCATGCTAGAATCGGCAGGGCTCGAGCCGGAAGCGGAAATTGCCTTTATTGAGAACCGCCAGGTGTCGGTCACCGCGGAAAAGGTGGCGATCAATACAGTAATGGCGGGCTGTAAGCCCGAGTATATGCCGGTCGTCGTCGCGGCAGTCGAGGCCCTGGGGGATCCGCGCTTTGGGTATCACGGACCAGCGACCAGTACCGGTGGCTCGGCGATCTTCATGGTGGTCAATGGGCCGATAGCCCGCGAACTGAATATCAACTATGGCGATAATCTGTTTGGGCCGGGCTGGCGGGCCAATGCGGCCATTGGTCGTGCCATACGGCTGATCATGCGGAATGTGATTGGCACCCTGCCTGGTCTACTCGATCGCAGTAGCCTGGGTCATGGCGGCAAGTACAGCTACTGTATCGCGGAGAACGAGGCCGACAGCCCCTGGTCGCCGCTGCACGTGGAGCGCGGTTTCCGCCCTGAGCAGAGTGCCGTGACGATCTTCGCGGCTATGGCGCCGCATCAGTTTGCGAACCAGCTCAGCGCTACCCCGGAAGGCGTGTTAACGACGGCCTGTGCGTTTATGCGCATCTCCGCTGGCCTGCGCGGCCAGCCACAGTATGTCCTGGTGTTCGCTGGAGAGCACCAGGCAGTCATGGCGCAGGCTGGCTGGTCCAAGGATGACATGAGACAGTTCTGCTTTGAGCACACCAAAACCTCGCAGGCAGAAATGAAGCGCATTAACGTGATGCCAGGTGCAGTGCAGCCGCAAGATGAGACCACCATGCACACGTTGGTGGAGACGCCGCAAGATTTTTTAATTGTCGCCGCTGGTGGCCGTGCGGGCGTGCAGTCGGCCTATATCCCCGGCTGGGGTGGCAAGCGCAGCTCACAAAGCGTCACCAAAGAGATCCGCCGGCCATAGGGGCCGATGGTGCTAGAGAGGAGGAGAGGACAATGGCTCTACAGGTGTTCGATCCGACCACGGAGGCCAAGGAACAGCCCATAGCCTTCGTGCCCAGGCCAGAATCGCTGCGCAACGTGCGTATTGGTCTGGTCGAGAATACGAAGTACAACTCGGATAAGCTGTTGCTCCGGATTGCCGCTATTCTAGAGAAGGAGTATGGTGCCCAGAGCCATATCATACGCAGTAAGCACGGTTCTGGGGTGCCAGCGCACAAGGAGATCATCGACGAATACACCTCCAACTGCGACGTGGTTATCGCCGGGATCGGCGATTGAGGGTCGTGCAGCTCGGGCAGTGTGCTCGACGGTATTCTGTTTGAAAAGCACGGCGTTCCAGCGGCCTCGCTTATCACCGATGTGTTTGAAGCGACGGGACGGGCCATGGCGCAAGCCTGGGGCCTACCCAATTATAAATTCCTGAGCGTAAAGCATCCCATTGCCAATCTCACGGGGGACGAGCTGGACCAGCGTGCCCGTGACATAGTGCCGCAGATTGTGCAGCTCTTACTCGAGGGGCAACAGTAAGCGGCGATGTCCCTTCCCCCCTGGCGGGGGAAGGATAGGATGGGGGGGTGGTATGCCCAGAGGATATCATCGACCATGGCGTGTATTTTCTGTGAGATTGCCGCCAAGCGTGCACCCGCCAGTATTGTGCACGAAGACGACGAGATCATAGCCATTAAAGACATCAACCCCCAGGCACCTATACACGTTCTGGTCATCCCGAAGCTGCATATTGCCACGGTCAACGATCTGGAGGAGCAGCATATCGTGCTGATGGGCAAGCTCTTCATGGTCGCGAAACACCTGGCAGCGCAGTGGAACATTGTCGCACAGGGGTATCGTCTCAGGGTGCATGTGGGCCGTGGTGGTGGCCAGCTCATTGACCACATCCACATGCACCTGCTCAGCGGACGGCAGTACAGGGCCTAACCCCATCCTTGGAAACGCAACCCGGGACCTATGCCTTACTACTCTCCTCGTCAGCCACCTGCCTTCTACAGATCGGTCGGCTTGGACAGTGCTGCGTCCGTCCTGGATTCTACGTCTACGTTGGCAGTGCGTGTGGGCCTGGTGGCGTCAGGGCGCGCGTGGCGCATCACCAAAAACCTGCGGCACGACCACACTGGCACATCGATTATCTGAGGATCGTGACCCAGCTTGAGGAGATCTGGTACGTCTATGGCATCGTCCGTTGGGAGCATGTGTGGGCCGATATAGTCCAGCATTTACCTGGAGCGTCCATACCCTTACGGAGATTCGGCGCCTCTGATTGTACCTGTGCGTCACATCTCTACTTCTTTTCCAGGCGTCCTCTATGGCACACCTTTTGCCGCAAGGTGCAGCACGCGTACCGCGATCATCCGTTGATCTGCTGTGAGCAGCTTGAGCCCTAGAGGGCACGACACGTCAACACGCAAGGAGCTGATGAGAACATTGAATTTTTCGAAGTTCATTGGCAGTGATGGGCGTCATGCGTCCCCAGCCAGGACCATCTACCCCATGCGTTTTCTCCTGGCCTTTGCGCAAGGGGGGCTCTTAAGTCCATTACTCTCCCTCTTACGCGAAACCTTTCGTGTCAGCCCCGGCGAATTAGGCTTGCTTACCTCTATGTCGGGACTGAGTTCTGTCGTGATGGATATCATTGCCGCCTACCTCTTGCAGCGCCGTCCGTTGCTGTCCCTGTTGCTGCAAGGGATTGGCCTCGCCGGTGTGGCGCTCCTGGGCAGCATACTGGCTCCTGGCTTCTACTGGTTAGTCGCAGCCCAGATGCTCCTCGGGTTTGGGTTGGGCATCACGCGGGTGGCGTGCCTCATGGTTATCGTGACTGGGACGCCACGGGCAGTGCAGGGGAGAGCCAACAATCTCCTGGAGTTTTCGGCGATTGCCGGGCTTACACTCAGCCCGACCCTCTCTGGCCTCGCGGCGTCACTGCTGCATTGGCGAGCCGCCTTTGCTCTGGCGATGCTATTTGTGGCAGGGGCATTCGGCTGGGTGCTCTACACCCGCCAGACCTTGGCCGAAGCCGTGGGAGCATCGACAGGCCGGCACAACCCCGATACGCCTGCCGCGGCACGGTCCACTCAGCGCCCAGAGGCTCCAGCAGCTCCAGCAGTCCACACGAGAGTCGTAGGGATTGCCTATGTGGCCACGTTTGTGCTGTCTTTCATCTGGTCGGGCTTCGTCTCCACCGCCTTGCCGCTCTTCGGCGGGGAAGTAGTCGGCATCTCTACCTCAACACTCGGATTGGTGTTCACCGCCGGGCTGCTTGTTGACCTCATCCTCTTATTGCCTATTGGCTGGCTCTCCGATCGCCTTGAAGGGCGTGTCGTGCTCACCCCAGCCCTACTCCTCATGGCTGGCGCGCTTGCCTATCTGCCGCAGGCGACGAGCCTCGGGGGTTTATTTGTCGTCTCCATCTGTCTACACACCGGCTTCGCAGCCTGGGGCATGCCTTCAGCGGCCCTGGCATTATGCACCCCGCGGGAATGTCTCGCACGTACCATGGGCATCTACCGCCTGCTGGTCGATGGTGCGGTGGTCATTGCCCCCTGGCTCGTTGGCACGCTCATTGGGCTGTATGGCTATGGCCTACCGGCGTGGCTCACTGCCGCACTTGGCATACTTACTGCACTCCTGGTAGGGCAGGGTATGCATGCAGGGCGACGGTGATGGACATGTAGAGGGATTGGCTCCCCCAACCGTATGTAAAATCCTACAGCTAGTGTAGTGAGATACCTACAGTTCTCTTCGTAATAGCCAGAGCATCGCCATAAAATTCGCCGCTCTCCTTCTGTCCCCCCTGTTTGGCCCGCTTGTTGCAGATGCTGGTCAGCACCAGCACGGTACGTCAGAGGAGAGCGCCCCATGCGGGAACTTACCCCATATACGATGCGCCTTACCTTCCCATCCGAGCGGGGGGAGACAGCGGTCCTCGTCGAACCTGTGGGTCAAGAGGCGGAACGACTCAGTCTCCGGGACTGTTGGTGGATCATTACCAATCGTTTCCGGCTTATTGCTGTGTTTTTTTGCGGTACGGTCCTCGCCATCGCGCTGGTCCTGGTGCTGCTGCCTTCCACCTACACGGCGGAAGTGACGCTGCTCATCGAGCGGAAACCACCACGGGTGCTGGATATGTACGAGGCATCGGCGGAGATCTTCGTGCCGGATGACTACGGTTTCTATCAAACGCAATATGAACTCCTGAAAAGCCGAGCGCTTGCTGCCGAGGTCATCCGAGAACTCCGGCTGAACTCCCAGCACCTCAGGGGCGAGGGCAAAGGGATGCTGGAGGGAGTCAAGCTCTACAGCCGTTAAGGCTGGGAGAGTAAGCCACAGTACGGACGCAGAGGGTTCCCTCCCCCTTTCAGGGAGAGCAAGGGTGGGGGGGGAGGCCAGGGGGGCAGAAGCAAAAGGGTACAGCACACAGCGACAGTACGTGCGGGGGACGGGAAGATGCGATGGCTAGGCGTCCGATGGCAGCGGTGTTGGGAAACAATGGTGCACAAGGTAAAAGGTATCGTGCCAGGGATCGTGGTCCCCCGGTGGCTTTTGCCTGGTCTGATAGTCCTTGGCCTGCTGGCTCTGGGAGCGAGTGCGGTCAGCCAACACCGGATGCGGCCCACTACCCCCCATCAGCACATCGCTGCGAAGCCCGACAGCATCCCCCCCGTCCCTGCCGACCCCAGCCCCGCTGTCTCAGCGGGGAAGGCGTATCTAGGCATGCGGGGAAAAACGTTTGTCCAGGGTCAGGTGCGGGGAGTCAAAGTACTGGACGTCTTCCCAGGTTCCCCAGCGGCGCGAGCCGGCCTGCGCGCAGATCATGACCATATCCGGGGCGCTGGACACGTCATTATTGGTGTCGATGGTCAGCCTGTACGTTCTGAGGAGGATCTCGCACAGATCATGGCTCGGCTCTCCGCTGGCGCCCAGGCGCAATTGTTCCTGACCAATGCCACGGGCAAGACCTCTGAAGTCATCTTTGTGACCTTAGGGACAGCCCCTGAGACTGCTCCAAACAGTGATGGCGCAGCCGTGGGTGGCTCCAGTCTCTCTGCCGCACCGGATCACAGCAGCGCCGCACCGGCGCCCGTACTCCCCTGGCCTGGCGCCCGTCCCGAGAGTCGCCAGAGTGACAAGCGGGTGAGCGAAGTGCCGGTGAAAACGCCGGGCGGGACGATACCTGTAGACTGGAGCGGACAGTTGGTTAGCCCACCCCTGAAGACGGTTGGCGGTAAGCCGCCTGACGTGAACTCGGCGCTTCTGGAGGTTTCCCCTGACCTCATTGATGCCTACATCGACCGGCTGGCGATTACGCCTGTACAAGGTACCCGTCTGGTCAAGATCGCCTTTAGCACACCCGACCCCGAACTGGCGGCGCGGGTAGCCAACATGCATGTGAGAGCGTACCTGAAGCAAGGCATTGAGCTACGCAGCCACGCTCACGACGAGGCCCGGCATTTCCTGCAGGAGAAACTGGCGGAATTAAAAGAGCGGGTGGAAAAATCTGAGGCGGCCTTGAACCGCTATCGTCAGGACAGGGGCATCATCTCCTTGGATAATCGCGACAACATCGTCGTCGATCGTTTGGCCGACTTGAACAAGCGCCTCACTGAGGCCGAGGCCGACCGCATTGGCCTGGAGGCCCAGACCCACCTCATCCACAAGAATGCGTACAATGCGCTGCCGGCCGTGATCGACAATCGCCTGATCCAGACGCTCAAGATCGAACTGACCCGCCTCGAAGGGGAGCGCGCCGATCTCGCCACTCAAGTGCAGCCCGGTGATCCGGTGCTGAACCAAGTCCAGGTCAGAGTGGAGCAGACAAAGCGCCGCCTGCAGCAAGAAATACAACGCACAGTTGCTGGAATCAAGTCCGCCCACACTGCTGCCAAACAGAAGGAAGACGAGCTACGGGCGAAGATGGAGCAGCAAAAAACGCTCGCCCTGAGTTTAAAGGACGCGGCGGTGGATTACGCTATCCTGGCCCGTGAGGTGGATACCAACCGCCAGCTCTATGAGAGCGTGCTGTCGCGCTTAAAGGAGATGGAAGTAACGGCTACACTACGCGCCTCCAATGTCTCTGTCATCGATCAAGCTGTCCCGCCAGTCAAACCGATGCGGCCTCGGACAGCCCTGTGCCTGCTGCTC
>WNEY01004110.1_pt1 | contig 11027 bp, 11 predicted proteins | sample 5400531 | NCBI WGS metagenome assembly WNEY01 (sample SAMN13153338, study PRJNA577476) | soil metagenome | isolation source: 200 cm saprolite under Douglas fir tree site 1 | place: USA:California | collected 2015-04-18
CCGCGGCCACCGGCGGGACAACGAGCAGGTGCACGTGGCGCTCGAGCAAGTGCTCGATCGGCTCGAGCGCCGTGACGCCCGGCCAGAAGGCCCGCTCCCCCTTCCCGGACCCGCCGCCGCGGTCGGGCGGCTCGCCGAGGAGCTGCGCGGGTGGCTGCGCCCATGACCGAGATCCGCCGCGTGGGTGTGCTGGGGTGCGGCCTCATGGGCACGGGCATCGCTCAGGTGGCCGCGGCCGCGGGCTACGAGACGCTGGTGCGGGACGTCGCGCCCGAGATCTGGAGCCGGGCGCGGGCCAACATCGAGAAGTCCCTCGCCAAGCTCATCGAGAAGGGGAAGCTCACCGCCGCCCATCGGGACGCGACCCTGAAGCGCCTCGCCTTTACCACCGCCACCCGCGACCTCAAGGCGTGCGACATCGTCCTCGAGGCGGTCACCGAGGACTTGGAGCTCAAGAACGCCCTCTGGAAGGAGCTCGACCAGGTGTGCGGGCCGGCGACTATCTTCGCCTCGAACACGTCCAGCCTCACCATCGCAGCCATGGCCGCGGCGACCAAACGCGGCGATCGCTTCGTCGGGTTGCACTTCTTCAATCCCGTGCCGCTGATGCAGCTCGTCGAGGTCGTGCGCACGGTCACGACCTCGGACGACACGTACGCCCGCGCGTTCGCCTTCGCCAAGTCCCTGGGCAAGGAGCCCGTCGCCGCGAAGGACGCTTCCGGGTTTCTCGTGAATCTGCTGCTCGTCCCGTACCTGCTCGACGCCGTGCGGGCGGTGGAGCGCCACGTCGGCAGCGTGACGGACATCGATCGGGCGATGCAGCTCGGCTGCGGCCACCCCATGGGCCCGCTCACCCTGCTCGACTTCGTCGGGCTCGACACCACGCACAAGATCGCGGAGATCATGTTCCACGAATACCGCGAGGCGAAGTACGCGCCGCCCCCCCTGCTCAGACGCATGGTGCTCGCGGGGATGATGGGCCGGAAGAGCGGCAAGGGGTTCTACGACTACTCCGTGGACCCACCGGCCTCATCCGACCTCGGCCTGTAGCGCCCTCAACCCGCTGCCCCCCCTCCCCCTCCCCCTCCAGGAGCCCCAGTGCACATCTTCGGCTACGACTGGCCTCGCCTGCACGCCACGCTGAACGACCTCCCCGCGGCCCTGCTGTTCGCGACGGTGCTGTTCGACTTCGGCGCCTGGGTCACCAAGCGGGAGTCGCTCCGAGCGGCGGCGCTGTGGACGCTGTGGGCGGGCGTCGTGGGCGGGTGGGCGGCCGTCGTGGCCGGCCTCCAGGCCGAGGAAGCGATCGAGCACGGCGAGGCGCTTCACGAGCTGATGGAAGACCACGAAACGCTCGCGCTCGTGACGATGGGCATCTTCACGGTGGTGCTCGCCTACAAGCTGTTCCGCCGCGGCCGTCTCTCGCCCCGCGAAGAGCTCGCCTTACGCACGCTCTCGCTCGCGGGCTTCGTCACCGTCATCTGGACGGCGCGGCTCGGCGGCAAGATGGCGTTCGAGCACGCCGCCGGCGTGCCCACGGCGGCGATGCAGGCGGAGCTCCAGGACCGGGCGAAGGCGCACGAGCACGGGGACCACGAGGGGGAGCCGGAGCACTAATGGCAATGCGGAATGAACGTAAGCCGCCCCTTCGATTCCGCATTCCGCATTTCGCATTCGCCATTTGCTTCTTGTCGTCCTGCTCACCCGTCACCGCCCGCCCTGACTTCCCCCCGTTCCCCCAGGCCACGAGCGTCGTCCTCATGGCCCGGCGCGAACGGGTCATTCCGATCCTCGCGACGCTCGTGGCGGCGGAGAGCCTGCGGGTGCGGCGGGCGAGCCCGGTGGACGGATACCTGGAGACCGACTGGTACGATACGCGGACTCACCGCTCCTTCCGGGACGGCGAGTACGTCCCCGATCTCGCTCACGCCGTGAAGCTGCGCTGCTGGGCGGACCCCTACGTCCCGAGCGAGACCGTTCTCACGATCGAAGCCGCCTACCGTCCGCGCTACGACCCGTCGCGGACGGAGCGGGATCTGGAAGCCGCGGTGCCCGAGGGGCACGACGGGTACGCGCTCGCGGCGAAGCTCTTGGCCGAGGTGAAGGAGAAGTTCGCTACGCCCCAACGAGCGAGCGCACCCAGCGGTCCATGACGGCGAGCTCCAGGACGGCGTCGCGACATGGCCCGTTGGGCAGCTGCATCGTGAGCCCCAGCACCGGCAGCTTCCCCGCGACGTCCCGCAGGCCCGTCATCATGTCCCGCTCGCACGCCACGGCCACGACCGCCCGCGGCCGCCGCTCGCGGATCACCCGTCGAGCGAGCTGGCCGCGCGTGGCGACGAAGACGGGCACGTCGTAGCGGCCGGCGATCGCAAGCACGCCATCCAGCGCCTGCTTCGAGAGACAGCGGGGGATGAGCACGAGCAGCTCTCCCTTGCCGACCCGCCGCCGGCGCCGCTCCGCCAGGGCATTGTAGACGTCGATCGCCGCATGCTCCACCCAGTCCCGCCGCCCGAACACCCGGGCCACGAGCGAGGTCAGGTTCATCAGCCGGAGGTACGGACCCCGCTCGAGCAGGCCCTCGGACATCAGGGCGACGCCTCCATAGAAGGAAAGCAGCAGGACGCCGAACCAGACGCTTGCGACTGCTACGCCAGCGGCCAGGGCCCAGGCGAGGATCGCGGGGAGCGCGGCGGCCACGAGCGTCAGGCGCGGTGCCAGCAGGTACAAGACCCCCGCGAGCGCCGCGAAGCCAGCGCAGATGGTCAGGGCTGCATAGCGGAAGAAGAGGCTGGGGGGAGCGGAGAAGTCGCCACCGTTCGGAAGGGCGCGGCCGTCCCATTCATCCCACTCGTGTCCCAGACGACGGTCGGTCTCGATGTGGATGAGCTGGGCGCGCGACGCTTCAGGCATGGCTCGTCAAGCATCACCCGGGCCCTGGGCCGTGTCAAGAAGAATGGTGCATGGTAAGTTTTGAGCCGTGACAACGCCGGCGCTCCTGACCGATCCCCGCATCCGCGCCGCCTACTCCGAAGGCGCCGGGATCTACCGGATGGTGCCCGCCGGCGCGGCCGTGGTGCAGGGCGTCGAAGAGCTGCAGCGGCTGGTGCGCTGGGCGGCGGACACGCGGACGCCGCTCGTGCCCCGCGGCGCGGGCAGCGGGATGCCGGGCGGCAGCGTCGGCCGCGGCGTGGTGGTGGACCTGAGCCAAGGGTTCCGCTGGTTGGCGCCGAACTGGGGCGGGCGCACGCTCTGGACCGGCGCGTCGGTGACCTGGGCTCAGCTGAACGATGCGGCCCGCCCATTCGGTCTGCGCCTGCCCCCCGACCCGTCGTCCGGGGCCTTCGCCACCGCCGGCGGCATGGTGGCGACCAACGCAGCCGGCCCGCGCTCGGTGCGGTGCGGCAGCGTGCGCAATTGGGTCGAGGCCGTCGAGGTGATCGAGCACGACGGCGCGAGCCGCCGGGTGGAGCGGGGGGTGCACGGGACCGCGCGCTGGCACCTGGAGCCCGCCATGATCGAGCTCGTGCGCCGGCGCTTCCCGCGTACGCGCAAGAGCTCCAGCGGCTACGCCCTGGACCGCTACGCCGACACCGCCGACGAGCTGGATCTGCTGATCGGGTCGGAAGGCACGCTGGCGCTGGTGACCGCGGTCGAATGGCGGCTCGAGCCGATTCCCACGGACGTGGGCGGCGCGGTGTTCGGCTTCGCGAGCCTCGATGCCCTCACTGAGGCGGTGCCGTACCTCCTCGCCCTCAACCCGTCGGCGGTCGAGCTGCTGGACGGGACGTTCTTGACATTCGTGCGCGAGGCGGGGCAGGAGCTGCCCGCCGAGCTGGCGGGAGGGGGGCTCCTGCTGGTGGAGTTCGAGCGCGACACGGCGGCGGCCGCCCGCGGCACCGTGGGAGATGCCGTCCGGGGGTTGAAGGCGCTCACCGTTCACGTGGAGACGGCGGTCGACCGCGCGGCGCTGGAGCGCGTCTGGGCGGTGCGCCGCCTGGCGAGCCCCGCCTTGGCGCGGCTCCCCGAGACGCAACGCTCCCTCCAGGTGGTCGAGGACGGCTGTGTGCCACTCGAGCGGCTGGGCGCCTACGTCGGCGGCATCCGCGCGGCGGCGGAGCGGCACGGCATCGCCGTGGCCATCTTCGGCCACGCCGGCGACGGCCACGTCCACGTCAACGCGCTCCCCGACACGACGCGGCCCGGGTGGAAGGAGGCGCTCGCGGCCCTGTACGACGCGGCCACGCAGCTGCTGCTGGACCTGGGGGGAGTGCCGAGCGGCGAGCACGGGGTGGGGCGGCTGCGGGCTGGCGTGCTGGAGCGGTTCTACGGGCCCGAGGTCATGGAGTTGTTCCGCGCCCTGAAGCAGGCGTACGACCCGCTCGGCGTGTTCAATCCCGGCGTGATCCTGCCGGCGACCGACTGGGCGCCGCTCGCCGACCTGAAGATCGGGCCGGACGCGGCGCCCATTCCCGACGACATCGCCCGCCGGCTGCGGGAGACGGAGCGCAACGCCACCTGGGGCACACCGAAGGTCGACCTGGCTACCCCAGCACCCAACACCTAGCCCCGACACCGGATGGAAATCTTCCGCGCCCCGCGCGTCACCCTGATCGCCCGCCCTCAATTCCTCGAGCCCGAGCATCTCAAGGTGCAATGGCGGGGCGACGCCTCGGACGGAGAGCGGCTCGCCGAGTACGCGGGGCGGGTGTGCTACATGAGCCAGCACAACCCGGTCAACCGCACGACCGCCGAATACCTGGAGAACATCAAGAAGCAAGGGCACGGCTCGGTACTGGAGCACGCGGTCTACGTGCTGCTGATCGAGGGCATCTCCCGCTCCTGCTCGCACGAGCTGGTGCGCCACCGGGCCGGGTTCGGGTACTCCCAGCTCTCGCAGCGCTACGTGGACGAGTCGCACGCGGCGTTCGTCATGCCGCCCGCGATCCAGGGCGACGCGCACCTGGAAGCGGACTGGGAGCGGGAAGTGGCGGACGCGCAGGCCGCTTACGTGCACACCGTCGAGGCGCTGCTGGAGCGGTACGCCTGGGTGAGCGACAAGGTGCACCGGCGCAAGCTGGCGCGCGAAGCGGCGCGGAGCGTGCTTCCCAACGCCACCGAGGTCAAGATCGTCGTGTCGGGCAACGCGCGCGCGTGGCGCACCATGCTCGAGCTGCGCTGCGGCGAGGGCGCCGAGCTCGAGATCCGCCGCCTGGCGGTCGCCTGTCTCCGCGCGCTCGCGCGAGAAGCGAGCGCGCTGTTCTCCGACTTCGAGATCTACGTGGCCGCCGACAAGGAGGAAGCCGCGCGCGTCGGGTATCACAAAGTCTGAGACATCAGACTTCAAAAATCGTGACGACGGTCGTCTGACGTCTGACGTCTGATGTCTGATGTCTGATTTCCCTATTGCGCATCTCGCCGGCGTTTCGTATTGTCTACCCGAGAGCGCTTCTCGATTCACAGACCGCACACGCGGCCTTTTTTGTAGGAGGTCACCCGAGACCACATGCGAATCGGTCTCGCCTACAACCAGAAACCGGACCCCAGCAGCGCCGACGAGCCTCCGAGCACGAGCGATGCGTTCGCCGAGTGGGACGAGCCCGCTACCATCGACGCGGTGGCGCGCGCCCTCGCAAGCTTCGGCAGCGTGAGCCGCCTCGAGGCCGACGAGTCCTTCCCGCACCAGCTCGCTCTCGCCCGCCCCGACATCGTCTTCAACATGGCGGAGGGCCTGCACGGCCTGAACCGCGAATCCCTCGTCCCCGCGATCTGCGAGTATCTCAACATCCGCTACACCGGCAGCGACCCGCTCGCGCTGGCGCTCGCGCTGCACAAGGCCCGCGCCAAGGAGCTGCTCGCCTACCGCGGCGTGCCGACGCCGCCGTTCGCGTGCGTCGAGCGCGCGGACGACATCGCCAGCGTCACGCTGCCGTACCCGGTGTTCGTGAAGCCGGTCGCCGAGGGGTCGAGTAAGGGCATTTTCGCCAGCAACCTGTGCCAATCCCCGGCGCAGCTCGCCCTGCGGGCCGGTGCCCTGCTCGAGCGCTACGCCGAGCCGGTGCTCGTCGAGACCTACCTGCCGGGCCCCGAGTTCACAGTCGCGATCCTCGGCAACGGACCGGAGGCGTACTGCCTGCCGGTCGTGGGCTTCGACTTTTCCGCGCTCCCCGCGGGCGCCCCTCCTGTTTACGGCTACGAAGCGAAGTGGGTATGGGACACCCCCGAGCGGCCGCTCGCGATCTTTCAGTGCCCCGCCCCGATCCCGGCGGCCCTGTGCAGCGAGGTGGAGCGCACGGCGCTCGACGCCTTCCACGCCCTCGGTTGCCGCGATTGGTGTCGCGTGGACATCCGCGTCGACCGGTTCGGCGTCCCCAACATCCTCGAGCTGAACCCCCTTCCCGGCATCATCCCCGACCCGGCGATGAACTCCTGCTTTCCCAAGGCTGCCCGGGCAGCCGGGCTTTCCTATGATGAGCTGATCCGGGAAGTAGTGCACATCGCCTGGCGCCGCGTGACGGGAGGGGCCGTTCCCGGCGACGCGGCGACCCGGAACGGCGTCTCCCTCCCCCTGCCTGAACGCGCGGCGGTCAACGCGTGAGGGTCGTCATCCTCTACGATCCCGGCGCCGAGGACTGGACCGTCGAGGACGTCCGCGGTGTCATGAAGGCCGTCAACCAGGTCGGGGAGATCTTCGGAGCGCTGGGGCACGCCGTGCGCCGCGCCCCGGTTCGGCACGATATGCGCTGGTTCCAGCTGGCCCGCGGGGCCGGCCTGGTCTTCAACCTGTGCGAGGGGGTGCACGGCCGGAGCGAGTGGGAAGAGCACGTGGTGGCGGCGCTCGAGTTCGCCGGCATCCCGGTCACGGGCGCCGGCGTCTGGACGATCGCGGCCTGCCGCCGCAAGGCGATGGCGAACGCGATCCTCGCCCAGGCGGGTCTGCCGATCCCGCGCTGGACCGTGGCTCAGGGCAAGATCGAGGACGACTTCCCGCTCCCCGCCATCGTCAAGCCCGCCGCCGAGGACGCGAGCGCCGGCCTCGACCGCGGCTCGGTGGTCGTGGACCGGAGAGCGTTGCGCGCGCGGGTGGCCGCCATGACCGAGCGGTTCGATGAGGTCCTGGTGCAGGAGTACGTCCCCGGCCGCGAGTTCAACGTCGGGTTCGTGGGCGGCCGAGCGCTGCCGGTCGCCGAGATCGATTTCTCGGCGATGCCCCCGGGGAGCTGGCCGATCCTCACGTATGCGGCGAAATGGGACAGGGGCTCCGCCGACGACCTGGGGAGCGTCCCCGTGTGCCCGGCCGACGTCCCGCAGAGGCTGGCGGACCGCCTGGTGCGGTTGGCCGAGGCGGCGTGGCGGGCGATGCAGGGGAAGGGCTACGGCCGCGTAGATCTGCGGCTGGACACGCAGGGTCGCCTGTGGGTGCTCGAGGTCAACCCGAACCCCGACTTGAACGACGACGCCGGCCTGTCCCGCATGGCGCAGGCGGCAGGGTGGGACTATGCGGAGCTGGTGCGGCGGATTGCCGAGGTCGCGCTCCGCGAGGCGCAGGGCGCCAAGGCGGCGCGTGAGTTGCTCGCTCCGTCCCGTCGGTCGCGCGCAACGCGCACGGCTTGAGCGGGTGACGGCGGCCGCCGGCGTGTTTCGCCCGGAGGAGGTCGCCACCGCCGTGGAGCTGCTGGACGCGAGCGTCGACGGCGACGACGACTACCGCTTTCTCGGCGCGTACGATGGCGACGACCTCGTGGGCTACGCCTGCTGGGGGCCGACGCCCGGAACGCAGGCGACGGCCGACCTGTACTGGATCGTCGTGGACCCCTCCCGGCAGCATCAAGGGGTCGGCACCGAGTTGCTGGAGGCAGTGGAGGCACGGCTGGCGGCTGATGGCTGTCGGCTGATCGTCGTCGAAACGTCGTCGCGCGCCGACTACGCACCGACGCGCGCCTTCTACGAGCGGCGCGGCTACCGGCGGGTCGCCACGATCCCGGACTACTACGCGCCGGGCGACGACCTGGTGATCTACCTCAAGGATCTGGGACATGGAGTCCTGGCAAGAACTACTGCATAGACGCAGCGTCGCGTCGCTGGAGGCGCTGGTGGCGAAGTTCGGGGCCGAGCACTTCCCCGATCTCGAGCAGCTGCGCCAGGCGGTGGAGAACTTTGAGTTCCGCATCGCGCCCGCGATGGTGGACCTGATCAAGTCCCCAGGCGACCCGATCTGGCGGCAGTACGTGCCGGACCTGCAGGAGCTCGAGGTGCACGACGGGCTCGTGGATTCGCTCGCCGAGGACGCGCACTCGCCCGTCCCCAACATCACTCACCGCTATCCCGACCGGGCGCTCTTCCTCGTCTCGCCGGTGTGCGCCTCGTACTGTCGCTTCTGTACCCGGCGCCGCAAAGTGGGAGACCCGAGCAAGATCTCCCTATCGCAGCTCGAGTCCGGGTTCCGGTACCTCGAGGAGCACAGCGAGATCCGCGACGTCATCCTCTCGGGCGGCGACCCGCTGCTCCTCTCCGACCGGCGTATCGAGGACATCCTCAAGCGGCTGCGCGCGATCCCCCATCTCGAGGTGCTCCGCATCGGCAGCCGCATCCCCTGCCATCTCCCGGAGCGGATCACGCCGGAACTGTGCGGCATCCTCAAGAAGTACCACCCGCTCTACATCAATACCCATTTCAATCACCCCGACGAGCTGACGCCGGAGGCCGTCAAGTGCCTTGGCATGCTGGCGGACGCCGGCATCCCTCTCGGCTGCCAGACCGTGCTCCTCAAGGGCGTGAACGACGATCCGGCGGTAATGAAATCGCTGATGCAGAGGCTGCTCGCCGCGCGGGTGCGTCCTTACTACATCTATATGTGCGACCAGGTCGCGGGCGCCGAGCACTTTCGCACCACGGTCGCGAAGGGCCTCGAGATCATCCAGGCGCTGCGCGGCTGGACCTCGGGGCTCGCCGTGCCGCACTTCGTGATCGACGCGCCGGGCGGCGGTGGCAAGATCCCGCTCTTGCCCGAGTACGTCGTGAAGCTCACGGATAAGGAAGTGGTGCTCCGCAACTATGCCGGTAAGGTGTACCGCTACAAGCAGCCCAAGAAGGAGCGGGCGAAAGCGCCACCGCTCGAGCCGGTCCTCGTCGGGTAACGGGAAACGAGAAACAGGAGACGGGAAACGGGAAACGCAAGCCGCGTTTCCCGTTTCCCGTTTCCCGTTTCCCGTTTCCCGTTTCCCGATAGCTTTACCCCATGCGCGCCATGCTGCTCGACGCTCCCGGCCGGCCCCTGCGCTCGGCGGACGTCCCGCGTCCCGAACCGGGACCCGGGCAAGTGCTGGTCGCAGTCGAGGCCTGCGGTGTGTGCCGCACCGACCTGCACGTGGCGCACGGCGAGCTGCCCGACCCGAAGGTTCCACTCGTGCTCGGCCACGAGATCGTGGGCACGGTGGCCGCGGTCGGAGCGGGCGCGGACGCCGCCGTCGGCGATCGCATCGGCGTGCCCTGGCTGGGGTGGACGTGCGGTGCGTGCCGGTACTGCCGGACGGGGCGCGAGAACCTGTGCGACCGCGCCCGCTTCACCGGCTACCAGCTCGACGGCGGCTATGCCGAGTACACCGTCGCGGACGCCCGCTACGCCTTCCCGCTCCCGCCCGCGTATCCTGACGCCGCGGCCGCGCCGCTCTTGTGCGCCGGACTCATTGGCTACCGCTCGCTCGTCGCCGCGGGGGACGGCGAGCGGCTCGGCCTCTACGGCTTCGGGGCCGCAGCCCACATCGTGGCCCAGGTGGCTCGCTACCAGGGGCGCCGCGTCTTCGCGTTCACACGCGCGGGAGACGTCACGGCCCAGGCGTTCGCGCGCGAGCTCGGTGCCGTCTGGGCGGGGGATTCCGACGCGACCCCGCCGGAGCCTCTGGACGCGGCCATCCTGTTCGCACCCGTGGGCGCGCTCGTCCCCGCCGCGCTGCGGGCCGTCGTGAAGGGGGGAACCGTGGTGTGCGCCGGCATCCACATGAGCGACATTCCGTCGTTCCCCTACGAGCTGCTGTGGGGCGAGCGCGTGGTCCGGTCGGTGGCGAACCTCACGCGCCGCGACGGCGAGGAATTCTTGGCGCTCGCGCCTGCCGTGCCGGTGCGCACCGCGGTCGAGCCCTTCCCGCTCGAGCAGGCGAATCAGGCGCTCGAGCGACTGCGCGCCGGGGCGGTGCGCGGGGCGGCGGTGCTCGTCGTCCAGGGCCGCGCGCCGTGAGCGACTACGACGTGGCGGTCGTCGGCGCCGGCCCCGCCGGCTCCACGGCCGCCCTGGCTCTCGCGCGGCGCGGCGTCCGCGTGGCCCTGCTCGAGCGCGAGTCGTTGCCCCGTTACAAGACCTGCGGCGGCGGCGTCGTGTACCGCGCGGTGAGGCAGACGGGGCTCGATCTGAGATCCGTGATCGAGCGTCCGTGCCACGGCGCCACCCTCTACGTGCATGGTATCGACAAGCAGTTCACTGTGCGGCGCGAGCAGCCGCTCATCAGCATGACGATGCGCGATCGCCTGGACCTGTTCCTCGTCGAGGCGGCGGTCCGAGCGGGGGCGCAGCTCCTAGCGCCGTGTCGCGTGCGGGAGCTCGTCCAGGACGGCGCGCGCATCCGATTGGGCTCGGACCGGGGAGCGCTGCATGCGGATTTCGTCATCGCGGCCGACGGCGCGATCGGCGATGTGACACGCCTCGCCGGGTGGCGCGACGACCGCCGCGCGATCCCCGCCCTCGAGTACGAGGTGCCCGTGGACGACGCCACGCTCTCCCGCTTCGCGCAGGAGCCCCGGTTCGACGTGGGGACGGTGCCGCACGGCTACGCGTGGGTCTTCCCGAAAACCGCCCACCTCTCGATAGGCGTCTTGAGCGTGCGCCGGGGTGCGCGGGATCTGCACGAGCAGCTGACGCGCTATCTCACGCTCGTGGGGGTCGTGCCGAAGGGCGGGGGAGCAGTCAAGCGCCATGGCTACGTGATCCCGGTTCGGCGCCGCCCGGGACCGCTCGTCCGGGGCCGGGTGATCGC
>WNEY01004111.1_pt1 | contig 11027 bp, 7 predicted proteins | sample 5400531 | NCBI WGS metagenome assembly WNEY01 (sample SAMN13153338, study PRJNA577476) | soil metagenome | isolation source: 200 cm saprolite under Douglas fir tree site 1 | place: USA:California | collected 2015-04-18
CGCCGCGCAGCAGCGCCAGGGTCGCCTTCGGGCTCGGCGGCTGCGCCACGTAGTGCGGCACCGCCGCCCAGAGCGACACCGACGGGATGCCCGTCGCCGAGCAGGCCTGCTGCAGGACGCCGACGATCCCGGTCGGGCCCTTGTAGTCGACGGGCTCGACATGCAGCTCCGCGGCCAGATCCGGATCGGACGCGGCCGCGGTGACCGGCACCGGCCTGGTATGCGGCGAGTCCGCGAGCAGCGCGCCGAGCAGGATCACCATCTCCACGCCCAGCTCGGTGAACGCGCTGACCAGTTCGGCGTTGAAGCCGCGCCAGCGCATGTTGGGCTCGATGCCGTGCACCAGGATCAGGTCGCGGCGAAATCCCGGCGGCCTGGCCAGCATGAGGCGCGTGGTCGGCCAGACAAGCTGCTCCGTCCGGCCCTCTGACACCTCCATGACCGGCCGGGTGACCTGAAAGTCGTAGAAGTCCTCGGGATCGATCTCGCCGATCTGGGCGGCATCCCAGGCCGACCCCAGATGGCCGATCGCCCCGCTGGCCGCCTCGCCCGCGTCGTTCCACCCCTCGAAGGCGGCGATGAGGGCCGGTGCGCTGAGCTTGCCGACGCCGTCGAGCTCGATCTTCCGCCACCTCCTCCCGCGCCGAAGGCCCCCTGCCGACGGCTCCAGACTACGCGCCAGCCGGCGGCCCTCTAGGACAGGCCCATTAGGATAGGGCCATCATGTCGCGCACCGCTTCGTCTCCGCTCCCGCAGCTCCGCGCCGCCCTCGGGCGGCGCGTCGTCATAGCTGACGGAGCCATGGGCTCCATGCTGCAGGGCAGCGCGGCCACGCTCGACGACTTCGCCGGGCATGAGGGCTGCAACGAGATCCTGAACATCACCCGCCCGGACATCGTCCGCTCCATTCACGACGGCTACCTGAGCGCGGGCGTGGACTGCATCAGCACGAACACATTCGGTGCCAATCTCGGCAATCTCGGCGAGTACGGGATCGCTGACCGGATCTCGGAACTGGCCGAGGCGGGCGCGCGGATCGCGCGGCAGGCCGCCGACGACTGGTCCCGCCCGGATCGCCCGCGCTGGGTGCTTGGCTCGATCGGGCCGGGGACCAAGCTGCCGACGCTTGGTCACGTCGGCTTCGCCGAGCTCAGGGACACCTATCAGGTCAATGCCGCCGGCCTGCTCAGCGGCGGCGCGGACGCGCTGATCGTGGAGACCTGCCAGGACCTGCTCCAGGCGAAGGCCGCGATCATCGGCGCGAAGCGGGCCATAGCGGCCGCCACGGCGGCGAATCAGGGTGCCGACATCCTGCTGATCGTCCAGGTCACCATCGAGATGACCGGCGCGATGCTGCTCGGCAGCGAGATCGGCGCGGCGCTCACCGCGCTCGAGCCGCTCGGCATCGACCTGATCGGGCTGAACTGCGCGACCGGACCGGCCGAGATGAGCGAGCACCTGCGCTACCTGGCCGCGCACTCCCGGGTGCCCCTGTCCTGCATGCCGAACGCGGGCCTGCCCCAGCTCACCTCGGACGGCGCGTACTACCCGGTCACGCCCGAGCAGCTCGCCGACGCGCATGACGGCTTCACCGCCGAGTTCGGGCTCGCGCTGGTCGGCGGCTGCTGCGGCACCACCCCCGAGCACATGGCCCTGGTGACCGAGCGGCTGCGCGACCGGCCGCTGGCCCATCGCAGGCCGAGACATGAAGCCGGAGTGGCGTCGCTGTACCAGCACGTGCCGTTCCGCCAGGACACCGCGTTCCTGGCGATCGGCGAGCGGACCAACGCCAACGGATCCAAGGCGTTCCGCGATGCGATGCTGGCCGGGCGGCTCGATGACTGCATCGAGATCGCGCGGGCCCAGACCAGGGACGGCGCGCACCTGCTGGATGTCTGCGTGGACTACGTCGGCCGGGACGGCGCCGCCGACATGCGCGAGATCGTCGGGCGGCTGGCCACCGCATCGACGCTGCCGCTCGTGCTCGACTCCACCGAGCCCGAGGTGATCAGGGCGGGCCTGGAGCTGCTCGGCGGCCGGGCCGTGGTGAACTCGGTCAACTACGAGGACGGCGACGGCCCCGGCTCGCGCCTGGCCAGGGTGATGCCGCTGATCCGCGAGCACGGCGCGGCGGTCATCGCGCTCACCATCGACGAGCAGGGCCAGGCCAGGACGGCGGACTGGAAGGTGGCCGTCGCCGCCCGGCTGATCGAGGATCTCACGGTCAACTGGGGCATGCAGGTCGGCGACATCATCGTCGACTGCCTGACGTTCCCCATCGCGACCGGCCAGGAGGAGACCAGGCGGGACGCGATCGAGACCATCGACGCGATCGGCGAGCTCAAGCGGCGCTACCCGCAGGTGCAGACGACGCTGGGCGTCTCCAACGTGTCCTTCGGCCTCAACCCGGCGGCTCGGGCCGTGCTGAACTCGGTCTTCCTGGCCGAGTGCGTGCGGGCCGGCCTCGACTCCGCGATCGTGCACGCGTCCCGGATCATGCCGATCGCCCGGATACCGCAGGAGCAGCTGCAGGTCGCCCTCGACCTTGTCTACGACCGCCGCAGCGACGGCTACGATCCGCTGACCAGGCTGCTCGAGCTTTTTGACGGGGTCGACGCGGCCGCGGTGAAGGCCACCAGGGCAGCGGAGCTGGCCGGCCTGCCGCTCTGGGAGCGGCTCAAGCGGCGGATCATCGACGGCGAGCGGGTCGGCCTGGAGGGCGACCTGGAGGAGGCGCTCGGCAAGCGCCCCGCCCTGGAGATCGTCAACGACGTGCTGCTCGACGGGATGAAGACGGTCGGCGACCTGTTCGGCTCCGGCCAGATGCAGCTGCCGTTCGTGCTCCAGTCCGCCGAGGTGATGAAGAACGCCGTCGCCTACCTGGAGCCGCATATGGAGCGCTCCGGGGAGGACGGCAAGGGCCGGATCGTCCTGGCGACGGTCAAGGGCGACGTGCACGACATCGGCAAGAACCTGGTGGACATCATCCTGTCCAATAACGGCTACGACGTCGTCAATCTCGGTATCAAGCAGCCGATCTCGGCCATCCTGGAGGCCGCCGACGAGCATGATGCCGACGTGATCGGCATGTCCGGCCTGCTGGTCAAGTCCACCGTGGTGATGCGGGACAACCTGGCCGAGCTGAACTCGCGGCACCTGGCCGGCCGGTGGCCGGTGCTGCTCGGCGGCGCGGCCCTGACCCGCGCCTACGTCGAGCAGGACCTGGCGGCCCTGTTCGACGGCGAGGTCAGGTACGCCCGCGACGCATTCGAGGGCCTGCGGCTGATGGACGCGTTCATTTCGGTGAAGCGAGGCGTGGCCGGAGCCCAGCTGCCGGCGCTGCGGGACCGGCGAGTGCGGGCGGTCGTGCCGGGCCACCCGGCCGGTGACCAGCCGGGCGACGGCGAGCCGCGAGCGTCAGGCCGTTCCGATGTATCCAGCACAGTTCCCGTCCCCGAGCCGCCGTTCTGGGGCAGCCGCGCAGTCAAGGGAATCGCGCTCGCGGACTACGCGAGCTTCCTGGACGAGCGGGCGCTGTTCATCGGCCAGTGGGGGCTCAAGCCCTCCCGCGGGCACGGCGGCCCGACGCATCAGGAGCTGGCCGAGACCGAGGGCAGGCCGCATCTGCGGATGTGGCTGGAGCGCGCGCAGACCGAGGGACTGCTGCAGGCCGGCGTGGTGTACGGCTACTTCCCGTGCGTCAGCGAGGGCAACGACCTGATCGTGCTGGACGAGGCGGGCGCCGAGCGCGAGCGGTTCCGCTTCCCGCGCCAGCGCCGGGACCGCCAGCTCTGCCTGGCGGACTTCTTCCGGCCGCAGTCCGGCGGCGAGACCGACGTAGTGGCTTTCCAGCTGGTCACGGTCGGGTCGCGGATCAGCGAGGCCACGGCCGAGCTGTTCGCCAAGAACGCTTACCGCGACTACCTGGAGCTGCACGGCCTGTCGGTGCAGCTGGCCGAGGCACTGGCGGAGTACTGGCACTCGCGGGTCCGTGACGCGCTGGGCATCAGCGGGGCCGACCCGGCCAGCCTGGACGGCATCCTGCGGGTCGGATACCAGGGCTGCCGCTATTCGTTCGGCTACCCGGCCTGCCCGGACCTGGAGGACAGGGCCAAGGTGATGCGGCTGCTGCAGCCCGATCGCATCGGCGTGAGCCTGTCGGAGGAATTCCAGCTGGCACCCGAGCAGTCCACCGACGCACTGATCGCGCATCATCCAGAAGCGAAATACTTCAGTACCTGATCATGCAGCCGCTGCCCACCGAGTCCGCCGTGCCCGCAGGCGGTGAGCTCCAGGCGGTCCTGTTCGACATGGACGGGCTGCTGGTCGACTCCGAGCCGCTCTGGTTCGAGGTGGAGAGCCACGTCATGGCCCGGCTCGGCGGGCAGTGGAGCGAGGCCGACCAGGAGGCGCTCATCGGCGGATCGCTGCCGCGGACGGTCTCCTACCTGCTGGCGCGGGCAGCACGGCCCGCCAGCCCGGATGATGTCGGCCGCTGGCTGGTCGAGGGGATGATCGCGCTGCTGGGCACACGCGAGCTGAGGGTCCTGCCGGGAGCTCGCGAGCTGCTCGCCGAGGTGGCATCGGCCGGCATCCCGTACGCGCTGGTTACCTCCTCGGAGCGAGAGATCATGGACGTGGTCATCGCCCGGATCGGTGTCTCGTTCTGCGTCACCGTGTGCGCGGAGGATGTGCGCAGGAGCAAGCCGGACCCCGAGCCGTATCTGCTCGCCGCGATGCGGCTGCGGGCCGACCCGCGGCAGTGCGTAGTGCTTGAGGATTCGCCGAACGGGGTAGCCGCCGCTGAGGCCGCGGGCTGCCGGCTGGTCGTCGTCCCCAGCATGATGCCGATCCCGGCCCGGCCAGGGCGGGTCATCGCGACCTCCCTGAGCCAGGTCGATCTGGCCCGCCTGCGCGATCTGGTCTCGGCCCGGTAGCCCCGCGCGCCGCCGCGAGGTGGCATCGGCCGCGACATGTGCGACGATGAACAAGAGCCACGACCCAGCCGTGCGGCCGCCGCGCGGCCGCCCAGTGAGGGGAGCCGGGAATGACCGTTTGGGACCAGATCGCCTGGGCTCCTATCTGCATCGGGCTGACCGCCGTGGGCCTGGTCGCCAGCTGGCTCCTCTGGCGCCGTAAGGGGCCGGCCCGCGGCCTGCGTGCGGGGGCCTGGTCGCTGCTGCCGCTGGCCGCGTATCTCACCGGCGGGATCGTGCTGATCGGCCGGATCGGCTCCGCGGTGGTGCGTTTCGCCGCCGGATTCGCGTTCTCGCCCAAGTCGTGGGCCGGCGTGATCCTCTTCGGCGGATCGGCGCTGCTCTTCCTGGCCACCGGCGGGCTGCCGCTGCTCCGGTGGCGCAAGTCCAGGGGGAAGGGCAAGAAGGAGACCGCCGCGGCCACCGGTGCGGCGGCGGCGCCCGCCGTCGCGGGGAAGGGCAACAAGGCCGTCGCGGTGCCCGCTGACGACGACTTCGGCGACGTCCAGGAGATCCTGCGCCGCCGCGGCATCTCCTGACCCAGGCCGGCCGCGCCGGATCAGGACTCCTGCGGCGGGATGTCCTTCTGCGGCGGGACCTCGGGCTGCGGCGAATCCTGCGGGCCGGCCGGCCCGTCGGCTGATAGCGGCGGAAGCGGCGGGGGAGTGCCGCCGAATGTCGGGCAGATCGCCTGGTGCGCGCACCAGGCGCACAGCCTGCTCGGCCGCGGCCGCCAGTCGCCGCTGGAGCGCGCCCGCTCGATCGCCCGCCACAGCGCGTTGATCTTGCGCTCAGTGGCGAGCAGGTCAGCCTCGTCCGGCGCATAGCGCACGATCTCGCCGTTGCCCAGGTAGATGAGCTGCAGCAGCCGCGGCACGGTGCCTCCGGTTCGCCACAGCACCAGGGCGTAGAACCTCATCTGGAACAGTGCCCTGGCCTCGAATTCCTCCCTGGGCGCCGAGCCCGTCTTGTAGTCGACGATCCGGATCTCCCCGGTGGCCGCCACGTCGAGGCGGTCAATGTAGCCGCGCAGCGTCAGGCCGGACTCCAGCACCGCCCGGACCGACAGCTCGCGGTGCGCGGGCTCCAGCCGGGTCGGGTCCTCCAGGGTGAAATAGCGGTCGAGCATGGCGGCCGCCTCGGACATCCACGCGCCTCGCTGCTCATCGTCGCCGAACAGGCCGGCCAGCTCGGGTTCCTCCGCCACCAGCCGCTCCCACTGCGGCTGAACCAGGTCACGGGCGGCCTGCGGCGTCCGCCGGGCAGCCGGCTCGTCGAACAGCCGCTCCAGCACGGCATGAACCAGCGTCCCGCGCGCCGCGGCCGCGCTCGGCGGCTCGGGCAGCCGGTCGATCACGCGGAACCGGTAGAGCAGGGGGCAGGTCATGAAGTCCCCGGCCCGTGACGGCGAGAGTGCACGGGCCAGCGGCGGGTCGGCCGGCTCGCCATCCGCGTCAAAGTCAGCCGCACCGGAAGTCTCAACCTGCATATCGCTCACCTGTCGCAGATTAGGGGACAGCACTGACAGTTACCTGCCTTTGCCATGTCCCGGCCGAACGGATACTTCGCGATTGGAGGCGCGCGCGGCGGCGGCCATTGTCCCGCAGCACGTAGCATCAAACCGTGGCAGGCATCAGCCCAGAAGACGGCTCCCAGCGCGCCAGCCCGCCGGCGCCCGGCGTGCCGGAGCCCCCAGCGAAGCCCCGGCGCGATCCGCGGCTCGGTCTCATGATCGCGCGGCCATTCGGCATCCCAGTGTACATCTCACCGTACTGGTTCGTGGTCGCCGCGCTGCTCGTCGTGGTCTACGCCGACAGCCTGACCAACCAGTTCACCCCGGCCAGGGATAGATACATCGTCGCGGCCGCCTTTGTGATCCTGCTCTATGTCTCGGTGCTGATCCACGAACTGAGCCATTGCGTGGTCGCGCTGGCTTTCAAGCTGCCGGTGCGGCGCGTGCTGCTCTACCCGCTCGGCGGATTCTCCGAGATCGAGCAGGAGCCGCCGACTCCGGCCCGGGAGTTCCTGGTATCCGCGGCCGGCCCGGCCGTCTCGCTGGCACTGGCGGCGATCGCCTTCGGCCTTACCGGCCTGGTCCACCCGCACCTGCCGCATGTGCTGATCGACCAGCTTTTCCGGGCCAACCTGCTGGTCGGCATCTTCAACCTGCTGCCGGGGCTGCCGCTGGACGGCGGCCGCATCTTCCGTGCCGGGATATGGCGGGTAACCGGCAAGCCCGCGCAGGCCACGATCGCCGCGGCCTGGGCGGGCCGGGTCCTGGCGATCCTGCTGATCGGCATTCCCGTCGCGCTGAGCGGGACGAACATCCGGGCGCTGACGAGCTACTCCTGGCTCTGGGTCGCTGTCATCGCCGCTTTCATCTGGATCCAGTCAGGGCAGGCGATCCGGTCCGCGAAGGTCCGCGAGCGCCTGCCGGGGCTGCAGGCCAGGACCCTGGCCCGGCGCGCCATCCCGATCCCGGCGAACCTGCCCCTGGCCGAGGCCATCCGGCGGGCAGATGCCGCGCAGGCGCGGGCCCTGGTGGTGGTGGACCACCAGTCCACGCCGATCGCCATCGTGAACGAGAGCGCGGTGATGGCCACTCCGGAGCAGCGCAGGCCATGGATCGAGGCCGGGTCACTCGCCCGGACGCTGGATCCCGGCATCGTGCTCTCGGCTGACCTGTCCGGGATGGCGCTGCTGGAGGCCGTCCAGCGCACGCCGGCGTCGGAGTACCTGCTCATCGAGCCGTCCGGCGAGGTATTCGGCGTCCTGGCGGCCAGCGACGTGGACCACGCCTTCGCCGGGGTATGACGCGGCGCTAGCCTTGCGGCGTGATCTCCCAGCCCCGCGGACCGTTCGCGCCAGGTGACCAGGTCCAGCTCACCGATCCGAAGGGACGCCGGCATCGCGTGGTGCTGGAGGCGGGGCGGTCGTTCCATACTCATCGCGGCGCACTGGAACACGATGACCTCATCGGCAGCCCAGAGGGCAGCGTGGTGAGCTCATCGGGCGGCACCGCGTATATCGCCTTCCGGCCGCTGCTCGCCGACTACACGCTGTCCATGGCCCGCGGCGCCGCGGTCGTCTACCCGAAGGACGCCGCCCAGATCGTCGGCCTGGCCGACATCTTCACCGGCGCGCGGGTGCTGGAGGCGGGCGCCGGCTCAGGAGCGCTGTCCTGCTGGCTGCTCCGCGCGGTCGGCGAGGCGGGCCTGCTCGTCTCCGTCGAGCGCAGGGCGGACTTCGCCGAGATCGCGCGGCGGAACGTCGAGCGGTATTTCGGCGGCCCGCATCCGGCCTGGCGGCTCGTCGTCGGCGACCTGCCGACCGACCGCGCCGACCGCGGTGACCGCGCGGACGGCGCCGACGGCGGCGCGGACGGCGGCGCGGACGGCGCCAGCGACCCGGGCGCAGGCCTCCCGGCTGAGCTGGCCGGCGGCATGGACCGCGTGGTGCTGGACATGCTGTCACCGTGGGAGCACGCGGGCACCGCGGCGCGCTCGCTCATCCCCGGCGGGCTGGTCTGCTGTTACCTGGCCACCACTACGCAGCTGTCCAGGACCGTGGAGGCGCTGCGCGGGCACGGCAGCTTCGACGAGCCGGCCGCCTGGGAATCCCTGACCAGGGGCTGGCATGTCGACGGGCTCGCGGTCCGGCCCGAACATCGCATGATCGGCCATACCGGCTTCCTGGTGACCGCCCGCCGGCTCGCCGACGGCGTGACGCCGCCGCCGCGCCGCCGCAGGCCGTCGAAGGGCGCGCAAGCCGCCCAGGAGCAGGCAGAATAGGCACCGCAGTATGATCCGGACGACAGCAGGGGCTGGCCGGCGAGATCTGGGCGTGCCCGGATCGTGACTCCAGAAAGCCGAGTCCGCGCCTGCCGCGAGGTTACGGAAGGACCTTGGGTAGGTAGGGTCTAGGTTAAGTCCGCTCTCAGGAGGGGGTGAGGGGCATGGCCTCTCGTGACGACAACGCTCGCGGTGGGCGATCTGACGACGAGATCAAGGTCCTGACCACGCAGATCTCCTTCCTTGAGGAGGAGGTCGCGGCGCTGCGCGGCAGGCTCGTGGACTCGCCCAGGCAGGCGCGGCTGCTCGAGGAGCGGCTGCGCGAGACCGAGGCGAGCCTGGCCAGCATCACCGGGCAGAACGAACGGCTCGCCGCCACCCTGCGCGAAGCGCGCGACCAGATAGTGGCGCTCAAGGAAGAGGTGGACCGGCTGGCCCAGCCGCCATCCGGATTCGGGATCTTCCTGCAGGCCAGCGAGAACGGCACGGCCGACGTGTTCACCGGCGGCCGCAAGATGCGCGTCAGCGTCAGCCCCGGCATCGAGCTCGACGAGCTGCGGCCCGGCCAGGAAGTCGTACTGAACGAGGCGCTCAACGTCGTGATCGCCCAGGGCTACGAGACGATCGGCGAGGTCGTCATGCTCAAGGAGATCCTCGAGGACGGCGAGCGGGCCCTGGTCATCTCGCACGCCGACGAGGAGCGGATCGCCCGGCTGGCCGAGCCGCTGATGGACGCCACGCTGCGGGCCGGGGACTCGCTGCTGCTCGAGCCGCGCTCGGGATATGTGTACGAGCGGATTCCCAAGGCCGAGGTCGAGGAGCTGATTCTCGAGGAAGTGCCGGACATCTCCTACCTGGAGATCGGCGGCCTCGGGCCGCAGATCGAGCAGATCCGCGATGCCATCGAGCTGCCCTACCTGCATGCCGACCTGTTCAAGGAGCATCAGCTGCGGCCGCCCAAGGGGGTGCTGCTGTACGGCCCGCCCGGCTGCGGCAAGACCCTGATCGCCAAGGCCGTGGCCAACTCGCTGGCCAAGCAGGTCGCCGCGAGGACGGCCGAGCTGGCCAGGCTGAACGGGACCGAGGGAGCGCCGCCCGGCCCGCCGGCCAAGGAAGGCAAGAGCTTCTTCCTCAACATCAAGGGCCCCGAGCTGCTGAATAAGTACGTCGGCGAGACCGAGCGGCACATCAGGCTGGTCTTCCAGCGGGCCAGGGAGAAGGCCAGCGAGGGCATGCCGGTCATCGTCTTCTTCGACGAGATGGACTCGATATTCCGCACCCGCGGGTCCGGCGTGTCCAGCGACGTCGAGAACACGATCGTGCCCCAGCTGCTCAGCGAGATCGATGGCGTCGAGGGCCTGGAGAACGTGATCGTGATCGGCGCCTCCAACCGGGAGGACATGATCGACCCGGCGATCCTGCGGCCGGGCCGCCTCGATGTCAAGATCAAGATCGAGCGGCCGGATGCCGAGGCAGCCAGGGACATCTTCTCCAAGTACGTCGTGCGCAACCTGCCGCTGCATCCCGACGATCTGGCCGAGCACAGCGGCTCGGCGACCGCGACGGTCGAGGAGATGATCCAGCGCGTCGTCGAGCGCATGTACTCAGAGACACAGGAGAACCAGTTCCTCGAGGTCACCTACGCCAACGGGGACAAGGAGGTGCTGTACTTCAAGGACTTCAACTCCGGCGCGATGATCCAGAACATCGTGGACCGCGCGAAGAAGATGGCCATCAAGGAGTACCTCGAGACCGGGCAGAAGGGCATCAGGGTCGCGCACCTGCTGACCGCCTGCATCGATGAGTTCAGGGAGAACGAGGACCTGCCGAATACCACAAACCCGGACGACTGGGCCCGGATCTCCGGCAAGAAGGGCGAGCGGATCGTCTACATCAGGACCCTGATCTCGGGCAAGCACGGCACCGAGGCCGGCCGTTCCATCGACACGGTGTCCAACACCGGGCAGTACCTGTAGCGGCGCCGATGCCGGGGCCGGCGGCGCGCGTCGTCTCGCTGGCTGGCCGTCCGGCATTAGGCTTTCCAGCATGAGCGTGCGCCGGGTTATGGGAATCGAGACCGAGTACGGCATTTCCGTGCCCGGTCAGCCGGGCACGAATGCGATGGTGACCTCCTCTCAGGTGGTCAACGCCTACCAGGCGGCGACATCCGCGCGGGCCCGCAGGGCGCGGTGGGACTTCGAGGAGGAGAACCCGCTTCGCGACGCCCGCGGCTTCGACCTGTCCCGCGAGGCGGGTTCTC
>WNEY01004112.1_pt1 | contig 11026 bp, 10 predicted proteins | sample 5400531 | NCBI WGS metagenome assembly WNEY01 (sample SAMN13153338, study PRJNA577476) | soil metagenome | isolation source: 200 cm saprolite under Douglas fir tree site 1 | place: USA:California | collected 2015-04-18
AAGCAGTACAGCCGCGACAACGACATGAGCTGCGCCCCGGGAATGCTCGAGGTGCGGGCGCCGACCACCGCTTTGAAATGAACGACCAGGGCCCCCTGTCAAGAGCCGCCCGGAACCGAGGCCCCCGGGCCTATTGACCTCCACCCGGGCCCGAGCGTAACGTGCGCGCACGCAAGGAGGCGAGGGGATATGAACAGGCGGCGGTTTCTCGGGGGCTCGCTGGTCACGTCGTGGACGCTGGGCGCGGGGGTGCGCGGCGCGGAGGCCGCGGAGCAGGGCGGCTCGGGGACGACGAGCCCAGAGTACTACGAGCTACGGACCTATCGGCTGCGCTTCGGGCCGCAAAGGAAAGCCATGGACGACTTCCTGCGCGACGCGGCGCTGCCCGCCTGGAACCGGCTCGGGATCGCGCCCGTCGGCGTCTTCGAGACCAACATCGGCCCTGAGGCCCCGACCCTCCACGTGCTCCTAACACACAAGAGCCTCGAGTCGTTCGCTACTGCGGGCGAGCACCTCGAAGCCGACGCCGTGTTCCAGAAGGCCGCCTCCTCGTTCCTCCAGCGGGCGGGCGCCGAGGCCGCGTACGTGCGCTACGAGAGCGCGCTGCTCCGGGCCTTCGAGAACGTCCCCCGTCTCGAAGTCCCCGCTTCGAAGGGGACCGACAAGCCCCGCATGTTCGAGTTGCGCATCTACGAGAGCCCCGGCGAGGCGGCCCACGCGAAGAAGATGGCCATGTTCACCAAGCTCGGAGAGCTGGCCATCTTCCGGCGGGCCGGCCTCACCCCGGTCTTCTTCGGGCAGACCCTCGTGGGGAGCCGCCTTCCCAACTTCGTCTACATGCTGGCCTTCGAGGACATGGCGGCCCGGGAGAAGGCCTGGGCGGCCTTCCGGGTGGATCCCGAGTGGACGAAGCTCTCGACCACCGCCGGCTACACGAATGAAGAGATCATGTCGAACATTGGGAACCTGCTTCTGCGGCCGGCGGGGTATTCGCAGGTCTAGAATGAGGCTCGATTTCCCCCCCCTGCGTGGGGAGGGACAGTGGGGGGTCGATGAAGAGCGGCGCCGGACCTGCAGCAGCGTTCCCCTCCCCCTATGTGGGGAGGGTTAGGGTGGGGGGTCGATGATGGACAGCATCCGGCTCATGCCGATCGACTACGTCATCCTGACCGTCTATTTCGCGTTCGTGCTCGGCATCGGTTGGGTCTTGAAGCGCCAAACGAAGACGAGCGAGGACTTCTTCCTGTCCGGGCGCTCGATCCCCGCCTGGGTGGCCGGCCTCGCGTTCCTCTCCGCGAACCTGGGGGCCCAGGAGGTGATCGGCATGGCCGCCTCCGGGGCCAAGTACGGGATCGCCACCAGCCATTTCTACTGGGTGGGGGCGATCCCGGCCATGGTCTTCGTGGGCGTGTTCATGATGCCGTTCTACTACGGCTCCCGCGCCCGCTCGGTCCCCGAGTACCTGAAGCTTCGCTACGACGAGAAGACCCGGGGCTTCAACGCGATCTCTTTCGCGGTCATGACCGTCTTCTCCTCCGGGATCTCGATGTACGCCCTGGCCAAGCTCTTCAACATCCTGCTCGGCTGGGACTTCAACTTCTCGATCTGGATCTCGGGCCTCATCGTCCTCCTCTACATCTACCTGGGCGGCTTGACCTCGGCCATCTACAACGAGGTGCTCCAGTTCTTCCTGATCGTGCTCGGCTTCATCCCGCTCGTCTACCTGGGCCTCCGGGATGCCGGAGGCTGGTCGGGCCTCACCGAGCGCCTGAACGTGGTGGCCACCGCGAAAGGCTACGCCTCCGGGGCGTGGACCGACTCCTGGGCGCACATGGGGAGCCCCACCACCAACCCCATGGGGGTCGAGTGGTTCGGGATGGTGATGGGCCTCGGCTTCGTCCTGTCCTTCGGCTACTGGTGCACGGACTTCCTGGTCGTGCAGCGGGCCATGGCCGCCCATTCCATGGCGGCGGCCCGGCGCACGCCGCTCATCGCCGCCGTTCCGAAGATGCTCTTCCCCTTCCTGGTCATCCTCCCCGGCATGATCGCGATCGCCCTCACCTACCACGCCGGGGGGAGCGGGTTCGCGCTCCCCAAGAAACCGGACGGGACCTTCGATTTCGACATGGCGGTCCCCATGATGCTCGGCCACTACTTCCCGCCGGGCCTCCTGGGCCTCGGCCTCACCGCCCTCATGGCCTCGTTCATGTCGGGGATGGCGGGAAACGTGACCGCCTTCAACACGGTCTGGACCTACGACATTTACCAGAGCTATATCAAGAAAGATGCCTCGGACGCGCACTACCTCTGGATGGGGCGCATGTCCACGGTCTTCGGGATCGCGCTCAGCGTGGGCACCGCGTACCTGGCCACGCGCTTCAACAACATCATGGACTTCCTGCAGCTCGTCTTCGCCTTCGTGAACGCGCCGCTCTTCGCGACCTTCCTGCTGGGGATGTTCTGGAAGCGGGCCACCGGCCACGGTGCGTTCTTCGGCCTGCTGCTGGGGACCCTGGCCGCGGCCTTCCACCACGGCCTCACCCTGCCCTCAGGGGCGGTGGCGGGGATCAAGGGCGGCTGGCTGGCCGCCCCGCCCGTGCACCTCTACCCGAGCGAGATGGCCCAGAACTTCTGGACCGCCATCTACGCCTGGACGGTCTGCTTCCTGGCCACCATCGCCATCTCGCTCCTGACCCGGCAGAAGAAGAGCGACGCGGAGCTGAAGGGCCTGGTGTACGCCCTCACCCCGCGCGAGCGCGAGGAGCACCTGCCCTGGTGGAAGACCGCGGCGGGCCTGGGCACCTTCGTGCTGGCGGTAGCCGTCCTCCTCAACGTCATCTTCTGGTAGGGGTGGAGGCAAGGCATGGGACTCGACATCCGCACCCCCATCGGCTTCCTGTTCGCGATCCTCGGCGCCCTGCTCGTGGCCTACGGCCTCCTCTCCGACCCACAGGTCTACCAGCGCTCGCTCGGCATCAACGTCAACGCCGGATGGGGAACGGTGCTGCTCGGGTTCGGGGGCGTGATGCTCTGGCTGGGACGGAGGCCGGGTGCCCCTCCGTGAGCGCCCGCGCCGGCTCCTGCGCGGGGCCGCCCTCGCCCTGAACGCCGCCCTGTTCCTGGTCGGGGTGTACTTCGAGCTGCGCCCGCGCTACCGGACCGACGTGTGGGCGGCGGGCGCGCTCTGCGCGATCGCCCTCGCCAACTCCGCGGCCCTCACGGCGGGGACGGACGGGCAGGGGGCCCGGCACCTGCGCCGCCGGCTCCGGCGGATCGCCCTCCTGGCCAGCCTGCTCCTGGCCGCGGCCTGCCTGCTCCTGGCCGTCCTCGAGGCCGCCCGGGGGAGCGCCTTCGCCGCCCTGGCCAGCCTGGTGCTGCTCCTTCCCCCCGCGCTCTCGGCCGCGGCCATTCTCGACGATCGGGGCGGGCGATAATCGTCTCGTGGGCCTGACGGACAAGCTGGAGAGCCTGCCGAGCCGGCCGGGCGTCTACCTCTTCAAGGACGCGCAGGGGCAGATCCTCTACGTGGGCAAGGCCCGCGTCCTGCGCGACCGCGTGCGGTCGTATTTTCAGGCCGCGCGCCCGGCCGACCCCTGGCGGGACTCGATGCGGGCGGAGATCGCGGACCTCGACCTCGTCATCACCGACACCGAGATGGAGGCCCTGGCCCTCGAGAACAACCTGATCAAGCGCCACCAGCCGCGCTTCAACGTCCTGCTGCGGGACGACAAGAACCACCCCTACCTCAAGCTGACCCTGGCCGAGGAGTACCCGCGCCTCTACGTGGTGCGGCGGCCGGGGGAGGACGGCAACGTCTACGGCGGGCCGTACATCCCGGCCAGCCTGGGCCGCAAGACCTCGGGCCTCGTGCGCAAGCTCTTCGGCGTACGCTCCTGCCGCGAGGTCCTGAACGGGAAGCGGCCCCGCCCCTGCCTGCAGTACCAGATCAAGCGCTGCCTGGCCCCCTGCGTGGCCGAGGTCTGCTCCCTCGAGCGATACCGCCAGTCGTGCGAGGACGCGCGGCTCTTTCTGGAGGGGCGGACCGAGGAGGTGGTGCGGCGGCTCAAGGCCGGGATGGAGCAGGCCGCGGGGGAGGACCGGTTCGAGGAGGCGGCCAGCCTGCGCGACCAGGTCCGGGCCCTTGAGCGGCTGGACACCCCGCAGAAGATCACCACCACCGACCTCGAGGAGCGCGACCTGTTCGGAGCCTTTGGGGAGGGGGACCGGGCGGCCGTGCAGGTCTTCTCGGTGCGCGACGGCAAGGTCGTCGCGCGGGAGGGCTTCCTGCTCGACCGCCTCACCGAGCCGGAGACCGTGCTCGCCTCGACGGTGCAGCAGTACTACGCGTCCGGCCGCTACGTCCCCCGCGAGCTGCTGGTGCCCTCCGAGATCCCCGACCACGAACTGCTCGAGGCCTGGCTCTCTAAGCGGCGCGGCGCCCCCGTGAGGATCCGCGTCCCCCAGCGGGGAGAGAAGTTCCGGCTGCTCGACCTCGTGGTGCGGAACGCCCGCCTCGCGTTCGATCTCGAGTGGAAGCACCCGCGGAAGCAGTCCCAGGAGATCCTGCGCGCGCTGCGGGACCTCCTGGACCTCGAGATCGAGCCCCGCCGGATCGAGTGCTTCGACATCTCCAACATCCAGGGCTCGGACATCGTGGCCTCCATGGTCGCGTTCGAAGACGGGCTGCCCAGGAAGTCCGACTACCGGAAGTTCCGGGTGAAGACCGTGTCCGGGGCCCCCGACGACTTCGCCTCCATGCGCGAGGTGGTGGGCCGGCGCTACAAGCGGCTGCTGGAGGAGGGGAAGGACCTGCCCGACCTGGTTCTCATCGACGGCGGCAAGGGCCAGCTGGGGGCGGCGGTCTCCGCCCTCGAGGAGCTGGGGATCGGCGACCAGCCGGTGGCCAGCCTGGCCAAGCGGGAGGAGGTGATCTTCCTGCGGGGGCGCGAGGAGCCGATCGCCCTGCCGCGCTCGTCCCCCGTGCTCCAGCTCGTCCAGCGCGTGCGGGACGAAGCCCACCGCTTCGCGGTGGGCTTCCATCGCAAGGCCCGGACCATGCGCACGATCCGGTCCGAGCTGGACGACATCCCCGGCGTCGGCCCCGCGAAGCGCCGGCTGCTCCTGTCGCGCTTCGGGTCTCTACGCGGCGTGCGGGGAGCCAGCGCGGCCGAGCTGGCGGCGGCGGTGGGGAAGGCGACCGCGGCCCGGATCCGCGCTCACTTCGAGGGCCCAGGGGCCTGAACCTCGGCGGCCGTGCTATGATCCCGGGTTCGCGCGGAGGACGATTGCCCGAGCTGACACCCGATCGCATCGCCCGTGGACTCACCTATTACGTCGTGCTCCTCTTCAGCCTGTCCTTCCACGAGTCGGCCCACGCGTGGATGGCCTCGCGCATGGGAGACGACACCGCGCGCGGCCTGGGGCGCGTGACCCTGAACCCGGCCCCGCACTTCGATTTTCTTGGCACGTTCGTCATCCCCATGCTCCAGATCTTCGGCCCCGGGGGGATCCCCCTCATGGGCTGGGCCAAGCCCACCCCCGTCCAGGCGCGCAACTTCCGCCCCGGAATGCTGGCCCGCGGCCAGGTGCTGGTGGCGGGGGCCGGTCCGGCCTCCAACCTCGTCCTCGCTTTGCTCTTCACGGTCGCGCTCTTCGTGGCCGTGCGCCTCGGCATCGCCCCCGTGGCCGCGCCCAATCCCGTCTTCGAGCTGATCAAGACCGGGGTGCTCATCAACGTGGCCCTGGCCGTCTTCAACATGGTGCCGCTCCCCCCCCTCGACGGCTCCTGGGTGGTTTCCTGGGGGCTGCCCCGGACGGTCGCCCGGCGCTACGACCGGGTCATGGAGCCCTACGGGCAGTACATCCTGCTGGCCCTCTTCGTGACCGGCATCCTTTCCTGGATCGTCTCCCCGGTCATCGTCGCGATCCTGCATTTCCTCTACCGCCTCGCGCTTTAGGATCAGGATGCCCCGAATCCTCTCCGGCATGCGTCCCACCGGGCCGCTGCACCTGGGCAACTACGTGGGGGCCCTGGAGAACTGGGTCCGCCTGCAGGACACCTACACCTGCTTCTTCGCGATCGTGGACTGGCACTCGCTCACCACGGACTACGCGGACCCGACGTCCATCCGCGAGAACATCCTCGAGGTGGCCTGCGACTGGCTGGCCGCCGGCCTCGACCCCGCGCGGTCCACCCTCTTCATCCAGAGCCAGGTGAAGGAGCACGCCGAGCTGCACCTCCTGCTCTCCATGGTCACGCCGGTGCCTTGGCTGGAACGCGTACCGACCTACAAGGAGCAGCAGAAGCAGCTCAGCGAGAAGGACCTCTCGACCTACGGCTTCCTGGGCTACCCGCTGCTGCAGACGGCCGACATCATCATCTACAAGGCGGACGCGGTGCCGGTGGGGGAGGACCAGGCGGCCCACGTGGAGCTGACCCGCGAGGTGGTCCGGCGCTTCAACCGTCTCTACGGGCCCGTCTTCCCCGAGCCGCAGACCCTCCACACCGAGGCCAAGCGCATCCCAGGGACCGACGGGCGCAAGATGTCGAAGTCGTACGGGAACGCGGTGTACCTGAAGGACGACCCGGAGACGGTGCGCCAGAAGATCCGGCCCATGATGACCGACCCCGCGCGCAAGCGCCGGAACGACCCCGGCGACCCGGACATCTGTCCGGTCTTCGACCTGCACAAGGCGTTCTCGTCGGCGGAGACACGCGCGTGGGCGGCCGCGGGCTGCCGCAGCGCCGGCATCGGGTGCCTGGACTGCAAGGGCCGGCTCATCGACCACCTGCTCGAGAAGCTGTCCGCGATCCACGCCCGTCGCCCCGAGTTCGCCTCCCGCCCCGACACCGTCTGGGACGTCCTGCTCGAGGGCTCGAAGAAGGCCCGCGCGGTCGCCCAGGCCACGATGGACGAGGTGCGGGGGGCCATGAAGATCCGCTACTCGCGATCGTGACGGAGGAAGAGACGCCGAAGGACGCGCCGGGGCGTGCCGCCCTCCCCGAGGGAATGGAGTCCGTCCTCCCCGAGGACGTCCCGCGGATCCGCCTTCCGCTCTTCGAGGGGCCGCTCGACCTGCTCCTCTACCTGATCCGGCGGGAGAAGATCGACATCCACGACATCCCCATCGCCCCCATCACCCGCCAGTACATGGAGTACCTGGAGCTCATGAAGGAGCTGAACCTCGACGTGGCGGGCGACTTCATGGTGATGGCGGCCACCCTCATCCACATCAAGTCGAAGATGCTGGTGCCGGTGGACCCCACGGAGGCGGAGGGCGAGGAAGAGGGCGAGGACCCGCGGGCCGAGCTGGTGCGGCGCCTGCTCGAGTTCCAGCGTTACAAGGAAGCGGCGGGGATCCTGCACCAGCAGGCCCAGATCCGGGCCGCCACCTGGACGCGGCCCGACACCGTGCTCCCACAGCTCGACGACCTCGGAGAGCAGATGCTGGAGGCCGGCCTCTTCGACCTCATCGCCGCCTTCAAGGAGCTGCTGGAGCGGCGCAAGACCCTGCTCGCCCACGAGGTGGACCGGGAGGCAGAGAGCGTCGAGTCGCGAATGGAGGAGCTGCTCGCCCTGATCCGGGAGGGCGAGTCGCTCGAGTTCCTGGAGCTGTTCCAGTCCCTCGCCACCAAGGGGGGGATGATCGTGACCTTCCTCGCTCTCCTGGAGCTGATCCGCCTCAAGCAGGTGAAGGTCTACCAGCGCGGGATGTTCGGGGCCATCCGGGTCTTCCGGCCGGTGGGGCCGCAGGAAGGGGTGGGGGGTCGATGAAATGCGGAGCAAGACGGGCAGGAGCGTTCCCCTCCCCCTACGTGGGGAGGGATAGGGCCTTTTAGGCGGGATTCGTTGCAAAACGGTCAGGATTTTGGTTGAGAGCGGGGAGCAAGACGAATTGGCGGAGCTTGAGTCCAGCGATGAAGGCAAGGCGGCCGAGGGTGGTCAAGTGGTAGCGGTAGGTGCGGCCGATCTTTCGAATAAGCCCGTGAAGGCGAAGCCGGCGAAGTGCTCTGGAGACCTGGCCTGCCGTCCAGCCGAGCAAAGCGCGGAGTGTCTTGTTACTGAAACCGTGGATGAGGAATTCGCCGCGCACGAGACTGAGGATCAGGCCAAGGTCGTCCTGTCGGAAGAAGTTGAGGCCGCGATGGGTTCGCCCGTTCTCGCGGACGGGCTTGGAGAGCTTGTCCAGGTGTTTGTGCCCGTGGGAAGGGTCTTCGAGGGTGGCGAGGAATTCGAGGTATCGGCGGTTGGCGGCGAGGAGGATCTGACCGATGGCGGGCAAGCTGTAGATGGTTTTCTTGACTGGGGCGACCTTCATCTGCCAAGAGCCGTCTTTGTGTTCCACCCGACGGTGGTGCCGAAAGAAGGAGACGTCGTTGGTCGTGGTTTCGACGCGCAAGGCGATGCCGAGTTTGTCGTACATCTTGATGGAGGCAGGGCCGAAGAAATGCCGGACGCGGCTGCCGCGGATCTCGGTGTGGAAGTCGCTTCCAATGGCGTGACGTTTGTCCTTGGCGAGTTCCCGGCCCAGGAAGGTGGCGACATCCTCGGCCTTGACCACGAGGACGGCGCCACGGGCCAAGGCGTCGTAAAGAGGAGCCAGGTCCTCACGCCGCTTGAAGATCACGTCGGTCGCGTACTCGCACTGCATGATGCTCCAGTGATAGCGGCTTGTGAAGATTCCCAGACAGGGGAAGAAACGCTCCACGCAAGCTTCCAAGACATGGTGCAGATCCTCGACCTCAAGCGCGTCGGAAAGTTGCTGCGCCCGCGGGTAGTCGGCGATGTCCACGATCAGGTTGTCCAGCAAGCGGTGGGCGATGCCGGCTTTGGTGAGTGCGGTCGCGAGGCGGTTGTGGCCGTTGCAGTAGAACTGCATCCGGAAAGGGGCCCAGGTGGGAATCCTCAGGTAGCAGAGTCCCCAGTCGGAATCGATGAAGTAGACGTAGTAGTGCAGGCACTTTCCGCTGCGGCGCTTCATGAAGCTCTTGCCTGTAGGACGGTGGTACCAGGGGCGGTAGCTGGAGCAGGCCTCGACTCCAGAGAAGATGTGCACGATGCCGGGGGCTCTGCCGCGGTGAGCCAGGATCTCCTTGATCCGGTCCTCCTTGCGGAGGCCTTTGCGTGCGATGTACTCGACCTCCAGCCCAGCTCTCTGCGCCAGAGCTTCGACGTCCTTACGAATCGCCTCCGCCAGCACTTGGGCCCATTTGGTGTAGTCGAAGATCCGGATCCCACGCGTGTTCAAGAACCGGGTCATCGCCTCCGGGTGACAGATGTCTGGAAGGGTGCCCATGCAGACCACACGGTCAAAGCAACTCAGGACTCCCTGGACCGAGTCCCTGTGACGTTCGATGAGCTGAAGCATCGTCAGCCTCGCCTGCAAGAGGGTACTCCCCTCTTGGTTCCGGCTACGCTGGCTTAGGGTGGGGGGTCGATGACAGAGGAGCCCGACGACACGAAGACCGACCCCAGCGACGGATCCCCCGTGCTGCCCGCGCAGGAGATCCGCGCGATCCTGGAGGCCCTCATCTTCGCCTCTCCTCAGCCGATCACCCCCCGAGAGATCGGGGAAGTGCTCGGGGGCGTCTCCCGGAGCGCGTGGCAGGAGGCGCTCGAGGAGCTGAAGGCCGACTACGCCCGCGACGTTCGTGGCCTGCAGCTCGTCGAGGTGGCGGGGGGCTGGCAGATCACGACCCGGCCCGAATACAACGACTGGGTCCGGGAGCTGCTCGACCCCAAGACCCCCTCTCGCCTTTCGATCCAGGCCCTGGAGACGCTGGCGGTGGTGGCCTACAAGCAACCGGTCACCCTGCCCGAGATCATCGACCTCCGGGGGATCAAGTCCGGGGGCGTGATCAAGACCCTGCTGGAGAAGCGGCTCATCCGCATCCTGGGCCGCAAGGAGGTGGTGGGCCGGCCCATCCTTTACGGCACCACCAAGCAATTCCTCCTCCACTTCGGGCTCAAGGACCTGTCCGAGCTGCCCAAGATCGAGGAGTTCGCCGAGGTGCTGGGCGAGGAGGTGGACGTGGCCGGCCTCAAGCGCGCGATCGAGGCCCCCCCTCCGGCGGAGGTACCGCTCGCAGAGGACGATGCGGCCGGAGGACCGAGAAGTGAGGAGGGATAGGGTGGTGCAATGAAGCGCGGAGCCACTCGCGGTAGAGCGTTCCCCTCCCCCTACGGGGGGAGGGATAGGGTGGGGGGTCGATGAAAGGTCCGGGGGGTCGATGACCGAAGAGCGCCTCCAGAAGATCCTGGCGCGGGCCGGCGTGGCCTCCCGCCGCGGGGCCGAGCAGGTCATGGCCGAGGGTCGGATCACCGTCAACGGAGTCACCGTCCGCGAGATGGGCAGCAAGGCCGACATCGCCCGCGACGACGTGCGGGTGGACGGGGTGCGGATCAAGGCGCCCGAGCGGCCCGTCTACCTGGTCCTGAACAAGCCGAAGGGGACGGTCACCACCCGCCACGACCCGCAGGGACGGGCCACGGTGATGGACCTCGTGCCCGCGGTGGCCGGGCTCTTCCCGGTGGGGCGCCTGGACGTGACGACCGAGGGGCTGCTCCTCCTCACGAACGACGGGGCTTTCGCCGAGCGGGTCTCGCATCCGCGCTACGAGGTGCCGCGGATCTACGAAGCCAAGATCCGCGGGCTGCCCGACGAGAAGACCCTCGCGCGCCTGCACCGCGGGGTGCGGGTGGAAGGCGACCTCCTGTCGGCCGACCGCGTGCGCGTGCTCGAGGCGGGGAACAACGCGTGGCTGGAGATCACGCTGCACGAGGGGAAGCGCCACGAAGTGAGGCGGCTGCTGGAGGCGGTGGGGCACCCGGTGTCGAAGCTGCGCAGGGTGGCCTTCGGGCCCGTCACCACCCGGGGCCTCGACCCCGGCCAGTTCCGCCAGCTCACGCCGGACGAGGTGAGAGCTCTCGTCGATCCGCGCCGATCCGGGAGGGCTCCGCGGCCGGCCGCGCGGCCCGCCCGCCGGCGCCCGCGCCCCGCCGGGCCCGGTCCCCGCCCCCGTCCA